>Ga0302325_10016101_pt1 | contig 15865 bp, 12 predicted proteins | sample Palsa_T0_2_FD_201948 | JGI IMG/M metagenome (GOLD analysis project Ga0302325, IMG submission 201948) | Peat permafrost microbial communities from Stordalen Mire near Abisko, Sweden - Palsa_T0_2 | ecosystem: Environmental > Terrestrial > Soil > Palsa > Peat permafrost | place: Sweden: Abisko... | reverse complement strand
GCTTCGCGCGTGAGACCATGCCGAAAACGAAACAGCGCCGGCGAGAGCTCCTCGACGAGCTGGAAATCCCTCGCGCGGCGCAACGTCGGCAGCAGCGCCGCAGGCTCCGCGTCGAGCGTCGTCGCCAGCAGCTCCAAGCCGAACGTGCGGCCGATGACCGCCGCCTGCCGCACGACGCGGCGTTCGTCTTCGTCGAACGGCCGCAGACGATCGAGCAGCGTCGCCCGCACCGTCAGCGGCAGGTCGCGCCGGCTGCGCTCATCCGAACGCGCCGAGCTGCGCTCGACGGCGCTCTTGAGCAGCTCTTCGGTGAAGAATGGGTTTCCGTCGCCGGCCAGCGCGATCGCGCGGCGCGTCTCGTCGGGCAGCGTGATCCCGGCCAGCGCCTCGTCGATGAACGTGCGCAGCTCCAAGCCTGCGAGCGGGACGAGATCGATGCGACCGGCGCGCGCGGCGCGCGCGATCTTGGCGACGCCGGCCACCGCCGGATGTTCGGGGTGCAGCTCGTCCGGTCGGAACGAGGCCAGGATCAGCGCGCGCAGCCGATGGACCTTGCTGCCCAGATACGCCAGCAGGTCGAGGGTTCCGGCGTCCGCCCAGTGCAGATCCTCGACGATGAGGACGAGTGCGGTGCGCGCCGCGACCGACTGCAAGCGATCGAGGATCGCTTCGAATTGCTCTTGTTTGGTGGCGGCGGGCGCAAGCTCTCCGCCCGCCGCATCGAGCTTCGCCAGCGCGTCGAGGATCGGACCGTAGGGCCGGCGCGCATCCTCCAAGCACGGACCGTGACCGATGCGCCAGCGCGAGTACGCGAGCGACCCGCAGAACTCCGCGATCAGCCGCGACTTTCCGACGCCCGCCTCACCGGCGATCAGCACCAGGCCGCCACGCGACGAGCCCGCTTCGAGCCGGCGCTCGCGCAGGTACGCAAGCTCCTCACGCCGGCCGATAAACGGCCGGCAGAGTACGGGGCGTACGATCACGGGCGAACTGATTTCGCCGGGCGGCCGGACGTGCCTATCGTCCGGCGGGTTCCTCGCTCGAGGCTGCGGCGCGCAGCTTCTCCGCCACGCGCGCGTAGGTGTGCGATTCGACCGGTACCAGACCGAGCGCGCGGCCGTAGTAGGTTCGCGCGTCGTCGCCCGCGTGCACCGCGGCGGCGCGATCCCCGGCGAGCTCGTTGTACCGAACGCCGCGCCGGACGTCGCCGGCGGCCCAGGCATGAAAGGCCAGATCGTCGAGCGGCCCGTCGCCGCCGGCGACCATCCGCTCGAGGACGCGGGCGATCCGCCGGTGGAGCGGCCGCACCCGGCCGTGGAGCAGCTCCTCGTAGATCACGTCGCGCGTGAGCGCGTGCCGAAAGGCATAGCGCTCTCGGGCGGAATCGTCCTCGACGACGAGCTGCAGGGCGCAGGCACGTTCGAGGGCGGCCCGCACCCGCGCCTCGGGATAGCTCGCGGTGGCGGTGAGCACGGCGACGTGGAAGCGGCGGCCGATGACCGACGCCCGCATCACGACCGATCGATCGACGCGATCCAGCCGCCGAATGCGCCGAAGCACGGTAGCCCGCACCGTATCCGGAATGAGCATATTCTGACAATAGCCGCTCGCGCAGACCGGCGAAATGGGGGGTAACCCTACCTCTTCGGGGTTTCCCCGTAGGCAATCGAGCCGCCGTCGCGGTATCGTGCCCGCATGAGGAGATCGTCATCCGCGCGCTGATCGCGGCCGGCGCGCTGGTCCTCGCGTTGGGCGCGAGCGCTTCCGCCGGTGAGTACGACCCGGTCGATCTGGAGATCACGCATCCGATCGGCGGCGTGTGGAACGAATACGCGAACCCGGGGATCACCTATCCGCCATCGCTCGACGTCCGCGCTTGGGGGATGCTCGACGGTTACGATCTGTCGTTCGAATACCACCGGGACGTCTATCTGACCCAGAGCGCGGGTCCGGGATCGCTGACCCGGTACGCGACGCTCACCGGCGGCTATGCGACCGTCACGCCGTTCGAGGCGCGCGACACGGAGCTCGACCTGCGCGTGATGCGCCAGATCGGCAATCACCCGCTCGCGATCGGCCTGTCGGCGCTCGAGACGATGACGAACTATCCGTATCCGCGCCTGCACGGCCTCGGCGTCGGCATCGCGAAGCTGCCGGATTGGACCGGCCCGCACGTGTCGCTGTTCGGCTCGGCGTTCTACTACCCGGCAGCGAGCGGCACGCTCGGACCGGTGCACGCGACGTTCTCGATCGTGCGGTCGGAGGCGGGATTCCGCTTCCGCCCGACCGGCTGGCCCGTTTATCTCGTCGGCGGGTACCAGAACGAGATTCGTTCAGGCCGCAACCTCCCCGCGCAAGTGCGCCTCAACCGCTCCGACCCATTCGTCGGCGTCGGCGCGCGCATATAGAACCGCTAGCGAGGGCCTCGGCCGACGAGCGCGTTTGCTTCGGCGTACGTGACGAGCGGGTCGCGAGTGAACGAGAAGGTTCCGGCATCGCGCAGCTCGGCGGCGATCTCGCGCAACACGCCTAGCGTGCGACGCATCGGCCACGATCCGACGCTCACGCGCCGCACGCCGAGCTGCTGCAGCGTGGGCGCGTCGGGCGTCTTCGGTCCGGCCAGCACGTTGAGCGGCAGCGGCGTTACTGCGGCGATGCGCGCGATCGTCTCGGCGTCGCTGACGCCGGGGACGAACACGCCGTCGGCGCCGGCCTCCGCGAACGCGTGCAATCGCTCGATGGTCGCGTCGAAACGGGAGCTCTCGGCGCCGATCTCGGCGAGATAGATGTCGGTACGAGCGTTGAGGAACAGCTCGGGCGCGGCGGAACGCGCGGCGCTCACGCGTGCGCGCGCTTCGTCGAGCGGATAGATGTCGCGCTCGGCGACCGTATCCTCGAGGTTGTATCCGGCGACGCCGGTCGCAGCGAGACGCGTGATGAACGCCGACAGGCCGTTCACATCGGCAGCATAGCCGCTCTCGACGTCGGCCGAGAGCGGGACGTCGAGCGCGCGCACGATGCGTTCGAGCGTAGCGAGGTGCAAGTCGACGTCGAGCTCGTTGCCATCGCGAAAGCCGAGCGAGTTGGCGAGTCCCGCGCTCGACGTCGCGACCGCGGCGAAGCCCGCCTCCTCGTAGATACGCGCGCTGGCGACGTCCCACGCGTTCGGCATGATGAGAATCGCCGGTCCCGCGTGGAGGGCGTGAAATGCGCGGCGGCGTTCGGCGATGGTGGCGGCATCGAGCGGCATCGGTATCACGTTCGCCTCGCGCGCTGTGTCACTTGCTGAACAACGCCGCGACCTGCGTGACGTACGGCGCGGCGAATGCGCGCCGCGCCGTCCAGCGGCCGCTGGACGAGGCGGCGTCGGATGCGACGGCCGCATCGTAGGCGCGCTTGACGTCGCTCGCCGGCGGCTGACGATCGGCGGTCGCCAGGACGAACGCGCGCACCCACGATTCGTATCCCGGCTGGTCGACCGAGGTGCGAGCGAGATTGGCGTAGATGACGCCCCAACCCGGCGGCGCGCGCCGGTCGACGTCGCGGCCCGCGTACACGGCGGCTTCATCCGCCGGGAGCTCCGACGTGTCGGCGAGCACCGCGACGCCGCCGATCTGCGGCGTCATCTGCTTGAGCACGGCGAAGGCGAAGGCGCGCCGCGCGAACTCCGCGTCGTCGACGGCGACGAACGGCGTGTACTTGGTGACGACCGCCACGCGGTCGGCGAGTGCCGCCGCAGCGTCGCGCAGTTCGGCGCCCGCCAAACGTTCGAGTCCGAGCGACGGCGCCCCAGTCTTCTTGCCGGGAGCGTCGGCCGACGCGACGAGCAGCTCGGTGAAGTACGGCACGTCGTCAGTGAGGCGCGAGATCCGCGGGCTGACCAGCTCCGGATGATCGGGATTGAACCAGATCACGCGATCGTTCGGAGAGTGCGCGTCGCCGCGGCCGACGTAATACGCGATCGGCGCGAACGGTGGGAACAGGTCGGGCGGGCGCCAGACGGTTCGCACGACTTGCTGCATCGCGGCGATCACGCTCACGGCGGCGAGCACGGCGCGGCCCTCGTCGCTCTGCGGTCCGGCACCTGGCGACGTCTGCACGAACGGGCGTGCCGGCGACGGCGCGAACGCTGCGGCGGCGGCGGACGTGGCGGCGATGAATGCGCGCCGGCCGAGCATGCGTCGGATTCGGTCGCGCGGGGCCGGCGGACCTGCGCGCATCGCGGTCGAAGCCGCAGCCCCGTGGCACGCTTCGCCCTGGCAATGATCGTGAGCGCCGACCTCGAGCGCTCCAAGCAGTTCTATCGCACGATCCTCGACCTCAAGCTCGGGACGGACGCCGCGCCGCACTGGGTCGACTTCGACCTCGGCGACGGGCGGATGCTCGGTCTGCACCCGGCCAGCGAGACGCTCTCGGTCAAGCCCGGCTCGCTGCAGCTCGGCTTCTATGTCGACGACGTCGACAAGTTCGTGACCGACGCGCGGACCGCCGGCGTGCGCATCCTCCAGGAACCGCACGACGAAGGTTTCGGGCGCATCGCGATCATCGCGGATCCCGACGGATACGCCGTCCAGGTTGCTACTCCGAAACCGTGGCGCTGAAGGCGTACGAGAAGCGCGCCGCCGAGCTGCGCACGAAGCTCAACGACGCGAACTACCGCTATCACGTCCTCGACGACCCGCAGATCAGCGACGCCGACTACGACGCGATGCTGCGCGAGCTGCTCGACCTCGAAGAAGCGCATCCCGAAGTGCGAACACCCGACTCGCCGACGCAGCGGGTCGGCGGTACGCCGGCGGGCGGGTTCCCGCCCTACGTCCACCGCCGACCGATGCTCTCGCTCGGCAACGCGTTCGACGAGGACGAGCTGCTCGCGTTCGACGCGCGCGTCCGCAAGCTCGGCGGCGTCGAAGGCGACGTCGCGTACACGTGCGAGCTCAAGATCGACGGTCTGGCGATGTCGCTGCGCTACGACGGCGGAACGCTGACCGCCGGCGGGACGCGCGGCGACGGGACGACCGGCGAAGAGGTGACCGCCAACCTGCGCACCATCCGCTCGATCCCGCTGACCTTGCGCGCGACGGGCGTCGCCGTACCGCGCCACATCGACGTGCGCGGCGAAGCCTACATGCGCCGCAGCGATTTCGACCGGCTCAACGCGGAGCGCGCGGCGCGCAACCTGCCGACCTTCGCGAACCCGCGCAACACCGCCGCCGGCGGGATCCGCCAGCTCGACCCCAAGGCGACCGCGGAGCGCAAGCTGTCGTTCTACGCCTATGCGGTGGGCGAGCTCGACGCGCCGTCGCCGCCGCGCACGCAGCACGAGCTGCTCGAGTACCTGCACGCGCTGGGTTTTCGGGTCAACGAGCACGCGCGCCGCGTGCCGTCGATTCGCGACGTCGTCGCGTTCGTGCACGCGTGGGAGGACAAGCGCGAGACGCTCGACTACGAGATCGACGGCGTCGTCGTCAAGGTCGACGACCTCGCGCTGCAAGCGAAGCTCGGCACCGCCGCCAAAGACCCGCGCTGGGCCATCGCGTTCAAGTTCCGCGCGCGCGAGGCGCGCACCAAGCTGCTCGACATCGTGGTGAGCGTCGGCCGAACCGGCGTGCTCAACCCCAACGCCGTGCTCGAACCGGTGCAGATCGGCGGCACGACGGTGTCGAACGCGACGCTGCACAACCAGGACTACATTCGCAACAACGACATCCGGATCGGCGACGTCGTCACGGTCATCCGCGCGGGCGACGTCATCCCGCGCGTGGTGGGGCCGGTGCTCGAGCTGCGCAAGAAGAAGCTGCGGGTCTACACGCTGCCGGACCGCTGTCCCGTCTGCGGCGCCGCCGTCGACCATCCCGAAGGCGAACCGATGGCGCGCTGCACCAACGCGTCGTGTCCGGCGCAGCTGGTCGAGCGGCTGCGCCACTTCGCCTCGCGCGGCGCGATGGACATCGAAGGGGTCGGCGACCAGCTCGCAGCGACGCTGGTCGAGACGGACCTCGTGCGCGACGTCAGCGACGTCTACCACCTCTCGCTCGAGCAGCTGGGCGCGCTGCCGCGGATGGCGGAGAAGTCGGCCTCGAACGTGCTCGCCGCGATCGAGCGGTCGAAGTCGCGCGGACTCGCGCGGCTGCTGTCCGGGCTGGGAATACGCTTCGTCGGCGGGCAAAACGCGGCGATCCTGGCCGGCGACTTCGGTTCGATCGACGCGCTCGCCGCCGCGAGCGAAAACGAGATGCTGCGCAGCGAGGGGATCGGTCCGGAGATCGCGCGCAGCGTCGCGCTGTTCTTCGAGCAGCCGCCGAATCGCGCGATGGTCGCGCGCCTGCAGCGCGCCGGCGTCGACACGACCGCCCCGCTGCGCGACCGTGAACCAGCCGGCGCGCTGGCCGGCAAGACGCTCGTGCTCACCGGCACGCTACCCAGCCTGACGCGCGACGAGGCCGCCGAGCTGATCGTCGCCGCCGGCGGCAAAGTGACGTCGTCGGTCTCGAAGAAGACCGACTACGTCATCGCCGGCGACGAACCGGGCAGCAAGCTCACCAAAGCCGAGCAGCTCGCCATCCCCGTCCTCGACGAAGCCGGCCTCCGCGACCTTCTGTCATCCTGAGCTCAGGATGACGAAGGCTACGCGCCGGTGGGGATCGGCGTGGGTGGGCGGTCGACGACGCCGTGACCGTCGGGGTGGATCTCTTCGGAGTCCTGCTCGACGTCTTCGATGTGGTGCGAGCCTGCGAAGTGCGCGGGAGCGAGGATCAGGTACATGATCGGCACGAGCAGCAGCGTGAGCAGCAGCGAGCTCAGGATACCGCCGATCACGACCACGCCGAGGCTCGACCGCACGCTCGAGCCCGGTTCGAGCGCGAGCGCGAGCGGGACGTTGCCCGCCACGACCGAGATGCTGGTCATGACGATCGGCCGGAACCGCGTGAACGCGCTCTCCTGAATCGCCTGCAGCTTCGTCTCGCCGCGCTCGCGCAGCGTGTTCGCGTAGTCGACGAGCAGGATGCCGTTCTTGCTCACGATGCCGACCAGCAAGATCGTGCCGATCAGCGAGAACAGGTTGAGCGTCTCGTGAGTGAGCGCGAGCGCGCCCAGCGCGCCGACGGCGGCGACCGGGACCGAGAACAGGATGATCAACGGCGAGCGATAGCTATTGTACAGCGCGACCATCAACAGGAAGACCAGCACGACCGAGAGGATCAGCGATCCGCCGAGTCCGGCCAGCGTTTGCCCCATCAGGTCCTGCTGGCCCAGCGGCCGCGGCCGCACGACGATGTTCGGCGGCAGCTTGAGCGCCTTGAGCCGTTGCCCAAACGTCTTCTGCACGTTCGAGAGCGAGTAGCCGGGGGCGACGTTCGCGCTGATGTCGATGACCGTGTTGCGGTCGACCCGGGTGATGAGCGGGGGCGCCGGCGCCCAGCTCATCGCGCTGAAGTCGCCCAGGTGAACGATGTTTCCGTTCTCGGCGCGGACCGGGATGGTGGCGAACTCCGACAGGCTCGTCTGGTTCACGAGTGGATAGATCACTTGGACCTGCTCGAGACCGTCGGCCGTTTCGAACTGCGTCGCGATCACGCCGCCGAAGGCGGCGCTGGCCGCCGTCGTCGCGTCGCCGATGCTCACGTCGAGCGCGCGCGCCCTGGCGCGGTCGAAGGTCAGCTCGACTTGCGGCTCGAGCGAAGATGCAGCGCTGTAGACGTTCGCCGTCCCCGGCGTCTGCTGCATCAACTTGTACACTTGGTCGGCGTACTTGGTCGGATCGCCGCCCTGCACGTCGGTCACCAGCTCGTCGATCGGCTGGGCGTTGCCGCCGCCCGTTCCGGTCGCCGGGATCACGACCACTTGCGTGTTCGGGAGCGTCTTCGCGGCGAGCCGGCGGTATTGGGTCACCCAGTAGTTCGTGTCGTGCTTACGGTCGTCTTTGAGCCAGACGTGGACCTGGCCGACGTTGCCCTCGAGGAGGAAGCCGCCGAACGGCGACGCGTAGCCGCCGGAGACGGCCGTGTCGGCGTCGATGTCGGGCAGATCGCGAATCTCGCTCTCGAGCTTGAGCACGGCCCTCGTGGCGGTGCTGAGCGGCGTACCGACCGGATAGGTGATCTGCGCGAAGATCTCGCCGCGGTCGACCGCGGGAACGAACTCCGACCCGACGACGCCGAACGGCACCAGCAGCATGGCGCCGACGAACGACAGCAGGCAGAACGCGATCACCAGGAAGCGCATCCGCAAGGCCCACGGCAGCGCGCGGTGCGCGTACCAGCTGCGCACCCCGCTGAACCCTTGCTCGAACTTGCGAATGAACCAGGGCGGCGTCCAGTGTCCTTTGAGCGCCCAGTTCCCGGCCAACGACGGGGTGATGGTGAACGAGACGAATAGCGAGGTCAGGGTCGAAATGACGACGACGATCCCGAACTCGGCCAAGTTGCGCCCGACCTGGCCCTGAAGGAACGCGATCGGCAGGAAGACCACGACGTCGACGAGCGTGATGACGATCGCGGCCATCCCGATCTCGGATCGACCGGTCACCGCGGCTTCGGCCGGCGGCTGGCCCATCTCGAAATGGCGCTCGATGTTCTCGAGCACGACGGTGGAGTCGTCGACCAAGATCCCGACGACCAGCGTCATGCCGAGCAGCGAGATCGTATCGATCGTCAGGCCCATCATCTTCATGACGAACAGCGCGACGCACAACGAGGACGGGATCGCCACCAGCACGACGATCGCATTGCGCCACGAGCCCAGGAAGAACAGCATCACGATACCGGTCAGGATGATGCCTTCGCTCAGCGTGCGGATGACGCTGTCGATCTGCTGCGCCGTGTACTTGGACTGGACGTTGATGACGTTGAAGTTGATGTCGGGGAACTGCGAGCGGATGCGGGGCAACGCCGCGATCACGTTGTTCGAAGCGGTGACCTCGGACGCCGTAGAGGCCTTCTGGACCTGCATGAACACGCCGCCGACGCCGTTGATCGAGGCGTACTGGCGCCGCGGCTCGTACCCGTCGACGACACTGGCGACGTCTTGGATCCGCAACACCTGGGTGGCCGACGTCCACGGGTTGAGCCCGGTCAGCGGGGTAGTGCTGTTCGACGCCGGCGTTGCGATCGGCAGACCGAGGATTGATTCCGGTGACATGATGTCGCCGCGGATGTCGATCTGCGTTTCACGGTCTGGCTCGTAGGCGATGCCTCCGGGCGCGCGGTTGTTGCTCGCACCGACCGTGTTGACCAGGTCGTTCAGGGTGAGGTTGTAGGCCATGAGCTTGGCCGGATCGGCGATCACCTCGTACGCCGGGGTCACGAAGCCGCCGACGGTGACGCCGGAGATGTCCGGCACCTGCTCGACGTAGGGGACGATACGGCCGTTCGCAATGAGCGACAACTGGCCGGCGGTCAGCTTCGACGAGGTCAAGCCGATGGTGACGACGACCGCTTCGGAGGGGTCGCGAATCGCCAAGGTCGGCGGCACCAACGCCGTCGGCAGATTGTGCTCGGCCTGGGTGAGGGCCTTTTGCGTGTTCACCAGGTCGGTGTTCTGGTCCGACGTGATCGTGTAGGTGGCGACGATGCTCGCCTGGCCCTGTTGAATGTTGGAGCTGAGCGTCTGCAGGTCTTCCGTGCCCGCGATCGCGTCCTCGATCGGTTTGACGATGCTGTCGCGCATCACCGTCGTCGAGGCGCCGGGATAGGAGGTGTTGATGCTGATCGTCGGCTGCGAGACGTTGGGGAACTGCTGCTGCACCAGCGTCGTCGCGGCAAGCGCTCCGGCGAGCAGCATCAGCGCCAGCAGGACGAAGACCAGCGTCGGCCGGCGAACGAAGAGCGCGGTCAGCGACATGAGGCTGCGCTACTGCTCCGCGACCTGGCGCTGCGGTAGGACGTGCTGCCCGTCGGCCAGACCCAGCTGGCCGTTCGCGATCACGACGGAGCCTGCCGGCAAACCGATCACGATCGCGTTCTTGGCGTCTTGCGCGAGCATCGTCACGTGCACGGTCTCCGCCTCTTGATCGCGGACGACTTGCACGCTCGAATTCGTTGTGTCCAAGAACGCGGTGGACGGGATCCGGATCCCGCTCGCGCTGGGCATCGAAGCCGTGCCGGAGACGACCATCCCCGGCCGCAGCAGACCGCGCCTGTTGTCGAGCAGCACCTTGAGCACGAAGTTGGTCGAGCCGGGCTGCACCGCGTTGAGCACGCCGACGACTGTCCCGCGCGCGTGCTTGTTGGGCAACAGATCCGACGTCACGTCGACGGGGCTGCCGTTGCGGACGCCGACCACCTGCGAGCCGGCGCCGTTGAGCACCGCGTACACGCGGTCGGTCTCCTGCAGCGTGAAGATCGTGCGCGTGCCGGGGAACTCGCCCGGGTTCATGTTGCGGTTGACCACTACGCCATTGATCGGCGAGATGATCGCGGCCTTGCTGATCGAGACGCGGACCTGGTCGGCCTGGGCCAGCGCGGTCTGCACGTCGGCCTGCGCCGAAGCGACGTTCGCGCCTTGCAGCCCGGTCGAGGTCGTACCGTTCGTGCGCACCTGCGAGATGTCGTTCTGCAGCGTCACCTGCGCGCTCTGCACGGCTTGCTGGTCGTTCTTGACGGTGGTCGCCTGCAGATCGTATTGCGACTGGGCGATGTAGCCGCTCTTGAGCAGCGCCGCGTCGCGCCGGAGGGTGAGCTGATCGTTCGTCAGCGTCACCTGCGCCTGGCGGACCGCGGCGCGCGCCGCGTTGACGGTATTGCTGTTCTGAACGATGGTCAGGCCGGCTTGGTCGTAGGTCTGCGTTTCCTTGGCGCGGCTGCTCTGCGCGCTGGCGATGTCGGCCGCCAGCTGCGCGCGAAGGTCGGCCGTGTCGAGCTGCGCGAGGAGCTCACCTTCGCGGACGGTGTCGCCTTCCTGGACGTTCACCTCGTCGGCCGGCTCCAAAAGCGTCGACGTGATGCCGACGTTCTGCAACGGCGCGATGGTGCCCGACATGGTGGTCTTGGGCGAAACGGTGCCGTACGCGGCGGTCACGACCGGCACGACGGCGTTGCCCGTCTGACGAGGCGGACGTTGCGAGTGACCGCAGCCGGTGACGAGCGCCGAGGCGACGCAGACAACGAGCAACCGGCGCGCGGGGAGAGCGAGAGCCCTGGCCATACCGTCATAGGGTACCAAAATCCAGCTAGATCGGCTCACATGTTCGTCCCAGGTTTCGCCGGGGGGCGCATCAGGGCGTGATGCGCACCAGCTCGGGATCACCGGCTGCGACCGCCGAGGCCGGTCCGAGCGCCTCGGCGACGTCCCGAGCGACCACGCCGCGCACCCGTTCCGCCAGCGCAAGCTGTCCGGCCAAGCCATGCCAGTATGCGCCCGCTCGGGCTGCATCGACCGGATCGAGCCCTTGGCCGAGCAGCGTCGCGATCGCGCCGGTGAGGACGTCGCCGGTGCCGGCCGTGGCCAACGCGTTGGTCCCGGTCGGATTGAGATGGATCGCGTCCCGCCCGCCGATCAGCGTCGTGCGACCCTTCAACAGCGTCACGATGCCGTGTTCTTCAACGAAGGCCCGCAAGCGCGACAGACGCTCGCCCGGCGCGACCGTCCCTTTGCCGCTAACGCGCGCGAACTCGCCCGCGTGCGGGGTGAGCACGAGCCGCTTGTCGCGGTAGGCTCCCAACCGCTTCGACAGGTGGTACAGCGCGCCGGCGTCGGCCACCACCGGCAGCTCGGTCGCGCCGATGACGCCGTTGACGATCGTCGAGAACGCGTCCGAGAGGCCGAGTCCCGGTCCGATCCCAATGCTGGTGCAGCGGTTGGTGAGGTCGAGGATCGTCTGCACGGCCGCGTCGGGATCGCGCTCATCGTAGGTGACGACGACCTGCTCGACGAGGTGCGCGCGCAGCGCCGCCGCCGCACCTTCGGGCGCGGCGACGGTGACGTAACCCGCACCTGCACGAGCCGCGCCCCAGGCGCACAGCACCGCGGCGCCCGGGAACTGCGTCGAGCCGGCGACGATCAGCGGCGCACCCGAGCTGCGCTTGTCCGATTCCGGCGCGCGGCGCGGCAGCAGCGCGGCGAAATCGGGAGCGCTCATCACCTCGGTCGGCGGATCGTCGATGCCGCGCGCGTCGTCGTCGCGCATCCCGATCGGCGCGCACCACAGCTCGCCGGCCGCGTCGCGCCCTGCTTCGACCAAGCACCCGAGCTTCGGCCGCCCCAGCGCGATCGTCGCGGTTGCGCGCACCACGCGCTCGCCGCCGGCGCCGGTGGTCGGATCGAGACCGGTCGGGACGTCGAGCGCGAGCACCGGAACGCCGGCGTCGTTCATGGCGTCGACCAGCTCCGCGCTGCGCGGGTCGAGCGGCAACCGTGCGTTGACGCCGAGCACGCCGTCGAGCAGCAGCGCCGCGTCGCGCAGCGTCGGCGTGTCGGCGGGAAACGGACGTTCGTCGACGCCCGCCACGCGTGCCCGCTCGCGCGCGTCGCGGCGTGCCGCGCTACCGGCCGCGCTGGGATCGGCGAACACGATGCAGCGGCGCGCTCCGGCGTACGACGCGAGCGCCGCGTATGCGTCGCCGCCGTTGTTTCCCGTGCCGGCGAACGCGACGACCGGGCCGAGGCCCTGCGCGTACCGATCGATCAGGCGCGCGATGGCATCGCCCGCGGCGCGCATGAGCGCGACCTCGCCGTCGCGCGCGACCGCCGCCGCGTCGATCGCGCGCATCTGCGCGGCCGTGACCGCTCGCATGCGGCGCGCTATCCTTCGAGCACCACGACGGCGGCGGCGGTCGTGGCGGTGTGCGTGATGGTGAGGTGGACGGCGCGCACGGCGCGCTCGGCGAGCAGTCGTTCGTAGCCGCGGTAGAGCCGGATCACCGGCTTCCCGCTGCGCTCGTGCGAGACGCCGACGGCATTCCACGGAATGGCGTGGCCGAACGCCTTGCGCGTCGCCTCCTTCGCGGCGAAGAAGCCCGCCAGCCGCTCAGCCCATAACCGCTTGCGCATCGCATAGGCCATCTCTTCTTCCGTATATACCTTACGCGCGAACCACGCGCGCCGCTCGGGGTCGAAGCGATACCGCTCGACCTCGGCCAGGTCGATGCCGATCCCGACGATCATCCGCAGGCCTTCGACGCGACGCCGACGAAATCGTTGCTCCGGCCGTGCGCGAGATCAGCATCGTTCCGATCAACGCGATCGACGCCGGATTGCTCACCCGGCTTGCGCTGTGCCTGGAAGAGCGGTTCCTGGCGACTGCCGTCGTCCGCGCGCCGCTCGCGGTGCCCAAGAGCGCGCTCAACAGCACCCGCGGACAGCTGTTCTTCGGCTCGCTCGTCGCGCGCTTGGCAGCCGCATACGACACGCGCGAGGATCTGGTCCTCGGAATCACCGATTTCGATCTCTACAAGACCTCGCACCAGTTCGTGTTCGGGTCGTCGAGTGAGACGCAGCGCTGCGCGGTCGTCTCGCTGCAGCGAATGCGCTCGGAATACTACGGCGATCAGCCCGACGAGAACGCGCTCTTCCAGCGGCTGCTCAAAGAGAGCGTCCACGAGATCGGGCACGCGCTGGGCCTCAAACACTGCTACAACGCGCGCTGCGCGATGTACTATTCCAACTCCGTGTTCGACACCGACAACAAGCACTCGCACTTCTGCGAGAGCTGCGAACGCCGGAGCCGCGCCAACAAACCGGCCTGACCCTGCTCGGCCTCAAGCGAGGCCGCCGAACGTCCGATGCTTGGTAGTAATGGAGCGCGCGGACTACGCCGGCCCCTATTCGCCGTTGCCGAGGCACCGGTGAATCTCGTCCGCGCGGCCGCGGCGGCGTTCGCGCTCGCCTGGGCCGTGGGCGCCGCCGCGCTCCTGGCCGCCCGGGCCGGCCCGACCTTCACGACGCTGGCCGCCTGCGCCGTCCTGTTCGCCGCCGGCGCCGCCGCCGCGCGGCTGCTGCGGCCGGTCGCCGAGCCGCCGCCGTTCGCCGTCGGCCCGTCGGACCGCGACCAAGGCTTCGCGCTGCCGCGCGTGATGGTCGACGCCGAGCGTTCCAAACGGGCTGAGCTGCGCGAGTTCCTCGGCACCATGCGCGGCGAGGTCGAGTCACTCGGCAGCGCCGGCGCCGGGCTCCACGACACCGCCACCTCGTCGCTGGCGGTGATCGAGGGCGGTGCGATCGCGCAAAAGCAGCTCGAAGACGGGATCGTCGAGCAGTCGCAGGTCGTGCTGGGCGCACAGGTCACCGTCCGGGCGATGAGCGACGCGATCGTCGACTTGGCCGGCTCGGCCGAGCAGCAGACTCGCTCGCTCGACGAAACCGCGATCGACGTCTCGTCGATGTCCGCCTCGATCGAGGAAGTGTCGGCGCAGGTCGACTCGCTGCTGACGATCTCGGCCGCGACGGCCAAGACCGCCGACCGCGGCGGAACCGCGATCCACACGATCGTCGACGCGATGGCGACGATTCGCACGACGATCGAGGATCTCGGCGACGACATCCGGCGGCTGGGCGCGAACTCCGATCAGATCGGCGACATCGTCAAAGTGATCGACCGCATCGCCGAACAGACGAACCTGCTCGCGCTCAACGCAGCGATCGAAGCGGCGCGCGCCGGCGAGCACGGGCGCGGCTTCGCGGTGGTCGCGTCGGAGATCCGCAAGCTCGCCGACGGCAGCGTGCAGGCGACCAAGGAGATCGCCGGCCACATCGGCTCGACCCAGTCGGTCATCGGTCAGGTCACCGACGCGATGACGCGGCTCAACGAGCGCGTCGAGGAGAGCGTGCAGTCGACCGGCAACGCGTCCGAGGCGCTGCGCGAGATCGTCACCACGGTGATGGACGCGAACCGCCAGGTCGGCCAGATCAGCTCGGTCACGCGATCGATGTCGGAGAACACGTTCCGCGTCATCCGCTCGATCGAGGAGATCACGCGTTCGGTCGCCGCCAACCTCGCCGCGACCCGGCAGATGGCGTCCCATTCGGGCGCTGTGTCGAGCGCGTTCGAATCGATCACCGCGATCTCGGCGCAGAACGCGGCCTCGGTCGAGGTGCTCACCTACGTCAACGCCGAGGTCACCTCGGCGGCACAGCGCATCCTCGGCTCGGTCGAGGAGATGACGCGGCGCGCGGCGGCGATCGACGATCAGGTCGGCCGCTACGCGGTCGACGACAACGAACTCATGGTGGAGGGAACCCCGGTATGAAGCTCGGTCTGCGCACAAAGCTCGTCGGAACGCTGGTCGGCGCCATCGTCATCTCGTCGGCGATCAGCGCGATCGCGGCGCGCAACACGATGGCGACCGACCTCAACCGGCTCGCCAACCAACAAATCGCCAGCGGCTCGACGGGCTTTGCCGGCTACCTCGATGGAAAGCGGGACACCGTCAAGCTGCTCGTCACGCAAGCGGCGATCAACGAGGCGGTGCAGCACCGCACCGCGACCCGCAGCCCGAAGCTCGAAGCGACGCTGAGCGGGATCGCGCGTCAAGGTGACCTCTCATTCCTCACCATCGTCGACACCAAAGGCCGCGTGATCGCCCGGGCCAACGGCGGGCCGGCCGGTGCGCTGCTGGATTCACCGTTCGTGAAACGCGCGCTCGACGGCGAGACCGTGAGCACCGCGGCGCCGCTGCCGCACGACGAGCTCGTCCCCGAGCAGCTCGAGCCGCAGATCGAGTCGACGACGCCGGGCCGCGAAGGCTTGGTCGAAGGGTTGGGGCTGATCGCCGCGGCACCGATCGCGGACGACAACGAGCGCACCATCGGCGCCGTCTACGGCGGCATCGTGATCGACCACTACTATGACGTGGTGGACGAGGCGGCCAACGCGCTGGGCGGCAAGGCCGCGGTGATCTTCGAGGGCGAGCTGATCTCGAGCTCGCTC
>Ga0302325_10016096_pt1 | contig 15869 bp, 18 predicted proteins | sample Palsa_T0_2_FD_201948 | JGI IMG/M metagenome (GOLD analysis project Ga0302325, IMG submission 201948) | Peat permafrost microbial communities from Stordalen Mire near Abisko, Sweden - Palsa_T0_2 | ecosystem: Environmental > Terrestrial > Soil > Palsa > Peat permafrost | place: Sweden: Abisko... | reverse complement strand
CGCCATGCGACGCAGAATGAACGCCCGCATGAAGATCTCGCTCAACTCTCCGTCGGTCCGCACGAGCTTGAGGAGCTGCGATCGCTCGAGGCGTAGCGTTCGAAGAGGGCCGCGCGCCCGCCCGCGTACGAGGGCACGGCGATCGGAGAGCATGCTCACCTCTCCAGTGAACTCGCCACGGTGGTGCACCGTCACGGGCTCCTCGACGAGGCCTTTCATGTGGACGACCTCTATCGCGCCGTCGAGGACGACGAAGAACGGGATGTCCGTGTCGCCCTCGTCGAACAAGATGGTGCCGGCGGCGAACGTCGTCTCGACGCCATGCGGGGCGATGCGCGCGATCTGCGCGTCGCTCAACGGCGGGAACATCTGCGCGTGGCGCGCAGACAGATCGCTCGACGTCGTCATTCGGCCGACAAGAACTGTTCGTCCACGTAACACCAGGCCCACGTCTCGCCGACTTCAGCCGACGTGACGATGGGGTGGCGGGTGTGATGGAAATGCGCGGTCGCGTGGCGGTTCGGGGACGAATCGCAACAGGCGACGTGCCCGCACGTGAGGCACACGCGAAGGTGGACCCATTGGCCACCAATCTTCAAACAATCCTCGCAGCCCTCGCGTGGGCGGTGGGTGTGGCGAAGCTTCGTCTCCGCCACGTGCGTGCAGGGGCTCGACAAATCGACCGACTCGGCGCTCGTCATGGGGCGCGAAGATACACCACGCTCAGTCGCGGGCGAGACCGTAGACGCGAATCGCTTGCGTCTTGCCGCGGAGGCTGACGGGGGCGAGCTCACATAGCGCGCTCGTGCTCGGGAGCAAGGCAGCGGTGGCGGCTGACACGATAACGGGGGTGCCGCTGTTTTTCGTCTGACCTTCGAGCCGCGAGACCGTGTTCACCGCATCGCCTATGACGGTGAACTCGAGCCTCCTCCCGGGGACGCCGAGGTTTCCGGCGATGACAGGCCCGGTGTGGACTCCGATACCCATCGCGAGCGGTGGGGCTCCCGCGCGGGCACGCTCCACGTTGTGCGTGGCGAGCGCGCTCAGCATCGCAGCAGCGCACGCGACCGCGTTGATTGCGGCTTCGTCGGGCTGACCCGTCAAACCGAAGACGACCAGCGTGCCGTCGCCGATGAATTTGTCGATCGCTCCGCCGTGACGTTCGATCACGCCGATCATCGCGCCGTGGTACGCGTTGAGCTGGGCCATGACCTCGGTCGGAGAGAGCGTCTCGCTCATCGCGGTGAAGCCGCGGAGATCGGCGGCGAGGAGCGTCACCGTCACGAGCCTGCCTCCGAGGGAAAGCGCGGCGTCGGGATCGTCCCGCATGACGCGCTCCACGGCTTCCGGTGGCAGATACCGACGAAGGAGCTGCAGCCGAGCGAAGCTGTCGAGGCTCTTTCTTGCTTGGATTGCCGACGCCACACCGATGAGCCCGGCGAGGGCGAGCAAGAGACACACGGGGATCTGTGCGCGGTGGAAGCCGGCGATGCGCGGAACGGCGGCGATGTAGAGCGTGATGGCCACGAGACCGCCGACCACCGCAGTCCTCGTGTTGTTGCGGAGCGCGTTGATGAGGAGCACGAGGATCATCGATGGTCCGACGATGTACGCGACGTAACCCGCGGTGTTCACCTGGTGGGCTGGCGAGCCGTCGTGGGCCAAGAGGGCAAAGTTCCCTATGGTGGACCCGAGGTCGAGCACGAGTGCGATGTACGCCAGCGCGGGCGGATTCCCGTACCGGCGGAGGTAGAGGAGGACGAGCACGGCGTAAACGGCAGCCCCGCCGAGAAAGAGTCCCGGGGCCCACGTGTCGCTGAGGCCAATGAGGCGAAGCGTGCTCGTGAGCATCGTCGCCGATGCAAAGACCACGATGCGATACCGCGCGACGTCGCGCTCGATGGCGTCGCGGGCGAGGCGCAACGTCTGATCGACCTCGAAGCTGCCTTGGTTCGACGCCGGCATCGCAACACGACTCTACTCGATGGCGTCAGGTCGTGAGCTCGAACCGAGCGGCCATCGCGTCGAAGGACGCGGCGTCGGCCGCGAGGTCACCCGACCCGAGCCCCAAGCAGTAGACAAGACTGCCCGCGGACACGAAGTACTCGCGCGCTGACCATGTGCCGGCCGCGGTGGTCTTGTCGAACGTCAAGAGAACACCGGGACGACCGCCGACGTCGACGCGCGTGAGCGCGGAGTTGCCGTAGCCCTTTGCCTTCAAGCCCGCTTGGGCTTGCTCGGCAGTCCCGCGCGGATCGAGGCCGGGGCTCCCCGGCATTCGGAACACGATGCACATGTGGTTGGTGTGGTCGCGATATGCGAAGCGCGCGACTTCATAAGGGCTGCTCGAGAGCACGGGTGGAAACTCGGCCCAACCGACGGGCACTCCGACCGTGAATCCGAGATCGGGCTTCGAGATGAGCTTGAACGATGTGTCTTCCATGGCGACTCCTCTGCGTGAAAGGAGGAGGCGGCGTGCGCTGGCGTAGGACCGACCCGTGCGAAGCGCGTAGGCACGCACCGCACGTTTGAAGTCCTTCTCCGTCGTCATCGTCGCCTCCACGCCTTGCTTCGAGCTCCCCAATCGAACGAGCAAAGCCGGCAACGAGACCCACGTCCGAGGATTTGCTCCCCTTTGCCTCCGCGAGCGACCCGATTGGGGCGAGTCGAAAGGAGGTCGGGTGCTGAACGTTCACCCACCTTCATGGTGACGATGCCCGTTCTCTTCGTCAAGCCCGAGATTTTCGTAGTGCGGTAGGCTTTCGCATGGCCTCGAGCTCGCTACGTGCCTTTGCGTTCGCTGCGCTGTCTGGATGTAGCCCTGCCGATCCGCCGACGACGATGGTTGCACCGCCCGCAGTGACGTCCGCTCCGACCGAGACACCAGGAACCGAGAACGCCCGTTCGGACTACGAAGCCGCGGACGCGCTCGTCAGCGCGGGGAAGTACGCCGAGGCGCGCGTGGGGTTCGATGTCACGGCCAAGAAGTTTCCTTACTCCCGCTTCGCGGTGGAGGCGGAGCTTCGCATCGCGCAGATCGATGAGAAGCTCGGCCGACCGGAGGCCGTCGAAGAGCTCGCGACGTGGGCGAAGAACCACGCGCACGATCCACGCGCTCAAGCCCTCGCGGCGCGAACGAGGACCGTCGGCGACACCACGTGCCGAAGCGACGCCGATTGCACCACGACGACCAAGCACGACTGCTGTGAATGTTGCGCGAGCGGACCTTACGCCACGAGCAAGACGTGGCTCGCATGGCAGAGCGAGCAATGCGCCGCAGCGAGGTGCGCGACGTGTGGAGGCGCCGCGTGCAGCCCGGTTGATTCGACGGTGTTGGCGAGCGTTCACTGCAATGCGGGACACTGCGAGCTCGGTCGGTAGTCGGAGTCGGAGGCCGGCTCTGACTCCGGCTCGATGGATCCTTAGCGCGTGCTCTTCCGCCACGCCGCATACAGGCCGACCGCCAGCAGTGCGCACGAGACGAGCAACATCGCGAAGCCCCACAGGAGGTACGGCCCTCCGACGGCCTGCGCGAAGTTCGTGATGTCGCTCGGGATCACGTGTCCGTCGATCGAGACCTCGTCGGTGAAGAGGTAGCCCTTGCCGGACCACGTATCGATCGCGAGCGACACGCCGATGAGCTGCGCGAACACCATCCGCTTTCGGGGGCTCGCGCGCAGGCCGAACCATCCGAGCAAGAGTGCGTCGATCGGAAGCGCAACCCACGCTGCCGTCGAGCGGACCCAAATCGCGAGCGACACCGCAATCACGACCGCCATCCCGACGAGGACCGCGCGTGCCCGCTTCGGTCCACGGGACACGGCGAGCAACGTCGCGCCGACGATGGGCGGCGCGAGCAGCCCACCTGCCGCCGTGAGCGCGCGCGCCCACGCGTGCGTGGTCGTCGTGTGGGCCAGGCCCGACGCGTTTGCAAACACGTCCAGCGACGAGAACGTCCCGCCCGTGGCGAGCGCGGTGATGCCGTGACCCATTTCGTGCACGAACGTCGCGAGCAACGTGAGGGGATAGAGGAGCGTCCTCCCGAACGGGACGAACGTGTGCACGATGAAGTACGCGCCGATCGCAAGGAGGAGGGCGCCGCGCGACGTCGGTTGATCGAGCTTTGCGGGGGAGAGCCTAGGGGCGACCATCGGCTCTAGAGGTTCTACACTCCTGCCTGATGGCGCAGGGAACGATCGAGAAGCGCGAAGCGCAGCGGAGCGATTCGAGGCGAAGCTTCTCGGAGGCTCGGGGGGCGGTGCCCCCCGCCTCGATCGCCGAAGATCTGCGGGCCCTCGCGCGCGGCCCACGCGAGCTGTGGATCATCTTCGTCGCGACGTTCCTCGAATACCTCGGTGTGTTTTCGTTCCTGCTGACGCTGCCGCTCTGGCTGACGAGCGACTACGGCATGAACGACAAGACAGCGGGGTGGTGGGCTGCGACGTTCTCGACGGTCCTCACGCTCTTCGTGTTCCTCGTGGGCGCCATCGCCGACGCGGCCGGGATTCGTCGGACGCTCATCGCGGCCTTCGCGCTGTCCGCGTTGACGCGCCTGGCCATGTCGCTGGCACCGACGCCGAGGCTCGCGATTGTCGCGCTCATGGCGTTCAGCGTCGCCTTCGCGACGTCGGGCCCCGTTCTTCAAGCCGCCGTCAACCGCGCGTCGACCAAGCGAACGCGCGCATTCGCATTCTCGCTCTGGTACGTGAGCTTCAACCTCGCGGGCGCCCTCGTCGGGCCGCTCGTCATCGACCCGACGCGGCGCGCGTTCCTCGACGCATCGGGAAAGCTCGCCAAGCGGACGGTGACGCTGCCCCTCCTTGGTCCACGCGAGGTGAGCGCGTACGCCGTGATCATGGCTTTCGGCTTCGTCTTCGCCACGCTCGCTGCGCTCGTCACCTTGACGCTGCGGCGCGACTTCGAGGAGCGCATCGACCCGGAGGACGTGGGCGAGGTCCGCGTCGCGAAGAAGAACCCGTTCGCCGTCGTGCGCGAGGTCGTCTCCGATCGGATCTTCTGGCGCTTCGTCGCGCTCCTCGGCCTCCTCGCGCTCGTGAAGATGATGTTCCAGCACATGCACTTCACATGGCCGAAGTACGTGCTGCGAGAGCGCGGCGACGCCTTCCCCGTGGGTACGGTCTGGTCGCTCAACTCGCTCCTCATCCTCGGCCTGGCTCCTCTCGGCACGGCGCTCACGCGCAAGAGAAAGCCGTTCGAGGTGCTCCTCGTCGGGGCGTTCATCTCCTCGCTGAGCCCGTTCGTCTTGTGCTTCGGCTCCGGGATGCCGTTCCAGATCGCGATGATTGGGCTGCTCACGATCGGCGAGGCCCTGTGGTCTCCACGGTCGTACGAGTACATGGTCGCGGTCGCGCCGCGCGGTCGCGAGTCGACCTACGTCGCCCTCGGCGCGCTGCCGTACTTCCTCGCCAAGTTCTTGGTCGGCCCGTCGTCGGGTTATCTGCTCGCGAGGTTCTGCCCCGCGAGTGGCCCACGCGAATCAGCCCTGATGTGGGCCGCCATCGGCGCGACGACGATCATCGGTCCGATCGGTATGCTCCTCGGCCGTCGCTGGATCAGCGACGGTGCTCGCGTAGCTTGAAGGCCTCACCATGCGCTTTTCCCAACTCTCATCTTGTCTCATCGTCGCGGCCTTCGCCTCTGCGTCCACGATGGTGCGAGCCGACACGTTCGCGTCGGTGACGACGCTGGACCCCCGCGTTCGTACGCAGCTCGCAGCCTCGATCGCCGCCGCACACGCACGTGATTCCGGTGTGTTCGACTCGGTGCGCACCGTGGTGTCTCGCGCGGACGCCCTCGACCACATGAAGCGTGGCCGCTTTTACCCGATGACCGTGCTCTTGCGCGGCGTCACGCGCAACCACGCGGGCGCCGCGCTCGCGCTGCTCGAGCCGATCGTCGCTCCAGAACGCTTCACGATGCCCAACTCGCCCTCCGCGCTCATCGCCCTTCGCGCTGGGCTCATCGAAGCCGCGGGCGACAAGAAGGAGCTGACGGCAGCGCCCGTCTTTCGGTCGATCCTGAGCAGCGGAACGGAGTACTTCGAGGTCCGCGCTGCTGCCGAGGCGCTCGGCAAGCTCGCGCTCGACGCGGACGTTGCGCTGCTGGCGCGCCTCGCGACGACCCGAGGACCCAACCAACACGCGGTGATTGCCGGTCTCGGTGATTGCCGGCGTATCGGTGCGGCGCAGGCACTCGAAGCCGTCGTCGCTCAGCGCCCCACCGGGATGATGGCCAAGCACGTGCTGCGTTCGCTGGAGCTGATGGGGTCCGCGTGGGCGCTCGCGATCGCCAACGCGGCCCCGACGTCGGAGGTGCGAGGGATTCGAACGACGACGGCGCGGGCGGCCTTCGCGATGTTCACGTCCGCGACGGAGGCTGACGTGCGTACCGACGCGTCGAACGCCCTCGTCGTCATCGCCGAGCCGGGCACGTCGCAGTGGATTGCTTCGACGAGGAGCTCCGCTCCACCTGATTTGGTCGCGGCCCTCGACGCGTTGAACGATCGCCTCGCGCACAACCCGACGACAGGCGGCGGACGAGCGCCATGAAAAAGGCCCTTCTCACTTTGGCGCTCCTCATCGCGCCGGCATGCAGCAGCAGCAGCGAGGTGGTGGACGGCGGTGGCCCAGTCGTCGACATCCTCGCCGACACCAACCGCAACGGTCAGATTGACTGGACCGACCCCACGGAGGAAGCGAACAAGACCGTCTGGAACGCGACCCAGGGCGCAATCTTCCTCGCCAACATCGATGACTCGGCCGGCGCGTGCGTCAGCACGACGAGCACGGGTGATCTGCTGAGCGACGCCGAGCTGCCGCTGTGCAACGACGCGGCTGACACCGTCGTCAACGGTCCGATGGACCTGCTCGATCTTGCTCCGCTCGGCATTCGCGGTTGGCCACGCGCCCCAGCCGGCACGCTCGGGACTGTGTCCGTCGACACGGCGTCTGCGCCGGTCATCCACCTCTTCATCCAACGTGACGGCGCGCTCACGTTCTTCGACTGGCAAAACGGCGATCGGATTCAGACCGCCGAGCTTCGAGCTGGGAACGTCATCATGGCGATCGAGGCGACCGACGTCGTGCGCGATCCCACCGTGTGGAATGGCTACACGACCGTCACGCTCTCCGTGAACGTCGATGACGCGGGAGCCTCGAAGACCGACTCGGTGATTCTGCGCGTGGCCCCCATCGTCACACGCCATCAGCTCGCGCCCGAGGAGCAGATGTTCGTGACCGCGTTCGCGGACGACGAGGGATCCATCGCGATGCGCTCGGCGCTCTACTCCGACATGGCAGGCACGGGAGAAGGCGACGGTGGAGTCCTCCCGCCTACGCCCTCGAACGTGACGGAGATCAACGGCGACGAATCGTTCGCTGGGAACACCTACTACGACGACCGGTGGACGCAGGACTTCTTCGAGGTTGGCTACATGTCGATGCCGACCACGGGCGGCCAGCAGCACATCATCGACGTGTACCTCCGCTCGGCGAACATCTACACGCCAACGGACGTGAACAACCAACTTCGCCCGGCGGGCAAGGTCGTCTTCGCGAAGTTCCGTGGGCCGGGTGCGGCTGGCGTTCAGCAGTACGACATCGCATCCGATCCGGACATGGACTCGCTCAACTCGTTGGGCAACCTCGAGACGATTCCACCGTACTCGTTGAATGGCGTGAGCTACCCGCTCGGCCGCCTGTTCCGCGGCGACATCCCCACCTGGCATCCGGACTCGTCGTTCGAGAAGATGATGGAAGCCCAGCTCGTTCAGCCTCCCGTCTACATCGACACATCATGGCTGTTCGTCGGTCACGTCGACGAGACGACGAGCTTCCTCACGGCGAGCTCGCCGCGAGGCTGGGTGCTCCTGTTGAATGACCCCGCCCTCGCCGTGACGATGCTCGAGGAGCAGGTCACCGCTGGCAACGGCGACGTGCTCATGTTCGCCGGCGAGAACTGGCTCGACGACGGCAACCCGACGCCCGCTCAGATCTCGATCAACGACGCCCTCGCAGACGTGGACATCCTATCGACGAGCAATGCGGCGGTGGCGAGCGTGAACGCCGAGCTCCAGGTGATCCAGACGGCGACGGGCCTCACCGACGCGGAGATCATCCACATTCCCTACCTCTATCAACCCGTGCAGGGCGGCGCGCTCGCCTGGCAGCCGGGCACCGTGAACGGTCTCTATTACGCCGCGAACACGTTCGCCGCTCCCGATCCGCACGGCCCGATCATCAACGGCGTCGACATCTTCAAGGCTCAGATGCAAACCGCGCTCTCGGCTGTCGGGATCAACGTCGTCTGGGTCGAAGACTGGGACCTCTACCACCGCCTCTCCGGCGAAGTGCACTGCGGGACGAACTCGAAGCGCGGCCTCGCTCCGAATGAGACCTGGTGGACCAGCGGCTACGACTAGCTACTCGGACTCGACGAACGCCCGCAAACGCTCGATGGCATCGTCCCAGCGCGTGGAGACGCGGTCGAGGTAGCGCTTGGCGATGGCGAGTCGCTTCGTCTCGAGCTCCCAGATCGTCTCGCGGCCTTGGCGCGAGCTCGAAACGAGCCCCGCCTCCGCGAGCGCGTGCAGGTGCTTGGTGATGGCCTGGCGCGAGACGTCCGCGCCGTCGGTGAGGCGCGTGATGGAGAGCGGGCCGCCTTTGCACAATCGCGAGACGAGCTCGAGGCGCGTCTCGTCACCGAGCGCCGCGAAGACCGGTGCAATGCCAGCGCTCACGTCTGGCTCGCCACGTACTTGGTGATGAGGGCGGCCTGCGCCGTCCACCCCTGGTCGTTCATGTCGAACGCCTTTTTGCGTCGCGAAAGGGGGATCTTGTCGAAGCCCGTCTCGGTGATGGTGAGGCTCGTCCCACCGGGCGCGTCGTCGAGCTCGAAGACGACGAGCGTCGTCGGCTCGCTCGAATAATCGACGGCTGGATCGATCGCGAACGGATGCCAGCGAAAGGAGAAGAGCCGCGGCGCCTCGATGCGATCGACCCAAATCTCGAACTTGGCACCGGCGTAAGGCTCTTGCGTCTTCGCCACCGCGGGATCGGCTTTGGTCGGGACGATCTTGCCCGTCAAGTGGGCGCCCGGCGTGAAGGCGGTGTCGAACTCGACGCCGAACCAGGCGCCGAACTCTTTTGCGTCGCTGATCGCGCGCCAGACGCGCTCACGGGGAGCGCGCAGCAACGTCGTTTTCTCGATGCGATCCGTGTCGGTCATGTGCAACCTCCGAGTTGCGCATACTCATAATGGCGCACGCGGCGAAATGCAACCTTTAGGTTGCCATTTAACCGGCTGGCAAACTCCGACTCCGACTCGACCGCAACTGGGGAGTGGCCCATAATCGGTGGCGATGCGACAAACTCTGCCTGGGATTCTCGTATGCGCCATCGCGTCGGCAGTCGCGTGCTCGACCACCACTCCCGCGGGAAGCGACGCGAGCGCACCGGTTGATGCGGCGGGCGCCGATGTCGGCTCGAGCGACGGGGCGATGCCGGGCGACGCGGGCGACGGTGGTCGCAACTTCTCGAGCGATCGCACCCTCTTCTTCGGTGCGAGCCGGTGCGCGACGGCGAGCGTGCAGCTTTGCGACGGCTTCGAGACCGGCTCGCTGAACACCGCCATCTGGAGCACCGTCGGCGTGGCACCGACGGTCGACGGCATCGAGGCGGCGCGCGGCACCAAAGCGCTGCACGTCACGGTCAACGGCAACGGCGTGTCGATGATTCAGGAGAAGACGACGTTTCCCGAAGCTGCCGACACCTACTGGGGCCGCATCTTCGTCTACTTCAAGTCGCTGCCAGCGTGGCTGCCGGACGACGCCGGGATGAGCTACTCGCATTGGACGTTCGCCTACGCGACCGGCACGGGCATCACCGCGGCCGGGCAGATTCGCTTGAGCGGTCAGCTCCAAAAGACGGGCGCGTCATACCTGAATCACTTCGGGGTAGGCACGGACGATCGGGTCGACGAGGCGGGAACGGGCGACTGGACCAACTCGGACGACGATCCGCCCGGCGATCCCATGCCCGTTCCCACCGCATCGTGGGCGTGCATCGAGTGGCTCCACAGCGGAGCTACGAACGAGACGCGCTTCTTCTGGGATGCCGTCGAGCACCCGTCGCTCTACACATCGGAGACGCAGCACGGCGGCAATACGAACCCGTACATCCTGCCTCAGTTCGACGCGGTGTCGATGGGGTGGCAAGAGTACCAGCCGTCGACGGAGCCGTTCGAGATGTGGGTCGACGAGGTCGCCATCGACACGAACCGAATCGGCTGCGTCCTCTAGTGCGCGAGCATGCACGCGGCGAGTGAGCCCCGCGCGCGGTGGAGGAGCACATCGACGTAGCCGCGGGTGATGCCGAGCGCCGAGGCGACGTCCTCACCGTCACGTTCCTCGAGCAAGCGCAGCGTGACGACCGCGCGCTGCGTGTCACACAGACGCTCGACACAGCCACGAAGGCGCACGTGTTCCTCGGCGCGCGCGAGCTGGTCGTCGAGCGCTGCATCCGAAGCGACGTCGCCGAGGGCCTCGTGCGGGCGTGACAGATGGTGGCGTCGCCGTTTGTTGCGCGCGGCGTTGCGGACAATCCCGACGAGATAGGCCTCTTGCGAATCCTTCGCGGGCAGCTCCGCGCGTAGCGCGCACTGGAGAAACGTGCAGAACGCATCTTGTACGCAGTCGAAGGCGTCTTCCTCCGCGAGCCCCTCGCGCTTCGCGACTGCCACGAGACGCGCTCGCTCCGCGCGAACGACATGCGAGAGGAGCTCGAGCGCGTCTTCTTGTTGGGGCTCCATCATGGGGATGTGTCTCGAGGCGAGGCGATCTTACACGTAAGATCTCCCGGGCACGGCACCTCCAGGGGCATGGGCCATGTCATCGTCGTCACGGATGCCACGTTCGAAGAGGAAGTGCTCGCACAACGAGGGACGGTCCTCGTGGATTTCGGCGCGGCGTGGTGTCCGCCGTGCCGCGCGCTCGAGCCCATCCTCGAAGCCGTTGCCAGCGAACGGGCGGGCTCGCTCAAGGTCGTCTCGATCGACACCGACGCGTCACCCGAGTCCGCGCGAAAGTGCGCGGTACGTGCGACGCCAACGCTCGTGGTGTTTCGCGATGGCGAGCGCCGCTCGGCTCACGTCGGGGCGATACCGAAGTCGAAGATCCTCGCGCTCATCGACCGATGAAGGGATGCGGAATGGACGCCGTGCGTCGTGCGCTACGCCTGCGTGCGCGGCTTCGCAGCATGACCGAGGAATGGGGCCGCAGACGCGTTTGTAAGATCGGCCATGCGCATCCTCTATGGCGTCACGGGTTGCGGGCTCGGTCACACGATGCGGGCTCGGGCGCTCGCGAAGCACCTCGTCTCGAGCGGGCACGACGTCAAGATGGCAGCCTCCGGGCGCGCAGTGCGCATCCTCCACGATCACGGGCTCGATGTCGTCGCCATCGACGGCATGGCGATGCACTACGAAGGCGGCGGGGTGGAACGCGCGCGTACCGTTGCGCGTCTCGTGCGGCAGGCCCCACGCGCGCTCGCGCACAACGCGAAGGTGGCGCTCGCGCTCGACTTCAATCCCGACGCCATCGTCACCGACTTCGACTCGTTCTCCCACGCGGTCGGCAAGCTGCTCGGCCGCCCCGTCATCAGCGTCGATCATCAGCACGTCGTCGACCGCTTTCTGCATCCTCGCGGCGTGCTCGCGCGGCTCTCGTCGTACACGCCCATCCGCGCCTTCGTCTCCGCGAAGACGTCGCGGTGTGACGAGTACGTCGTCTCGTCGTTCTTCTTTCCGGAGGAGCGGCCGAAGAACCGCACCCGAACCACGCTCGTCGGCCCGATCGTACGGCCCGAGATCGCGACGGCGGTCCCGTGCGCGGGCGACCACGTGCTCGTCTATCAGACGACGAGCGGCGATCCGCGGCTCTTGGCGTCGCTCACATCGGTGCCCCGGGCGCGCTTCGTCGTATATGGGCTCGGGCGCCGCGAGCGCGTGGGCAACGTGGAGCTGCGGCTGTTCGACGAAGGCGCGTTCGTTCGGGATCTCGCGAGCGCGCGCGCGGTGATTTCGAACGGCGGGTTCACTGCGCTCTCCGAGGCGCTCTACTTGGGCAAGCCCGTGCTGAGCGTGCCGGTCCGGAGGCAGCCCGAGCAGGAGCTCAACGCCGCCTACCTCGAAGCGCTCGGCCTCGGGATGAGCGCGCCGCTCGTGTCGCGCGACGTGATCGAGGCGTTCCTCGCGCGTCTCGAAGAGTTTCGCGCGGCAGACGATCCGCGCTTGCGATCGGGGACAGCTGACGCGTGCGCCGCGCTCGACCGCGCGCTCGCGCGCACGTCGCGACAGGAAGCAGCATGACCCGCGCATACGACGTCGCGACGTTCGAAGACTTCTGGCCACACTACGTGCGTCTCCACACGCGCCCCGAGACGCAGGTCCTTCACACCATCGGCTCGCTGTCGTGCATCGCGCTCGTCAGCGCAGCGCTCGTGACGCGCAGCCCGCTGCTCCTCTGCGCGGCGCCGCTCGCGGACTACACCATCTCGCAGGTGAGTCACCGCCTCTTCGAGAAGAATCGCACGACACCGTGGAAGAAGCAGACGTGGCACACGCGCGCCGAGCTCCGGATGCTCCGCCTCGTCGTGACCGGACGGATGCGCGCTGAGGTCGAGCGGCATGCGTGCATGTAGCACGCATGCATTCCCTACGGTCACCATGCCTAAACAATGGCGCACGCTCGCGCGGTCGATGATCGCGAGCGGCGCCGCGACGGTGACCGACCTGGGCTCGCTCACGCTGCTCGTGAGCGCCTTGGGACTCTCACCGCGCGTCGCGAGCATCCCCGCGCTGCTCGCCGCGGGCGTCGTGAACTTTGCGGCCAACCGACGCTTCGCCTTCGGCGTTCGCGGAGGTGGGGTTCGTCGAGACGCGCTGCTCTTCGGATGCGTTCAGCTCGTCACCATCGCCCTCAATGCGCTTTGTTTCGACATCGCGATGAGGGTCATCGGCGCGACTCTATTTTACTGGGTCGTGCGGCTCGTGATCAGCAACGCGATCTATCTCGTGTGGAGCTACCCGATGTTCGGGCGTATCTTTTCCCCGTGACTGACGAGTCGATCGGAACGCTTCGCCTGACGTCCCGCGGTTGTTTTCATCACGAGGAGACGACGATCGAATTCGAACGCAGATCGCAAGAAGTGCAGGCACGCATCACCGTCGTGCGAAAACGTTCGGCGCGGGGTGACGTGGGTGGTGTCAGAGTCATCTCGATGCCAACGTTTCAGGATTTCACGGAGCGGCTGCGCGCGCTCGTCGATGCTGCTTCGGTCCGCGGGCGGTTTACGTCGACGACGCTCATCACGCTGTCGGTTGATCTCGATGTGGACGGGACCCCGTTCCGGTGCTCACTCGACGAACGCACGGACGTCGATGGGATGAGTCCCGCGTACGGCGGCCCCGCACCGATCGAAGCGCTCGTGCAGAGCTTCGTTAGGGAGCTAGACACGCCGCCCTGAGCTCGGAGCGGGGAGTCAGCGCCGGCGTCTGTGTGCTATCGCCGTTCCCATGCCGAAGATCGACACGCTCTGCATCCACGCCGGCCAGCACCCCGACCCGTCCAGCGGCGCGGTGATGACGCCCATCGTCCTCTCGAGCACCTTCGCTCAGGACGGCCCCGGCGGGCACAAGGGTTACGACTACTCGCGCGCGGGTAACCCCACGCGCACGGCGCTCGAGGGGTGCCTCGCCGCGCTCGAGAACGCGAAGCACGCCATCGCCTTCGCCAGCGGGTGCGCGGCGACGACCACCATCCTCCTCACGCTCCGGAGCGGCGACCACGTCCTCGCGTCCGATGACGTCTACGGCGGCACCTTCCGCATCTTCGACAAGGTCATGAAGGACTTCGGCGTCGACGCGACCTTCATCGACATGACGGATCTCGGGCGCGTGAAGAAGGAGATGCGCAAGAACACCAAGCTCGTGTGGGTCGAGACGCCCTCGAATCCGATGCTCAAGATCATCGACATCGCGGGCCTCGCCGAGATCGCGCGCGCCGGGGGTGCGGGGCTGTGCGTCGACAACACGTTCGCGACGCCCATTCTCCAGCGGCCGCTCGAGCTCGGGGCGACGATGGTCGTGCACTCGATGACGAAGTATCTCAACGGACACTCGGACGTCGTCTCGGGCTGCGTGATGACCCGCGACGACGCGCTCGCCGAGCGCCTCCACTTCTTGCAGAAGTCCGTGGGCGCCGTGCCGAGCCCGTTCGATTGCTACATGGTGCTCCGGGGCCTCAAGACGCTCGGCGTGCGGATGGCCAAGCACGTGCAGAATGCAACCGTCGTCGCCGCCCACCTCGGTTCACAGAAGCAGGTCCGCCGTGTGATCTTTCCCGGTCTCGAGTCGCATCCTGGGTACGCCCTCGCGAAGCGGCAGATGAGCGGACCGGGCGGCATGATCAGCTTCGAGCTCGACGGCGGGCTCGCTGCGTCGACGGCGTTCCTCAAGGCCCTCCGCGTGTTCGCTTGCGCCGAGAGCCTTGGCGGGGTCGAGTCGCTCGCCGAGCACCCAGCCCTCATGACCCACGCGAGCCTCGACGCGGCCGCACGCAAGGCGCTCGGCATCGGAGACGGCCTGATTCGCCTCTCGGTGGGCATCGAGGACGCAGGCGACCTGACCGACGATTTGGACCGCGGCCTCCACGCCGCTGAGGCTCGCTCGCGAGCCGACACCCCGAAGGGGCTCTGAGGTTGAAACATTCGCGTACGGACGAACGGCGCGCTATCCTTGGATGAGCTTGTGTCGGAGGATCCTATGAGCTCGGTCACCAAAAGCATCATGGTCTCGGCGGTTGTTGCTGCGTTTCTGGGCGCTCTCGCGTGCTCGGGTACTCCAGCCGTTCCTCAGGCGGTGGTCGCGGCGAACATCCAGACCAACGGCGGGATGTGCCAAGGGCAGGGTGGTTTCTGGATCCCAGACTCCAACCCCCCGAACGGCCCAGACCCCAACGTGCAGCCCGTCGTCGAGACGAACACCGGTGACGTGGTCATCAGTTGCTCGGTCATCCCATCGGGCTCTGGGGGAGGGCCGTACACCGTCAATCTCGTCTCGCAGATCACGGGCGGCCTCACGCCCGGTACGTTGACCATCTCGGGCGTCTTCCCGGCACGCGGCCGCGACGCGATGGGCAACCCGAACGCTGACGGGACGCAGATCCCAAACATCACGGGCGACTTCCTGCAGTCGACGATGCATCTTCGCCAAGCGATGACCTGCTTTGCTCAATACGACACCATCATCGACGGCCAACCCGCCACCGTCTCGTCGAACGGCCTCAGTCCGCTCCCCACGGTGGCCGACACGTTCGCAGACAGTAACGGTGGCCGGATCTGGGCCAGCGTGTTCTGCACGAGCCCGATGAACGAGGACGAGACGATGAAGCCCGGCAACTCAGGCTGCGAGATCAGCGTCAACTTCCGCTTCGAGAACTGCTCCTCGACCGCCAGCAACTAACCAGGCAGCGCACCGCGAACGCTGCCGCCAGGCACGCCTATCGCTCGAGGCGTGCCTGGCCGCTTTATCGTCTCAGTCGGAGACCCCTTCGGGGTGTCGGCTCGCCTGCTGCGAGACCTCAGACCACGATCATCGACACGGGCTGACTCCAAGCGTCAGGCCCCGTCTTCGTGATCGCCCGGTGGCGGAAGGAGACCGTGGTCGCCGGCACGAGGCCGGTGATCGTGGTCTTGGCCTGGAGCGTCGTTTGCGCGCTCGTCCAGGTCTTTCCGCCGTCGGTGCTGTACTGCCACTCGTGCGACGCGGTCACGTCGCCGAGCTTCGCTGCGAGA
>Ga0302325_10016094_pt1 | contig 15872 bp, 17 predicted proteins | sample Palsa_T0_2_FD_201948 | JGI IMG/M metagenome (GOLD analysis project Ga0302325, IMG submission 201948) | Peat permafrost microbial communities from Stordalen Mire near Abisko, Sweden - Palsa_T0_2 | ecosystem: Environmental > Terrestrial > Soil > Palsa > Peat permafrost | place: Sweden: Abisko... | reverse complement strand
AGCGCATATGCCTTTCTCCTTGTTTGAGCAGACTTTCGCACGACGCGGTTCTTGGCGTATTTTCAACTCGTACTCTATCCTTCTACAGTGAGCAATAGCGGGAGTGGTTTCTACGGCACTGAGCCTGGCGGACGGCAATGGTCTGAATCCACAAAGTGATAAGCACTCATTTTGGCTTCTTTATGCTCTAGTAGTGGAATAGAATATGGACGTGGAGACACTGGTTCTGTCGATGCTTCCCGGAACACGATATCACTGGGCAGCGGAAGAGAGTGTATAGCTGCTGGGCTCGAGGCCGGAGGACGCGAGATCTGAGCTCAACCGACACAAAGAGGCACTAAGCTCAGGACTGCCGGCTAGTGCTGTCTGAGGAGGCCTGTGCGCGACAACAGCAAGGAGAAATGGAGAAGCGGAGAAGCGATGGGGGCGTCTGGACCGGGAGCAGTGTGAAGCGGCGTACGCAGCAGGTGTGCAGGTGCGTAGTGTGTGCGAGGAGAGGCCTTGTGTGTGCTGAGGGAGGGCCTTTGCGGCCTGAAGGTTGGGGGATCGCAGTGGTGTGACCTGGGAAATAGGTTCGGTAAGCTCCTGGATCCCGTTCAAAAGGTTATCTGCTGCATGAAAGTATAAAGTGTGCCAGTGCGTCTAGGTAATCGAAGTTTGGTAACACTCTTTTCCTCGGAACCAATCACCACAAGTATTAATTTTATTGTTCCAATTTGCTGCAAACACTCCGAAGCGCGACCAGTAATACGATCGTGTCGCGTCCGCCTCGCCTGGTACTTCTGAGTGTAATCCACGCTCTTGGATATGACACTCTGGACACGGGGTCCCACCACACAGAGAATATTAAATAACAAAATTAGCCGTCCGTCCACCGGGTCCTGCCACGCGCAGTAAAAGGGAGACACTGGAGATACGCGATGGCAGCTGTGCTCTGGCTCTCACCTCGACAACGGGCGCAGCACTCTGTTTCTTGTCCGCGCACTTTTCCTCTCCCGCCCACCCGGACACTCGGTCCATGCTAAGCGGATGCTTACGCCAGGGCTGCAATCCCGTCCCGTGGTATGTTATGTCACCCGCTTTTTGATTTGGTTGGGGTGTCCCGGTGGCGCTCGCGCAACGCCCCTTTTCAGGGTGGAATATCTGTTTTGGAGAGAATGGGAACGGGGGTTAATAACTCCCGGAATACTTAAGCAATTGAAACCTTAATTCCATCACGTAATCCGGCCACGCCAGTGGGCTGAGGGGCGCTGGCACAAAGACCGGTGCGCCATCCGCTCGGGGTCAAGATACACCACCTGCATGACAAGGCGCCGTGGCGCCATGGGATGTCACCAACCGCGTACCAGAGGCTGCCTATTACGAGATGTTATAGCTGTCCCGGCGCTTTTTGTTTTTAGGTTGACATTCTCCCACTGCGCTGGGTCCCGCAGTGTGTAGCCACATTCGGCGGGAAATGAAAAGAAGAAAAAACATTTACCACGGAAAGTGAAACTGTAACTGTGGAACAACGAGCCTTTAATGAATGGGGCGTCTCGGTCACAATTTGATTGAGCGTGACGCGCCAGGCTCCACGTCAATGAATTCATTACCCGGACGGGGAGAGATGTTTTCTCCGTGTGCTCACATACCTGGGCCATGCAACGCCAAGGTCAAGGTCAACAGCGCTGAATATTTCAATTGAACATGCTTTTGCAAATGCTCACTTCCCATAAAAACGGACACGCGGATGTGAGTCAGCCGACTCCCCGGTGAAGTTTAATCTCGTCTTGTGCCGATCCCGCCACCTGGCTCCTTTCCTCATTCGCTGCCAACAAGTCGACGAATGCAGGTGCTTGATCCCGCACGATTGCAAGGAGCGAGCGTTCATTACCGGCCTTGCACCGACATATTAATGGTGGGTGGCACCGGGCATTGCTGCAGCCTCCTTCTTACCAAAGCTGCATCCAATGGAACAGTGACGTGGAGTTGATCCACGCTCCTGGGGCCAGCCAATCAGCCCCTCCGCGAAGGTCACCAGGGGCGTTCCTCCGGATTAACCGATCGAGCTGTTTACTTGCCAAGGCAGTGTCCATGCGACCGGCCTTCCCACATTCCTTTCGACTGCATTTTGGAACACTGGGGAAACGAGTCCTAGACACGAGTCCTAGACCTGACTCGTTGCGCTTCAAGCTTATCATATCTTGCCCATTTCCATCAATCCTACGGTAGCAACTGGCCTTGCTGGACTTAATGGCTCCTTCAATGCGTTTTATGTTGCCCCTCCTGCTCTATCAAAGGCGACTTGGAGTTTGTGAGGCGCCCACATCAGACACTGGAGCACCCATCACGCGGTATGAACCCGGCTGGGTCTCTTGAGGCTTTGCGAAGTTTTCCCGTCATTGTTTATTTAAGAGCGAGCAGAACGTCTCTTGTACAGCTTAAGGATTGTGAAGCATTGTCTGGTATCCTCCTGCCGGATTGATAACGCACATGGTACGAACAAGGCCGCGAACCAGGACAAGGGATGGATGCCCTTTCTTTCTCGGCTCTAGACGGCCAATTTACGTGGGCCATTTATCATCCAAAACCGGGTGAAGCTTGGGCCGATACTTGATAGGGGGTAGTTGAATGGCTCTATGAGACTGTTCATAACCTAGGTCTATCTGCCCCGATCTTCTTTGCCAGTTCGCCAATGATATCTTCAGCATCCTAGAAATTAATTGCGAATATGTTTGAGGTTTACCTTCTCGATTCTAGTCAGTAGGACCTCACAGCTGGGAATGTCATCAATCAAACCGACCACTTGGCCTGCTGTCCAAACGCCCGCCTCCTTGTCCCCCTCTGTGAAGACCTTTCTCCCTCGTACACCAGCGACTAACGGTTGGATCTTCTTGAAATCAGGTGTGGACGATTCCTTCTCGATCTCAATGACCTTTTGCGCAATCGAGTTCTGAAGGAATTAGCGATAGGTAAAGAAATCATAACCTTGTATATTCGCGAGGTATTTCTGAAAGTTCGCATGATCAGAGCCGTGTCCCTCTCGGTTCCCTTGACAAGTTCTTGTTTGATGGCCTCGTGAATCGGCGCCTCCCTTGTAGCCATAAACCTTGTGCCCATATTAATCCTTGGAAATCAGTACGCCTCGACAAATTTTTGGTTCGCGTTAGAAAGGATAGATCAAAACATACCCTTGAGCACCGAGGGCCAATGCTGAGGCTAACCCTCTGCCGTCCCCAAAGCCTCCACTAGCAATATACGGCAGTGTCAACTTCTTGGCCGCCAACGCCAATAGAATCAACCCAGGGACATCGTCTTCTCCAGGGTGACCCGCACATTCAAACCCGTCAATCGACAAAAAATCAATGCCAAGTTTCTGTGCGGAAATGGCATGACGGATGGAGGTACATCTATATGTCATCAGCGTCTACCGTTGAAGAACAATACTTGTGAAGGATATAGATTTTATAAGGAGCATTTCGCAGCACCTCGATTACAGGACGGGGATTGTTTCCAGCCGTTTCAACTATATTGATCCCTTCTTCCACGATCACCTTGGCATATCCGACATAATCTGGAGGCGTAATTGCGGGAAGCAGTGTGATGTTGACCCCAAAGGGTTTGGAAGTCATCTCCCGACAACGCCGAATCCTGAGGAATTAGAACTGAAGCCTTCAACGAATGAGCAACGTACTCCTTTCTGAGAGCTTCGGGCGACGGCTGTGTCAAGCCGGTCTAGCGGCTTAGTCTGCAGACCACAGAAAATTCAAATACCAGGATTCCGAGCCCGCCGGCGTTTGACACTGCGGCTGCCATCTCCGCATACCCAACCCACATCATTCCTCCTTGCACAATGGGCTTTGAAATCCCAAGAGCCTTGGTCAACAACGTTGTTATCGGCATTTTGTCCACGGGATCGAGCTGTCTGCCTGTGCATGTGACACTCGTTTCCATTATTTACGTCGCGATATAGGGTCATGCCCTACCCCACAGCTACTAAATGTAGGTCTTTCATCGAAGGGAATGACAAGCTTCCTCGAGTTCTTCGTCGCTAGAGATTTGATTTATAAGTGGTTACATGGTCTTCCAAGTCACGAAGCGGTCTCGGACTAGCTCGGGCCGTAGCTAGCAGTAAGCCCTCGCTGTCTTTGGTTGATCGATTGATCTCATTGCACCATCTCTCTCTCTCTCTCGTGATTTCAAAATTGAAGCAAATAGGTTGTTTTGAGCATTATAGATATGGGGCTCTTTCCAGAACGTACATGTAACACCCCTTCACAGCCCAGAGAAGGGAATTCGAAGAATGCTACCTGACCGGGTATCGGCGGTTCAGACTCGTTCAAGAATATCTCACGTGATTTGCGGCCCCCGATCTGCCGACGTTGGCCGACGAGATCCGCAGTTTGTCACTGGATCAACTCTCTGATATAAAGTCGCCTCCAAATCTCATGACCGAATAACAAACACAACACATAGCTTCTCCTCATGACGCCATCGATTGTATCTACGCCTGTTGGTTCTCGGCGTGAAGCTGCTCAGCAAAGTGTCATCCCTGCCTTGGATACTATGAGTGGTTATCGAGCATTTGATCATGTTCTTTGGTATGTTGGCAATGCGAAACAGGCTGCGTCCTATTACGTCACGCGAATGGGATTCAAACATGTCGCTTATGTATCTCAAATTTGGCTTCCTATCTGACAGTCGAAGAAAGGCTTGGAGACAGGCGACCGCGCCTTCGCTACTCACGTCGTCCAAAATGGCAAGATTCGGTTCGTTCTGCGCTCTCCGCTTCGGCATAACCAGATCCTAGTCGATGTCTCCCTAGAGGAGGCGAAGCTTCTGGATGAGGTGCATTCACACCTCGAAAGACACGGGGACGCCGTCAAAGACGTAGCCTTCGAGGTTGATGACGTACGCGGAATCTTTGCGGAAGCTGTTCGAAAGGGAGCCCGAGCGATCAAAGAGCCATGCGAATTATCGGATTCCGAAGGAACAGTAGTTTGCGCAACCGTAGCCACTTACGGTGACACCACGCACACCCTCGTTGAGCGACATCAATACTCAGGGATCTTCCTGCCAGGATATCGGGCTACTAATGTACCCGAACCCTTGGATTTATACCTACCCAGAGTGAACCTTGATTACATTGATCACTGTGTGGGAAATCAAGGTTGGGATCAAATGTCAGCGGCCTGCGATTATTACGAGCGCACATTGGGCTTCCATCGTTTCTGGTCTGTGGACGACAAGGATATCTCAACGGAGTTCTCTGCTCTTAGATCAATTGTCATGGCGTCTCCCAATGAGCTCATAAAAATGCCTATTAATGAACCTGCCCCTGGTAAGAGAAAGTCTCAGATAGAGGAATATGTGGATTTCTACGGAGGCTCAGGAGTCCAGCATATCGCCCTGAACACAGCAGATATCGTGTCTTCAGTTACCAATCTCAGAGCTCGAGGAGTTGTGTTTATCGAGGTTCCACCCGCGTATTACGAAAGTATGTCAGTGAGGCTCAAAAAGTCTGGAATTATATTGAACGAGGATCTGGAGGTACTGAGGAAATTGAATATTTTAATCGATTTCGATGAAGCCGGATATTTGCTACAGATTTTCACCAAGGTATGGCTCCCCGTGAACGAAGGTTAAGATTAGCCACTCATGGATCGTCCGACTGTGTTCATTGAGATCATTCAACGAAACAATTTCTCCGGATTTGGAGCCGGTAATTTTAAAAGTCTGTTCGAGGCGATTGAGCGTGACCAGGCGGAGCGAGGGAATCTATAATGTTTAACACTTAGGTATTCAGCAGTGATATGTGTAAATAATTGAGGTTTGGATCAAATATATGAATGACACAGACTGTAGACTACATTACTCCCCAGATATTGGTTTCTCCTCAGCGTACCCGATAAACACCGTCGGTCGTGACCTTCACATGGTCATGAATTCCTGAAATTGATTCTCCACTCAAGCGTATTTCGCAAAAACTGTCTCATACGCTTTACCTCCAAACATAAGCTCAAATGCGATAGTGTTTCTAAACGTCATCCCTATGCTGTAAAGTAACTTGTAATATAAAGTGCCGTCGGGGGCTCTTTTGCGAACGAATTCCCGCGGAGGAATAGCCGTTAAATCTGCTTCGAGCTCACAAACGTGTTCAATCGCTAAAATCAGCCAAACACGAAGTTGCCAAGACCTGGATCATCTGGATACAAAGGGGCCACGTCCTTATCACAAGCGAGTAATTTACATTTTCGAATCAAGACCTCGCTGTCGTCGAAGTTGTAATACAACTCAACCTCCACTCTTCGACTGTCTTCAATACGCTGGCCCTGGAGTTAAAAGATAACCATAAAAGCCATACCTTTTGTGCATACCACCGCATCACATCAACTCTCCAAGTACCATCAAGCTTATCTTTCCACCTGCGTTCTAGAGGATGTCGCTCATTATTCCATGCTACACTTGTAGCGATGCCATAATGTCGTCTCAGAACTCGCTGTTTGACAATCCTTGAATTCAGTCCATGCATCACTGCTCCGCGGACGACGGCTGTCCAACTACCTATGAAATAGGTTACAAGAAGAATTCACCTGTTAAGAGGTTGCTTGATAATGACATCACGCGGAAGGTTCTGAATAAGAAATTTTCGAAGAAATTCATTGGATCCGAGCCCCCCAACAAGAAAGACATGCTTCGATTAGAAAAAAGTGGATAAAAGTCACCTGTAATGCTCTGGCGCCAAATCTGGAATTGACTTGTTGAATCTGATCATTGATAAGCGTAAGGATTTTTTGAAATTGAGGGATGAAAATCTCTCGCAGCTCTTCCCTAGTAATTAGGATGCGCACTGCATGAATAACCTGTCCATGGACATAAAGCCATCCTCGACGCAAGCTTCTGGTATATCTGGAGCACCTGGTATCGCAAAATTGATCGAGTCCACCTCATCCTTGAATTCGACCTTTATGAAATGGTCAAAATACCGAATCATCTCAGCGAGGCACCTTGGTTTGAGAACGGGCTCGGCATATTTGCCTAGGCGTTTTCGGACGGCATCTTCGAAGGCACGATTCAGAAAAACAGATCCGCACGCGTCTGCTGTTCCAATGGAGCATTCACTGATCATGAACGGCTTTACTGACTCAACTTCGTACGCAATGAGATCTACGGTGCCTCCTCCGGCATCGCATACTACATGTGAGTTCGGGAGAAGAACACTTCATCTACCAAGAAATTTTGATCCAATTCTCAAGTCAACTTCATCGCAGATAGTTGCACAGTATAACGCCGCAGCCTCCGGTTCCGTTACTAATGTTACCTTGCCATTGAAGCCAGCTTCGCTTGCTGCTCGTTGAGTCAGAGCCTTGGATCTGTCAGACCACAAAGCCGGCACAGTAATGACATATGAAAGTGACTGGCTTGCCAGGAACTTTTCTCCGTACGTATTTGCGAGGATCTGTTGGATGTACTGATAGAGGGGCCGAAGATAATCGGCTGTAACATCCACCGCCGTTTTGCCTCTAGGAAGGCTGGACGAGCGAATCGAAGTCGACTGCAATTTCCACGCTAAATCATCTACAGAAGCACTGTCTGAATTAGTGGGCCGATGCAGCAATAGTTTAAAGTGGGCAAACTGGTTCTTGTGTTGATCGCCGACGCTCGAACCCCATGCCACAACTCTTGTGAAATCATTGTCATAGGCGAGAACCGAAGGTGTTTTCTCAACAGCCTGGTTTCCGGCTCCCGGCCACCTCTTCAGCACCTCTATATGTTCCGCAATCATTGCCTTGTCTGAAACATTCCGGATTTTAGAAGAATTAGCAATAGCGCAGCCTAAAATTGGTTTTAGAAACCCCTGAGCTCAAGGGCATACCAGTGAAAGTGGTGCCTGTCGATCAGCATCAGCAGACGAAACACAATATTGGAAGAGGGCAGTTACCAAAGTCCACGGCGACAACAAGCGTGTTGGGCTCGACAGAGGGTGGAGTTGCTGAATCGCTCAGTGCTCGATTCAAGGGGCGTGCGAGAGGCGGTGTCGGGCGAGAGTCGTACGCTGCAGGCCCACGGCTTGGCTCTCTGTGAAGGGAAGGCTTCTGTTTGGACGTTTTCGTCCGGAACATGTTCATGAGTAGCGGTTGCAATCACTCCCGCGACTTGCCTGGCGTAGATGATGCCTGCGGTGAGGGTTGAAGGCTGATGAGAGCGCAGAAATAGATGGAAAGGACGGCTGCTCCGCAATGGGGACACAGGAGATAAGGAGGCTGTGGGAGTATTGCGAGGTCTCACGGAGCAGGCTGAAGTTGGCCAGCCGCCCAGTGGTGTGTGTGTGTGTGCGGAAATTCCCTGCCCCCCTCCGCAAACGGAGGCTATTTCTGGATCTGTGCGGTGCACGGTTCGCTTCTCCCTAATACATAACTTATTTACCGCATGCCCAGCACACTAAACTTCCGTAAGCCAGCAGACAACGCTGTCCAGCAAAGCCAAAGTGCGACGACGAGTCTGTTCTGAGATTTGAACTCGATGGATCCAGCCACACGTACCACCATCGCCCCAGGCCCGCAAATTGGGCCACCGACATCTACAGCTCTGACCGGCGGTCCGAACGTAGGGCCTCCAAGGGCCCCTACCGACGCAAGCCGTACCGGCCAGCAAGATAAGCGGTTTTCGCAACAAGCACCCCAGCCCTCTCAAAACCAGAAAAGAACCGAGATTAGCGCCCCAAAGCGGTCTGGTTTTGGAATATTCGGAAGAGCAAAAGAAGAAGACGACGAGCGAGATCAACTCAAGAGACTCAAGGCCGAGAATAAGCTTCTTCGTGCGCAATTACGGGATCTAGAGATCAAATCTAGTCAAATCGGGGCAGAAAATGAACGCTACAGAAGTAGTTTAGTTGGAGATCGTAAGATCAACAACCAGCTGCACCCGGACTCGTATTATGCTTCTGCTCTCGAACGCCTCTCTGTCGGGATTACCGACTGGACAGTTTCCCACTTTCGCGGAAAGCACTCAAGGGAATACACGTCTGAAATGGTCGAAGAAATCCGAACTGGGCTCAAAAAGCTGTCTGATGCCAACAATCTCATCCCTCCGACGTTGCACTGGAGTGATGTTGACTTGCAGGTCGCCCTGGGCGACGCAAAGTTCCGTATCGCTTTTGTTCTGCATGTCATCGGCCTCCATTTGCATGAGAAAGTCTTCTCGCCGTTTTCTTATGAGATTGAAGACTTTGGGTTAGGCTACTGGCTGAAGCGCATCTCAGACCAAGTTGCGCGAGCAGGTTCTTCCCCGTCCCGATTTAGCTAATGCAGGCGAATATGACACATACTTTAAGTGGGATTGGAGCAAGACTCTATTCAAAGCAATTCCAGATATGTTTGAAGGGGCTTCAGTGGAGCCTCGTATTACCCGACGCATCAAGAGAATTCTCCGTTCAGTCCATCCGCGAGACACACCCGAAGATTCCATATTCGACAAACTGCAGGAATATATAAGTAGCGCCATCGAGATTGCCATTGCGATGCGTTTAGAACAAGCGCGGTTTGTATCGACCTTTCCTATCCAGGGTGCGGCATTTCTTCCCAATCGACACACCACTGGGGGCGATGAGCAGACTGGTTCTATCAGAATGTGCACCTTCCCCGGAATCATAAAACAAACGATGTTTCTGGGAGCCTCGACTCCAACAGATATTTCCATCTTCAAAGCGAGAGTTCATCTCGAGAGCGCTTTCCAAAATCTGCCGCTATCTCGACCCACGGATTCTGAAGAAGTAAACGAGAAAGAAAGGAGATGAGCTAACGGCAGAGATTTTTGACTGGAGAAGAGAGTTTTCCTGGGCCATAATTTAATGACATTCATCCCTAAAATGTGTATGAGGTACATCCAGCCGTAAACAATTCCATTGTAGCGGTATTGGTCGACTTAGCTTTATCAAGTAGCTGGAGGAAACGGTCGAATAGAACCCTAGTTTATAGCTGTCCGTCCCTTGTGACGAAGGCAATCCTCGGCTCGCGGCGGGAATTTGGGTAGCAGATCCATGCAAACGCGTGCCCTGACCTGAAATGCCCGCATCCCTTCATATTTACGTAACAGAACGTGCTCGAGCCAATGAGAGTTACCATATTGGATCGCTCAGATCTGGAGGATTAATTCGTTAATTAGGGTAAGGGCGGCAAGGGCAAAGTATGAAGCTTCACGTGCACTTCCCCGGATAAATGCGCGCGGTGCAATATAAACTTGGAGGCAGATCCTCAAACGCCTCATACTTCTGGAGATGTCGTCCACCGTCATCAGCTCTGTGTTGCTTTTAATGGCGATTGCTCTCATCCGCTACTTATTTCAGACAGAGCAGCCCAAGATTACAGGCATCCCCGAGATACCTGGCTGGCCAATAGTTGGAAACCTCCTTCAGCTTGGGAGCGACCATGCAGCCGTTTGCATGAAATGGGCAGAGAAGTATGGCCCAGTTTTTCAAGTCAGGTAAGTCTTGTCTTTTCCATGCCTTAACGTCAGAATGGGCTATAAACGCATTATCATCGCCAATTCCTACCAGGCTGTCAAAGAGCTTTGGATTGACAATCAGTCAGCTCTGATCTCACGGCCGATGCTCTACACCTTTCACACCGTAGTCTCGTCCTCGCAAGGCTTTACAATTGGCACGTCGCCTTGGGATGAAAGCTGTAAGCAGAGAAGAAAGGCTGCAGCCACCGCTCTTAATCGCCCAGCGGTTGCGAGCTATATGCCAATCGTCGATCTCGAAAGCAAATGTTCTATCCGCGATCTCTACATCGATTCAAAAAGGGGTGAGCTTGAAATAAACCCAAAGCCTTACTTCCAGAGGTTTGCTTTGAATACAGTGACTTCTTCAAGTGCTTTGTCTGATGTGCAGAGTCTTACCCTAAATTACGGCACACGAATGTCTTCTGTCGATGATACCATGCTGAAGGAGATTGTCGCGGTCGAGGCCGGCATATCTCGATTCCGGTCCACGTCCAATAATTGGCAAGATTATCTTCCGTTTCTACGATATCTTCCTTTCTCCAGTAAGACCTCGGAAGCTGAGGAATTTCGTCTTCGCCGCGACGCATACATGGACAGATTACTTGGTCAATTAAAGGCAGAAATTAAAGATGGCTCGGATATTAGCTGTATCACTGGAAATATATTGAAGGATCCTGATGCTAAACTCAACGAAGGTGAGGGTCCTCTTGCTAAAGCTCTAATTCGGGCAGCCGAGATAAAATCCATCTGTTTGACCATGGTGTCTGCTGGCCTGGATACAGTACCAGCAAATCTCATCCAGGGATTAGCGTATCTTGCAACTCCACATGGCCAACAGATACAGCAGACGGCCTACACGGCGCTCATGCACTCTTATAGCTCCCCGGTGGACGCATGGTATGCGGTCCTGAAGGAAGAGAAGGTTGCGTTCATTAGCGCCTTCGTAAGGGAAACACTTCGCTACTACACAGTGATTGCGATGTCGCTTCCACGCGCTAGCGTCAAGCCCATCACATATCAGGGCGCCACAATCCCCGCCGGTACCTTGTTTTATATGAACGCGCGAGGTGCCGATTTTGATTCTTCGAGGTTTTCGGATCCCTACAGATTTGATCCAGACCGCTACATGGAAGACAAAGCGGTGAGGTGGCCTTGACGAGGTCGCTGACATGTTAGGTTGGAGATGGTCAAGGCACAGCTCAGCCGCATTATGCGTACGGCGCGGGTTCGCGCATGTGTGCGGGTTCGCATTTGGCGAATCGGGAATTATATGTCGCTTTTGCGCGGATGATTCTGGCATACAGGTTCTCCACAGGATCAGAATGGGATGATCGATGCGTTCATCCCGTCAACTACAACGAATGTAAGACTGCCTTGGTTGCAGAGGGCCGGGACTTCAACATACGGCTCCAAGTGAGAGATGGCATGAAGGACCTGCTTGAGAGCTTGACAACGGAGAAGATGGAGTACTGACTGGGTTCTAGTAAACTAGTGGTAGTAGTAGTACTAGTACTATCAATGAGTGCCTTTAGTCACTGCCAGTGTTATCGCTTTTGAATCACACAAGGCAAGGCTCTACCACTGGCAGTACGAGATGTACTAACTTGAAGTAGGTCTGAGCCATAAGTTGACCTATACTACTAGCTCGTAGAGGAATCAGACGTCCTTCAAGTTTTACTGATATTTGTAGGTCAGCAAGAGTACTAGAGTCCACTGGCACTGGTACTAGTGGTACTAGTACTAGAAGGTTCAAGTTGAACTATTTGCACCAAGAGTGGACAGTCACCACTATCATATAGTAGTAGTACTAGTAGTAGTACACCAATAGCACTTTCATTTTACTTCAGTTTGGCAAGTTCAAAGCAGTAAAGGGATACGGTCGGCTCAAGGCCGGGTACATCATCAGATCGAGCCGGTGAATGTCGGGTATCCAGGTGCTCTGGATCAACCCGACCTTGGACCGAGCTGGGACCGAGCTGAGGAGCCGGTGAATTCATGTGGATGAGATGACAATGTAACGGGAAGTAACAGGAATAGCAGTGTTTGAAGAGAAATAAGGCTGCTTCCCGTTACATCGCTGTGACATTCAGCGGCTCCCTCTCCAGCACATGCATCGATCGCGTATGGAGACCCTGAAGCATAGTCGCTAGCGCATGGAGGACTTGAAGCATAGTCGCTGGAGAATGGTCGCTGCCATCATAATGACCACATCATCCATGCTTGAACACAAACCGTTCAATCCACCACCACAGAACGATGCACCACTGGTCTCTTAAATCAGATTCTGGTGACACACTGAGTACTGATTTCAGAGATTAGAGCGACACTAACAACTGAAGTCAGGGTTCAGTGCTGCACTTAGCATTGAAAGTCAGAGCTCAGTGTTATCCCTAACCCGCCCTAACCATCCTACTCTTGTCCTAATCACCTTAACACTAACCCAAATCCTCCTAACCCCAATCCTCCCTAACCACCCTAACACTAACCCCAATTCTAACTCGCTCTGGGCCTGCTTTTTATGCTGAATCCACTGGGCTTCCTTAGAAGTTCTGAAAGTGGTTGGTTCTGCCTCTGTGATGATTATTTAGTGGTTAAAACTACATGATTTTAATTACGACCGCTCAGTAGTGCATCGGTCCGTGGTAGAGATTAGATTGACCTCTTGAACACTCCTGCTAGCATGTAATGGGATTTCTGTAACGGGATTGCTGTAGAAAACGTCGTAATATGATCCATTCCCGTTACACCAGCAAGAACCGACTGAGTCCCAGTTCGGGTAAGGACGTGTTTCAAGCCGACCTGGTGAGACTGGTCCAGAACTAACTCTTGAACTCGGTCGGGTTCAAGGCTGCCGGCTCAGTCCTAAAGCTAGGACCGACTATGTTGAAGATGTACATTTTCGGTCCATGTTTGAGCTCCCATCAGTTCTAGAGACCTTGGAGCCAATTTGTGCTGGCTCTTACATAGCTATTGACCGAGATCGAGCTGATAATCACCTGAGCAGGTCGGCTCCAGTTTCGGCTCGGTTCCTGGACCGACCGAATGCCATTACTGGTTCAAGGGCAAGTTCCAAGTTCAAGTTTACTACTACTCCAATTCTAAATTCATTGCACATTCAGGTTCAAATTTGGAAAAAAAATCTGGATATCTCAGGCTTGTCAGCTAGTAGACTCCTGGTGTTTATCTTCTACTGGTACCACTACTAGTAGTACTAGTAGTAGTTCAGTCTGAAGTGGCCCCTTACTGGTAGTACTAGTAGTACTCCAACTTGATGATTAGTACCACTGGCACTACTACTAGTGGCACTTAGTATATGGCTGTCAGTGGTCCCTTTCAACTGTACTTCAAGTTGGGACTGCCAGTCAAGGTGTCCCTCTGAGACACAGGCACTTTTCAACAACTTGTAGTCTGGTACTTAGTAGTAGATACTACTACTACTAGTACGCCACTTGTACCACCTCGTACCAAAGCTTACTAGCTATCACCTGTGACTAATTGACAACTTGAACACCAAATGACTGAAAGTGCTATCAAGGCTATTGCTGCCTGCCAATGGTGCCAGTGTAACTTACTAAGTCTGACTACTAGTAGTACTTCAAGTTAGTAACTATTCAGAAATTTAGCAGCCTGAGGATTATAAAGTTGTGTTACGTGGCGAGCTGCCAGGGCTAGGTTTTCGGGCTATTTTAGTGTAGATCTTCACGTCATAGAAAACCATCTTCTCACCGTCTCACTTTTGGACCCCGTCCCTAACAATTGGTAGCGAGAAAGGTATCTACGCTTACCGGCCTTCAAATCTGAGGCAACCAAGCTCTCTCAACCATTCTATTGAAGAGTTCGACCCAAAGGCGGGATATGTTCCAGTCCTCCTGGGCCCAACAGCTCCACCGTCTCCTTCACCATCTCCTTCACCACGTCATCCCAAGCGCCTCGACCATCCCTCGAACGCTCAAATCGGAAGCGCGGTACCATCCTCTCCTCCCAGTTGTATCAGCTCCACCATCTACCACCTCGTCAACACGTCATCTCCTTCACCAACTTGAACCATCTCCCACGTCATCATTCTTGACTCCAGACGAAGTCTCACTGGAGTTGACAACAAGAATCTCGTTTCCTGGAACTCTCCAAAGCGCAGACAGCTCCTTGGCAAACCCAAACCATACACGGCGCAATTACCAGCGGCACTTATTACACCAAGACATCGGGCAACCCAACAACATTGTTTCCTCATCTACAAATATGTCGTACAGCAGACACTCTTCCTTGGATGCAGGCGCAGCCGGCATCACAACAGGATCCTCTACCACCCCGCACAACACGTCCGACAGCGGGCCCCGATCCGAAGAAACCGACGATGCGATGAACCTTGTTTATAAAGCCATCGCCGAGAACCCAGGCTTCATTAAGCATTTGGCTGACGTATTGCGACCCAAACCTGAAGGCTTGCGCGGACCGAGTGGACCCGCTGGATCTGCTGGTGTAGCTGGTGTAGTACAACCAGGTCACTGGCGCGCAGACGAAGTCAGATTCTTTTTTCCAGATCTGCACCATTCATATGGCACAACTGACATTGTCACCATCGGCAAGGATTCTTTCTATAGAAACGCAAGCGTATTCTTGGACCGACTAGATGACATTGTCAAGCTTCGCGGGGGAGAGGTCGTCAGAAGCAACATCCCTACCTGTTTGCGTGGAGCGGCACTCCAATGGTATACAACCGAGGTCTCGGATAAAGAAAAGGCCTTTCTCAGGAGCCTATCGACGACTAGCAATCCACAGAATCCAATCCATCGATGGAAGGTGGCGATTCCACACATGTGGGATCCTCCTGCGTCTGTCGCGGTGCAGAATTTCATGAGCACCCGATACACCCTTGCGATGGCCATGGAAGGAGTGTCCATGATTCAATACTTCTCAACCAAGATTCGACTTGCCAAGGAAGCCGGGTTCACCAATGTCTATCAGCAACTTCTTGCCGTCTGGAATGGCTTGGACGTCGAAATCAGGGAGCATATCCTGGAGCCAGATGACGACACCTCCATAGAAGAGTTTCGCAAGAGTTTGGAAGAGAGGGAGCGTTTGTGGAAAGAGAAGTTGCTCAAGAATGGCTTCGGGCAACCGAGTCTCGGGCGTCACCCTTGCCACATGAGCGCGTCCGGTTACGACCACGCCATCCGCTCCGATGAACACCCCTGGGCACCGCCTGTACAGAACCTCGGTGGTCCTCATTATCAGGCCTACAATCGAGGTTGACGCAACATTCCTCCGTGAAGGCGCCTCACTCAACCTGCACCGCGATTGCAGCTTACCCCCGGACGTACCTCAGGTACTACCGCGAATGCCAATCGCCGCCCTACTGACGCGTTCTATCTCGACGTCTCGCAGCACAA
>Ga0302325_10016089_pt1 | contig 15873 bp, 15 predicted proteins | sample Palsa_T0_2_FD_201948 | JGI IMG/M metagenome (GOLD analysis project Ga0302325, IMG submission 201948) | Peat permafrost microbial communities from Stordalen Mire near Abisko, Sweden - Palsa_T0_2 | ecosystem: Environmental > Terrestrial > Soil > Palsa > Peat permafrost | place: Sweden: Abisko... | reverse complement strand
AGTTTCCTGGCCACGCACCATTTCGACGCGTTAGTGAAAGGGCTCGATGACATCCCGCGCCAGGACTGGCCCGACGTTCCTGCCGAGCATTTCGCCTTCGACGTGATGGTCGGATGTGGAACGCTGCTGCTTTTCGTCTCGACGATCTTCTGGGGATGGTGGTGGCGGCACGGCAGCGGCATCCTCGCGCACCGCTGGATGCTGTGGATGATTGTTCTCGCCGGGCCGTTAGGGTTTATCGCGATGGAAGCGGGTTGGTTCGTCACTGAACTTGGCCGCCAGCCCTGGGTCATCAATGGCGTGCTGCGCACCGCCGACGCCGTCACGCCAAATCAAAACGTGCCGATATTCTTTTTCGGATTCTTCCTGCTGTATCTGCTGCTGGCAATCGTCGTCGTCGCATTGCTTCGACATATCGGAAATCTTCCGGCGGAAACGCATTCACCATGACCGATTCCACTCTTCAATTCCTCGCGGCGGCTGTTGCGTTGTTTGCGCTGATGGCCTACGCAGTTCTGGCCGGCGCCGATTTTGGCGGCGGGGTGTGGGATCTGCTGGCGTTCGGACCGCGGCGCCAGGCGCAGCGGGACGCGGTGGCGCATGCGATGGGGCCGGTGTGGGAAGCGAACCACGTCTGGCTGATTTTCCTGCTCGTGGTCTTGTTCACGTGTTTTCCCAACGGATATTCGGCGTTGAGCATTGCGCTGTTTGTGCCGTTTCATCTGGCGCTGGTGGGAATCATCCTGCGTGGGTCGGCTTTTGTGTTCCGCGCCTACGCCAGTTATGGCCGCGACGAGATCGAAAAGACGCCGCATTGGCTTGCACATCCCGAGACATGGGGAGCCGTGTTCGGCGCCGTCAGCGTCGTGACGCCGCTGCTGCTGGGAGCCGCTTTCGGCGTGATTACCGCAGGTGATGCGCGCCTCGGCACTTCCGGCGGCGCGGCGGCCGCGCCGATCTACACCGTCGCCTGGCTCAGCCCCTATTGCATTGGATGTGGGTTCCTCGCGCTGTCTGCATTTGCCTATCTCGCCGCGGTGTATCTGGTTGCCGAGTGCGACGGAGAATTGCGCGAGGACTTCCGCCGCCGGGCGATCTTCGCAGGAACGACGACGGCAGCACTGTCAGGCATCGTGTTGCCGCTGGCACGTCATCAGGCGCCATGGTTTTTCGCACAGCTGATGAGCGCGCGATCCTTGCCGATCATCTTCGCGGGGTTGGCCGCGTTTGCGGCTTCCGCCGTCGCGGTGTTCCGCAGGCGCTATCGCCTGAGCCGGATCTTCGCCGGCGGCGAGATCGTTCTGCTGCTCCTGGGATGGGGCAGTGCCCAGATGCCGTACATGCTCTATCCCGACGTGACGCTCGCAAAGGCCGCCGCCCCCGCCGCGACGCTGCGCTTTCTTCTGGCAAGCCTGCCGTTCGGCATGGCGCTGCTGCTGCCGTCGCTCTATTTGTTGTTTCGCGTCTTCAAAACGAGCGCGTCACAGCGTCACGAATAGCCGACCAGAAAATAAAGCGGCCACGGCGAGTGACTGCCGTGGCCTGTTCCAACCTGAATCGCCCGGTCAACGGCGATGAGTTTTGATCGGAATCTCGCTCAATAACTCTAGCGGCGCCGGCCTCCCTGCTGCCTGCTGGCACCATCGCCGTCGCCTTGCTGGCGGCCATCCGATTGCGACTGTTCAGACTGCCGCGCGCCGCGATCGGCTTGGTCTGTCGCCTGACTGGCCTCGCTCATGTGGTCGCGATCCTGCACCATGTACTGCCCGCCGAAGCGGCTTTCGTTGTTTCTAACCTCTACCATAAAAACTCCTCGTAAAACTCCTCTGCGGCGCGTCGGCGAACGGAAAAGCACGGAGACCCTCTCAGTGCGATGCCAATGCGTGCAAGGGATCCAATCATAGACACCTCGTGTCACCGGAAGTACAATCTCAGAAATCATGAATTGTAATCGGTACAGTTTCGTCGTGGCTAATCTGTACCGGTATTTTTGGATTTGAACTGTACTGGCCCTCCCGATGACTGAAGCTCCTAACGAAACGCAAGCCCCTCTTTATGAACAGGTTGCGACGCAGCTGGTTCACGCGATCGACAGCGGGGCGCTGGCTGTGGGGAGCCGGGCCCCTTCGGTGCGTTCGCTCAGCGCTCAACTGAAGGTGTCGATTTCGACCGTGATCGCCGCCTATCGGGTGCTGGAAGATCGCGGCCGGCTGCAGGCGCGGCCGCAGTCGGGGTTTTATGTTCGAGCTCTGCGGCGGGAGAACGTCGCCGAGCCCGCTATGTCGCGCCCGCCGGAAACCGCCTCGGCCGTCACCGTAGCTGACCTGAGACTGTTGCTGCTCACCGAGTTCGGCGAGCCGCGAATCATCGCGCTGGGCGCCTCCAACGGAGCGGTCTCCGACTGGTCGACCAAGGCGGTTCATTCGCTGATGAATTCGATCAGCCGGTCGCAGCCGCTGTTGTCGGCCGCCTACGCGCCCCCCGCGGGCATGCCGAGTCTGCGCCGGCAGGTGGCGCGATGGTACGTGCGGGCTGGTTGCGCGCTGTCCCCCGACGATGTCGTGATCACCTGCGGCGCGCTGGAGGCGATTCACCTCAGCCTGCGCGCAGTCACCGTACCCGGCGATACGATCGCGTTGGAATCGCCTACTTATTGGGGGATTCTGCAGACGATCGAGATGCTCGGCCTCAAGGCATTGGAGATTCCGACGCATCCGCGCACCGGTCCGTCGCTGGACGCGCTGGAAGTGGTGCTGGGCCAGAACATGGTCAAAGCGGTGGTGCTGATTCCGACGGTCCACAACCCGCTCGGCTCGATTATGCCGGAGGAGAACCGAAGTCTGCTGGTAGCAATGATCCGCAAGGCGAACGTGGCGCTGATTGAAGACGACATCTATGCCGACCTCGGCTACGCCCCGGTCAGACCGCGCGCCTGTCGGAGTTACGACGGCGCCGCCTCTGCAAACAGCAACGTGATGGTTTGCGGCGGTTTCTCCAAAACGATCGCTCCCAGTCTGCGCATCGGCTGGTGCATTCCCGGGAAATGGATGAAAGAAGTCGCTCGCATGAAAGCCTCGATGAACATTGCCGCTCCCACGTTGCCGCAACTGGCGCTGGCGCAATTCATGGAGAACGGCAGCTACGAACGGCATCTGAGAAAAGTGAGCGCGATCTACCGCCGGCAGGTCGACCGCATGAGCGAACTGCTGGCCGAGCACTTCCCCGCCGAAACGCGCATCACCCGCCCTCAGGGCGGCTTTCTCCTCTGGGCCGAGCTTCCCGCACCGATCGATTCGGTCGACCTCCATCACCGGGCGATCCAAAGCGGCATCTCCATCTGCCCCGGCGTCGTCTTCTCCGCCACCGGCAAATATCGAAACTGCGTGCGCATCAACTGCGGCCTGCTCTGGACGCCGCAAGTTGAGCAGGCGATTCCGACGCTGGGGAAGCTGATTGGGCGGGTGATGCAGTGAAAGGCCCACGGACAGGGTTGCCTTCACCCGTCATTGGGGCCAACAATGGGCAGTCAGGCAACGGTTCAGAGTCCAGGCAAGCAAATTCTTCGCTGAACCCTGAACCCTGACACCCCGAACCCTCTTCGACGGAGACCTGTGATGGCAGCTATTGCAACTCAGATGCGGGCAATCGCGATCGATTCATTTGGCGGCCTGGACAAGCTGCGCTTGCAGACGCTGCCGGTGCCCAGGGCCGATACCGGGGAGGTGCTGATACGCGTCAGCTACGCCGGCGTGGCGGTGTGGGATCCGATCGAGCGGGAAGGCATCTTCGCCAAGATGATGAATATGCAGCCCAAGTTCCCGCTGATCCTGGGAAGCGAAGGGGCGGGCGAAGTGGTCGCCGTCGGCGGTGGTGTGACCACGTCGCGCGTCGGCGATCAGGTGTATGCGGTGGGCTTCCTCAATCCCAAGGGCGGCTTTTATGCCGAATATGCTGCCGTCAAAGCCGATCTGACGCAGCCGATCCCGCCGAGCATGAACGCCGAGCAGGCCAGCACCTACCCCGTCGACGGCGGCACCGCCCTGCGCGGACTGGACGATGTGCTGCACCTCAAATCCGGCGAATCCATCCTCATCTTCGGCGCCGGCGGCGGCCTGGGGCATCTGGGTGTCCAACTCGCCAAGCGCATGGGCGCCAAGGTGTTCGCCGTCGCCTCCGGAGCCGACGGCGTCGAGCTATGCAAGCGGATCGGCGCGGACCTGGCGATCAACGGCCGCGCGGACGACGTCGTTTCGGAGGCCAAACGATTCGCCCCCAATGGCATCGACACCGCCCTCCTCGCCGCCGGTGGCCCCGCGGCGGACAAGGCACTGACCACCCTCAAATCGACCGGCCGCGTCGCCTACCCCAACGGCGTCCAACCCATCCCCAAACCCCCGGCCGGCATGACCGCCACCGCATTCGACTGTGATCCCGAAGCCGAGCTGTTCGCCCGGCTTCATCGCCTGGTTGGAAGCGCTCCATTCACCGTACACGTTGCCAAGACGTTCCCACTGGAACAGGCAGCCGATGCGCAGCGGATGCTGGATACGCATTACCTGGGGAAGCTGGCGCTGAAGGTTTGATGGAAGCCGATCATTGAGGCTGACCAACGGGGAATCGGAGGGGAATCGGAGGGGGGTTAAAAAACTCTGTTCCGGATTTTGGCTCATCAGCACGTTCGACATATCGTCTGCTCACCTATTCGTGGGACGATTCGCGGTGTATCCTTGGATTTGCGCCCATGGAGTTTGCCGATGATCGACTCGATCACTCAGGAGCGAATCGTTGTGTACACCGAAGGGACGGGTGGACCGTACTTCATGGTGGCCAACGACCAGTTGGAGGCTGTGGTGGAGGCACTGCGCCAGCATCGCGTGGCGCATTGGGTGGACGACGACGCGATCTCGCTCGACGGAGAGCCCGCTGTGGCTGTCATCAACCTCGGTCGTGGAACCGACGTGTCGGCGGTACAGCAAATTCTTGATGCAATCTGAGGAAGCGGCCGATGCCTCTAGGCGGCGACGTCGAACGGCTTCGTGATGAAACCGTCATGGCTCTTGCCGCGGCACACGATCATTTTGTCACGAGTTGTTGTTCGACATCCGAATCTTTTTTCCTGCCTTGCCGCCAACACGGGCGAGACGCCCGTGCCACGGGGCGGGCTTGCGGCGAACCTGCTTCAAGCGGCGATCGACTTTCACCGTACATACCGGCTCATTCATGCCGGGCAAGGACTTGTACACGTCGATCGTCTGCTGCGCGATGACGTCCCAGGTGAATGATTCGGCGACGGATTGCCGGCCTTTGTCGCCCATCTCCCGGGCGAGATCCCAGTCCTGGAACAGTGTCCCCATTCCCCAGGCAACCGAATCGGAGTGCGGATAAATCTTCAGGCCATCGACGCCGTGGCGGACGTATTCGTTGGGGCCGCCATTCATGGTCGCGACGACGGGCTTGCCGGCGCTCCAGGCTTCCAGCACGACAATGCCGAACGGCTCATTGCGGCTGGGCACGCATAACGCGTCACTCATTTTGAACAGCTCGATCAGCTCGCCGCCGTCACGGTGGCCCAGGAAACGCACGGCATGGCCGATGCGCAGGTCGCGGGCGCGATGCTCCAGATGGTGGCGCATGTGGCCGTCGCCGGCGAAGACGAATTTCGCATGCGGGTAATAATGCAGCACGTGCGGCACCGCGTCGAGCATCAGATCGGGGCCTTTTTGCTGGACGAGCCGGCCGCAGAAGAGGACGGTCGGATCGGTTGGGCCGATGCCGTAGCGCTGCTTGATCGAGCCCTGATCCAGCTCGCCGGCGAAACGATGCATGCTGACGCCGTTGTAAACGACGTCGATCTTGTCGTGCGGCACCTCATACATCCACGCCAGCTCATCGCGCGTGGCGTGGGAGACGGCGATCACGCGGTCGGCCCAGTAGGTGCCGGCCCGCTCCTGATGGCGGATGCGTTCGGATTGCCCGCCGTGGAAGACGTTGCCGGATCGGCCATAATCGGTGGAGTGCATGGTCAGGACGCCGCGCCGGCCGCGGCCCTGCTTGATCCAGATCATTGCGTTGACCGCCAGCCAGTCGTGGGCGTGCACGAGGTCAAACTCGCCGACGGCGTCTTCGACGCCGGCAAAATGATGGGCAAACGACGAGCACATCCCGTTGACCTCGTCGACGAAGTCCCTGGCGAGATTCATCGGGCAGCGGTGGTAATGCACTCCGTGAATCCGCTCGTAGTCTGCCTGACCGCGGGCAAGGCGGGTGAAGACGTGGATCTGATGGCCCTGTCGTTCCAGCGCCGCCGCCAGCTCGGTGACATGCGCGGCCACTCCTCCGACGGCGATGGAATGCAGCGATTCCCATGACAACATCGCGATTCGCATGTTCACAGATCCCGAAAAAATGAAGTTGGCGAGGCTTCCGCGTCAAGACAAAAGTCGCAGCAGCTTCGCGCAAATGCGTTTATACCCTCTTTTTTCGTCAAATGCCGTTATGGGACGTGAATTAAGTTGGTGATTGGAAAGTGACGGAAGAGGCACGCAGGCACGAAGTGAGGGACCGGGGGGGAAGTCCGATGCGGGGTCGCGGGTGACTTGGCAGTGGCTTGCCCTTCGCGGGAGCTGAAAAACAACGACTCAGGAAGCCGCGACTTTTTCCCCCCTTCGTACCGTGCCCTTCATCCCTCTCCCCTCTTCAAACCGACTGGAATTGCCGTCCTTTGGGGTCGGCGATCGCCAGCACGACGGCGTGAAGACTTTTCGGCTTCGCTTCCCGCAACGCGCCGGCGATCGCCTGCAATGTTCCGCCGGAGGTCATCACGTCATCGATCACCACCACGCGCCGGCCGGCAATCGACTTGGGGTCGGTCAGCGCAAAGGCGCCTTGCAGATTCTCCAGGCGCTGCTGGTGAGAATGAAGATTCGTTTGTGTCGGGGTATTGCGCCGTCGCCTGACCGCGCGAACGATCCGATCCCTGCCGAGCCGGCGAGCAATCACCTCCGCCTGGTTATATCCCCGCTGAAACTGCCGGAAGGGATGCAGCGGGACAGGGATGATCCGATCGGCCAATCCGATCTCCTCAATTGCCCGGTTCTTCTGCAGCAGACGATCCGCCAGGTGTTCGGCAATCGGCCATTGGCTGCGATACTTCATCCGATGGATCAGTCCCTTGAGCGGCTCCTCAAATCGGCCCAGCGCCACGATCGATTCATAGTGCGGAACACCCCTGCCGCGGCAATAGGGACAAGGCGCATCCCGCATCGGCAGCGGCATTGCGCAGCATTCGCAAGCCGGCGCATCCGCCAGTTGATCGAGCCGAGCGCGGCAATGGGAGCAAAGAAAGCTTCCCGCCGCCGGCGCATCGCAGCCCGCGCATTGGGAGGCGAAACAGAAGTCAAAGACGTCGTGAAGCAGCGTGGGAAGCCGCATCGTGGCACCTTTGCTAACCCCCCGATTGATAGCGTCGGGCGAAGTGGAAGATCTCAAACCCAGCCATCACGATGCAGATGCACGGAACAAATCCCACCGCCAGTGCCGCCGCCGGATGCGATTGGAGCGGCAGGAACAACGAGACCATGCCCACGATCACCAACGGCACGGACCAGACGATGAGCCGCTTTCCGCCGAAGCGATTGATGGCCAGCCATGCATCATCCGACTGGAAAGATTGCGGCAGCCGCACGCCATACCAGCCGTTTCGGCCGACCCACCCTCGCACCAGCGGAATCGATACCGCGATCACCAGAAGCCCGGTCAGGGTCCAACTCACGCCAATGATCATGGCGACAGGATCCATGGCATCTCCAAACCAAAAGCATCGTATGCTCGCATCGCCCGTACGCCAATTATAGCATGGGGCGAAGGATCAACTATGACTACGACATTGGCGCCAACCGACAGTTACCTCAAACTCATTCACGAATTCCCGCTACGGCCCATACGTAACGACCGCGAGTACAAAGCGGCAACGGCCGTGATGGAGCGATTGGCAATCCGCGGTGAAGACGCGCTGGACCGAGGCGAACGGGATTATCTCGACGGCCTTGATCAGTTTATCTCCACGTACGATCAGGCAGCTCTAGCCAACCGCCCACGCCGCGGCACTCCTCGACGGCGATTGCGATTGCTGATGGAAGACACCGCGACCACGCCGCGTGACTTGGAGAAAATCCTGCACTGCGGTCATTCGCTGGTGTCGCTGGTGCTGGCTGGAAAGCGCGAACTGAGCAAGGACAACGTCCGCGCCTTGGCCACGCATTTCAGGCTCAGCGCCGACTATTTTCTATGAGATTGTGCGCCAGACCCATGCGTGAGCGTCGCCGGCACGATTTCACTGAGTGTATCAAAACTCCATCGACAGCCGATCTCGAGTCGAGACGTGGTGGTCGCGGTGGTATTCGAGATCTGACTTACGGCGGGCGCCTTGTCCGGAGCCGAAGAGGTAGCCCGCGGCCTCGCCGGTTGCGTGGGCGGCGAGCCCCAGGAACAGCGTGGGGAGCATGCGGGGAACAGGTCGGACCAACTCGTCATCCCCTGGGGATTTGCGTTGATCATCAGAGCGCCCGCCGCGAGATTCCCCTGGGCATGGCTGGCCAGGAGCACCTCCGCCCAATCCGACTCCGGATACGCATGATCCTCGACGAATCCGACGAAGGGAGCCCGCGACGCCCGAACGCCCGCTTCCCGTGCCACGCCCATGATTTCCAACGTTGGAATCCGCACAAGGATGTGGGAATGCAGTCCCACGAATTCCTGCTCATTGAGGCGAAGGTCCGCCGTCGCGGGCGCCACGATGATCAGCTCCAAGGCGTTGCGGATGGTCTGGTGGCAGAGGGCGCGGACTGTTTTGCGAATTGTTTGAAAACAGTCAGGCATCACCGCTATGACGGAAATCCTCGGGAGGTCGTCTGCTCCGAGTTGTCGGATCGAGATTTCCATGGAGTGCTTCCTCTTTGACGGTGAGTGCGTCCTTCAACGAAATGTTCGATCTGGAGACGAACGGTGCCAGAATCGAACATCGGTGGTTTATCAGTGCAGCTTGCGGATCTTTTAGGGAAAATGTGGGACTGAAGCGCTTTGTACGGGTGGTTTGCAGGATGTCTTACAGCGGTTTGCAGGATGGTGCAGCGGGTGCGCGTTCGGACATGGCCACTGAAGTGGCCACGCCGGCGGTCGGGGGCGGTAGAGCAACTTGAAAACCGCTGTATGTCTCCCTCCTCGTGTAGCCGCCGAGCTTGCTCGCGGTCTTTCTTCCTCACAAGAATCAACACCCGCGAGCAAGCTCGGTGGCTACACGGGATGCCCGTCCTGGCGAGCCCCGCGCTTGGAATCCCTGCGCGCGGGCGAGTACGATACACGGTTCCAATGTCATCTGAAAAAGCCAGTGAAACGTTGCCCCTGTCCGCCAAGGCCCGTCGGACGCCGGAGCAGCCGATCAGTTACCTGATTTCGGTGGTGATGGGCAATCCGGGCTTGATCAACCTTGCCGCGGGATTGGTCGATCCGCTGACGCTGCCAATCGAAGAGTGCGGGGCGATCACGCGGAAGATCTTTTCCGACACGGGGCGCGGGCGAGCGGCGCTCCAATACGACACGACGATCGGGCTGAAGGAACTGCGGGAGGCGGCTCTTCGGCATATTGAGCATCTCGAGGGAAAGTCCGCCGCGGAGATGGCGCTTTCGCCCGACCAGATCGTTGTAACCACCGGGTCGCAACAGTCGCTGTATCTGGTGGGGGACGTGCTGCTGGATCCGGGCGACATCGTCATCGCGGCCCAGCCGAGTTACTTCGTCTATACCGGGGCGCTGGCATCGCTGGGGGCGACGGTGCTGACCGTGCCGATGGATGACCAGGGCATGGACGTCGAAGCGGTCGGGGCACTGCTGGCGCAACTCCAGAGCGACGGCCGGCTGGCGCGGGTGAAGTTCGTCTATTGCACCAGCTACTTCCAGAATCCGACAGGATTGACGCTCTCATTGGCGCGGCGGCCGCGGTTGCTGGAGATCGTGCGGCAGTTCAGCCGATCGCATCGGATCACGATTCTGGAGGACGCGGCATACCGTGAGCTGCGATATGACGGAGAGGCGCTGCCATCGATCAAGTCGTTCGACACGGAGAACCGGTACGTGGCCTTGAGCCACACGTTCAGCAAGCCGTTCGCGCCGGGATTGAAGCTCGGGTTCACCGCGATGCCCGGCGATCTGCTGGAAGCAGTCCTGCATCAGAAGGGGAACCACGACTTTGGCTCGTCGAGTCTGGCCCAGCACATCGCCTTCGAATCGCTGCAGGACACCAGTTATTTTTCGCACGTGGCCCGGCTGCGGCGCAGCTACCGGGAGAAACGCGACGCGATGCTCAGCGCGCTCGATCGGTTCATGCCCACCGATGCGGGAATCACCTGGACGCGCCCGCACGGCGGGTTGTATGTCTGGATGACGCTGCCGGCGCACGTGGATACCTCGCGCAGCGGGACCATGTTTGATGCGGCCCTGGAGGCTGGGGTGGTTTACGTGCCGGGCGATTACTGCTCGCAGCCGGGTACTGACGGGGCGTTGCCGCGGAATCAGTTGCGCTTGAGTTTTGGGCAAGTGGCAATTGAGCGCATCGAGCCGGGGATCGAGCTGCTGGCCGGGGTCGTCCGCCGGCAGCTTGGCCCGCGCCCGGCGCAGGGGGCGCATCCGCCGATCGCCGCGGGGGCGGCGCGATGAGCCGGACGATCTTCTGGTACATCTTCAAGGATCTGGTGCGCGTCTTCCTGCTGGCCAGCGGTGCGCTGGCGGGGATCATGAGCTTCGGCGGGTTGCTTCGCCCGCTGACACATCAGGGGTTGGACGTCGAGCAGGTGGCCAAGGTCCTGACGTTTTTCGGCCCGGCGATGACGACCTATTCGTTTCCCATCGCGGCACTGTTTGCGACAACCGTCATCTATGGCAGACTCGGCGCGGACAACGAGCTGACCGCCTTCCGCGCCGGCGGACTCAGCCTGGTCTCGCTCTCGGTTGCGGGGCCGGCGCTGGTGCTGGGGCTGATCGTCGCGACGATCAGTCTGCTGTTCCTTTGCTTTGTCGTTCCGGCCTGCACGTTGCGCGTCGAGAAGGTGCTCTATTCCAACTTCGCCCAGCTGGTAGCCAATCACATCGAGCGGACGCACGAGATTGAATTTGGACAATATACGATCTTCGCGCAGGAGGCGTGGGTTCCGCCGGTCGACGCGAAGACGCACGGGCAACAGCAGGTGGTGCTGCGCGGCCCCACGATTGTGAGCGATGAGCATCCGTATAAAGATCAGCCCGAATTCCGCGTTCCCAAGGAGTTTTCCACGGCGGCGGAGGCGGTGGTCTTTATCGATCAGCACTCGGAGGACGAGCAGGTGAATCTCACGGTTCGGCTGGAGGACGGTTTCCGGTTTCCGCGAAAGCTCGAGCAATCGATGCAGGCGGGCGTGGAACAGACGGTGGCGGGTCCGATCCCGCTTCCCTCGCCGATCAAGGAAGACACCAAGTTCATGGACGTTTGGAAGCTCAAGCGGCTGTTTGCGAATCCGTCGGGGAGCCAGCGGCTCCGCGAGGAGGTGGCAGAGCTGGTGCGGCGCGATCAATCCAAGGGCTTTCTCGACATCACCCGCAATCAACTGAACGGACCCGATGCACAGGCGGTTTTCACCTTCGATGCGGGAGAGCACTATATCCTCGCGCGCTCACCGGACGCACCCGGCGCGGTCAACAGCGGACCGTCGGAGATTGACGTGAAACCACCGGCCGCGGGCGGGGAGCGATTGCTCGTGTTCCGGAAGGAGACGCCGGGGCAGCCGGCGTCTGTCGTTCACGCCGGCGAGCTTCGTTTCCATGCCGAGCCATCAACCAGAGATGACCGGACCATGGATTGCTCGATGACTCTCCTGGACTGCACGACCGAAACCGAGCAGGGTCCGGCTCCGCGGGCCAATTTTTCGCAAAGGTTCTCCGTGCCGATGCCCGCAAGAGTCGCGGCGATTGCCGACCGCGGGCTCGTCTTTTACGCCGGCGAGCCTCAGTCCCTGATTCTGCGTCATGACGAGCTGCGGCTGCTCAACCAGATCATCGCCGAGTGCCACAACCGCGCATCGTTCGCGATCAGTTGTCTCATCCTGGTGATGCTCGGGTCGGCTTTGGGAATGATCTTCCGCAGCGGCAACTTCCTGACCGCGTTTGCGGTGAGTTTCATTCCCGCACTTCTGAGCATCACGCTGACGATCGCCGGGCAGCGCACCGCGGCGAATTTTCCGTATCGCGCCAACGCGGCGAATCCGCTGATGCTGGGGCTCTGGCTCATCTGGATGGGGAACGTGGTTAACCTGTTTATCGCTGCCGGGCTTTTGCTGCGCCTGCACCGCAAATGAAGATCATCGACCGCTACGTCATCTGGAGTTTCATCAAGAACTACGCCATCAGCTTCATGGTGCTGGTGGGGATGTATGTCGTGCTCGACATGGTGTTCAATTTCAGCAGTCTGGTGCAGTTCCAGGCCACGGGCAGCACCATGGAAACCCTCTTCGACACGCTGCGCGATATCGGCGATTATTACTTCTATCAATGCTTTCTCTTCTTCGTGCAGCTTTCGGGAATTATCCCGGTGGTTGCCGCCGCGTTCACGCTGATGCGCCTGAGCCGTTTCAACGAGCTGACGGCGCTGCTGGCGGCAGGAATGCCGCTGCTGCGCGTGGCCATGCCGATCATCATCGCCGCGCTGGTTCTCAACAGTTTGGTCCTGGTCGATCAGGAACTGCTCATCCCGCGGATGATTCCCAAGCTCACCCGCGAGCACGGCGATATCCACCAGGCGGCGACCAACTATTACGAAGTCCAGGCAATGCAGGACGCCGACGGCGGGCTGCTCTACGCCTCGCGCTATTATCCCGCTCCGCCGGATTCTCCGCCGAAAATTGAGGAACTAACGGTCATCCAGCGCAGCGAGGTTACCCACTCCCACGTCGATGCATCCGGCAACAAGGTCGACGAGCAGGTGCTGGTGCCGTACGCAATGATCGTGGCCAAGTCGGCGCAATGGGACCCAACTCACGGGCAATGGGTGCTTACCGATGGGCGGCGCGCCAGCGGACTGCGCCCCAACGATCGCACGGTGGCGCAATCCCGCTGCGACGTCTATTCCAGCGGCGCAACCCCCGAGGAGATCGGGCTCTATCGCAGCGGCAACTTCGTCGATCTGCTCTCGACGGAGCGCATCGACGAACTGCTGGCCCGCCCCAAGAGCTACGGCCGACTGAGTCTCTGGCGGGTGAAGCACTGGCGGTTTACCCAGCCGTTAATGAATGTCATTCTGCTCCTGCTGGCGATTCCCTGCGTGCTGACTCCCGAGCCGCGGCAACTCAAGGCCGCCGCCACTAAAACGCTGATTCTGACGGGCGTCGGAATGGGAGCGGTCTTCCTCTCCCAGCAGCTTGCCGCCACGCCCCCCTCAGCCGTTCCCGCCGACCGCTGGACGGCGCTGATGGCATGGCTGCCGGTTTTTATGTTCGGGCCGGTGTCGGTGTACTTATTGGACAGGGTGAAAAGCTGAGAGGGGGTTCGGGGTTCAGGGTTCGGGGGCTCGGCAAAGACCGGAAACTCGAATAACGAAGCTCGAATCCTCGAATCAAGCTCGAATGACGAAGCTCGAATTGAAGAGACATCTCCCCTCCCCGTTTCGACATTCGGGTTTCTACATTCGGATTTGATTCGAGGATTCGGACTTCGTCATTCGAATTTGGGACCCCAGGAGGCTTCGATATTCGGGATTCCGCCTATTCCGCCTACACGCTCAGGCTTTCCGCCGCACCCCAAGCCCCGACACCCTGAACCCTCTCCCGTCTTGCTGTCATTTGCATTCCGACGGCGCGAATCGTAGATCAAATTCGTCAGGTCCTATGAGCCTGACGCGACGGTTTCTTTCCCACTTTTCTGGCTACGCCGGCCGTGCCCACACCGCGGCCGGCGTTTTTCGTGCGGCGGCTGCCGGGTCGTGTGGCGAGTCTTACCGAAAAGCCAAGCCACGAAACCCCCACTTGTTACCCTGTCAAGACGATCCGCGAATCCCAAGGTTTTTTCGTTGCCACCCTCCGGGAAGGAACACAAGAACTTTTCGTAAACGGCGCCGACCGCAATCACTAAGGAATTGGTCATCAATTACTTCCCGATTTCATTCTGTTAGCGGCAGGGCGCGGTAGTTCCACTTGGGAAGGTGGTCGTCGAAGACAATTTTGAGGTTCTCTTTGAAGCCTTCGGCGTACTTGCGGCCGGTGGCGTAGACCTTGTCAAGCAGACTGACGGTCACTCGCAAGCCGGTGCGGGTTTTCGCTCGCTCGATGAATTGCTTGGCGATCTCCACGGTATGGAAGATCACCCCCTGGCAGGCGCGGGTGACGTGGGGGAAAACGCGATGCTCAATGGGGTTGTGCTTCGAGCAGTATGGCGGGTAGTGGGCCACGCGCAGTTCCAGCCCCAGGCGGCCCGCCAGGCGTTGCAGGTCTTCCTTAAAGAGGTATTGCGTGGCGCTGTTGCTTCCGCCGCCATCGCACAAAATCAGAAGGCGTTGGGTCTGAGGGTAGGCCGCTCGGCCATGTTCTTCCCACCACAGGGCGATGCTGTCGCAGCAAAGTTCGCCAGTGTCGTGGGAGGTGTTGAGGTGGATGGCCGCGTGCTCGCGGTTCAGGTCGTAGATGCCGTGCGGGATCAGCTTGCCATGGCCCGCACTGCTGAAGTCGTGGTCGAAGGTTTCGATAGTCTGCTGCGTGTAGGTCTGGCCAGAGCGATGAAAGTTTCCCAGCAATTCCTTCTTCTTTGTGTCGACACTGATGACCGGGTCGCCCGCGGCCTGGTACTGCTGCCGCAGCCGCGCGATGTTCTGGAACTGGGCGTTGCGGTCAGGGTGGTGTCCCATGGTCTTCTTCTTCCGCGCCGTGCGGCGTCCCAACTTCATCTGTCGCAGCAGCCGGCGAATCGTCCGTCGGCTGGCGGGCGTCCCCAACTCCGCCAGCCGACGCGACAACTCGCGAAGCGACAAGTTCGTCCACAGCACGCCAGCGCGCATCGGATCGCCCGCCGTGAACTCCTCCAGCAATCGTTGCAAGTTGCCCCGCAATGCAGCGCAGGTGTCCATCAGCGGTCGGCGTCCACCCCTTTTTTTCGGACCCGGTCAGCTGCCGAATCGTCGGGCTCTTCCAACTCCTTCAAACCCTGCCGAATCGTCTTGGGATCGCACGAGAAGATACGGGCGACGTACTCCACGCCCCCGTGTCCGAGTTTGGCGGCTTCCACCGCGGCATACCGCCGCCGGTCCTTCTCCGACAGCCAATTGAACAGCCGTTTCATCTTCACTTCGACATCGACGGGATAGGCTTCCATGCCATCCTCCATAAAGAGCATAAAGAGCATCCAATGCTCAAATCCGATGTTATTTTACACTGTCGAATCAGGGAAGTTAAAGTGGACCAATTCCTTAGTGGCTCGGCCATCCATCGGCGTCAACAGCGTCGACCGATTTGCGGCGCTATTTCAGGTCTGGTTCGATATCGGGCTGTGTCGTCGGCACGCCCGGGTCTTTAGCGGCCGCTCGCAACACGTCATCCAATTCGCACGGATGGGGACGCAACACGTAATATGTGCCATCGCCAGACTGCTCGACCGAAACAACTTCGTATGTGCGGTTTACCGTCAAGAGGTGCTTTACCGTCGCGTCATCAACGCTCGGGATCACAACGCTGACATCGCTGACGGACACATGTGTAACCTCGTAGCCCTCTCTTTTTTCGCCGCCGGTCTCAGATGCTCGCTCCGGCGCGTTGTACACTCCACTCACAAGATCGTGACCGACATCGCTCACATCAACGGTCGTTA
>Ga0302325_10016088_pt1 | contig 15874 bp, 12 predicted proteins | sample Palsa_T0_2_FD_201948 | JGI IMG/M metagenome (GOLD analysis project Ga0302325, IMG submission 201948) | Peat permafrost microbial communities from Stordalen Mire near Abisko, Sweden - Palsa_T0_2 | ecosystem: Environmental > Terrestrial > Soil > Palsa > Peat permafrost | place: Sweden: Abisko... | reverse complement strand
GTTAAGGTTTTAAGCGGCTAAAACTCGGGGGTAAAGAGCTTTGCGCTTATAACACTTGTAATGGGATTTAGACTCTTATCCTTAAAACTTACTTTAAAGCTTAAAAGTATACTAACTTTAGCTAAAAGTAAAGGGGATTATATTAAGCTAATTAATATACTTAGCACTTTAAATAAAGAGGCTATTAAGCTTCTAGACCTTGTTAAAGAAGTGTACTTATTTAAAATAAAAGGGAAAAGGACTTTATTAATAAATTTATTATATAATTTAGCTTCGAGTAATTTAAAGAAATCTAAAAAACCTTTTAAGCTAATTTTAGTTAATTTATTATAAAATATAGCTTTAAGTAATCCGGAGAAATTTAAAAAGCCCTTTGCTTATACTTTAAGTAATTTAGAAAATTTTAAAGAATTAATAGTAAAGCTAAAATGCAAATAAGAGTATAAGATATAAGTTTAAAGTCGGGCAAGTAAGAGAATCTAAAGAAAGTAGCCCGATAACGACAAATACAATTATAATAAAGCTATACTTAATAGCAATTAAGTATATATAACTTTAAGCGCATTGCTAGTTATTATAGCAAAATCGGATAATATTAATTACCTCGAATCTCTCTTTAATACCCTATAGCTTAATTAGCTAAGCAAATTAAATAATAAAAACGAGGAAAAGCATAAAATAATATATATAATAATTGTAATATTAGTTCTTTAAAAGGGCTTAAAAGGGGGATTACCTCTTAAAGGCAAAGTACCTCGCATTTATTAAAGCAAGCTTTTAAAAGCATTAAAGTCTTAAAATAATTTAAAGAAATATTTACTCGGTATTCTATTTCGGCGAGATATAAAGCTTAAGCTAAAGAACCTTAAATCTAAAAACTATTAAAGGGTTATCTCGCGTAGCGAAACTATAGCTTACTCGATCTTATTAAAGTGGGTATTTATATATAAAGTAAATTCCGATAGCTACTTAATTAAGTGTTAATTAAGGATAATTATAAAAGGAGATCTTTAAGAAGAGGAGTCGATCTTATTAACTTATATAACGACACTTGCAATATCCTTATTTAAAATTATTATAGCTATTATAGCTTTCTTCGATTTAAAGATTAAGCAATTTGATATAGTTAATGCCTTTATTAACGCGAAAAGGCTAGTCGGAAGCTTACTAGTAGCATATTAACTTCTTAATAGCTTTAAAGTACTAAGAATGTGCGCTAAAATCGATTAAGCTTTATATAAGCTTAAAGACTCTCTAATATTATAATATAAAGAATTTGTAAGCACTCTTACTAAAATCGGGCTTATTATATACAAAAAAGAATTATATATTTTTATAAACTTAAAGTATAAGGTTTTTGTCTTATTTTATATTAATAACGTTTAAGTAATATTTTATAAGCACGATAAAGTATTAGCTAAGAAGATTATCCGGCAAATTAACGCGGCATATAATCTTTACTTAATAAGAGATATAGAATAGTTTTTAGGGGTTTAAGTAATCCGGGATAAAGCTACTTATAAGATTTAGCTTATATATAACACGTATATTAAAAAGATTGCAAAGAAGTTTTAATTAATCGATAAAAAGTATATAAGTACCTTTTTCCCGATCTTAGAGCTTAAAAAGTATATAAGACAAGCTCTTTTTAAGCAAATTAAAGAATATTAAAAAAAGGTCGGTTTTGTGCTATATATTACAATTATAATTAAGCTAAATATAATATACGCCGCTTCTTTGCTTTTGCAATTTTTGATAAACTTTAAGCTTAAACATATCTTAGCTATTAATTAAATAGTTAAATACTTGTATAAAACGCGATTTTTAAGGATTTAATACTTAAATAAGCACTAGGATATTAATTTAATAATTGCCTTTAATGCCTTGTATACCGACAATGTCGATACTCGATAATCTTTACAAGGATATATTATATTCTTATTTAGAAGGCCGGTTATATAAAAGGTAGCTTGTTAATTGATAATTATTACTTTAATAATTAAGGCAAAGCTACTTGCTATCAAGTATATAGCAAAGGAAACTATAGCTTTTTAATGTTTTTTTAAAGATATTAGACTCGATTTAAGGGAGCTATAAACGATCTTTTGCGATAACTAGTAAACAATTAAGCTTATAATAAGAGAAAGCGAGAGAATTATTACTAAGCTACGCTATATTAACATTTAAAATATGTAATTACGCTAAGAGCATATTAAAAGTATATTTTAAGTAACATATCTCCTTATAAAAGAGATGCCGGTAATGGCTTAATTAAAAGCTTATTATAATATAAGTTTAAATACTTTTAATTGTTGTTAAACTTGTAAGACTTGTATAAAAAGCTCGAAGATATAAAATAGCAAAGGAATATAATTTATTTTATTTATAGTTCCTTTTATTTATTTTTAGATATTAACAAGACTTGTTTATTTATAAAGGAATATAGCTTATAATAAGCAATAATCCTAAGCTAATACTTTAAGTTCTAGAGCTTATTTAATTAACTTATTTACTAATTAGCCGAGTAACGCTTTAATATAAGTATAGCATTTAGCGACACTATTAACTAATTCCTCTTTATCTTTATTTATATCCTCTTTTACTCTTAAAAAGCTCCTTTCTTCTTCTTAGTTATCTTCTTTATTACCCTCGAAAAGTATATAAATTGTAATTTTAAGTGCTTTTAACCGCTAAAAGAACTAATTAATAAGTTATATTAAGCTCGAATGTAAAGAAAAGACTTACACAAGCCGAAGTATTAGCAATTAGCGCATTAATAAGCTTTTAAGCTATAGCGGTAATAGTAAGAGGAATAAGAACGCACGTGTAATTAGATATATAGCGCTAATAATACACGTTTTTAGTAATAGTATTATAATATTAACTATTTAATCGGCTAGCAAGTGCGCTTTTAATACATTTAAGGCAAGAAACCGGTCGCAAAGCTCTTTAAGAAGGGCAAGGAGTAAAGCGAGGTATTCGAGTAATAGAAATTGCAAAGGAATTTGCAAGAGAATTTATAAGTAAGAGTAAGCGTGTAAGAGAAAGTAAAGCTAATAAATTAGAGACGTCGATTCGAGCACGACAACTACAGTAATATAAAGCTAAAGTTAATAGACTAGTACTTATAATATAATGCTATAAAGGTTAAACGCATCTTTATAATGCTTATACGCGTAAAAAGATAAACTTATTACAAGTCGCTTAGCTGCTCGCGCCTTTGTAAGTATAGTAGCGTAAGATGCTTTAAATGCTCTCTTAACAAGCCCGGCTATAATAGAAGTGTAAAGCGAAGAGCAAGTTATTATTAATATTATTAGTTAATTAAAAGGGAGCTTTGTAAGTATAAGAAGGCGAGTATATATAAAGCTAGCAAGCAAGTAATTAATTGTTTGTTAGATTATATGCTAACCCGATCGGGGTTCGCGTATTATATTAGCTATAAGACAAGCTGCGCTAAGATATTAGGGTAGCTAATTAAAAGGTAAGCAGTCGATTAGCTATTACTTAGCTCGACTAGGGGGTATGTCGCACTTGTGGGTAGATACCTTAGGCTCGCGCTTAAGCGCGCACCTAAGCGTATAGTGCTCACGTAATTAGCCGCTCTTAGCGTATATATAAAGGAAGCTTTGCTTCTTATATTTTAGCTTTTAAATTAGACAATTCTACGATTAATGTTTTGTCCCCTTACTCTATACTATGCGCGACAATATAACAATTAAAAATAAAGTTTAAGTATTAAATCAATTCTTGGTTGCTCTCGACAAGGCTATTGCTAACTGCTAAAAGAAAGCAAAAGACTTAGTACAAGGCCTCCCTATTAACCTTACTATATCGGATTTTAAAGAGAATAACAATAGAGATAACAAGGGAAAGAAGAATAAGAAGTGTACTAGTTTTTATACTAAAGAATCTAATGCAAAATATACCAAGTTAAGGGCAAAAGACAAATCAACCTGCACAAAAGATTTCCTAGCTTCGGGTTTATCTTTAACTAACTTTTATAATTTAAACAATTAAGTACTCGAAAGTCTATTACTTGCAAATGCAAAGGATTTCTATAAAAAGTATAGCAACTTAGTAGACAAGGCATAAAAGCAAGCTCTACAATCTCTTTCTAGAAAACTAAAGCTTACTCAAAAACGTTTAAAGGTTTTCAGCAAATTACTAGCTACAAAAATCGAACAAGACAAAGAATATAACAATTACCAAGTCTGCTATCTTGCAAAGAAGACACTTAAAACTTTAATTCTAATAGTTATTAAATTGCTAAACCTAAACCCGAGTCCCAAACCTAGTTTAAAGCTAAACTAGGTCTAAAGAAGAATTAGAAGAAGTCAAAAGCAAAACCCAAGTCAAAGAATAAGCCCAAGTCAAAGAATAAGCCCAAGTCAAAGAATAAGTCCCAGTCAAAGAATAAGCCCAAGTCAAAGCAAAAGAAGATAGTAGTAATAAAAGAAGATAATAGCAATTTTAAAGAAATAAAGGATAACAACAACAAATATAATAACAAAGAACTACTTATTAATCTCTTGTTTGTTGACTTACAACCTAGTAATAAGGGTTATAATAATAAGGATTATATAAATTAAGAGATATTAAGAGTATAAAAGCAGATGTTGCCTTTAAAGCGTTTTTCTTTTCATTTTCACTTTGCTTTTATAAGGTAAAGCATATTTTATAAGACATGTTTACTTTGCTTCAAAGCTAAGAAAAAGGCACGCATAGTTTACAAGCTATATAGTTTATAAAGCGCATTCTAACAAGGGCATTAGGGTTGCTTGATAGGGGGAAGTTTACTATAATATGCAAAGCATGCTTGCTTATAACTCATATGAGTTACATGCTCGCTTACGTATACTTAGTTTACATTTATAGCTTTAAAGAACAACAACTTTACATCTTTGACTTCCATTACTATAGATGCGTAGCAATAACTTCTTAAATAATTAAGCTTAAGGCATTATAGCTAACATTAGTTAACCTTAAAACTTTAATACACTTACTTAACCTTAAAATTCGGCTACACTTGCTTAGGAATCAAATGCGCTTGCTTAAGAATTTAATGCGCTTGCTTAGGAATCTAATGCACTTGCTTGGGAATCAAATGCACTTGTTTAAGATTTTAACGCACTTGTGGGGGACTCCGGTGCGCTTATATAAGAAATCGCTACTACTCTGGTTTAAAGAGATAATTATAACGCGAACCCGGTCCTTAGAGATCTCCCTTTTATAGTTTACGCTAGTCTATTTGTCGTTAATAAGGCCGAGGTTATAAGACAGTTTAGTAATGTCATGGGTTATTACCCCGAACGCAATAACTAAAGAGTAATTATCGGGTTTTACAATTATTAAAATTGTTATTATATTATTAATTCCGAGAATATAGCTAAGTGCGATAATAGATGTGCTAATGCTCGTTTGCTATCTTTAGGGATTATAATCGGCATCTCCGATTTTACCTCTTCTCTTATAAGTGTTCCTTCCTCTTCTAAAAACCCCCTTCTTGCTCTAAGTACTTAAACTCTTAATAGCGCTCCTTTATAGACTCCCGACAAGAAGAAGAAGAAGAAAAAGAACCGGAATAGGAATAAGAAGAACAAGCTACTAGTTACCGAGAACGTGAAGTGATTTAGATAAACAAACAAGGGTTAAATAGTATTAAGTTATAGAATAAAGAGTTATCGGGGGCTTTAAGCGTGGAGTCGTCGGTTTTTCTTCTAGCTAAGGACTTACTTAATACATTTATAAGGCATTCGTTAATAAGACGATATTATAATATTCGCAGGCGCTTATAGTTATCGTTTGGGGGTGCTTATAGAGGGCGATTTGTGGTCACGAGATCGATTAGCCCTTTTGGGACCAGTTTCGTAGCTAGATATCCTCTCTTTGTAAGCATTGCTCTTCTAGATTAATCAACTTGCCACTCTATGGTCGAACAATCCCTCTCTTAACACTTGAACACTATGATTTTAATTTTTGGACCCACATGTGCGGACACTAGTATGATTACGGCTAGCTGAGTCTTCAAATCCTTGCATCCCTTGCTCTATGGGGTTACCGTCGAATGTGGAATGCTGCCTAAGGGTTTAGCTGACAATGCCGAAAATCAGCGCAATAGATTTCATTGGCAAATTTTAGATCCTTAAGATGACACTTTTATTTTTAACTTAAACTTTGAAACCGGCTTCCCTAAATACCCTTGTAAAAAGTCGGCCCCACTTTCTGAGTTAATCCTTACATGTCGCTTTGCCGTTTTCAGTAAGGCGTAGTGCAAGGGTAATGTTCTGATGTTGTACCCCAATTCCCAAAATTCACCTACAAACAAATCCGAGCATTTACTGGTTTAAAATTTGCAGAAACACCATATCCTCTCATGGCGTGCAAAGGAACGCCCAGCCCTGATCAAGGAAGTCGCGAAGAATCGCTATCATTGGTGCAAAGCATGACTACAATGGGAGGTGGGCGACTGGAGAAAATTCATGTTAAGCGATGAGTGTTCGGTAGAACGTGGGGCCGGCAAATCGGTTGAGTGGTGCTTTGGTAATCCAGCTGACAAATGGAAACCTAGGTTTGCCAAAACCCACAAAAAGAGCAAGGACATACAGTATCTATTATAGTCTAAACAGCTTTTTAAAAAGGAAGGTAGAAGGTCTAAACTCTATATCATGGATAGGGATTTTGAAGCAAGAAGCATGGTTATTCTGCACAGTCCTATCTTGAGGTTTTGGAAGATCAATTGCCTAAATTCTGGGTTCCTGGGCTGGTTTTCATGCACGACAGTGCTTCAATTCACGCTGCTAACACAATCAGGAAGTTCTTTGCAATCCCTTTGCTCGACTGGCCACCTTACTCGCCTGATCTCAACCCAATTGAGAATGGTTGGTTTTGTTTAAAAAACAAAATCATGGAAATGCACCCTGAGCTTGAATTTATCATTGGAAAGTCGGAAAATGATCTTCAGAATCTAGAGTCTGCAATAATTGAAGGATGAAATGTACTACCAGATTCATTATTTGAGTCCTTGATAAAGAGTATGCCAAAGAGGGTAAATATATGCTACAAGGCAAAAGGCTGGCATACCAAATACTGATTTCTCTAAAATTCTCAAATACTGTATTTTAATATATAAATTAGTTTCTGTATTAATAGTATTTTATTCCACTAATATGTTGTTGAGTTATTTGAATTTGGGCGCAAACTTAGTGCCGGGTACTGTACACCATCAAAAGTCGAGGCCACGCGGTTGTCCTTGGGCAGCCAGAACTCAATATACCATTGGCTCGCAATATTCGCGCAACTGATATTACGAGACCATTGGATGCCAGCCCACGGAAGAAACCGGCAACTATTCTCACTCGAGTTCGAGACGCATATGTCAAGGAGCACTTGGCCTATGGGAACATCCATCCAAGCCATGCCTTACTTGCTGCTTCAATCACCTTCAGCTGCGACTATACATCGATTACCAGGATGCATACTTTATACCACTTATCACAGATCTCATCCATAAAGCTTCAGGGGGGTAATGAATGATCTGCAGCCTTCAAAGCGAGGTAAGAGAAGGAGATAGAGGGACAGATTGACATATAAATCTAACTCCCAATTCTCATTTAATCCGACCAACCTCTTTAAAACAGGAGCAATACCACCGCTTCGCTTTGCTGATTAAAGAAAACCCTGGACGTCATACTTCTCTTTAAGTCCTACTCTATTTTACGAGCGAAGATAAGATCGCCCACCTTTACTACAGTGCCAAAGTCAGCCCCTCAAGTCTCGGTCAGTAGGAAGAGCGCTCTCACTTTTCCTTCTTTGTCCAGTTCTGTTCTGACTCTACTCTTGGCGTCTCCAGCTAGCTGCGCTAGGACAATTCAATACCTCTCAGAAGAAAATAGGATGGATCGCGTCACAGCATTTGTCAGCTTTATATCGACATTCCTTCCAGCGGGCAGCAACGCCGCTGGGGACGCCGCAAGAGACGAAAGTGCAGGGACCCAAGCGCCACAGATGGGAGAACAAGTACTTACTCCGTGGTGGCGAGACCCTTATCTTACCCCGGAAGATAATGAATGTCGCCACAACAGCGCAGAATGTGGTGGTGGTGGTACTGATGACTAAACGCTATGTGGGATGTGTAACGGAGGTTGGATGCTCCTGCGGCTTATACAACACTCCATTCAGAATGCCCTCTTTTTAATATTAAGCATGTGGAAATTGAGCTTTCAAAATGCCCCTCTCTTCAATAATGAGCAAATTGAAATCGAGTGTTCGCTTAGCTTAATTTTATGAGATAATATAAGCATCATGACTACCGGAAACCTGCAGCTTAAAAACGACAGATAAGGTAGTGGATTCAAGGACATTGCCACAAGTGGAATATTACACGATGCCGAAATGGGTTAAGTGCTTCTGTGACCTCTATTATCCCATCAACCATAACTTACACGCTGGAAAAGCATCTTTTGCTCTATTTTTGGGCCAGATCGCGATGGCATCAGTATTTTCCCGTCTCATCTTTGCCCCAACGAGTTCTGTTGCTCCTCCTTTACCGCCCAGACGAGACCAAACAATCATGCACCAGCCGTATCCGCCTACCTTCCACTACCCCGAGTTTTCGCGAGCCCCGCCTGCCTCTGGCGAACTCCCAGAGATACCAGCGATTGACACCTTCTGGCCAGAACCTCATCTGATGCCATCAGATGACTCCTTTCCCACGCCCGCCCAGTGCGCTGCTCATCTTGAACTCTTGGAATGTTTTCACTCCTTGAAGGAGAAGGTCATGAGCAGCGAGCATATTGATTATGCGTTACGCCCTCATTCGCATGCAACTGCTGGAGCTGCTGGTAAGGGAGGATGTCATCAAATGAGCATCCGAGGACAACAAGAGATGAAGTGGCATGCCTTTCTCGAATTGGCTGTTCAGCGATTCGAGATCTGGTGGGATACGGATAGTACTCTCGCGGTTGAGAACCAGAGATCTGACGAGCTAACTGTGATGTTGGAGTGTGGTGGAGAGCTTGTCCATGTAGATATTGGTATTCATGAATTGACTGCTGACCTGCTTCCGCCACTTGGTGAGACTGAGTGCAACCCCAATTCCTTGTACTGACAGCATGGGTCTGACAAGGCATTAGACGTCCTCATGGTGTGGCATGCGTACATGCTCAACCCGCGAGATTTCTGGCAGGATTGCTTTCGTTTCGGGCAAGTGACTTCCTGGAAGACAGCCTTACCGTGGAGTCAAATTGTAAGACTTATCTTATTCCATTGGCTTCAGCATTTACAACTAGCGTCACAGCATTCGGCCATCGATAGTCAGGCGTGGATGTACAATGTGGTAACCGCCGCAAAGACGAACTTCACCACCAAAACGGGTCTTGCGTGGGACTTGTACAACTCCCTCCTCCAATACACTGCTGGCAGAGAAAGTAGCGACATCACGAAAAAGTGGTTCTCTGTTTCCTGCCCATGTTGCAGTGCTTTATGTGACAATATACCCCTGGTTGGCGGAGAATGGTGCGGCGACCATATCTGTGGGTGGATCGATGGCCTCACACCTTCCGATGGTGGGGTTGGGCGTGATGGTACGAATGGATGGCGTTGCGATGCGTGCGCAAGGATATTCACGAGAGATAATGTTGCGGCCGAAAAGTGGAAGGACGAAGCCACCAAATTTTTGGAGGATGGGATCAAAATGCCGTGAGTAACTGGTTATCCTTGTTACTTATGTCAAACATCGTTTGGAAGACTGGCAGTTGTTCTAATGAAATAGCTACTCTATAGAGGGATGTATACGAATGGCGATGGTCCAAGCCTCCGCGTTCATGACGAAAATTCCTGGCTATTTCAGTTCCTGAGCGTCCTCCTGCGCGAATCTTGTTCCCAGCAGCAATTTACTGGACTGACCACACTTCGAGAAATCGAGATCCATCTCATTACTTACGCACAGCGGAACGACTTCCAAAGCGTTGCTGCGGAACGAAACTTGCATTTACCAGAGAAGATCGCGGGTACGAAGTGGGAAAGTGCCATTGCCCGACATCTCGGATACTACAGAGACAACCCGCGCAGGTTTGCTCTTGACCTCCGGCCGGCCGTGATCAGACAGGGCGGCTTCGTGGATAAGATGCACACGCTGCTGTGGATACGTGCTCCATCCCTTCCCCACACGATGGTGAAGTCTCTCGACCGCTACAAAAAATTCCTGCACCTGATGGGCGCTCGACCGGATCAACGCGTTGTACCGACGCTGGATGTGGACCTTGTCTGGCACACACACCAGCTATGCCCTCCCCATTACAACTATGCGACACTCCGCGACACTGGCCGGTTCATCAATCATGATGATAGGATGGCGGCCATGGAGCTCAACGACAACTTCCATCTCTCTCAGCAGCTATGGGTAGACACATTTGGCGAATGTTATGGAGGTTGCCTATGCTGGCAGTGTGAGCAATACTCGGCCATGTTGTCGGATCTCGTCGAGCAATCACTGGGCAGGGCCTCTTGCCGGGAATGGGCGTGGAAAGATTTTCAAGAAACAGTGTTAGCATCTGGACGGGCGAGCGGATGGTCGGATCAAACGTTCAACCCCCAACGACGTGCTCAGGTGCTCCAGAAATTGCCTGAACAGGAGTACGCCGCTTTTGTTGTTGATGTTCGCATCACAACGAAGTGGCACCGTGACGTCGAACTAGGCAGACTGGCGAGGATTAAGGGTGAGAATGTACCTGGACTAAGTCTGCTCGGTCTGAGCGAGGTGCGGAGGACTGCGATGAGTATCGCTGCTGGCCTGGTTACCTATTGATGGACATACACTACGTTTTATGCCAACTTTAGAGGCACTAAGACTTTGGAAGGCTGCTTTGGGTCGTCGTTCTCCCAGAGCGTAGACAGATCTGGTGGACAGGGCATAACTTCTTCTCTTGTTCATTAGAACTACCAAACCATCATATCTGTAGCCAGAGAATGCCGTTCCGGGTGCCACAGACCATAGTAAAACTTTACTAGATCCATGCTTTCTGTAAGCGTGATGCGGGTAATTATCTGATGGATTTTGGTACCCTATTGCCACGGGGCAAAATAGCAACACCACCTGGTGAAAATGGTAGTTCCACAGGGTGGTTTGGGTAATTCCACAGCAGTTTCGTATTTTCAGCGAAGTGCGCTCAAAAGAAGACTCTTTATGACACGATAATTCAACCTGACTTCCGGCAATACTTCTCTGGTTTCGGGTACATATGCGTGTGCCATGAACGTTAGAACGACGTACGCCCTTCGCAACTCAGGTTAGCTGTAGTACGTCGATCGCTTTGCCGTATTTGTTAGAAGTATCATTGAATAGGAGTTCCGCCCCGTGTAATTCTGCGTGCAGCCCATGGAAACACGAGATACATAGTGTACCGTTAGGCCACACTACCAAAAGGCTAGAGAAATGAAATGGCGACATTTCACTTCCTATGAGCGTATACAAAGCTTCATCCAGGGCACCTCCGACGTGTAGTTGCGAAAGCGATGTATTAAACAAAATAGTGAGGAAGTGATTTAAATACATGGGGAGAGGGTCCAAGCACCCTCGTAGCTTCGTCACATGACCCATATCACGTGCCGCAGCTACAGACGCCCAGAATACCTAGCACCTGCTCGCCATAGTCACGTGAAAGGCGCCCTGTGAGTGGCGTCCCACCAGTTCTGTCTTGACATCTGGTTGGATCCCGTGAGCTCAGCCACCTTCCTTCCGAGATTTAAGTGAGATCTCACGACATGTCGCACGCGTCCACCAAAGTGTATATCGCTTTCGAGCATCAAGTTTGCACACGACGTTCTTCCCTATCATGGAGCCTAGTGCAATCACCGCCTCGGGTGGCACAAACGACCACTCTTCCCTTAATCACACTGACCGTCCCGGCTACCGTGTCCCCTCTACTGCACAGGTCATACATGACGAACTTCAGCATGTTGCCCGCAATTATCATCCTTTCCCTGTCGTCTTTGCCCGCGCCAGTGGCACCTCCGTCTGGGATCCCGAAGGCCGGCACTACCTCGATTTCCTCTCCGCGTACTCAGCGGTCAACCAGGGACACTGCCATCCTGCTCTTATCGCGGCGCTTACGGAACAGGCTTCTACGCTTGCGTTGTCCAGCCAGGCATTTTATAACGATGTCTACCCGAAATTTGCCGAATTCGTTACGAAGTATTTTGGGTACGATGTGGTGTTGCCTACGAACACAGGGGCAGAAGCTGTGGAGACAGCGATAAAGGTTGCGGTGGGGTGGGCGTATGCGGTGAAGAGGGTGCAAGCGAACAAAGCTCTTATTCTCTGCGTATCGGGGAATTTCCACGGGCGGACAGCACGTTTAATTTCCTCCCATCTCTTCCCGAAATTCATGAGGCTTATACACTAACTAGTGGGAAATAGATTGCAACAATCTCCATGTCCACCGACCTCAAATCCCGCAAGAATCACGGGCCTTTCCTCTCAAACGCTGGGTCTCGTTGCCCAAAAGCGGGTCTAACAATCAACTACAACTCCATCCCCGACCTGCGATCCGCACTCAAAGCTCATGGGCCTCAAGTTGCCGCTTTTCTCGTTGAGCCGATCCAAGGCAAAGCGGGCATTGTTGTTCCGGACGATAATTATTTGAGGGAGGTGAAGAAGCTTTGTGAGGAGCATAATGTGTTGCTCATCTGTGACGAAATTCAGACAGGCATAGCAAGGACGGGGCGTATGCTATGCAGTGACTGGAGTGGAATCAAGCCAGATATGGTAATTTTGGGAAAGTCTATTTCTGGTGGCATGTACCCGGTGTCTTGCGTTCTAGGGTCGAAAGATGTCATGTTGACCGTCGAGCTGGCTAAGCATGGATCTACCTTCGGAGGGAGCCCTTTGGGTTGTGCCGTCGCGATTCGTGCGCTGGAGCTCGTGCTTGAGGAGAATTTAGTCGAACGAACTGAGAAACTTGGTCATATCTTCAGAGATGGACTACGGGACCTGAAAAGCCCGATCATCAAGACAGTTCGTGGAAAAGGGTTGTTCAACGCGATTGTCATTGATGAGAGTGATACGGGTGGCCGTAGCGCGCTGGATCTGTGCGTGTTACTAAAGGAGAAAGGGCTTTTGGTAGGTCGTTCCACCCTCGATACGCTCTTATTTTTGGGGTGGTGTTTCTGGTATGTGTGCCTACGAGATAGGGTTACGGAACTCTACTTCACAAGCGAGTAGGAGTGTTCAGGACAAGTGGCTGAGGCAAACTAAATATCAGGCCATACCTTCTCACAAGAATATTGTTCGTCTGACGCCACCTCTGGTCGTTACCGAAGAGGAGATCAAACAAGCACTTGATATTTTTCAGTCCTGTCTTGGTGAGATGACGAGGCTGAAGGGGAGATGAATCTGCCCCGATAGAACCTCCAACCAACCGGCTATCTACACAACGCTCGAGTCTGCCTTGGAGACAAGGGACTGTGCAGACACCTTGAAGCGGTCAAGATTTTTTACATTCATCCGGGGGTGACCTCCGAGTTGCCCAGCTTGTTTAGAGGGTGGGCCGACTCTGCTGAGTCTCCGAACTTTTAGCTGACGATAGATGACGCTATTGTTATAACTCGATATTTTGCATATAACTATCTACGTCTACACTGGAGATACAGTCCGTTTTAATAGACGGAGAGGAGACTTGCCACCGCTGGCGACGAAGGTAGTAGAACCGCCCGTACCAACGACCACTGACATATTCCGCCACCCTATGCAACACCGTGACGTACCTACATCTTCCGGCGTTATTACCGACAGGCCGACCAGCAAAATGCTTCATGCTCCTAGGAAGAACAGTTTGGTGGATCCTGCCCGCTCTTAGGTCTCCAAGACAGTTTAGTAAAATATAGATGGTAGAGCATGTGTTTGAAACCTGCGGTTTGGTACGGCTTGTTAAGGATATGAGCATAAACGATAGCGGAATAATTGATGCAAATAAATGCAATTGTATAAGGGTATAGTGAATTGTGTATATTGCGTACAGATGATATAGATGATAAAGTCAAGTAATAGTCGGCCGCCCGTGCGCTCGACTAAGGGCTCCACCCTTAGTCGGCGAAAGCAAAGTGTCCGGCGAAAGCAAAATGTCCGGATCGCCAACGCGATTTTTAAATTTATACGCGTTTTGCATACAAAAAATCAATCAATTGTTGCAACTTTAGACTAAAACCTTCTTATTTTTTATTATGGCTCGACTTGTCAATACTCTTATACTTTAGCGCGACCTTCTAGAGAAAGAAAAGCTATAGTAGGCCTTGCAATTCCTATATAAGCACTTAACGGAGGAACTTACTCTTATAGCATGTCTTTTTAACCTCAAGAACCTTATAAGCCTTTAAAAAGCATAAATACGTGACAAGAGAAGGAATAGTGCAAAGAAGTAGAGGCAAAGAGGCTATAACAAAATCCTACGTCCCGATTAACACTAAGCCTTAATTAAATACTACAAAGACTAAGCTACAAATAGCAGCAAAGGGGCTACAAAGCAAATGATATATAATGCTATTATATACTTCCGCAAGCAAGAAAACAAGTCGATTCCTTTATAAAGATAGTTTTAGCTTTAGCTACAAGATACGCCTAAATTGCATATAATTAAAACGAAACTAATTACATCTTACTACGTTAATATACACACCGAGCAAAGCCTTCGCAATTAGTTTAAAAACAAATACCAACTAGCACTCGAATTTATAAGCATTTGTCACAAAAACCGGATATATAATATAAATAAGAAAGGAGCTAAGATTGCTTGCCTTGCTAGAAAAGAAGTAATAGTCCCGATCGGGATTAAGGAGATGTATGTTAGAATACTTGAAAACCGCCTTTCTATTACTATAGTTAAGTGTATCTCTATAAACGGGAAGAGTATATTACTATTAGTGATTATACCTAGCGTTATAATTATAGAAAAATGGTTTTATAAGAAGATGATAAGGTATAAGCTTGTAACAATATCCTTAAGTAGCTATACTAATAAGGGCATTTACTTGATTTAGTTAAACTATTTTATCAAGTATAATAATTGCGGGCTAAATAAGGAATAGCATATCCTTTTAATCGATAGTGCAACTTGCTATAAAGCAAACAAATTTATCTTTATAACTAAGATAAATAAGATTTAAGTAATTAAGTTCCCCTCTTACTAAACTTACCTTCTTTAACTATATAATATAAGTTGCTTTTGTTAATAGAAGCACTTTTAACAAGTGTCTCTTATAAACGCTATTTGCTTATTCGAGGCCGAGTACTTAGTTTATTTGTTTTTTAAGGACTTGCCGAGTATTCGAGAGAAGACGTTTATAGTCCTTACAATTAAGCATGCTTTCTAAAACGCCGGCATTTAGCTAATTAGTTTTAAGGCTATAAAACGAAAGCTTAAAGAATATAGAAAGAAGAGCAAGAAAGACACAAGTTTGCATATCCTTGAGTTTAGATTAGAATTAGAGTTAAAAGCAAAGGACGATATAATAGCTATGCTAATTGTCGATTCGATGCTAACACAAGAATACTAGTTCCCTCGACTTTAACTTTAACTTGCTGCCTCGTATGCCGAATATCGAAACTGAAACGACGAGATTAAGCTAAAGCTCTTAGCTATAATAGAAGGATAAAGTTTACTTGCTTGTAAAAAGGCTTATATCAATTTTAAGGATATAAATACATAATTAATGCGGGGTAGTCTTATAAAGATAGAGGTTATATAAGCTCGTGCGGCGCAAATCGAGGGTTATATAAAAAAGGAGAGATTATAAAAGAGGATATTAAAAGGAGGATCTATTTTAGCTATCGATGCCCTCGACAAAATTGCTAAAAAGCGTCGGAAAGAGGCTAATAAAG
>Ga0302325_10016087_pt1 | contig 15874 bp, 18 predicted proteins | sample Palsa_T0_2_FD_201948 | JGI IMG/M metagenome (GOLD analysis project Ga0302325, IMG submission 201948) | Peat permafrost microbial communities from Stordalen Mire near Abisko, Sweden - Palsa_T0_2 | ecosystem: Environmental > Terrestrial > Soil > Palsa > Peat permafrost | place: Sweden: Abisko... | reverse complement strand
CGGCGTCGTGGCCGAAGATCCGGCAGATGCCGCCCCGCCAGGACTGGTTGAAGATCGTGCAGATCGGTCCGACCCGGTCGGTCTTGAAGATCAAATCCGTGAAGTAGTAACGAGTTTGATCGCCGACGACCAACAGTGACACCGCTATCGTGGCCAAAAATACGACCGCGGAGAACACCGCCGCACCCCACCTGCGGGCGCCGACGAAGTACAGGCCTGCGATGGCGGGGGTCAGCTTCACCCCGGCCGCCGTCCCCACCAAGAGTCCCGACAACCACCACCGGGTGCTGAAGGCCGCCAACAGGACGGCCAGCACGAGCACGACGTTGATCTGCCCGTAGTCGAACGTGCTGCGCAGCGGTTCGAGCCAGATCGCGATCCCCGTCCAGAGCATCGCCAGCCGGTGGCCCTCCCCGGCCCCGACACCCAGCAGTCGCTGGCTGATCCGGACCACCCCGTAGAGCGCGGCCATCGTCCCGATCGTCCAGCAAAACGCGACCAAGCCGAACGGCAGCAGGTGCAGCGGATAGAAGATCACCGCCGCGAACGGAGGGTAGGTGAACGGCAGCGGGAAATCCGGCGTCTGGTCCGGGTAGACGTAGTGGTACAGGCTGCCCGGGTGGTCGATCATGGCGGCCCCGCCGACGTAGACGTGCAAGTCGACGAAGTTCGCCCCGTTGGGGGCCAGATACGTCCAGGCGAGCCGCGCGGCGAGGCTCACGACCAGAAGCACCGGCCCGATCGTGTCCACAGAGATCGCACGCCGGCGGTTGGTGATAGCCGCCGGGGCGGCTGGGGTGGTGTCTATCTGCACGACTCTATCGCCGGGCCCGACGGGCACGGCAGTTCCCGTCACGAGGTCGCGCGGTCACCGTCGCCGCTCGATTCCATAACGGTCGCATAAATGCCACACGTGTCACTTGAGTCACTTCCATATCAGGCGAAGCATCGGCGCCGAGGACTTGTCATCGAGATTCAGGGAGAGTCATGTCAACTATTCGGACTTTGTTCCGCGCGACCGCCGTCGTGGCCGGCTCATCGGCAGCTTTGCTCATGGGCGGATTGATGGGCACAGCCCACGCCGACCCGGCACCGGTACCCGCGCCCGACATCAGCCAGCAACTCGTCGGCACCGCGACCCAGGCGCCGCAGATGCTGCAAAGCGTCGCGGGGGCACTGGGCGGTCAGCCGGCCACGCCGCCGCCGCTGGCCAGCGCATCGATCAAGATGCCGCAGACGCCTGCGACCACCCCGGCGGCGGGTTCCACGCTCCCGGGTGTGTCGTCGCTGCTTCCGGGCACCGCTCCGGCGGCGACGACCGCGACACCCGGACTCGGCATTCCGGGCCTGACGACTCCGACTCCAGCCGCGACTTCGCCGATTACCGGAATCCCCGGCTTGACCCCGACCGTTCCGGCCGCGGCCGCGCCGGCGACCGGCCCCGCGGGGATGCTGCCGCAGGCGCAGCTCAACCTGCCGCAGATACCGGGTTTGCCGTTCCCGCTGCCACAGCAGGTGTCGTTGCCTGGTGACCTCACCTCGCTGATCGGCGGTGGGTCTCCGCTGAGCAGTGGGCTCGCCTCGGCGGCGGGCCTGCCGGCTGCTGCCGCACCTGCGGCGTCGCTGCCGTTGGTTGCCGCACCGGCGGCGTCACTGCCGTTAGCGGCGGCGCCCGTCGTGGCGCCAAACCCGTTGCTGTTCCCGGTTTCCGCCCTGCCCTGACACCGCGCTACCGGCCGGCTAGCGCTGCAGGGCGCTAGCCGGCCACCAACAACATCGACGACCGGGAGGACACCATGTTCATCGCTAGAAATCTGATCAGCACCTTCGCCGCCGCGGCCATCGCGTCGAGCGCCGCAGTTGCACTGTCCCCCAACGCCGCCGCCGACCCGGCGGCACCGCCCGCACCGATCCCCGCTCAGCAGATTCCCGGACTGCCGGGCCTGCCGGCACTGACCGAGTTGAGCCCGATCATCCAGCAGGCCGCGGGCAACCCGGAGCAGGCGACGCAGCTGCTGATGGCCGCAGCGCAGGCTTTCAGCCACAACCCGTCTGCGCCGGAGCAATCGAAAAGCGTTGCGGAGTCGGTGAACCAGTTCGTCACGTCACCGCCGGAAGCCGCCCCGACGGCGCACGTCGTCCCGCCAGGTGTGGAACCGGGTGCGCAGGCACACCTGCCGACCGGTATCGACCCGGTGCACGCCGCGGGCCCCGCGCCCGAGGCAGCGGCACCCGCACCGGCGAATGCTGTCCCGGTGGCCGCGGCCACACCTCCAGCACCGGCAGCCCCCGCCGGACCAGCGCCGGCCGCTGCTCCCGCACCGGTTCCGCCGGCCGCCGCGCCCGCGCCCGCTCCTGCTCCCGCGGCTGCCGCTCCGGGCTTCAGCCCGGACGCCCCGCCCACCCAGGACTTCATGTACCCGTCGATCAGCAACAACTGCGGGGTCGATGGCGGCACCGTGATGGCGCCGGTGCTGTCGGTGGCCGGTCCCGCCAAGATCCCGACGCCTGGCCCGAACGCCGGCCAGACGGCCTACGTGTTCACCGCGGTCGGCACGCCGGGACCCGCCGACGTGCAGAAGCTGCCGTTGAATGTCACCTGGGTGAACCTGACCACCGGTAGGTCAGGCAGCGCGACGCTCAAGCCGCAGGCGGACATCAACCCGCAGGGACCGACCACGCTGACCGCGACCGTCGACACCGGGTCGGGCAGCATCATGTCGACGGTCTTCGGACAGGTCACGACCAAGGACAAGCAGTGCCAGTTCATGCCCACCATCGGCTCGACGGTGGTGCCCTGATCTAACGCCCCGTCAGTCCGCCGTCGCGCCAATCGTCGTGCGCGCCGGCGGATTTGTCGGTTAGTAGGCCACGCAGTGCTAGTAGGCCATAAAGAGAATCGCGTCCCGGTCGTACTCCAGACCGGGGTGCGCGCTGGCCAGGTGGGCCTGCGTCAGGTCGACCAATTCGTCTTCGTCTTTGCCGGTGATCGCCTCGCCACACGGACAGTTCAGATGTGTCTTCACGTTGCTGCCTTTCGGTTCATTTCTGTCGTGCCGACTTTTCAGCCTTCATCTGCTTCTTGTATGAACGGACCTTGTCGAGCGAACCCGCATCGGCGATGTCCGCGACCGACACATGCGTGCCGGCCTTACCGAATTCGCCCGCGGCCACCCGCCAACCCTTGGGGGTCACGGCGTACTGCTTGCCGAGCAGTGCCAGAAATATCTGCGCCTTTTGCTCGCCGAACCCGGGCAGGCCCTTGAGCCGTCGCAACAACTCGGGTCCGTCGGGGTCACCGGCGGTCCATACCCCGGCCGCATCGCCGTCGTAGCGATCCACGATGATCTGCGCGAGCGTCTGTATCCGCTTAGCCATCGAGCCCGGAAAGCGGTGTATTGCAGGCTTTTCCGAGCACAGGTCGGCGAACTTGTCCGGGTCGTAGTCGGCGATCTCGGCCGCGTCGAAACCGCTCATCCGGTCGGCGATCTTCTTCGGGCCGGAGAATGCAGTCTCCATGGGCACCTGTTGGTCGAGCAGCATGCCGACCAACAGCGCGAAGGGGTTCTCAGTCAGAAGTTGATCGGCGTCGGTGTTCTGCGCCAAGCAGAGCTGCACGGTCAACGAGGTGTTCCTTCCCGTCAAGGGACCCAACTACTCTCACCCAACCACACGTGACCGGACGAAGTGAATGGCAGGCCCTTCGGGCAGAACGTCGCAAATAGGGAATTTGCCCCATGCGCACGCCGCTCTATGCCTGAAGAATCCCAAGGTTATGGAGCGATTGACAGCAAGTCCCGCCGCGACGCCGTTGGTGTCCGGAGGTCCGGCGGGATCGACCGGAGTTGGTTCGACATGAGCATCAACGACGAATCGGTCGCGTCGCACCAGTTCGTGGCATCCGGCACGGCCTACACGCCGACGTGGGAAAAGGCGTACGGACCGAATGCCACCAAGTACTGGATGGGCGCGTTCCTCCTGATCGTCGGGTTCCTCATGCTGACGACCATGGGCCCGACATTCGGCCTGCGATTGCCGGTTCACGGCTCAGTCATCCCCATCGGCTTCATGGGCGGACTGCTGATCCTCGGCGTGGTTATCGGCGCCAATCTCTGGCGACATTCACGCCACAAGTACCTCATCGCCGTGGAAGGCGGTGGAATCACCATCGATGGGCAGCGCGACACTGTCTATTCATTCGCGGACGCGCAGTTGAGCCTGTGGGCGAATATGGGGGTGGCGCTGCATCTGCGCGCCGGCTCACACAAATTTCGTCTGGGCGGACGAGATCGCCGCATCACCCCGACGACGCCACTCGATGCGCCGCCTGTGCAACTGGTCGATGCGTGGTTGTCGGAGTCGGATTTCGACAGGTTGCTGGCACTGAGCGGCCGCTGGAGCGGGTCGGTGGCACACGGTCCAGCAGCGGGCGAAGCGACTCGATGCCTGCTCTATCCCAACGCGCTGCAGATGCAAAGGTTGGGGTCGTTCGCGTTCGCGAAGAAACAGCGTCTGCAGCAGTCATTCGGGCAGCCGCAACTTTTCGTCGACGTCGACGATGACACGATTCGGGTGGTCGACTCGAACAGCAACGCACTCATCGCCTCGGCATCGATTCCGCAGGTGACCGCATCACCGGCCACGTACAAGCTCGGCGGGCACATGTTCCCATCTGCCGAACATTTAGCGAGCGATACCATGGGCCAGTACTTTTCAGAAACCGCCGCGATGAGCCTGTGCGTTCCCGGCATACAGCCACTGACCATCGGGTGTCGCAACTTCTCCGGGCTCCAGCGGCGATTTTCCTGGAGCGGCAACGTGCGAGTCGTCAGCGACCCACCTGACTACGAGATCGCACCCGCCGACTGGCTGACACTCGTTGAGAAACTCGGCTTGACGTCGTATCTGGAAGACACGGCCGATGAGGGCGATCCAGAGTTAATGTGACGGGATGGTCGATACAACCGGCCGTCACTTGAAGAACTTGGCCGGGTTCACCGGCCTGTCCTGCATCGTGATCGGGATCTACCACTTCGCTCTCGGCACCGCCTCGGTTCCGGGTGCGAGCGACGCCAACGCGACGGTGGATTCGCGCGAGCGCTTCTACTCCGCGTACTTCGCCGGCTACGGCTTGGCCTGGTTAGGAGCGGCCCGCCGATCGCCCATCCGCGCCGGCGAGGTACGCCTGCTGGCAGGCGTCATGTTGGTCAGCGCCATCGGACGGGTGATCTCGCTGGTCCACAACGGCCGGCCGCACTGGTTCCAGGAAGTGCTGACGGCCGTCGAATTCATCGTTCCGGCAGCATTTTTCGGCCTCGCCGACGCAGACGAGGCCAAATAATCCAAGAGGCGAGCTAGCGGGCTAACCGCTTTTGCGGCGGAACTCCCTGCGATTTCCGGCCGCGCCCTGTGAGCGCGGCCCCTTGGCGCCGCCGTCTTTATGGTCGGCGCCGCCGGATGACTTTGCGTTCTTGCGCTCCAGGGCTTCACGGAATTTGCGCTTGTTGTCGCCTTCAGAGGGAGATGATGCGGACGACTCGGCCCCCGACTTCGATCCAGCCATAGCCCGCAGCCTAGCGCGCCCGGCGCCGTTCAGCGTGATTCACCGCAAGCCCGGCGGCATGCCGTAGACATGCGCGATCGGCAGGGTCAGCAGGACACGACGGTCGGTGACCATCGCCTGCCGGTAGTCGTCCCAGTCCGGGTGTTCACCGGCGATGTTGCGGTACAAGGCGATCAGCGCTTCGACGGTGTCGTCGTCGGGCGCGGCAGCCGGCGGGGTCAGCGTCGCGGTACCCTCGGCAACCGCATACGACCAGCCGTCGTCGGAACTGACGAGCAGCGTCGCCCGCGGGTCGCGACGCAGGTTGCGGGTCTTGGCCCGTGGCTCGGTGACCGACACCTGAATGGCGACATTGCGGGCGTCGAAGTAGTACGACACATTGGACAACTGCGGGCGCCCGTCGCGCTTGAGGGTGGCGAGTACGCCGAGAGAGTTGTCCGCGATCACGGCCAGCAGTTTGTCGTCGAACACTTGGCGCCCCATGTCGCAAGCCTACTCAGGCGATCGCGCCCCACTCGACGGCTACGTGGCTACCATCGCGCCCATGACCCAGTACGCGGCGTTCCTGCGCGGCGTCAACGTCGGCGGCGTCAACCTGAAAATGGCCGACGTGGCGAGCGCGTTGACCGAGGCGGGACTCGCTGAGGTGCGCACCATCCTGGCGACCGGAAACGTGACGCTGGATTCGCCGAAGGGCGCAGATGCGGTGCGCGCGACGGCCGAGAAGGCGCTGCGAAAGCAGTTCGGATATGACGCCTGGGTGCTGGTTTACCCGATCAAGAAGGTGCGCTCGATCGTCGACGGCTACCCGTTCGAGCCCGAGGTGGACGGATACCAGTCCTACGTCACGTTTGTCAGCGACAGCGATGTGCGCGACGAACTCGCGGCGTTGGCCGACGAAGCAGGAGCCGACGAGAAGATCGCGCTCGGCCCCAAGTCTGCGGGCGTGATCTATTGGCAGGTAGCCAAGAATCACACGCTGGACAGCACCATCGGCAAGACGATGGGCAAGAAGCGATACAAGTCGTCGACCACCACCCGCAACCTGCGCACGCTGGTCAAAGTTCTGGGGGCTCAGCCATCCTCGTAGGCATCGAGGTAGCGCAACGCCTCGGCCTTTCCGAGACCCAGTCCACGGGCGACATCCAGATAGGTGCGGGCCGCGGCCGCCATCGCGCTGTCCGACGGATCGGCCCGAGCGACGAAAGTGCCAAAGCGGCCGCGGGTTTCGACGATTCCGGCGGTCTCAAGCTCCCGGTACGCCCGGGCCACGGTGTTGACAGCCAGCCCTAATTCGCCGGCCAGTTCGCGCACCGTCGGAAGCCGGGACCCGGGCGGCAAGGTCCCAGCCCGGACAGCCTCGATGATCTGGTTGCGGAGTTGGTCGAACAGCGGTCGATCCGCTTGTCCGTCAACCCGCAGCCACTCCCCCAACTCCACCTGCTCAGTATCCCGCAGTCCCGCTATCTTGGTGAGGTGCGTATCACGGTGCTGTCCGGCGCGGGAATCTCCGCGGAGAGTGGCATACCGACGTTCCGCGACGACAAGAACGGGCTGTGGGCCAAGTTCGATCCCTACGAGTTGTCCAGCGTTCAAGGCTGGCAGCACAATCCCGAGCGGGTCTGGGGCTGGTATCTCTGGCGGCACTACCTGGTCGGGACCGTCGAACCCAATGACGGGCACCGCGCCGTCGCGGCCTGGCAGGACCGCGCCGAGGTCAGCGTCGTCACGCAAAACGTCGACAACCTGCACGAGCGCGCCGGCAGCTCGCCAGTGCACCACCTGCATGGCAGCCTGTTCGAATTTCGTTGCGCGACTTGCGGTCTGCCGTACACCGGTGAACTTCCGGAGATGCGGGAGCCCGCGTTGGAGGTCGAGCCGCCGTCGTGCGATTGCGGGGGTTTGATCCGGCCCGACATCGTGTGGTTCGGCGAGGCACTGCCCGAGGAGCCATGGCAGCGTGCGGTGGAGGCGACCGGCACCGCCGATGTGCTGGTCGTGGTGGGAACCTCGAGCATCGTCTATCCGGCGGCGAGTCTGCCCGAGATGGCACTGGCGCGTGGAGTGGTGGTCGTCGAGGTCAACCCGGAGCCGACGCCGCTGTCCAGTAGCGCCACGATCACCGTGCGCGAATCGGCCAGCACGGCCCTGCCGACGCTGCTGCAGCGACTGCCCGCGCTACTGAATTAGACCGGCCTGCGCGCCCGGCCCACGACGAACTCTGCCACCGGCAGCGGCACCCAGGCCGACACTGCGCACTCGGTACGGGTGCTTTCGATCTCGAATCCCGCAGCACGGATCGACTGTTCGGTGTAGCGGTGAGAGTGACAGTTTCCCGACACCCTCGGCCACAACGTCGTCACATCGAGAAACTGCTGCAAACGGCCGCGCCATCCCTTGCTGGCCACATGCTCCAGGTATCGCAGCTCGCCACCCGGGCGCAGCAACGAAAAGAGCTGCCGTAGAACAGAATCAGGATCGGCAACCGAACACAGCACCAGCGAGCAGACCACCGCGTCGAACGGCTGGCCGGCCGGCAAGCTCTCCACCGTCTGGTTGGTCACCGTGATCTGCACGCCAGCGGCCGCGTTGCCGAGCGCCGCTTCAGCTTTTCGAGCCAGGCTCTGTTCCGGCTCGATCGCAACGACCTGCAGGGGCCCTGGAGGGTAAAACGCGAAGTTGGCCCCGTTGCCCGCGCCCACCTCGAGAATCCGGCCGGACAACCCGGCCAGGTTTTCCCGGCGAGCTTCGCGCATCGACCGGGGCTCGTGCGCAGCGATAACCGGCCAGATCCGGGCGAAGAACGGATGGTCGACGGTATCCGCGGTCGATGACGTCATGCCTGCCAGCCTTTCGCAACGGTTATAAGGAAGATCCTTGCACCGAAGACTTGAGCGCCGTCAACTGCTCCACCACTTGTTCGGGGGTGGCATCGACCCCGACCAGTCCCGCGGCCATGTGTCCCAAGAAGACGGCACGGAGCACCCGGTCGGTAAACGCCTCGGCATCACCGAACGGCAAGTGCGGCTTGGCAATCAGCAGCGAGGCCGCGCCGTGCGCGGCGCTCCACAGTTCCAGGGCGACCGCGGCCGCATCGCCGCGCGGGAACACGCCCTCGTCCATCAACACGCCGACGGCGGCGCACATGTGCGCAAAGGCCGAACTGGCCAGTGCGGCGTCAACACTGCTGCCGGACCTCCACTCGCCCATCGTGGCGATCCGGTAGAGCTCGGGGTTTTCGGTGGCGAACCGGACGTAGGCCAACCCCTGGGCTCGCAGCACTTCAACGGTGGACGACTGCACCGCGGACACCCGCTGCATCTCCTCGTCGAGCTTCTCGAAGTAGCGCGCGCACACCGCGTCCAGCAGTGCGCCCTTGTCCCGGAAATGCAGGTAGATCGATGGTGGCGTCACGCCCACACGCTCAGCCACCGAGCGGATCGACACTGCCTTGGCTTGCCCGGTATCCAACAGGAGTTGGGTTGCCGCATCCAGGATTTCGTCGCGCAACAGATCGCCGGATCCTCGCGGGGCGCGCCGCCGGCGAAGACTGTCCGTTGGCGGGCTAACGACCATCGGTGACCGCGGCGGCAGTAAATGCGGCAGCGGCAGTGCCGGCCGGGATCGCGTCGGGTCGACGGTGCCGCCCGCCCGCGGCATCAGCCGCCATTGGCGGCGGATCCGATCCCGCCTCGCTGATCCCGAACCGATCGTGCAGCCAGGTCAGCGGTTTGGGCGCCCACCAACTCCATCGACCCATAACGTGCATGAACGCCGGCACCAGCACCATCCGCACCAACGTCGCGTCGGCCAGCACGGCCAGGGTCAGGCCGAGACCGAACATCCGCATGAAGGACACCTGCGCAGCGATCAACGCGGCGAACGAAATCGACATCACCAACGCGGCTGCGGTGACCACCCGGCCGGTTCGCGCGAGGCCGAGCGCCACGCTCTCGTCGTTGTCGGCGCGTTTGGTCTTGTTGTCCGCCATGGCTGGTCGCGACGCGGTGGCAGTCACCCAGTACTCGCGAATCCTGGAGACCAGGAACACTTCGTAATCCATCGACAGGCCGAACGCGACACAGAACAACAGCACCGGGATATTGGCCACCAGCGTGCCGCTCTGCGTGGTGCCCATCGCGCCCAGGTGGCCGTCCTGGAAGATCCACACCAGCGCGCCGAATGCTGCCGTCAGCGATAAAACGTTGCACACCAATGCCTTCAACGGCAGCAGCACACTGCCGGTGAGCAAGAACAGCAGCGCAAAAGCGATGAGGCCGATGAGGCCCAACACCAACGGCAGCCGATTGGTGATCGCGTCCACGCTGTCGCGGTTGATCTGCGCCATCCCGGCGATCTGTACCGACTGGCCGGCCGGACCGGGCACGGCGTGCAACCGGTCGAGTTGGGTGTCGGAGGCTTGGGAGAAGAGCGGCGCGGTGGTGGCGATCGTCAGAAACGCGCTGCCCTGTGCCATCCCGGTGGCCGCCGATGGCGGTCCTACCTGGTTGCCGTGGGCGAACGTTCCGGTCGGCGCCGACACGGCCGTCACGTCGGCCACCCGTGACAGGTCGGCGGCGTAGCGGCTGAGGTCGCCCGGACGCACCCCTCGAACGTCCGGGACGACAACAGACACCGCGGTCGCCGAGTTATCGGCGAAATCGTGACGCAACTGATCACCAACCGCGTGGGACGAGGCCGACTTCGGCAGCACCCGGTCGTCGGGCATACCCCACTTCACCCCGAGGAACGGCAGCCCGAGCATCAGCAGCAGCACGACCACCGCCAGGCCGACCGGCATAGCCAGTCGCATCACGAACTTGGTCGACCGGTACCAGAACAGCTGCTCGACCGGTTTGCGCATCGGGTCAGGCCGACCGAGTATCCGGCGGCCGAGCTTGCGGACGTCCAGCGCATCCAGCCGCGGCCCGAGCAGCACGATCGCCGCGGGTGTCACGACGATCGCGGCCACCGCGACGAACGCGACCGTGGCCACGCCCGCATACGCGAACGACTTCAGGAAGTACATCGGGAACAGCACCATCACCGACATCGACAATGCGACGGTGGTCGCCGAGAACAGCACGGTGCGACCGGCAGTGGCCATGGTCCTGATCAGCGCCTCGTTCGGGTCGCGGCCATCGGCCAGCTCGTCGCGATAGCGGCTGATGATCAGCAGGGTGTAGTCGATGGCCAGGGCCAGCCCCAGCGCGCTGCTGAGGTTCAGCGCATAGGTCGATACGTCGGTGCTGAGGCTGATCAGGCGCAGCACCGACATCGATCCGACGATGGCCAGCCCGCCCAGGATGACGGGTAGCGCCGCGGTCAGCAGACCACCGAAAACCCAGACCAGCACAAGAAAGCTCAGCGGGATGGCCAGCGACTCCATCAGCAACAGGTCGCGCTCGTTTTGACGGTTTATCTGGTCGTACACCATGGCAGTTCCGCCGGCGCGAACCGTCACGCCGTCGCGGTCGTGCACAACCCGCGCCGCGATGCTCTTGGCATATTTCTGCGCGCTGTTCTCGCCGCCTTCGAGGTTGGCGACGATCAGCCCGGATTTGCCGTCCTTGCTCACCAAGTCGGCGGCCAGGTGCGGTGGACGAGCTGTCGGACCCGTCCATGCCGAGACCACGTTGTACGCCCCGGCCGACCCCTGCACCTGCGCGACGATGTCGGTCGCGACGCTGCGCGCTCGAGCGCTCTGCGCACCGTCCGGCGCGCTCAGCATGATGACGAGCTGCTGATCGCTCTGGCCGAACTTGTCGGACAGCAGCTTGATCGCCTGTGCCGACTCTGAGGCCGGATCTTGAAAGCCGCCGGCGGAGAGGCTCTTGGCCACCGGGATCCCGAAGACCGCGGCCGCCACCAGCACCAAGGTGGCCACCGCGAGAATGCCTCGAGGGGCCGCGATGGCAAGGCGGGCAATCCGCTGCAGCATGCGTGTCCTTCCGCTGTAATATCATTCGCTAACTTATCTGAGATAAGTTAGCGATGAAACGCCCCGGCGGCTTATTGACGCCTCACCAATAAGAACGAGCCTGATACCCGCGCTGGTTCAACACCGCGCGCGATAACCAGGACATTTCCGGAGTTTATGCGGTTACACGTCTGCCAAATAGGCGAGTTCCGACCATCCGGACGTGATGTCCGGACTGTGGGGCCCTACCGGGCGGTAACAATTGCCACGATTTTCCGAATCGTGACTCAAAGATTCCTTAAACGTTGCCCATACGCTCATCTACATGTGGATCGATGACTCCAGTGCCGACGTGATCAAAGCTGATTTCGAGGCTCTCTACCACGGCGATGTGCTCGTAGAGGGTGAGTGCTCGGAGCAGTTCGAAGACTGGCACCCGCTTTCTAACGCGAGCTAATTCGCGCGACGCACGCTGTTAGCCACGAGCGTGCCGGTTACGAGGTGAACGTCAGCCTCTTACGCACCTTTGGCGTTGCCCTTTTGTGAGGGTCCCGGTGGTGCAGCCCCCGCCTCCACGGTGGGGGCTTTTTCATTGCGTGGTTACCGCGGCGCCATCCGGATAGCGCCGTCCAGTCGGATGACCTCGCCGTTGAGCATCGGGTTCTCGACTATGTGCACCGCGAGTGCGCCGTACTCATCGGGGTTGCCCAGCCGGCTGGGGTGCGGCACCTGCTTGCCGAGCGACTCACGGGCCGGCTCAGGCAGGCCGGCCAACAGCGGGGTGTCGAACAAGCCGGGAGCGATCGTCATCACTCGGATGCCTTTACTGGCCAGGTCGCGTGCGATCGGCAGGGTCATGCCGACAACGCCGCCCTTGGACGCCGAGTACGCGGCCTGACCGATCTGGCCGTCGAAGGCCGCCACCGACGCGGTGTTGATGATGACACCGCGCTCCTCCCCGACCAGGTCGTGTCGGGCGATCCGCTCGGCGCCGAGTCGCAGCACGTTGAACGTGCCGATCAGATTGATCTCCACAACCTTGCGGAATGCCTCCAGCGGGAAAGCGCCGTCCTTTCCCAGCGTCTTGATGGCATTGCCAGTGCCGGCGCAGTTGATCACAATGCGCAGCGGCCCAAGCGATTCGGCGATATCGAGCGCCGCAGTCACCGCTTTCTCGTCGGTGACGTCGGCCGGCGCGAAACGCGCACGGTCACCCAGCTCGCGGACCACGTCCTCACCCTTGAGGTCGAGCACGACCACCTGCGCACCGGCATCGAGCAGCCGGCGGGTGGTGGCAAGGCCCAGTCCGGACGCCCCGCCGGTGACGAGTGCTACGGCATCGGTGATCTCCACGCACATTTCCTTTCAAATGGGTCAGGCTTTCAGATGGGTCAGGCTTTCAAAGGTCAGACTTTTGGTCCGGTCGGACCTCTCCCCTGCGGCGAGCCGACCTACCGGTTGGCCGGGACTATACCCAGTCGTTGAGGACGGCTTCGGTGTCGGCTCCTGGCTGCCCGGGCGGCCGCGGCTCATCCGGCGACGAGCGGGAGAACCGGGGCGCCGGCAACGGCTGCAGCCCGCCGCCGGTCTGGTAGAAGGTGTTCCGCTCCGTGATGTGCGGCTCGGTCTCGACCTCGCCGAAAGCCAGGATCGGCGTCACGCAGGCGTCGGAGTCGGCGAAGACCTTGGCCCAGTGGTCCCGGTCGCGGCTGGCGAACACCTCGGTGAACTTCGCCCGCAGCTCTGGCCAGCGGCTGCGATCGTTCTGCGCCGGCAGGTCCGCGGGGTCCAGGCCAAGTCCGGCCAGCATCGCCGCGTAGAACTGTGACTCGATGGCGCCCACCGAGACGTAACGGCCGTCGGCACATTCGTAGGTGTCGTAGTAGGGCGCTCCGGTGTCCAGCATGTTGGTGCCACGCTCGTCGGTCCACATCCCCAATGCGCGCATCCCCCACATCATCTGCACCAGCACCGAGGACCCGTCGATCATCGCCGCGTCGACGACCTGACCCTTGCCGGACGTCTGCCGCTCGAACAGTGCAGACAGGATGCCGAGCAGTAGGAACATCGACCCGCCGCCGAAGTCGCCGACCAGGTTCAGCGGCGGCACCGGCCGCTCGCCCTCCCGGCCGATGGCGTGCAGCACGCCGTTGAGCGAGATGTAGTTGATGTCGTGGCCGGCCTGTTTACTGCGTGGGCCGGTCTGCCCCCAGCCGGTCATCCGGCCGTAGATCAGCCGCTCGTTCACCTTGGCGCAGTCTTCCGGACCCAGCCCCATCCGTTCGGTGACGCCGGGCCGGTAACCCTCTATCAGCACGTCGGCCTTGGCGACGAGCTTGAGCACCAGCGCACGCCCCTCGTCGGACTTCAGGTCGGCGATGACGAACCGGCGGTTGCGCAGCATCGGGTCGGACCCGGTGGCACCGGGTCGGTCGATGCGCACGACGTCGGCACCGAGATCGCCAAGAATCATCGCGGCGTGCGGGCCCGGCCCGATTCCGGCGAGTTCGATGACTCGCAAACCTGTCAGCGGTCCCGCCATTCCAACCGACCTCCTTGTCGACACCAGTGCCGTGGCGATCGCAAGCTCGGCGAAGCCGGGCGCAGCGAGTCGCCACCGTATTCCTTGCATCTTGGCAGTTGGCCTGACCGACGTTGCACCCCGGTGGCTTACAGTCGAGCCCATGACCGCCATCGACTCCGGAATCGACGCCTTGGCACCCGTCGACGGGCTTGCCGTCACATTGGCCGACGGCGTGCTGTCGGTGACGATCGACCGTCCGGACAGCCTGAACTCGCTGACGCTGCCGGTGTTCGTCGGACTCGCCGACGCCATGGAACAGGCGGCCAACGATCCCCGGGTGAAAGTCGTGCGGCTAGGCGGTGCCGGCCGCGGGTTTTGCTCCGGAGCGGGAATGAGCGCCGACGACGTGGCGGGTGCCGGCCCGGACGACGAGCTCATCCTGGCAGCCAACCGGGTGGTCCGGGCGATCACCGCGCTGCCGCGTCCGGTCGTCGCGGTTGTTCAGGGGGCGACGGCCGGCGTCGGCGTCTCGCTGGCGCTGGCCTGCGACCTGGTATTGGCTTCGGACAAAGCGTTTTTCATGCTCGCCTTCACCAAGATCGGCCTGATGCCCGACGGTGGCGCCTCGGCGCTGATCGCCGCGGCGATCGGCCGGATCGGCGCGATGCGGATGGCGCTGCTGGCCGAGCGGCTACCCGCCGCCGAAGCATTGGCTTGCGGACTGGTCAGCGCCGTCTACCCTGCCGACGACTTCAACACCGAGGTGGACAAGGTGATGTCCAGACTGCTGAACGGCCCGGCCGTGGCGTTCGCCAAGACCAAGGCCGCCATCAACGCAGCCACGCTGCCCGAGCTGGAGCCAGCCCTGCAGCGCGAACTCGAAGGTCAGTCCGTGCTGCTGCGGTCACACGACTTCCGCGAGGGCGCAAGGGCTTTCCAGCAGCGTCGGACGCCGGACTTCACTGACAGCTGAACTCACAAATTCGTCAGGCTCAGAGACCGAACAGCGGCGGCAACGACAGCAGCACGACCAGGGTCCAGACGAAGTGGGTCAAGATCGGCGCCAGCACCCCACCAGTGGCACGGCGCTCGAGTGAGCACACCGTGCCGAGGATGATCGCGGCGAAGGCGAGCATCGGATTTCCGCTGGCCAGCGTCGCAATCACATAGATCAACGTCGAGATCAGCAACGGATGATGCCGACCCAGCGCGGTATAGAGCGCGCCGCGGTAGAAGAGTTCCTCGGCGATGGCGCCGAGCAGCGCGACGGCCATCGTCAGCCGCCATGAACCCTGCTCGGTATACGCCAGCACACGAGTGATCAGCTCGGCGACCACCGGGATCTGCCGGGCGATCAACCCGCCGACTACGAAGACGCCACCGAGCAGCAGGCCGATGACGGTACCGCTGACCACCGGGCGCTGGTTGCGACCACGCCAGCGGGCGCCGCCGAGGTGCAACGGCCCAGAGGCGAAAGCGCCGAGCGCCCACACCCCCGCCAGCGTCAGCGACCACCAGTAGAAAGCCGGTTCGCCGGGGTGCCGTCGCAACGCCATGCCCAAAGCCGCGGCGCCGAGCACCAGCACGATCGCGACGACGAACCGCCTGCGCCGTACGACGCCGGGAGGTTCGTTGTGTGGCACAGCCACATTGACGATTCCGCGGCGGATCTCTTCCAGCGCGCTGGGCTGGGAACTGACGTCGGTCATTGGCACCGCTCCTCCTCTTCGCTTCGCTCAGCATCGTCGTCGGCGCGCGTCATGCGAAGTGCACCTTCGGGGTCAAAGTGATCAGGATGTCGAGCCCGGTCCGCAGTGCACCGGCGATCGGACCGGGGACAACGTCCACCAAGCCGAGACCGGGCCGC
>Ga0302325_10016084_pt1 | contig 15876 bp, 14 predicted proteins | sample Palsa_T0_2_FD_201948 | JGI IMG/M metagenome (GOLD analysis project Ga0302325, IMG submission 201948) | Peat permafrost microbial communities from Stordalen Mire near Abisko, Sweden - Palsa_T0_2 | ecosystem: Environmental > Terrestrial > Soil > Palsa > Peat permafrost | place: Sweden: Abisko... | reverse complement strand
CATTTTAGAGGGCAGCTTGGGTTTCGGGGCCACTTTTGTAGGGTATTTTGGCAGTGAGTTTTGGTAGGGCATTTTAGAGGGCAGCTTGGGTTTCGGGGCTACTTTTGTAGGGCGTTTTGGCAGGGCATTTTGGAGGGCAGCTTGGGTTTCGGGGCTACTTTTGTAGGGCGTTTTGGTAGTGAGTTTTGGTAAGGCATTTTAAAGGGCAGCTTATATAGTTATTTTTATAATATTAAGACAGTTTTTTAAATTATTTCCACATAAGCTTTTGTGAAAAATATAATTAAATTAAAGTTTGTAATAATTAGCATTAGCACAATAATTACTATTTGTGTATATAGCTTAATTGGTGCTAATAGCAGTCAATTGGCACCTACTATCGAAAATTTGGTGCCAAATTTTTGGACATGCAAAAATGGCACTGTTGGCACGTCGTTGGCACGTTTTTTTTTTCCTGATGGAGATAAACCTTAAACTTTAGATAAAATACTTAATATAAGCCTTATACACCTTAAACTTAGGTAAAATATGCTGCATATATGTAGCGTAAGCTTATATGCCCTAAAACCTTAAGTAAAATATGCTATATATGCCTTTATATATATGCCTCTATTTTAAGACTTTATGCAAAGCTTGGAACTTATGCTTTTAAGCTTTAATGCCTTATATATAGCTAAGAGCTTATGCTTTTAGGGTTTTAAAACCTTATGCAAAGCCTAGAACCTGTGCTCCCGGGCTTTAGCATCTTATATAAGGCTAAGAACCTATGCTTCCAGGCTTTAAGGCCTTATACAAAGCTAGGAACTTATGCTCCTAAGCTTTAAGACCCTAAGAAATGCTTATGCCTTCTCTTGAAAGGCATACCTTTTACTGGTATAACTATAATGCTAGCAAGCAATTAATAGCCCAATTCTAGGTTATATATACAATTAAAATTTTATAGCAAAATAAATTATTAATTGAATTAATTACTTTTCTTATCTATATTCTACTTACTTTGCTTTATCTTACAATTATTATAAGCTAGCCTTATATTTGCCCTTTTGACTTCTTTACTAATTTCGACTAGCCTTTGCCTTACTCTATTTTATTTTCTATTTTATTCTCCACACTTTATTGCTTCCACTTTCTCACAATTAAGGCTATATTAAGCAACCGATTTAAGATAATAGACTTTAGGGCTTGCTACTTTTATTTTAATATAAAAGTTATTTATAATTATTTGCGTAAAACCATTTGTTTATTATAAAAGACATATATTGAAAAAGTCTTTTAAGATTATAGTTTTAAAGCTTATAAGGCCATTAGTACACTAATAGTGACTTTTAGTTGTCTTATCCTTATAAATTTAAATTATATTACAAATAAGGCCTTTTACTACAAATACTAGTTTATTATAAGCTCTTTAATATATACTATGCTTAGAACTCGACTAGACTTTACTTTTGCTATATTTATTATCTTATGCTTCTCTTTTAACCCTACTAAAGTATATATAAAAGCGGTTAAATAGATCTTGTGATACCTTTATAATATAGCCTTAATAAGTCTTGTCTTCTATAAGGCTTTATAACCATTGTTTAGCTATATAGACTTGGACTAAGCAAGTGACCCTAATACTTGTTAGTTAACTTTTAAATATATATTTACTTTAAAAAGCGCCGCAATCTCTTAATCCTTTAAACGTTAACTTATAGTTTCTTTATCTATATATATAGCTAAGTATATTAGCTAAACAAATGCAATAAAGAAGCTATCTAGTTATAAGGTTTCCTTAGCCAAATCGATCTAAATTAAAACTTTAAGCTTGGGGTAATAATTATTTATAATAACAACTAAAGCGCAATTGCCTTAGCTAAGAATAATTAGTTTTACAAACATGTTAAACATATCGATATCTAGCATTACTTTGTCTATAAAAAGCTATAAGAAGGCTATATCGATTTGTGGTATATACTTATTGTCACGGGCGCCAGCTTCAAGGCCTAGAAAGGAAGGCAAAAGTAGAAGGGTCTCAATTACGACTATATAAAGCTAAGGAAGGAAGGAAGTAGGAAACATGAAGCATGGCATGCTTAAATATCCTAGGTTCGCCAACCTAGCCCTAATCGGGAATAGCGCTGCACGTGCTAGCGCAGAACCGTAACACTTATAATATAACAAGTCATAGATAGCTTAACCAAGTCTTTGTGTCAAGATAAGTTTAAGGTGTTCTAGAAGGCTATAAGAGTAAAGTAACCCATTTATATAGAGGGGAGATGGCAATACACTACATTTGCGGGTTATTTACTACCTAAATTGGATTTTGATCAGATAAATTAATCTGTGACGCTTTATTTACTTGGGGATATTTGATTACAATTTTTTTTTTACCACTTATAACTTATTATTCTTTTATAGCTATCCTTTTTTCCCGCTAGGTTTTTGGCTATAGTTTATTAAAGGTGTAATAGGTTTATTTAATATATAGGAGCTAGCCTCTATTTATATATATAGATGCTATAAGAGCCTTGCTTGTGTAAGAGTATTGAGATGCAAGCTTTACCTCCTAGCTTATATGCTTTGCACACGAGCCTAGCCTGTCTTATAGCTCATTGAATATATATGCTTTTTACCTTTTTACAAAGAGGTCCCACCCAAAACAGTCAAGATTAGATGCTTTTTATGGGATCCTTTTGTCTCACCTTTAAAGCCGCTATAATGTCGGTAGCTTTAACTATATAACCCAAAGTCATAGTTAAACCTAAGGCCCTAATCTCATTCAAGGAGAGGAGAGATGGAATTAGAGACTTAAAGAAGATCTCACGCTTAACCGAAGTAATAATCTAAGCTTGCTTTAAGTGTTAATACCCGCTTAGATTAACTTTAGACTCATTCTTGTCCTTGCGCTTGTCTTTTTGGGGCGTTTGTTTGTTATAAGAGGCATGCTAACTTGCTTTGCAAACCTGATAGGTGAGAAAAATCCCGTCAACCTGGCTGAAAGTACAACTAGTGTACCCGGGTTGCTGATGTGCGGAAAACAAGGAGAAGGAAGCCTGCATTGGAGTCTTTGAGTCTTTGAGTCTAGGCAAGCATGGAATTCATAATCGACGACTCAATACTAAGTTGACCCTTTGTCTTGCTATGACTATTTCATCGAGTAAATAGAACAAATATCTAGCCTTTTTGGGGGGGGGGGGGGGGTTGGACGTTATTTTATCCTTTGATCTAATCTAACGTTGTCGGGATTTCAAGAATGCGATGCTAATGATTATACATTGATAATAATCTGATGATGATTATACAAGAGGAAAACTCTGCATATGTAGGTTCACCAGCTTACTCAGCACCCAGAATACGCCAATCCTAATAGACGTAGGGTGTTGACTTTCTGCCAACGCCGTTGCCGCCGCCCGAACCGAGATGATGTTTATAAGTGAGCACATTTTTATAATAGGAGAGCAAAAACAAGGTTTAGGCCCCGGCGAAGCATTAGCTAGAAAGCAAAATGGGTTGTCACCTGTGTGTATCTTGATAAACTCAGTCTGGACCCCATGAATAGGCGGGCTTACTCTATCCAGTAGTCCACCCACCAAGAAAGATATGGAGGTGATTTGAGGCTCAACATGCCGCAGTGATGGTTCAAGAATAAGTTCCAACTCTATCCGACCAGAGTAAAATGTAGCAGCGAACGATTTCACATAGCTAGCTCATGCCTAATATCCAATTCAGAGCAAGAGAGATATATATATATCTCCTTCAAGAACAGAATACTATTTACTCGTTCATATTACACGTAAATTCCTTCGTTCCTTACCAGCACCGTACCCACATGTATGCATGAAAGCATGAAGTCCTTTTGTACTGTTCGCAGAGCCATGTATAAAGCCCAATCAGCAATAATTCGGGCCTCTTATCCATTTCCTTCAACCCTCACATAGCCCGAACCTTTCATCTCGGGCCGTGTCCGAGATCCTATCACAATGCCCCGGGCCAGCCAGCCAGAGCCTTCTCTCAGTCTGAAGACAGTGCAACAAACGTCCAAGCAGAGTACCCACAAATTAAGACAGGGACATTCGAATGAATGCAAAACATAAAGAGGTATAGACCGAGCCGCTCCACAATCCCACCTGCGCCAATCCGAGCAATCCGAGCAACCTAACCCGCCAGATATCACATTCCAATAACTCCGCCAACCCACTAGCAACCCATTTCATCACTTGTCATTCAACCCCCAAGCCGAGAAAAATCCGTCTTGCAATTTGGATTGATCTCATCCTCGGCTTGCAAGCATCTCAGTTTGCAAGGTAGTATTTTACCACCCTTTCTTACGCGCGAAGCGTTTATTTAAAAGAGCCAAAACCTTCGGTACATTGAATTGGACGTATTCAAGATCAAGATCTTCTTGGTTATCCTTTTGCATCTCCAGCAGATCATCGAGCTTCAAGTCAAGTTCTAGCAGCCCACGATTTCGTCCTAAAATAGTTAGATATCATTTCATGAGGCGATTTTCAGCAGGTCGTTCATACCTTTGTAATGGAGCGAAATGACAAACGTCCCTGGGAGCGGGCTCGTGAAATTGAAATAAATATTCGCACGTCGATTGTCCGGCACGTTGCTCTTCTGGATGACACCCTCTTTCTCCAATGCTTGATGCGTGAACTTGTAAGGCCCCAAAACTTGATGTTTTTGCTGTTTTCTCCTGGTGCCTTCGCTCTGGCTTCGAACATTGTGCAGGTAGCTCTTGTAGGTCTCTAATTGACCTACGAGATAAGTATTATGGTCCCGAATTGTCTTGAAAACTTCTTCCAACTTCTGAGTTTCAACAATAACGCCATCTTTGAGGGACCCAAGATGCTGCAGTTCTTGCTCCACTTCATCACGGAGAAGGCTGAACTGGTCAGACTTGTCGATCACTTGAAGTTCTTGTAATTGGCTAAGAAGTTCCATTGCTCGGATACCTTTCCTCACCATGACCGCATCATTGCGAGATGTAGCTGCAGCGTCAGCGACTCGCTCAAGCCGGAGTGGTCTTCGAGCAACGGCGCTATTTGTGGGTATGGAACGCATGATCTGCACGAACGTAGATTTAGCTTCCATGAAATAGACTTCTTCCTGCGTGATGTCAAGAGCAGCTGTCAAGTCATCGATTGCTGTCTCCCACTTGCTGAATAGAGGTAGATTGATTGCCCTGTTCTCCTTTCGCGGCAATTGTGCCGGAGCGGGTCCAAGATCGTTAAGAATGACTGCCAGGTGAGAATTCTCGTCCTTGTTCAACTCTGTACTGTGCTTTTCAAGCAACGCATGCGTGGCGTAAACCTCGTTCAGGGTGATAGAGAGCTCCAAATCCTTTTTCGAAAGCGCTACGTAGTTGTCCATCTCAAGGCTCTCGTAGAAGTCCTGAACTTCACAAAGGTCCAGCATGAATTTGTTTACTCGCTCCTTATTGTGTTGAATGAAAGGTTGCAATTTTGCCATATATGGTTCCTTGGCATATGATGGCTTATTGGCAAGATTTTGAAGCATCTTCGCAATCAATGTTAGCGTCCTCCGTGGCCGTTCGGCAGGCGTTCCGTCAATGAGCATATATGATTTGGGAGTAACAATGGCGGGATTGATGAATCTGAGAAAGAAGAAGCCTCCGATCAAGGTACAGATAACTTGATCATTTGCATCCGGATATTTTCGTTTTGTTAGACTCCTGATCTGTTTGCAGATCCAACGGATTCCGTATGGTGTTTCCTCCAGCCCATCAATGATCGTGGTGAGAAAGCCATTGGCAATTTCCATGAGCATTGTTAGTCTTGGCTCTATGATGGCTTGCACCTGTGCATTTTCCGCGGCTTGCTCAGCAGTGACTCCTTTCGGCAGGGAGGCCGGCAGATTCCCCGTGTCTTCCTCAATCTGCTCAATCATTCTCTCGTAGACCTTCAATGGGTTGATTTCAAGATCCAGGTCCTTTAACTCAATCAGTCCGTTTATACGGTCAGCCAACACTGTCTTGAGGTAGCTCTGTCCGGGACCTCTTCGAGTATAGGTTGTCATCATTCTGGAGACGGGAGTGTTTGCTCGAAGGAGAGAAGAGTATTCAGGGGTGTTGTCGAACTGATACGTCAAAACGGACTATTAAAAGAAGTTAGCACTTTCTACCGCAATTGAAGGAGCTCCAACGTACCTGGAACATAGTCAACAACAAATGTTCTTCACGGCTCTCATATTGATTTCCGTAAATTGTGAACATGACAGTTTGGAGAAGGGAATCGATTTCGGCCATTGTGACTAGACGGCAGAGGTGTGCGATATGTCGGGGTTCAGATTGCAAGAGGAATAGAAGGTTGCCGTATTTCTGTGTCTTCTCATCATTTGGAAAGAAACCCTCTTGTAGGTCTGCAGCATCTTCGAGATGGCTGGCAACTTCATTTTGCTGCTATATGTCAGCGTTTGGGTTCAAAGGAGTCCCAGTTGACCGCGCACCTCTTCTAATGCCATCCGGTTTTGAATCAATAACGCTATACGGGAGTCCAGATATCTAACGTCCTTCTCTAAAACAAAATTCTTCTTCGATTGTGAGGAGATCTTGGACTTGAGATCACGAAGTATTTTCTGGGCTAGGAAGTGCGTTAGCAGCCACTCTCGAGTATGTTTTCTCAATTGCGAATCTCCATACCTTTTGCAAGATCGTCTTCAATTTCTAAGTCCTTTTCATTTGCGGACATGGACAGATACAATGTAGTCATCGAATACCGCTTCGACTGTCGAACTGACCTTCCCCCATCGTGCGATGACATTGTGTTTTGGCGTGAGACTGGTTGGAAAGAGGAGGAGGAGGCTGTAGACGCCCGCGAAGGGGTCTGAAGCATGACACTCATTGCCACAATCGCCCTGCGCGATGAATGCCGGGAATGTAGATCTTTTCAGAGTACCTAAGCCTCTTCTGATACAGAATATTCCAGCAAGGTCAACGGTTATGACTGTTGGTGGGTAGTGCTAATGATAACTCGAGATTATCGGTTGGCTGATCGTATGGAAGGAGCGAAATGTGTCGTGCGGATGTTGAGGAGCGTTTATCGGCCGGCGATCGAACCGATGCGATCAAAGACGAGGACGGAAAGCCGGGTCTCCTCCAATTCGAAGCACGGTGATTTGAGGGATGAAGCTCTTTGGGGTGGTGGACAGAGTCGATGTTTTTGCCTGTGCCTAATCGCGAAACGCACTACTCTTTCTCAGGGACCCAGGCGCAAGCGCAAGCGCAGAATGATCCGGTCAGATCGAACTAGACGAACCCAAGGGGTTTTGGGGAGGGAACGACGATTGTGCGATGCGATTTAGGCGCGGGCAAGTGGGAAGAGTAGTATATGAAGAAGAGGAAGTCGAGGGGAATTTACCTTAGCGGGCTCGTGGGATTTGAAACAAACTCGGACACAGGCAATGAATGAGTTGGTAAGGAGGGGGGGGGGGGGGGGGGGTAAGGGGGAAAGGGGGCAAACAGCAGTTCGGCTGTTGCACCGAGAAGGGGGTTCCTTAGTAATTTGGGTGGTGGGCCGGTGGGCCTGTTCTTAAATATTACAAGTGCTGCTCGCACTGCTACGAGTACTGTACCATACCGCGTACTGTAGTTCTACAGGTACAGTATTGTATGTAGCACACAATACACACACACCCACACACACACCCACACACACATACACACACTCTTGCAGCATTCAGTTCGACCTGTGTTCAAAAGGGGAAGACGGGCGCCGGGGTCACAAGCCCCGACCGGTCATACTCGAAGGGGCAGTAGCGGTAGCAGTAGCAGTGGCAGCAGCGGCGGCAGCGGTACCTCAATCTAGCCCTTGGAAGACAAGTCGTTCTGCTCTGCCATGCTCGTTGCAATTATCAACCACTTCGGTTTCGCCGTGAAGAATCCAAGATGGATCGCCCGGGCATGGGCTTCGGAGCTTTGCCCAATTGCCGGTCACTGAAGCAGGGATATGGTCGGGATGAACGCACGGTCCGTTTGTTTGTAGCCCCACAGCAGTGCGGGCGTTGATACCGTAATACCGTAAAGATAAAGCGTGCTTATTATTATCATGCTACATATTTCTGTGTGCTGTAGAGCGGTCAACGAGAGAGCGTAGGCACATTCTCCCATCAGCTCCCATCTCGAATCCGGCACGTACGATTAAATGGAATCAGATCGCTTCACGATGTTGGCTCTTCACTGCCTTCAGCTCCTGTATGTAGTTCTACCGCTTGTCTCGGCCTGGCGCGATGGGGCTTGAGCGCGAATGGAGAAAAGGGGCTAAATCCGGCCATCGTAGCCGTACATGTAGCCGTACATGTAGCCGTAGCCGCTCGGAAAGCAACGCAGCAGAGCAGAGAGCAGAGTGCACAGTGCACAGTGCACATTGCAGAGAAAAGCAGGGCAGAGAAGAGCAGAGGATGGGGCGAGAGCGATTCGTCATCCCTCCAGACTCCAGACTCCAGACTCCATACACGATCAGGTGTTCTCGCCCACCTCGAGACGAGCCGGTTCCTGCAGCTGCATCAGGCACAAGGCCAATCCTGTATGAGTACCGTACTGTACTTATTGCCAGTAGTTTCATACTCGTAGCCTTCCTTAGCTGAGTGGGCTCCCGCAAGAAGCAGCTAAGTGCGGATAAGCCGTGCAACACTACCTAGGTGCTGCTTCCATGGCATCCCGAGCATGCGGCTGATCCGCCTTGACACACAAGTTCCCTGAAATTAAATCGTTGGAGTGCGCTATTCATAGCCCGGGCGTTCACTTTCGGTCTTCTTTCCTAAGACGTAATCCGGAGACACCCAGGGCGGAAAGTCCATGTCCTGTACAGTACAACGTATCCATCTTACATTCCGCTTTATTTATTTTTATATTTTGCTTCTGCGCATTCCGAGTGATTATTATGGGCAGGTCCTATTCTTTCCGGCACAGGCCTAGGCTTGCAAAGGTCAGAAAAGGCGGCTTGTTATTGTTCCAGATTTCAGTGTCCCAACTTGCTGTGGGACTGTGATAATCGATACCGCTTTTTCTGTCCGCTACGAGCGAGGGATGATGTCAAGATAGGTCAAACCACGTTTTCCTAAATTCGCCTCTCGAATTTGCTACAAGAGTCCTGTTGACCAATACTGCACGAGATAGTGTGCTGTGGGGTTTTGCATTCCGGGTATGCATGCGCTTCAGCATTTTAAGTCTATCCACTTCTGACAGCATGTTTCTAATGTGCAATAGTGTTAGAAGCGGATTGTCCCTCGTGGGTGGTCAGCTACCTCAAAATATCTTTTCCTTTTGCTGTCTTCCAAGACGTGTGTGTGATGGAATGAACCGTGGCCAAGAAGGCATTTGATAGGAACGAAATCTAGTATTGGGTGTATTATTTCATTCGTGTCATCAACCACTTATTTTGAGACTTGAATTTCCTTCGTCTCACCGAGAACCATCGGCGTACATTGCATTTCTTAGAGTTCAGAACCAATGAGCCGATAGTGCGACCCTGAATTCAGACGTTTTAAGCTTCTGGTAGTGCCCGCCACTACACCGGATATAGTGAAGACATGATTTCAGTGCAGCTTGTAGAGCTCTGACAATTTGACAAACAACGGGCCGTCCCGTCCCAACAGTGGCCCCACATTGGAAATCAAGAAACCAAAGGAGGCGGCAGTCCACGACTGTAGAATCTTATTTCAGTAGTAGTTCAACTGTCTACAAGCCAGGGCCTTGAGAAGCTGCTGTTCCTCCCAACTTACGGGCGAAATGCTGAATCATCATTCCTTGCCCCATTTGTTTCCCAGAGCATCTCCTGCTGAAGTAAAACTAAAACTTCCATACAGTCGTCAAGCAGCATCCAATCCCTTAAAATTGTACAGATGTATCTCGGGAAACTCTTGCTTACCCACGAAATCCATAGCTTTCTCGATAAGCCTTCGCCCAAATACACGACCTCGCAAGGCGTCATCCACAATGAGCGCCCTCAAGTGAGCCTTATTCTCACCCAAGCCCTCTCCATCGATAAAAATTGTCTCGAAGATTTTCATTCCATCTGTTGCCATCCATACTTCGTTCCTCGGTCTCTCCAACCTATTCAACACTTCCCCTAGTCGAGTCGCAATCTGGGCTTCAAAGGAAACTCCAAATCCGACTGTACGTGAGCAATACCGCATATGCATATCGAGACAACTACCGAACAATCCTGGCCGATAGCCACTAATGACAATTATCTCACCAACGGCCTTTACCGCCTCACCAAGCCTCTCTGCTCTCAAGGCCGCAGAATACCCTCGAATTCCATCAAGGATCTGCTGCGGTGACGAGTCGAGGGGGACTTTCTTCAGCGCCTCCACCACCTGCTCATTTGCAAACTTGTCAATCCTGCCCAGAATCTCTCTCCCTTCATCCATAATCGAGAGTATTTTCTATCTTCCGTCGAAGACACTCGGCTTTTGGGTCACAGCTCCTGCTTCTACAGGCTTTGCTAGTTTTTGACTTATGTTCGACCGATCGAGAATCAATGTTTTGCTAAGGCCCGAGGCTGTAGGTGATGCTGGGTGTCTGATATCAACCATTGCATGGAGGCAGGATGGTGCGAGATCTGTTCCCGCGAGGGTAGGGGACATGAAGCCTAGTTCTCGGACGAGGAGGCGGGATGCCTCTCGGATTCGAGGCACCAGCTTGTGAGTGTTGGAGATATCCATGTTTCTGGGGTGTGGTTGTTATAAGAACGCAACAATTTTGTTGTGGGTTTCAACTTGTTCTCCTGTGGGCTACGGCTGGGCCTTCCTATTTTGCCTAAGCTTGTATCTCGATGGGACGACGACGACGACAACGACATAATTATCGAGATGCAGTTTGTTCATACATTCTTTGAAGTCTCTCTTGGCTTGTGCTTCAGAGTGGCGAAATGTACCTTCAGATATTTGCGTTTGGGGATTTCAAGATTAACCTTGCCTGACATCTGTTCTCCGACTTTTTTACCTTGTAATTCTGCGGCCGACTTTTTCGTGATCTACATTAACAGAAGCTGCTACGTTGCCAGCAGCCCGTACGTTCTTACAGTCTAGCACGTGGAAGAGGCCCGATCTCTGCCTCATCTTAGGACATTCAACTCGTCAATCCGGAGTTAGCTTAATTTCGTTGTCCTTAAAATTTCTGGACACTCAGCTTGCTTTGTCGCCCTGAAATCACCCTTACGAAAGCACGTTACGGATTTTACTTATAAACCTTATAGTTATAAGCCTCGAAGTAACTTATAAGCTTTCGGTTTTAGCGTGTTCGATTAACTATAAGGGTGTTAAAATTGCAATAAGTATCACAAGTCCGCGATTTCAGGGGTTAAAGCGCTATAAGCCCCTTCCCTTATTTACTCCCTTATTTAATTAGCCAATTCCTTACAACGGCGCTTACTAAGGCGCTTGCAAGGCAAGCCTTAAAGGTAAACAAACCCCGTGTTTTCTTCAAGTCCTTTCCAACTTTTCTCTTTCTGTATATCTTGTCCTCCGTTTATTTTTATTTAAAATAGTAAGTCCTCCCCCTCTTTTTATTGCTATATATCAACACTCTCTTAACCTCGCAAGTAGGGCTTCACGCGAGCATATACGCAAATACCTTTACACAAACGAGCATATATATATACGGGCGCAAGTACTTGGAGAAGGTGAAGGGGAAGGAAGAGAAGGAGTAGCGGGAGGAGACGAGGACTTGGAAGACTTGGAGGAAAAGTCGGCAGGAAGCAGGTGCTTAATCAGGAGTAGTAACGAACCGGGCGGAGCTAACTCTGGTGGCCAACTCTCCTTCTATGGAGCCTCAATTTTATTATTATATCCCGTGCTCTCGCTCCTCCTCGCTAGTTCCTGTCTGACTTTTGACCACTTTGTATTAGCTAATAGATCTTACGTCAGTGCGTAGTATTGATTTCACGGATCTTCTGTGACGTGCTTGTGTAGGGCAGGTTTGGCTAGGAATGTATTTTTGCGTTGCTACGGAGTCATCTAAAACTCTAGCATCTAAGACAAGCGAAGGATATAATCGATGTCTCATGATATTACTCCTCGCACTCCAAACAATATTCTCCGTAGTTCCGACCTCTCTTAACTCTCCTTTCTTTCCACCGCCAACCAATTGAATGTCCGAATCACCATTTACCCACCCCTTTGCTTTATGGTGTACAAATAATGGTGGAGTGACACTCAAGCACCTCATTTCTAGCTTCCCCTCATCCCGTCCCCATCTACAGAGCCCTGCCAGCGCATTATCAAATGGACCAACCAAATGGTCAATACTGAGGTCGAACAAGGCCTTCCTCGCTCCTTCCTGATCCAACGCGTAAGCAAACGTACAGATCGGGCCACCGGCGATATGGACTCAGCGTGTGTACGGATGTGCAGAGAAGTTTTGGAAATTGCGAGCATTTTCTGGAGGTGGAACCGTGGAGTCGGGATGGCATATTTGCGGGAAATGGAGACCAAGTTGGGATCTGTGGAGGGCTTTGACGCATTCTCTTCGAGCTGCTCGGGGAAGACTTCACCGCAGTGGCCAAGCCATAGAACGTTCCAGTTATCGCCATAGGGAGAGTCGTCTTGTGACGTCGTAGAAGAGGAATATTGGAGATGGCGAGCACCGAGGGCGGTGAGCCTGAGCTGGGACTTTAAGCGCATGGCTTAGTTTATGTCATCTTCTATAATTAGGGCAGTGGATAATCCTTGTTCAACGACGCTTAAAGACGGGAGGTATTAGTGATTTTGTCTCCATGAAGAACTAAAGCGAACTCACGTCTGAATGGCATTCATGTGCTCTCTCCATGATCCCAGATTATTTTCCCACAACTTGACCCTGCGGTAGTGGGGGAGTCAGCAATTGCTCAATAAAGGATGTTCGTGGAGAATCGAGACATTGTCTCTAGATGGCATCATGATACTGTTTAGACTAGGAAAGGGGCTTCTTTCCACTACGTACCTATTTACCCCTAATGGCAAAGCCTTGTCTGGGATAGTCTGCCCTCTAACACCATCAATCCAGTCAATCTTGAATCCCGTCAAGCTGCTCGTCAAGGCCAGCGCGTCTCTTGTCACTACGTTCTGGAAGGCCGACCACAAAGACTTTCTCGAAACCCAAGGAGCTGTTGGTAACGTGTTCAATCAGATTCGCGGAAGGCTGTTTGGAGTAGGCGTTGATTACTCGGATCGGGTATTTCCTGAGGAAGTGCGACTTCGGGAAATGTAAGAAGAGGAGGATCGGGAGACTGGTGAAAAAGCCTAGTCTGGGCGGAAACGAGCGTCGCTGGGTCATTGCGGCGAGAATAAAGCGAAAGGGGGAAAGGGCCAGGGACGAAGGACAGATACATGTGTATTTTGTTAAAGAACCAGACGAATTGAGCTGCTGCGAAAGTGCAGAAGACATCCAGTGAATAGGAGAGAGAAGCCGTTGAGGGAGCGACCGAAGCCGCTAGACTTAAGAGCTCTTGCCTTGTTGATCTCACGACAGGAAGGACCAAGAATTGCCTGGCACTGAATGACCTTGATCCAGTCAGGTATATTGGATACCCTATGACGCCCTGAAATGCTATGACTCGCCGGTGGGGTATCTCCGATGCTATGCTAACCGTAGAACCCATAAACCCATGATGCTGCCATCCAGCTCAAGCATTGGAGACCCCAAATTATTCGCGCTCATGGCTGTGGCACCCCGGCCCAAATCTATATCCGATTTTCCTGCCTTTGGAAACGCCATGCTCCATATATGCTGAAAAAGTAGACACTTCTATAACGCCACTGTATGTTTGGCAATATACACCGCCAACATCTCCTCACAGAAATCATCTAATTCGATTACCCTGAATCGGCCTTCCCATTTGCTCAAAAATCGCTGCGATCGATACTCATGACTGAGTCCATCTCGCCACGCTATGACTTCGACTTTCCAGCCCTTGAGAAGGGCACGCTCCACACATTTAAGGAAGCCCCCTGAAAATTCTGCTTCTGCAGCATCTCCGCTAGCAAGAACAACTGTTGACGGTTCTTGTGTATCGACTAAGCCTGTAGCACTTCGCGTCAGCGTTGATACTCGAAAGTCCAACCAAGCGTGAGACAATTCCAATACCGATCTCACAGATTCTAGGTCATTTGGACATACTCTCAAGAAGCTTCATCTGTAAGATTTCATCCACCCCTTGTTCTGCGACAACTGATACGCCAGAAAAGGGCGTTTCGGAGCCAGAGGACTGGCCCGAAGCTGTTGCGTAACCATTCCCGGTGCCATGCTTTTTCTTCCGTGTGGTTGGTCGCTTCAGCTTTTGGACCCGTTCCAGCATGTTAACCTCATAGCCATACATCTCAGCCTCTTGCATATAGTCAGGTAAACCTCGTTCTGAAGCATACGGCCGGGGATTCGAGCCGACCAGGATCCGGCGACAGACTCTCCGTCCCCTCTCGAGAACAAGGGCCAGCGAATGATATGAAATTGGAGGTTGTCTGACATATGCGGCTGCGCTGATCTTCCTGTTATATTTTAATCGATTATAGAAGCCAATTACGATGTTCGAACAGTCCACAAATATGTGGATGCCATCATCATGCTTATTGCCCAATCGCGAGATCGAGTTGACAATGTCCAGCTCCCCAGGGAAATTTTTGAGCAATTTTTTGAAAATTTTGGCCTTCTGTTCATGGATTGTGAGAGTGTAGAAGGGTTGTACTATTGACGGATCTACGTATACGGCAGGAATTGGGGGAGGAGGTCGGACCAGTAGCCTCTTTGGAGGGGTGACAGATGATGGTAGAAACGGGCAAGCAGCTCGATTTCGATGATCGAATGTCGGAGAATACGCACTTCGCTCTCGAAGATTAGAGGAAGGCTCGGAGTCCGATTCATATCCGTCGTCCTCGATCAAGCGAGCGATTACAGCGGTGTCGAGGCCCCCTAATAAGCTATGTGTGCTTCTCCTTCGTATTTCAGTAAGATTTCGGCCTAAATCATCCTTCCACCGAACTTCCTTCCCCCCGGCCTTGCCATTGTAATCGTCAGAGGGCCTGGCCTCGTAAGGAACACTATCGTCAGGGGCGGAAGACGCTGGGGTGGACTCGTTCGACCGGGCGGACGAAGAGTCGGTAAACTTGCGGCTCTTCGACGGATGGGTATCCAGCGGCTTGCCGCAAAATGCGAGGTATCTGTCAAAATCTCCAAGACTTTTTGGGACATTGCTTTTGGGATTGTAGAGGGAGAGGTCGGGGATGGAGGTGTGGGCAGAAGGATGTTCAGGCTCGAGATCGAAGGCTCGTAGAAATTGACGCACAACTCGGAAGTCCCAAGGCGTCGGTTCACCGTCCGAATCGGAATCCATCATTCAACGAGCGATATGTAGAGTAATGAACTGATGCATGCGCCATTAGCTGGTGGCAAGAGAGAGAGGGAGAGGGGGGCCAGGTTAATTACATCGAAGCGAGAGACGGAGAGTCATGAATGCCCATGTCGATATTTATTTTGTACATTGACAGTGAGCGGGATGAATTATATATGACAACGATGGTTGTGTGCAAGTGAAGTGAATTCGAAGGAGTCAGACTGGGGGGGGGTACGAAGTAAGGTAGGACTGAGCGGCATGACCAGCACGAGGTCAGATCCCGGTCGGGCAGAGAGACCCAGTCTTTTCCGTAGCCCCGCCCCCCACCGAGCCCCTGCGCTACTGTACGACGGGAATATGAATATCAGGTGCTTTTGAGAGCGTCCATTGGTTTAAGACCCTTGATACGGCCTGTGCAGGCGTGGTGTTATAAATACAGTACTTATCGTGATTTTGGTAGTTTCGGTGGGGTGGAGGGATATAATACAGTACTGTCCCTCCGTACAGAACGAACAGTAAAACCACAGCCACAGCCACAGCCATCGGTTTGCGCTGCGTTCAAAGC
>Ga0302325_10016082_pt1 | contig 15876 bp, 15 predicted proteins | sample Palsa_T0_2_FD_201948 | JGI IMG/M metagenome (GOLD analysis project Ga0302325, IMG submission 201948) | Peat permafrost microbial communities from Stordalen Mire near Abisko, Sweden - Palsa_T0_2 | ecosystem: Environmental > Terrestrial > Soil > Palsa > Peat permafrost | place: Sweden: Abisko... | reverse complement strand
GAAGAATAGCGATATCTGTCCGGTAGGCGATGGAGGAAGTGCTTTGGTTTTACAAGCTTTTGTGCTCTTTGCTGGCGCTTCTGATACAGTGATGGGTATCGAGTCTGCACTCTCGGTAGACGTAGGAAGATCAGCGTCCTCATCTTTCAACCGCTTGGACGGTCCAGACGATTCCGACCCATCGTCGTCGTCTGCCTTGCGCTTCTTTGCGTTTAAGATAAGAGATGAGACCACGTCTTCAGTCTTGCCGAGGAGTCCTGTCTCTGGCGATGGTGCAGCACTTCGTCGGAAAACAGGAGCCAGAAACCCAAGCGCTCCAGCATATTGCTTGATCCAAGGATATGCATCAACACACTTGTAGCATATGAAACCCTCGAAAGCATCTTCGTCAGGAAATCCGGGTGGGAGGGGAGGATCCTCGTCCTCGGGATCTTCAGCAATTGTGCTTCCTGGAATGTTTGATCCATTTTGAACATCAGGCATTGCTTCCCCACTCGAACTGTCAACAGCGTGCTCTGCGACTTCAGCAATAGATTGCAGAAGCCCTTCGGTCCTCGGCTTTCTCGGCATCCCAGTTCGACTTGCTGAATCATACCAGTTTGGCCCTAGTCCAACGACGCACCCTGGATGCCACCAGTCTTCACCACATCCCCCAGTTTCAGCAGTACCAAGTCCTAGACACTGAAACATCGTTCCCTTTTGTTTTTCTGCGTCATAATCGCATTCGCATCCGCAGAAGCGATTTCTAAAGTTGTGGTTGTATTTGTTGTTGGCGGCTGGCTCCTCAGAATGCACTCCGCCCTTCGTGTTGGTCTGAGGATTCAGACGTAAAGCGCACGGTGAAGTAGCTGGCAGACGCGTCGTCCCGCAATCGCAAACAAAGTCTCTCTTGTTGAAAAGCTCGACTAACGTATGTTCGCCATGACACTGTATTGAGCAAGAATAGCAAACGCCAGCCGCATTGTATGGATCACAAGGATTGGCCGGGGGAGGATTGCAGGTTAAGCAGGAGAATAGATTTTGTCGCAGCTGGCCTATTTCCTTCGTACAAGTCTCGAATTTCTGCATGACTGATGAGTAACAAGCTAGAAATTAAAAAGGGGGACCTTACATAGGGAAGAGCTTCGCGCGCATCAGCCTCGAGCTTGAGTTGGCTATCGATGAATCTGCAATATATATCAGTATCTAGCTCGGACTATCAAGACACGGTTGATTGAGATGAAAGCGTCAGTAAAGGAACCTACTCAGCTGCCGTGTGCGAATCGTCGGATTTCTGAGAGAAGCTCTGGCTTCGCGAGGGGCCACTCGTCTGGCTGTCCGAAAGATCGCTGAAGCTGGAACCTGGAAGAGGTGGGGGTTCCATAATGGCAGGGCAATGAAGTGTTTGGTGAAGTTGTAATTCTGTGTTGGATGGGGGATGTTTCTTGAGGCTGCGCTCCATCGAGGCTGAATGCACCTTCCGATTTCCACTTTACGCGTAAAAGGCGCTAGTTTCAAAACAGGCTTAGCTCGTCACGTCTTGGACGCGTCTGGAAATCGCGACCCTCATCTCAAACTCTTGCCAGCCGCCCTCCTTCGTTCCCAATTCTTCTATCAACACCTTTCGAAGTGAATTCTAACGACCATCTCCAACAAACTTGCAAAATATTAGAGGCCTTGAATTATCATGAGGTAGGCACAAAAATATTCTCTCTTCCACTCGCCATCAATCGCCGCACCTTGGAGTACCCCTTTTTCAAGCCGAGCGCCCGCTAAATTTTCGAAAGCTCTCCTCTGCGACCAAGTATGTCTTCCGCAAATCGCGGATTGACGAGCGGGCGAAATCGTCGTAAGCGCTCAAGAGAGCCCGAAGACGATACTCGTGGTCTCGGTGCATCTTCTCCTGCCGGCGATATTCGATCCTCTCCTCCTGCCTACCCTATTCAGCACGGAGGCGATGATGACGATGATGTTGAGGAAGATGTCGAGCTTGCTCTCGATATTGACGATGCTGATGAAATGGCTGAAGATGAGGACGGAATTGACCTGTTCGCAAACAATTTCGAGCGTGATTACAAGCCTCGAGAGGACGATCGATACGACGACCGAGACATTGATGATGAGGGCGATTATGATGATCTCGATGTTGCTGAGAGAAGACGTCTTGAAGCTCGTCTCAATCGCCGGGATCGCGAACTCGCCCGTCAACGACGCATGCCAGCAGCATTCCTCCAGGATGAAGACGATGAAGGTGATCTCGACCTTACAGCGCAGCCACGCCGACGCCGCCACCACTACGATGAAGACGAAGACGAGGATATGCAAGACGATATCATGGAAGAGGAACTCTCTCTGGAGACACTCCAAGATGTGAAAGCATCGAGCTTGGTCGAATGGGTCTCACAGCACGCTGTGCAAAGAACTATTAAGCGAGAATTCAAAGCCTTTTTGACAGAGTACACCGATGAGCACGGCGTTTCAGTCTATGGAAGTCGCATTCGTACTCTCGGAGAAGTCAATGCAGAGTCTCTGGAAGTCTCATACGACCACCTCTCTTCCTCAAAGGCTATCTTGGCGTACTTCCTGGCAAATGCCCCTGGAGAAATGCTTAAGTTGTTCGACGAAGTTGCCATGGAGGGCACCCTTCTTCACTATCCCGATTACGAACGCATCCATTCTGAGATTCATGTTCGCATTTCCGACTTACCAGTCCACTACACCCTCCGTCAATTGCGCCAAACTCACTTGAACTGCCTTGTTCGTGTTAGTGGAGTTGTCACTCGACGAAGTGGTGTCTTCCCGCAGTTGAAGTATGTTATGTTCGACTGTAACAAGTGTGGAACCAGGCTTGGACCTTTCCAACAAGAATCAAATGTGGAGGTCAAGATCTCTTACTGCCAAAACTGCCAATCCCGTGGACCCTTCAACCTCAATTCCGAAAAGACAGTGTACCGAAACTATCAGAAGCTCACACTTCAAGAGTCTCCAGGCACGGTCCCCGCTGGTCGTCTACCCCGTCACCGTGAGGTTATCCTTCTGTGGGATCTCATTGACAAGGCAAAGCCTGGAGAGGAAATTGAGGTCACGGGAGTTTATCGCAACAACTACGATGCCCAACTTAACAACAAGAACGGCTTCCCTGTTTTCGCAACAATTCTTGAGGCAAACAATGTAGTCAAGTCGCACGACCAGCTTGCAGGCTTCAGACTTACTGAAGAAGATGAGCAAGAAATCCGAGCTCTGTCTCGTGATCCTCAAATTGTTGACAAGATCATCCACTCCGTTGCGCCTAGCATCTACGGCCACACAGATATTAAAACTGCCGTTGCTCTTTCATTGTTTGGCGGTGTTGCCAAAGACAGACAGGGCAAGCATCACATTCGTGGCGATATCAACGTGCTTCTTCTTGGTGACCCAGGAACTGCCAAGTCGCAGGTTCTGAAGTATGTTGAGAAGACAGCTCATCGTGCTGTCTTTGCCACGGGTCAGGGTGCCAGCGCTGTTGGTCTCACAGCCAGTGTGCGAAAGGATCCGTTGACTAGCGAGTGGACATTGGAAGGTGGTGCTTTGGTGCTTGCGGATAGGGGTACTTGTCTCATTGATGAGTTTGACAAGATGAATGATCAAGACCGAACGTCCATCCACGAAGCCATGGAACAACAAACCATTTCCATCTCCAAAGCCGGTATCGTGACGACGCTCCAAGCACGTTGTGGAATCATCGCAGCGGCAAATCCCATCGGAGGACGTTATAACTCAACAATTCCCTTTTCACAAAACGTCGAGCTTACAGAGCCAATCCTCTCGCGTTTCGATATCCTTTGCGTTGTCCGTGACACTGTCGACCCCGCTGAGGATGAGAGACTTGCAAGATTCGTCGTTGGATCCCACGGCCGGTCTCACCCAGCTTCTCAGGCCACCGATGAGAATCAAGCTACGATGGAAATGGAGCATGATTCGGATGTCCGCGCTGGGGCTGTCAATGGAGGCGAGCCAAAACAGGAGGGAGAGATGGCACAAGAGCTGCTTCGAAAATACATACTCTATGCTCGAGAGAAATGTAGCCCAAAGCTGTACAACATCGATGAAGAAAAGGTTTCGAAGCTCTTCGCAGATATGAGAAGAGAGTCATTGGCAACTGGTGCCTACCCCATCACTGTAAGTTATTTTTCCCAGTCCGGTGCATAACAAGTCTAACATTTGTAGATCCGTCATCTTGAAGCCATCATGAGAATCAGTGAGGCATTCTGTCGTATGCGTCTGTCAGACTATGTATCTGCCCAGGATGTAGATCGTGCTATTGCTGTTACCATCGACTCATTCGTGGGAAGCCAAAAAGTCAGCTGCAAGAAGGCGCTCGCACGTGCGTTTGCCAAGTACACATTGGCTCGCCCAGGTCAAGGCAAGAAGACGGGAAGTGGGAGAAATTTGGAGCGTGGGAATAGAGCAGCTACAGCAGCGATGGCTTAGATTTGTTAAGGCTTGGTCCAAGGCGTTATGGATAACTTGTTTTTGTGGATTATTATGACTGTACCGTACACACTTGCAATGACATAATGAGATAAATTGATTTTAAGAAGGATCCGGAGTTATGGAAAGCTTCGTGCACAACCAATTTCGGTAGTCGCTTTCCAAACCATGGCGGTGAAGTGCCCCGTCGACTCCGAATCTTCCAGATTATCCCAGTCATAATGCACGCGTTCTAGAACCCAAGAATCAGCTACCTCAACAAGGGTTGGCCAACCCCATGCTATGGATTCATCATATGATCCTCCCCGAGTAGCGTCTGTCTGCATACTCACAGATGGTTATTATCGGCTCTTGTCTTGTTTTATCCACTGTCTGGCTTCTCTGTGAGAGTAAAATGACTTATAGAATGTGTCCCATAGGTACTACAATCGTTTGCCCAGGTGGCGGCTGAAGCCGAGATCTTATTGTTCCACGTCAGCGGGTTGGCGCTGTGTTGTGCTCGGAACCAGTTCTGCCAGCGAGTATATTGGTCTGAAACAGGTGGTCGTCGGTATAATTGGCGTCTTGTGCCTACCTCGGAACGAATCAGAGACAGAAGCCGGGTACGCAGTAATGTGCGAGCGTGGTAGACAAAGGGGTTGTATCGTTTGTTTACGGAAGCTCCCTTATGCTTGAGAAACGCGCTAGTCCTTGCTTAAATATCGGTCACGTGGACCTCGCTGTCTGAGTCTTGGCACATTGTGGGGAGGGGTAAGAGTCGCTACAAATACGGAAGCTAGCATGCAGAGTAGGGCAATAATCTTCATATTGGAGATCATGTTCATGTATTTTGGAGTACTGGGTTTGACTTGTCCTGAGGTTGTTCTTCGATGAGAAGATGAGATCCAAGTCGCAGTTCAGTTGGTATAAGTATAGAAAGATTTTGAAGGGACCGAATCATGCAATACTCCACAAAACTGTTAAAAGTGTCAGAAAGGACTAAATCATATTTCCATTAATAAATGCAGAGCGAGACCAAATAACTTCCGTTAATGATCTCGACTGTAAAAGCCAATCTTTGAGTCAAGGAGCCTGTCCCTTCCATCTAACCATTCATAAAATATCAACACGAGGACTTTCTAATACACCCTTCTGCATGATAAAACGCTTCCTCTCGGCTATGTGCATTCTTTCCCTCCCGCATACAGTAGGGAATCTCGACAACGCTTTCTGCCATTCGCTTCCCCTCCGTCAAAATTCACCCATCCCAGCCCAGACCCACCTTAATAAATTAAAATAAGCAATTTTCACACAATCTCAGGGGCAGCCAGACAGCTACTAGGTTGTTTGGTCAGGACAAACTGAGGGAGTGGAACGATGGGACAATTCGACATCACTAACGACAAATTCGACAAACATCCGCGGCTTTAAAAATCCCGTCCGGGGGATTTTCTACAGGGGACGCCCTTAGGGGCCTTTCCCCTCGAGTTTTGCCATTTGCTACCTCCAATTTTTTTCGAGCCTAGCAGTTTGCAAATACATAATATATCTTTTTTTTGGGGGGTCGCGAAGACGTTCATTCGCTTAGCAACCCCTTTCTAGAAAAGCGAGCCGAGGTTTCAAGCCCCCTTTATCACGCTCAAGATCTTCAGTCAGGCTAACAATCCCAGCAATAACGCATTTTTATTTGGTCCCATGCTACAGCAGCCAAAATGGCAACACTGGTTGACTTGAGGCGCATTGAAACGACAATGCTCATTTATTCCCCGACGAATGACTAGAAAGTGACATGAATTCTCGAGAAGATCTCCCGTTCCTCAACTAAGATCAAGAACCTCAAATTTGGCAGAAGATCCGCAACGCCAATACCAACGCCCAAAGGATGACTCCCCAGATCAAAAGGCCCACCACGGTCAATTCCGACGTCGCAGGTCTTCCAGGCCTGAAACCCGAACCACCAGAAGTAGAACCAAACAAACCCCCCGCATCCCCTGGAGTCTCAGGAATCGTCACCGGTGAAGATGGCAATACATAAATCGAATCCCCCGTAATACCCACGCTCAGAGATCCAGAAATCTGCTTCCCAACATTGTTCGTAAAGGCTTTAGGCGTGCCAATCACATTTCCAGGTGGGGAATAGTGGCACACGACCCACCACCCGCCAGCTTTTTCCCCCATTAGCCTCCTCCCGACAGCAAACAAGGAGGGAAAAGGAGGGAGGGACTTGCCGCGTGGAGTCCTCGAGCACCCAGCCTGGGTAGTCGCCTTCCAAGCGATTTGCGTGAGATGTCCTGTGGACTCTGGGAAGCCGGGATCGTTCCAGTTGTAGTTTGCGCGTTCGGGGCCCCGGGCGTCGGTGCCGTCGGCTAGGGTGTTATAGCCGCCGAAGAGGCTTTCGCCGTAGGGGAGGGAGGAGCCCTGTTTTGTGGTTAGTTGATCTTGTTTTAGTGCTGATGGGGTGATGCCTTGGATGAGAGGAGAGGGAAGGGGAAGAGGGAGGGATGAAGGGAAATGATGGGACGGGAAAATACCGAGTGGTGCCAAATACACTGCTTAGACCAAGCTAGACTGGAGGAAGCGAGGCTGGTGCTCCATGCCATGGGGGAAGCGGCATGCTGGGCTCGATACCAGTTTTGGTTGTTCAGGGCGGTGGTTTGGAAGGTTGAGTCGTCGGTGTAGGCGGGGTCTGTTGACTGTTGGCGTGGGGAGTTGGTACGTGTTGGGTCCGTAAAGTTTTGGGCGGCTGATGAGAGAGGAATGCTGAGAATTACGAGACTTGCTAAGATGGCCGAGGCATTTTTGAAGATCATTTTGACGAGCTGCGATGTAGAGTTTAGAGATGGTACTCAGTTTTCATGCGGGAAGTTCAGCAGGTCAAATATATCAAAGAGAAGAAGATTTTGAATCACATTGTTTCGAACGAAATTGGGAACGGAAACATGAATAGAAAGGCTGTGATAGAATGAAAGGAACGAAATAGAGAACTTTGTACTCTCTTTGTACCCGCGTGAATAATCTAGCTTCAGACTCATCAACATCCATAATGATGTTTTAGCCGGCTAAGGCATGCCCTATAAAACTCGATAATTGAGGCAATACTTGTTTAGACCAATCCTCTGATTCAGAAGCTTGTTTGCGGAGTAAAACTTAACAACTTTATGATAAATTTAACAATTTTCTATGCATTCCAGCATTCCTACCGCACTTAATCGTGACTCATGGTTCGTACCTCATAGCCCGTTCCACCAAGTCGTTTTCCCAACCTCAAAGCTCCCCTTCACCGCTCCGACCTCCTCACTACTTCCACCAACAATCACATCATACGTATCCTTTTCGCTCGCCCAAGCATTGCGAATCTCATCCCAAAAGCTGGTCGCATACTTCGTCTCAATCGCCACCTCCACAACCTTACTCTCTCCCTTCTCCAAGAACACTTTCTTGAAGCCCTTTAATTCCTTTTTCGGTCGTCTGATGGTCGGATTCTTCTGGCTGACATAGACCTGCACTACCTCGGCTCCAGCCCTCTCCCCCGTATTGCTAACTTTCACACTGACTTTCAAATCCATGTCTGTCTTTTGTACATTCAAATCGGAGAATTTGAATGTTGTGTAAGATAGTCCATGCCCGAATGGGAAGAGAACGGGGAGGTCAAGCATCTCGTACCAGCGGTATCCAATGTAGACGTCTTCGCCGTAAAGTGCTCTTCCTCTCTCCGTTCGGTAGTTAAGGAAAGCGGGGTTATCTTGGACTCGTTTTGGGAAGGAGAGAGGGAGCTTGGCGGAAGGGTTGGTGTTACCGAAAAGAACATCGGCGATGGCGTTACCGGTCTCATTGCCTCCGTACCACTGGGATTATGTTAGAGTTTGAAAAGGGTTTGGGGAAGAGACTTACAGCATGGACTAAAGCATTGATGGACGAGATCCAGGGCATTGCCACGGGAGTTCCGGATTGCATTACTACGACTGTTGAAGGGTTTGCGGCCGAGACGGCGGAGATCAAGGCATCCATATGGCCAGGTAAGGACATGTTTTCTCGATCTGTGCCTTCTCCTTCCCAGTCGGCCTTTGAATCGTTAGCTATAAGACAAAGAGGCCAGAGGGAGAGTATCTTACGTTCAGTCCGGCGCAAATAATTACCTGATCAGCATTCTTCGCCAACTCGGCAGCATGCTTCACCTCCTTGTCAGCATCAATAACCTTCGCACCACCAATTCTCGCTGCACCACCACCAAACAGGACATTGCTCCCCTGATCCAACTTGCAGGCCGGAGCGCTGAGAAACTCGACTTTGATATGGTATTTCTGACCCTTCTTGACAGACAAAATACCTGTTTCCTCGACCGTCCCGCAGTGGAAGAACAGCGTTCCTTTTCTCTGTTTCGTCTCATTATCAATCACTAGTTTCCCATCAACATACAGTTTTGCTGCACCATAGACACCCAATCCCAACTCAAAATCAGAGTCCTCCTCAGCTATGAAATATCCATCGATATCTGCATACCAGAGGGCACTTTTGATTTTTGGGCAGTTGTAATCCATGAGTAAGAATTCAGTCTTGGTAAGGACAATCTCATCGCAGAGCTCGCGGTCTTTGACTGAAGGTGGGTCGTTGTAGGCTCTGAATGTGACACCTGGTTCTCCTTTCTCAGTCTTGAGGAGAGCGCCGAGCAGTGGGAGCTCTTTGTGAGCGTAGCAGCCTTCACTGTACGTTGGTGGGGTAGTAAGCTGAGCACTAATTCCGTCGAAGGGTGTTACTGCGTAATAAGCGGCGAGAGATGCTGACCCACCTCCATGATAGGTGGCAATCTTCGCATTTGGGCCAAGGACTAATGTCTTTACAAGCCGGTCAGCTGATGATCTGATAAAATAAATTTAACAATTGCCAACCTTCTTGTTTTTCTTTAAAGGTAGGATATTGCCTTCGTTCTTCATCAAGACGATCGAATCTCCACCAATCTTCCTCAGCAATGCAGCGGTCTCAGGCGTATTTGCAGTCTTTTCCTCGGCGCGCTCAGGGATATTTGCAGCAGCACATCGATTGACAAGGTTGAGAATGTTGCGAACTCGCTCATCAAGGACGTGTGTTGGCACTTTGTTAATGCCGACTGCTTGAATCAGCATTTCACCGCGCCACTTCGTGGCGCCGGGCATTTCCAGATCGAGGCCTGCATTTGCTGCACCAGTTGTTGAGTAGGTTCCCCACCTGCAATTTATTAATCTCATGATCAAAACGGGATAAGTGTCAAAGAACCCACCAATCACTCATAACGCAGCCTTTCCAACCCCATTCCCCTCTCAACATATCCCTCAAAATCTCCGGATTCTCACTGACATGCAGTCCATTAACCTTATTATAAGCCGTCATAAAACACCCCGGCTGGCTCTCCTTAACGACAAGCTGAAAAGGCAAGGCATAAATCTCTCTTAGCGCCCTCTCAGTCACGATTGCGTCTGTCCCGTTCCTCTCATGCTCCATATCGTTGCAAACAAAGTGCTTGATCGTAGCCACCACGCCCGTCTCTTGGATCCCATTAACTAGAGCAGCAGCTCCAAATCCAGCGAGAACTGGGTCTTCACTTAAACTCTCAAAGCCTCGTCCACCAAGGGGCGAGCGTTGCATGTTTATGGTTGGACCGAGAATCACGTGGGATCCTTTTGCTTTGCTTTCATGACCCATGGCGATTCCGGCTTTGTGGAGGAGTTCAGTATCCCACGTTGCACCCATAGCTGTACCGCACGGGAAACATGCGGCTTTGGTGCCATTGAAGAATTTTGTGCCTCGGACGCCGTTAGGTCCATCGGAGACACGAATTGCTGGGACACCGTGTTGCGGAAGAGCAACAGTGTGCCACCAGTCAGCGCCTGCATTTTGTCAGTGAGAATGAACTGGCAGTGAAAGGAAAAGGAAGTTGACCTGCGAGCAAGGAGACCTTCTCAACGGTGTTGAGCTTGGAAAGCACATCTTCAACATCTATAGTCGCCGTCATGTTGTCTAGTAATTGCTGGAATACAACAACAATGCTTTTGAAGAAGAACGAGGGTATGAGGAAGGAAGGAAGGAAGGTTTAGCTGAGTTGGAGTGAAGGGTTGAGCAACTGCTTATTAGCCATCCGCGCCGACCGTTTCGGCCTTGCGGCTTCGTTCATGACGAAGAGGTTACCACCACCCTGAGATCTGCCGGCCATTGAACTTATCTTTGGGCGGAACTCGATCTAGTTGGATAGGAGAGCGAAATATGGCCATTCTGATGGGTAAATGGTTTCGATATGATAGAGATACCCACAATTGGTGCGAATGAGTCTCCACTGGCTGATATTCGGCATGAGAGGCGTTCGACTTTGATAGGCCTCTCTTCGATACTTGTATGTGCATAAACACAAATGCCCGAAATATTGCTGACTGACAGATGACGGATCGACACGTCGTCCGAGTAAATGGGTGAACTTCGGCAGCCAAAGCGGAACTTAGGCCCTTCCGGCCGGCGAACAATGCGGGGAACCTGTAAGAGGTTATGGGGAATCACGTGGTGGACCAGCCCCTTCAGTTGGTTACGCCTCCAAAAGTGGATATCCGATACTGTCCAGTGGCTGGGATGCATGCAAAGATCTTCGGGATTACAAAGATAAGTAAATTGAATTAAATATTCTGCAAGGAAAGAGGGGTATTTGTGGATCAAAAAGGGTTGAGCATCCTCCATCGGTTCAATGTCGGTTAAACCTGGGGGAGGATGGTGGCAAGAACTAGATAAGTATCGTTGGTATTGCGTTTTGGGCGGTGGTGGGAACTTTTGGACTAAACTCCTCACATGTTCTACGTTGTAATCGTTTCCCCGAGGGCGCGAAAGTACTGTATTCTTCCGTCAATCATCAAGTGGGTTCAAGTGTACCCGGCCAGCAAGGAACATGAATGCTAGGAAGCACGTGACGAATATCTAAGCCCAGCCAACCATCACGACATTCTCACAGATCTCCACTAGGTGGATAAAGCTCTCTGCTCATGTCTCAAGTTCGGCCTAGGAGGAATTGATGCGGGGCCGGATTGTAACAGCAGAGAGTTCTGCATCCAGAATAGCGGCGATAATATCTACTTCGATCTCTTCGTTGGAAGCTGCCCCAGGTTCAAAGTTGACAGGAGTTGCGAATTGAGCTTCCTGTTTTTGTCAATTCAAGCTGCTTGCAACAACAGCGTTAATTCGGTATTGGGGTGCGACTCTCTGGTCACATAGAACGTCTTGTTGAGATGCTCACACATGACTGCTAGGCATCAAGCGGTGAGGCGAAGAAGATCGATTTAACGATTCGGCTTCGTAACACCCTATGAACTCAGTTATTAATTTTATGTTGTCTCTCTAGTGACGCATTAATTTAGCTCATATCTTATTATCACAATCAACGCAATGTAATTGGTATCGTTTGGAAAATTTCGTTGGGGTTCTGGTCATGAGTTGTCATCCTCTCCCTGGGTATCCACTAGGGGTCATCAATAATTGACAAGCCATTTTTTCCCAATGATTTCCAGCTAATTCCGTGTAAAATGCGTGGGGAGTCGTTCGAGGTTGTTTTTGAGATGTTTTAATTCGCCGCACCGGAGAAGTCTATTTCTTAGCTCCCCCTCGTTCATCGACCAATCTCACCTCTGCGTTAAATTTCTAGTTGAAGGCTTGAAGCCAACATGCTAACGCCAAAAAAACAGACAACAAGTAGCTATGTCCTACGCCTGGGTTGCTTTTTCCTTTGCCAGCTTTGGAAAAGTGCGTGGGGATGAGAACGTTGGGTTCATTGCACTATCAACCGAACTCTGTCACAGCCTGAATACCTTTCTTCTCATAGACCTGTAATGCTCGATGAGTCATATACTGGCTCGATATTGTGGTTCTATGAGAAGAAGGGTAGGAGGAAGCCCTCGTGGCCCGGGCGGAGTTGCCAAAATGTACTCTTTTACATGTCTATTTACGGAAAGACGCAATCACCTTCACTTCAAGGTAAGAACACCGCAATTAGACAAGGTTGTCACTGAGCTAGAACAGATACAGTAGTGTTGATCGCAGTCACGTGCGTAGTGTTGAAAAATGTTTTTTTCATTCTCATAAATTCGTAGGCATTGCAACTATATCCATGCTTCATGAACATTAGAATCTACGCAATAGATACCAAGAGAACGAACGTACAAGTTTGAGCAATATGTCCTCAGTTACATTCATAAGCTCAAGCAGAGTCACTTGCCATAACCTAGGAAAGTCAGCTATGGCCATGACTAGATGGTTGAGTTCTTACCAGGGTCACCAGGTTGAGTCTCAACTTCCCCCCCTGAAATATCCTCCCCTTGAGTATCATAGGCAGCAACTTCTTGCGTGATCTTCATGCTGGGTAGTGAAGGTTGGATATATTGTGGCTTTGGCAATCTTATGTCCTGGAGTATCTCTTCGTTCAGAGCGAGTTTCGGAATAAGAAGATAAAAGTTGAATAATAAGTACCCTGTGCGGAAAGCAACGTCTACTTATCATATCCGGATATCAAGGTAGCAGCTCTTCCAACACTTGCTGGTCAAGTTGGTGTGCTATTTTTCCATGGGGCATGTTTTTGTCAGAGTCTTTGGAGGTGCGATGCGAGTTGTTACTGGTTGGATTACATGGGAAAGCCGCTACAATGCATTCATCGGTGACAGAAAGCATTTCCCCTGTGCCGTTCTAAGATTTCCTACCCAATGCTATGATCCTCTCTTCGAACGCAAATCATCTTAGTCGGTGCTTTCGTGGTCAGATTACCAAGTGGAAAAAGCCACTATTCTATCTAGATTTGGAGTGGATCAAGCGCCGGATCGGCATTGGTTGTGGGGACCATGCAGCTCTGCAGTACCGACTGCTCCCCTCTCCGACCCTTGACTCTTGCAGCGCCAGCTTTACAGAAAAAGCGCTAATTCGAGGCTGCGCTTCGGCAATGCTTTCGAGCTCGCATGGCCCTGACGCGTCGATCGACCGACTCATGTGGTACAAGACACCTGTGCAGATTCCATGTCATCACAATGTACCTGGGAGGCTGAATCAGCGTCATTAGATACCTCATCGTGAGTATTATCATTCAAGCCATTTCACCAATTTCTGCAGCTCGAGGGAAAACCCATTTTACAGTATAGCCATGCGGCCAAATCGTGAAGAAGCCTGCTACGCTCTCCTTCGCTACAGGCTCAGGAAATTGGTGCGGAATGCCTTGGTTTTACGCCGATTTGCTCAGTCCTACAAATGTCTCTCAGTCAACAGATGTTCGGGCAACTAAAGGCCAACTTGAAGGCCCTGAGTTGTAACTTCGAAACGGGACGAGAGCGCTGACAAACGGCACCATCTGAATACTTCGGTTCCCGTACGATATGTATCGCTCTTGTACGAAGTAGGTGGTACAAGTTCCCACATAGAAGTCGGGCGTTTTCATTAAGCGAGGCATTCTGCAGCCACACATTCAGTGTTTCACCCACACCTTTTCTTCTATTCGATGTCTCCAGTATCCACGGACAATATTCACTCACACCTCTTCTACCCGACATTTCCAGTATCCACGGACAATATTTCATGCTTAATCTATGCTTTAAGCAACGAGTGTCCCTCCAAGTTGACCCAATGAAAAGATGCGATATGCATACCTCCAGTTGACAGTGGTTATACAAAGTGCGCCATGCTGCCGAAAAGAGCTGCCAGCAGGATCAACATGAGCTCCATTTCAAATGGGATCAATTCCAAAATGCCCATTACTACCGCCCATGAACCCACACTTTTCACATGTGTTCCCGAAATGCACTAACATCTACTGCCCATCTCCATCTAATTAGTTCTACCCCCTGCCTTCTTGAAAGGCAAACGGAGTAGCAGGAATTTGGACAGATAATACGAAGGCTCTTGCTATGTTCAGGCTGCTGACCTGACCCGCTCTGAACACACCCCAGCCCACTCAGATATCATGCATAGGATGACTTTAGAAGTCAACTAACCAAGAACGCCACTGAACGCTCGTTCAAACATGGGGGTATCAAAATGTCTAAACAAAACCGAGAAAAAATCCTAAACACGCTCCACCCCCTGCTTACCCTCCCTTTCCTTCCTCCTTTTCCTCCGCTCTTCCTTCTCCGCCCTCACCTTGCTCTACCCAGAACCCCACCCAATAATCACCCGAAGCGTCGGACTCAACAGCAATTAACGTATACGTCGACCCCAACTTCATCGCATTCTTCATCCGCGCAATTAGCACCGTAGATGTGTTTGAATCGTGAGGGTATGCCGGACATGATTACGCAGAATCCGCACAGACAATGCCTGCGAAGGAGAGAAGAGGGAGGCCTTCTTTCTCTGTTACTACTGCCAATTTCGGTTCAACACTTTTCTCTCTCTCAGCTTCCAATATCCTACAACATGAATACTTCTGCGGCCTTCATGGTCACAATTCGTTGCCGCCTCTACGACGAGCATTCGCATTTCTTAAACGCTAAGTCGAAGTTATACAGACGTGTTGCAGGATGGAAAGCAGGACAGATGTATGGATGAGCTGTTGGATAAGCTTGGATTTCATATTCCAACCGAAGAGGCAGAGATGAATCATGGAGGAATCGCCATGAGGAGGATGAAGTCAGAGAACAAGGGGGAGGTGAACACGAAGCGAAGTAACGTGGGGGATCGTTGGGAACCCGAAGAAAGAACGTCGCATATCTGTGAACTCGACTTGTGCAAGTGCAGCCATTGTACATTCCCCCTTGCCTAATCTTGAACAATGCTAATTGAAGTGGTGGATCTACTAATAAACACCATCAAAACTGCGGCAAAGCTATAAATATAGCAACAATCAGTCTCCTTTTTCTTTTTGGGGGTAATGATTAGCTCGTCTAGAATCATATGATCTGAAATGTAACGTACGCAGAAGTAGCCACCCAAACATCAGTCTTCTTAGCTGTCGTTGAAGAGGACAAAAGCAGTGAAAAACCGCTGTAAAACCAGCGATGATGTCTAGGCGTGCAAGGATATTGGCGACGAAATACAGAACCACAACTCCAGCGATAGGTAACAGGGATGCGACGTCGGTGGTGATGAGTATGGAGAGTTGATAGAGATGAGTTGCTGAATAGGTATAGAGCCGCACTTCTAGATCTGTGGGAGTTTTGAGGTGATTTCTAAGCACGCGGTGGTAAAATCGAACGAAGAGGTTGGAAAGCACGTGAGACATAACGTCAGTAGGTACCTATTACCTATGGATAGGTATGTTGTGTCCTCAGCTGGGGAAAAGTAATCAGGTCATGTGATGTTGATGTTTGAGAGTTTGCAGCTTGGCCCGCGAAACCGGACATCAGCGTTGCTGTGTCACTGAGCAAAACGCTAGTGATCTGATCCCCATTACTATACCAGTACTATCCCCCCCTAGAATAATTACCTATGGGTCACAGTATTTATAACACCACGCCTGCACGGGCCATA
>Ga0302325_10016079_pt1 | contig 15879 bp, 12 predicted proteins | sample Palsa_T0_2_FD_201948 | JGI IMG/M metagenome (GOLD analysis project Ga0302325, IMG submission 201948) | Peat permafrost microbial communities from Stordalen Mire near Abisko, Sweden - Palsa_T0_2 | ecosystem: Environmental > Terrestrial > Soil > Palsa > Peat permafrost | place: Sweden: Abisko... | reverse complement strand
CACCGTCGCGCCCGAAGAACGAGGCGAGTTGCAGCGCGGTGAGACCGTCGGGGCTGAACGCCTCGACGTCGCAGCCCGGCTCGTCCAGCAGAACGCGCAGCGCCGGATCTTCGCCCAGCGCTGCCGCTTCCCAGAGATCGAGCGTGAGCAGCCGGTCGCGCAGCATCCGGACGGATTCGTGATTGCGCCGGTAGAGCGCGTACATCAGCGCGGAGACGTTCTGCGCGTTGCGCACGGCGGCAGCCTCGGGGTGCGCGACGAGATAAGCGCCGAGGCGCGCATAGTCGCGCGCGTCAATGAAAGAAAAGACGTCCTTTATGCCGGATTCGGCAACACGCGCCATTCCCGAAGCTTCAGCTTCGGGCGGCGCGATTCATTCTGCGTCGCTTGGAATCCCGACCCGGTAGCGCCCGGGCGAGAGCAGCTTCTCGAGCAGCATGACGTCGACGTAGTCGCCGTCGATCACGGCGTCGCGGCGGTGAACGCCGACCACCCGATATCCGAATTTGTTGAGCAAGCGCCGGCTGCTGCGGTTGGCTGGGAACGTCCGGGCGACGATTTTGTGGAAGTCGTGGTGGCGGGCGTGGCGCTCGAGTTCGGTCAGCAAGCGCGTCCCGAGCCCGCGGCGCTGCGCCCCCAGCGCCAGAAAGAGGGTAACGTCGGCGACGCCGGCGCCCGTGTCGTACTGGGGATGGTAGCGGTTGAGCGAGGCGCAGCCCAGCACGTGGCCCTCTTCGTCGATCGCGACGAGCATCAGGTAGCGCCCGTCGTGCTCGTGGAACCAGCGCAGCACGTCGGCGTGGCTCTGGGGCTCCTGATCGAAGGCAGTACGCGCCGCGACCGCCTCGTTGACGATCGTGACCAACGTCTCGACGTCGGCCTCGGTGGCCCGGCGGATCGTTGCGCGCTCGACGCTCGACATATCCCGCTGCTCGTCGCTCGGCGCGGCTTCGACGATGTCCACCGCCGCTATCCGGGCACGCCGAAGCCGGCGCCGGCCCCAAAGGGCGCGGGCGCGGCTGGGCAGCGAACCGATGCGGTCAGAAGCTTCAAGACAACTCCAGGGCGGGTCCGGTAGGCGTCGGAACGGCAGAATCGGACTTACTTGGTTGTCGTCCGGCGGCTTGGCGAAGTAAAGCCCGGGCACTCGGAGGGGCGCTTAGTGTGACACAGAGGACCATCTTGGCGGTCCGGTAAACTGAACGAACATCCGATTTCAGATTTTTGCGAGCGCGCCGCCCCCGGCCAACGTCGGACCGCCGCCGCGCTCGCAGCGCAGTTTATCGGGACTCATCGCCCCCTTCGTGCCGTGTGCCATCGCCACGGCGGCGATCGTGGCGCGCCGCTCGCTCCTAAAGTGGGCAGGTTGAAAACTTAGAACCGAAAGGCCACGAAAGTGCCAACAGAGATCCTCATCTCGAGCGACCCCTGGGAGAACCGGGTCGCCATCCGGGAGGACGGACAGCTCGCCGAGATTTACTTCGAACGTGAAGAAAAAGTCATCGGCTCGATCTACAAGGGCAAAGTCATGAACGTGCTCCCGGGAATGGGAGCCAGCTTCGTCGACATCGGCCTGGGTCGCAACGCCTTCCTCTACGTCGACGATATCAACAAGACGCCGCTCAACATCGGCGACGTCGAGATCACCCAAGGCCGCTCCGGCTGGACGATTACGGAGAAGATCGCCAAAGGCGACGACGTCCTCGTGCAGATCGTGAAAGAGCCGCGCGGCCTCAAAGGCGCGCGCATCTCGACGAACATCTCGCTGCCGGGACGCTACCTGATCCTGATGCCGACCGGCAAGTACTCCGGCGTCTCGCGCAAGATCGAGAGCGCCGACGAGCGCAACCGGTTGAAGAACATCATGAAGATGATTCGGCCCGAGGGCATGGCGACGGTCGTGCGAACGGCGGCGGCCGGAGTCAGCCAAGCGGAACTGATCGCCGATCTCGGCGTGCTGATCCGCATGTGGCACGGCATCCTCGAAAACTACAAGCGCGCGCCCGCCCCGTCCTTGATTCACAAGGACATGAACCTGGTCTTCAAAGCGGCGCGCGATTTCATTACGCCCGAAGTCGATCGGGTGCTGATCGACGACGCGGAAAACTTCGAGAAGGTGCGCGACTTCATGCGCCTGCTCGGCCCGCAGTACGTCGACCGCATCGAGTACTACAACGGCGGCCGTTCGCTGTTCAAAGATTTCAAGATCGACGAAGAAGTGCAGCGGCTCTTGCGCCCCAAGATCAACCTCGCCTCGGGCGGATCGATCGTGATCGAGACGACCGAAGCGTTGACCGTCATCGACGTGAACAGCGGCAAGTTCACCGGCGGCCGCAACCTCGAGGACACGATCGTCAAGACCAACGTCGAGGCGGCGGCGGAAATCGCGCGCCAGGTGCGCTTGCGCGACATCGGCGGCATCATCGTGTGCGACTTCATCGACATGTCGACCGAGCAAGCGCGCAACCGCGTGATCGCCACGCTCGAAGCTGGCTTGCGCAAAGATCGCACGCGCACGACGATCCAATCCTTTTCAGCGCTCGGCCTGCTCGAGTTCACCCGCAAGCGCGTCGGCAAGGATCTGGCCGGTCAGTTGCGCGGGCCCTGCCCGACTTGCGTGGGTTTGGGAACCGTCATGTCGCCCGAATCGGTCGCGATCGAAGCCTTCCGCGACGTGCGCCGCTTCGGCCTCGCACACGCCAACGGCGCGCACAAACCGATCGAGGTCAAGGCCGCGCCGACGGTCGGCGCGCAGATCGAGTACTGGTACGAAGACGAACTCGAGGGCTTGGAAAAAGAACTGGGAACGCTGGTCGCGGTACGCGTCGATCCCACCCTGCACCCTGAGAAAACGCGCATCCTCGAGCTGGCCGACGCCGCCGCGGCTACCGCGCCGCCGCCGAACATTCGCGTCGGCGACGAGTTGGAAGTGGAAGTCGTCAACGCCCGCTTGCCGGTCGCGACCTCGGCGCTGGCGATCGTCGGCGACCGTCTGGTCGAAGTCGAGAACGCGGCCAACGCCATCGGCGAGACGCTCAAGATCAAGATCATCGACATCGACGACGACGGCACGATCCTGGCCGAACCGCGCACGATCGTCACCGCGCTGCCGGCCGAAGCCAAGAAACGGCGCCGCCGCGGCGGCCGCGGGCGCAAGAAAGAACTCACGGTTGCCGAGCAGGAAGAGCAGCTGCGCGAGCTGGCCGAGGAAGCCGCCAAGGGAGTCGGTGCCCGCCCGGCGCTCGGCATCTCGACCAGCGCCGAGGCCGAAGCCGAAGACGCCGACGTGCGCGCCCACACGGCAACCACGCCGCCGCTGGCCACGGTCACGCCGCTGCACAGCGTGCCCGACTATGCCGCGGTCGACGAAAACGGCGAAGGCCGCGCCTATGCCAGTTACGGAGGCCAAGCCGATGGCGACGGCCGCCGCCGCCGTCGCCGCCGTCGTCGCCGGCGTCCGGGCGACGCAGCAGCCGCCGGTGCGCCCGCGCTTGCGGCCGTGCCCGGTCGTCCCCCCGCCCCGAGCAGCACGGCGGGGGTCGAAGGTGACGAAGAGGCAGCCCCGCCCGCAGCGCTCGCAGCGCCAGGTCTCGTGGGCGACGACGGTGCGGTGCGCAAGCGCCGCCGCCGCCGCCGCCGTCGCGGACGCGGCGGTGCCGCGCCCGAGGTGGCGCTGGGAGCGAACGGGGAGAGCGTCCCCGAGCGCCAGATCTTCCGGGTCAACGGAGCCGGCGCGACCGAGCGCACCGACCGGATCGCCCCGCCCCAGCCCGGCCGCGCGATCGCGCGCGTCGAGCGCAAGGCGGCGCCGCCCGCGCTCGAGGCTCCGGCCGCGATCCTGACCGTGCCCGAAGGCGTGCCGGCCAAGGTCGCCAAGCGCGCGCCCCGGCGCCAGAAAGCCGACGACCTGGAAGGCGCCGTGCAGCTCGCTCTGCCGGCCACGGCCGAAGCGCCGAAGAAGCGCGGCCGCCCGCCGAAGGCCGCCATCGCGGCGGCACCGCCTCCGCCGCCCGTCCAAGCGCCGGCTGCGGCGATCGAGGCCAAGCCCAAGCGGGCGGCTAGCAGGCCGAAGGCGGCCGAGGCCGCTCCGGTCGCGCCTGCCGCCGCCGCAAAGAAGGCGCCGGCCAAAGCCAAGAAGACCGCCGCAAAGAAGTCGACCGCCGCCAAAAAGTCGACCTCCACCCGCAAGAAAAAAGCCGCGACCTAGCCGTCAGCACTCTCTTGACGAGAGTGCCAAGTCGACCTAAAATAGGTGGCGCAGCACTGTCTTGACACCGTAGGAGACCACGTATGATGGCGACCGTTGCTGCGCTTCGGCCACGGCCCGAGCGGCCGCGCGATCTTTCGATCAGCGACCTGTCGTGGGCTGCCGAACGCAGACTCTTCGCGCACCGGTTGATCGTGCGCACACCACCCACCACAACCTCAAGGGAGAACGAAAAACCCGACCATGGCAAATGACGTAACGACCCGTCCCAACGAGGCCCAGCTACGCCCGTTCGGTGCGCGCGCCGCGTCCCCGTACGGCCCATTCCGCGATTTGATCGGATACGATCCGTTCAGCCGCTTTTTCTCGACGCTGGACCCCGCGATCGAGGTCTTCCGCACGGACGAAGGCTACGACGTGGAAATCCCGGTCGCCGGCTTCAAGCCCGGCGAGATCGACATCACCGTCAAAGAAGACGTCCTCACGGTGTCCGGCAAGACCGAACGCCGCGCGTTCACGCGCGCGCTCCAGCTCCCCGACGACATCGAACAGAGCACGATCGAAGCGAAGGTCGAGGACGGGATGCTGTCCCTCAAGCTGAAGCGCCGCCCCGAAACCCAACCCCGCAAGATCGAAATCAAACACAACTAACGCCGTAACACGGCCAACGAAAAAGCGCCGGACCATCGCGATGGACCGGCGCTTTCGTGTTGGCTCTGCGAAGGGCGGTTAGGTGCCGGCTGAGGCGATCTTGCCTTCGAGGTAGGTTACGGCGGATTGCAGCTGCGGGTAGGTCAGCGGGTCGCCGAGCTTGGCGGTGCGCGGTTCGAGCGTGACGATGTCCGGCTGAATGCCGATCAGGTTGATGTCGCGGCCGCGTGGCGTGAGGTAGCGGGCGCTCGTGATCTTTACCGCCGAACCGTCGGGCAGCGGGTGAATCGTTTGCACGACGCCCTTGCCGTAGGTCTTCTCGCCGATCAGCGCGCCGACGCCGTCGTCCTGGATCGCGCCCGACGTGATCTCCGACGCGGAGGCCGTGTAACGGTTCACGAGCACCGCCAGCGGCTTCGGAGGAATGGCCGTGTTCTCGGCGTCGTACTGCGTGTCGTTGCCGCCGCGCGATTCGACCGAAACGATCGGGCCCGACGAGATGAACTTCGAGCTGACGTCGATGGCCGAGTTGAGATAGCCGCCGCCGTTGTCGCGCAGATCGAGCACGTAGGCCTTCGCGCCCTCCGCTTGCAGCTTGTTGAGGGCCGTGGTCAGCTCGTCGGCGGTGTTTTGGCCGAAGACGGTCAGGCGGGCGTAGCCGATACCGCCGTCGAGCAGCTTGGAGTAGACGCTCGGCTGGTGGATCGTATCGCGCGTAACGGCGATCGCGGGCAGTTCGGTGCCACCGCGCTCGACCGTGAGCTTGACGACGGTGCCCTTGTCGCCGCGCAGGAGCTTGGCGTCTTGATCGGTCGTGAGGCCCTTGGTGGACTTGCCGTCGATCAAGGTGATCGTGTCGCCCGCAAGCAGGCCGGCCTTTTCGGCTGGGCCGTCGGGAATGACTTCGTTGACGATCAGGAGCTTGGACTTTTCGTCGACTTGAATCGAAATGCCGACGCCGCTGAAGTTGCCGCCGTCGAGGCCTTCGTTGAGTTCGGCGTAGTCGTGCGGCGAGAGGAAGGTCGTGTACTTGTCCTTCACCGACGACATCAGCCCGGTGATCGCCGCGTAGGTCAGCGCCCGGCTGCCGCCGACGCGCGTACCGTAATCGTTCGTGAGCGCGCTGACTTCGCGTTCGAGGGTCTTCGCGTTGACCGCCGGATCCTCGGCCGCGCGCAGGCTGGCGAGCTTCGGATCCTTCACGCCCGAGCGCTCGAGGAGATCGCTCAGCTGCGCGCGCGCGCCGTCGAGCGCGGCTTGCTGATCGACCTTCTTGTAAAACTCGGAAGTCAGCAGCGAGAAGCTCATCTCGATCTCGTCGCCTTCGAGGCTGGAAATACCGGAGGCGGTCGAGGCGATCGGGGTCGCCGTTGCGAGCAAGGCCGTTACGGCCAGAATCGGGAGAACGCGGTTCATTATATGTGAATCACCTGCGAGCGACGCGCCGCAGATACGATTCGGCGGCGGCGAGTTGAGCGTCTTTGGGACTACCGATGGGAACTTCGATTGCCTGGTCGATGACGATGTCGGGTTCGATGCCTTTGTGCTGGATGTCGCGCCCCAGCGGCGTGATGTATTTCGCGGTCGTAATCTTGAGCGCGCCGCCGTCGCTCGTGTTGAAGATGCTCTGCACGACGCCTTTGCCGAAGGTACGCGTTCCGATCAAGGTCCCAACCTTGTAGTCCTGCACCGCGCCCGCGGTGATTTCGGAGGCGCTCGCCGTATATTTGTTGACCAGGATGACGAGCGGCGCGGCGCCGATCGATTCGTGGGTTGCCGTTTTGGTATCGCGGTCCCCGGCGCGATCGATCGTCGAGACGATCGCGCCGTTCGGAATGAACAGGCTCGAGATTTGGACTGCGGCGTCGAGCAGGCCGCCGCCGTTGTCGCGCAGGTCGAGGATGTATCCCTTGACGTCGTGCGCCTTGCCGTCGAGCATGGCCTTGCGCACTTCGTCGTACGAGGTCTGGCCGAAGTCGGCCAAACGGACGTAATCGAAGCCGTCTTTGATCTCGGCGTGCACCGAAGGCACGTAGATCTGCTCGCGCGTGATGTCGACCGAGCGGGCTAGGTGAGCGCCCTGCGAACGAACGACCAGCCGAACGACGGTGCCGATCTTGCCGCGGATCAAGTGCTCGATGTCGTCGAGCTTGAGCGGGGTAACCAGGTGTCCGTCGACCGAGATGATCCGGTCGCCCGTCTTGACGCCGGCCTTGTAAGCGGGAGTCCCCTCGATCGGCTCGACCAGGACTTGTTTTGTCTTCGGATCCTGGACGATGTACACGCCGATGCCGCCGAAATCACCGCCCTTGAGCGACTCTTCGAGCGCGTTGATCTCGTTCGGGGCGAGGTACACCGTATAGGGGTCGCCGAGCGAGTTCAACATGCCGCGGATGGCGGCTTGGGTCAGCTCGGTGTCCGAGGTCTTGGTGCCGTAGCGCTGTTCGGCGCCGGACAGGGCCAGGTTGAGCGACGCGAGGTCGGTATCTTCGTCGCCGGTCGCGGGCTTGCCGTCGATCTTCGGGTCCTGGATCTTGTGGGACTTCAGGTAGCCGACTAGCTCTTTGCGCTCGCCCGCGAGCAGCGTTGCGGCGTCGACCGGCTTGTAGTAGGTCCTTTCCACTTGCCGGAATGCGCTGTCGAGCATCCCTTGGTCGCTGTGCGGGTCCTCGAGGAGGGCGCGTATATCGACCGCGGCTAGGCTTGCCCCGCCGCCGAGCATCGTGTCAGGATGGCCCACGCGCTCGTGGGCTAGGTAAACCGCTCCGCCGAGCGATGCGAGGGCGACGGCGAAGGCGGCGGCAAGGGCGCGAAACGTTCTAGACAAAATCCCGTCGTTCTAAGAACCGGTAGTAGTGCTGCGGAAACCGAGAGTCTGTCTCCATTATGCCCAGGAACTCCCCATGCCCACCCTACGTACCACATTGTACGCCATACAAGCATGAGTGGTTTCCCAGCCTCTCCACAATTTAATTCGGCTCAAACCGCCCGCTAGCGTAACCGCCAGGCCCGGAATTACTTCAGACGGGAGGTGGGGTCGACGGCTACGCCGTTGACGCGGACTTCGAAGTGGAGGTGGGGGCCGGTGCAGCGGCCCGTGCAGCCGACCGCGCCGATGGCCTGGCCGCGCTGAACGTCCTGCCCCTCGGCGACGAAGAATTGCGAGAGGTGGCCGTAGACTGACGACGTTTCGCCGCCGTGGTCGATGATGATTGCGTTCCCATAGCCGCCGTAGGGCTTGGCCCAGATCACGCGGCCTGAAGCGGCGGCGGTGATCGTCGCTCCCATCGGAGCGCCGATGTCGATGCCGGGATGCATTTCGAAGCCTTGGCCGAGCGGGTTGGCTCGCATGCCGAAGGGCGAGGTGATCGGTCCTGACACCGGCCAGGAAAAATACGACGGTGCGCCCGCGGTCGCCGGCGGCGGAAGCTCGACGCCGGCCAGCTGTGCGGCTCGGCGACGCTGCGCGTCCTCGGCGGCGCGCCGCGCCTCTTCTTCCCGCTGGCGCTCGCGGATCATCTCCTCGAGCTGGGCTTCCTGCGCGGCCGACAGTTCTTCCAGCTCCACGACTTCGCTCGCGACGCTGCGCCGTTGGGCTTCGGCGGCGCCGTACAACTGCTCGCGCTGCGCGGCCAGCGATGCCAACTGATATTTGGCCTGCTGTTGGCGTTGCAGCGCATCGGCGAGCGCGATACGCTGCCCCTCGAGCCCGTTGCGCGCCGAGGAAACGGCCCGCTCCGCGGCGAGCCGCTCGCGGACCGTTTTCTGGTTCGCGGCGATCAGGTACCGAATGTCGTCCCAGCGTTCGACGAAATCGCTGAACGAACTCGCCGACAACAGCACGTTGACGTAGCCCAGATCGCCGCGCTCGTAGGCGTCGACCAAGCGCCGCTTCAGCGCATCGTCGTGCCGTTGCAACGTCGCCTGCGCGGCGTTTAGCTGAACCTGATTCCACGCGAGCTTGCGCTGGTTCCAGGCGACTTGGCCTGCAAGCTCTCCGAGCGAGGCTGTGACGCGTGCAATGCTCGATGTCGTCTCGTCGAGCTGATTTTGCAGATCTTGCGATCGCTGTTCTTGGAAATGCAGCAGCTCGCGTTTGTGCGCCAACCGGTTTCGCGTGGCGTTCAGCTGGGCTTGCTTCGAATGAATGTTGTCGGCGCGGGCTGTCCCGTTTAGCAGCGCTACAAGCAGGAGGGCGACGGTGAAGATGGTGCCTGAGGCTGCGCTTCTCCGCACAATGGCTGCGGGGACGCCCGCGTTCCCCCATCCATGGGGGAACGCTGCTCGACGATTTCTCGCTCTACGCCCCTCCGGGGCTCCGCTCGAAACTCGACGCCCCGCAGCCACTGCGCGGAGAATCACAGCCTCATTCATGCGTTTCACGCCCGGAGGTAGCGGCCGACCGAGAGCCAGGCGGCTAGGATGCCTACGCCGGCGCCGATCGTTAGGAGTTCGAGGGCGAAGGTTGCGGGGTTGATGTTGGTGGCGTGCATGGGGATGAAGGGGAGGGCGGCGGCGACTTTGGGGACGAGTTGGTAGCGGGCTAGCTGCAGCAGGGCTAGGGCTAGGAGCGCGCCGAGGATGCCGTCGAGGAAGCCTTCGCAGATGAAGGGGAGGCGGATGTAGGCGCTCGAGGCGCCGACCAGCTGCATGATCGCGATTTCGCGGCGGCGGGCGAAGACGGTTAGGCGGATCGTGTTCGAGATGATGATCGCGGCGGTGAGGATCAGCAGGATGACGATGCCGAGGCCGATGCGGCCGAGGACGTCGGAGAGCCGCAGGAGCTTTTGGACGGCGTCTTCGGCGTACTCGACGTTGGCGACGACCGGGTGTTTGCGGATCGCGGCGGCGACGGCGCGGACGTCGGCGGGGTCGACGACCCGAACGCGCAGGGCGTCGGGGAGGGGGTTCGTCGTGAGCAGCGAGGTGTCGATTTGGCCGCGCAGGCGGTCGCGCATTTGTTGCAGGCCGAGGCTCCTGGGAATGTAGGCGATGCTTTTGATGCGCGGGTCGGCGCTGAGGGCGGCGGCGAGGTGCTTGGCGTCGGCGGGGCCGGCGGTGTCGCGCAGGAAAACCGAGATCTCGATCTTCTTGAGGACGTCGTCGCCGATCGCGCCGAGGGTGGCGCGGGTGAACAGGAAGCTGCCGAGCAGCACGATCGTGACGGCGACCGTGCCGATCGCGGTGAGCTGCATCATCAGGTTGCGGGTGAAGCTGCGGCCGACCTCAGCGAAGAAAAACTGGACGCGACCCCAATCCAAAACGAACGGCCGGTGCTAGGCGGACTGCGCGGGAGCGTCGATGCGCTCGGCGCCGGAGAGGTAGTAGCCGCGCTCTTCGTCGGCGACGATCTTGCCGTCTTCGAGCCGGATCACGCGGCGGCGCATGCGATCGACGACCAGCGCGTTGTGGGTGGCGATCAGGACCGTCGTGCCCTTGAGGTTGATCCGGTGCAGCAGGTCCATCACCTCGTTGGTGTTGGCGGGGTCGAGGTTGCCGGTCGGCTCGTCGCAGAGCAGGATCTTGGGGTTGTTGACGAGCGCGCGCGCGATCGCGGTGCGCTGCTGTTCGCCGCCGGAGAGTTCGCTTGGAAACATGCGCGACTTGTGCGAGAGGGCGACCAGGTCGAGGACCCGCGGCACCTGGCGCATGACGTCCTTGGTGCGCGCGCCCGTTACCTGAAGGGCGAAGGCGACGTTTTCCCAGACCGTCTTGTCGGAGAGCAGCTTGAAATCTTGAAAGACGACGCCGACGTTGCGGCGCAAGTGCGGGACGCGCGAGCGGCGCAGCTTGTCGACGCGCACGTCGTCGACGGTGACTTCGCCGCGGCTGGGGAGCTGCTCGCGGTAGAGCAGCCGCAGCAGGCTCGATTTGCCGGTGCCCGAGTGGCCGACGAGAAAAACGAAGCTGCCTTTGGCGATCTCGAGATCGACCGAATCCAAGGCGCGGGTCCCGTTGGGATAAACGAGGGAGACGTCGCGGAGCGAGATCACGCGCGACGCCCGAACGTCGACATTACAGGGGTTTTTCGGCGTGGAAGCGGAGGTTCACCTTTGCCAATGAATTTCGACCTGAGCGACGAGCAGCGGGCGATACAAAGCCTGTGCCGCGAATTCGCGGAATACGAGATCAAACCGCGGGCCGAGGAGATGGACGCCAAGGCCGAGTTCCCGTACGACCTCGTGAAGAAGATGGCGGACCTCGGCCTGATGGGGCTGCCGTTTGCCGAGGAGTACGGTGGCGCCGGCGCCGACACGGTCAGCTACGCGCTCGCCGTGATGGAGATCGCGCGCGTCGATGCCTCGACCGCGATTACGCTGGCCGCGCACGTGTCGCTGGGCTCGACGCCGTTTGCGCTGTTCGGGACCGAGGCGCAGAAGCGCGAGTACCTGGTGCCGCTCGCGCGCGGCGAGATGCTGTGGGGCTTCGGCCTGACCGAACCGCAAGCGGGCAGCGATGCCGGCGGGACCCGCACCCGGGCCGAGTTGCACGAGGGCAGCTGGACGATCAACGGCACGAAAGCCTTCATCACCAACGCAGGCACCGACCTGACGGGCGGCACGACGATCACGGCCGTAACCGGCACGGACGAGCGCGGGAAGCCCGAGATCTCGAACCTGATCGTGCCGCAGGCGACGCCCGGCTTCACCCGTTCGAAGAAATACCGCAAGATGGGCTGGCGCGCTTCGGACACGCGCGAACTCTCGTTCGCCGATGCGAAGGTTCCGCAAGAGTGTCTGCTCGGGCAGCGCGGGCACGGCCTCAAGCAATTCCTGACGATCTTGGACGGCGGCCGCATTTCGGTCGCCGCGCTCTCGGTGGGCCTGGCGATGGGGGCCTACGATGAAGCGCTGCAGTACGCCAAGGACCGCCACCAGTTCGGCCAGAGCATCTCGAAGTTTCAAGCGATCCAATTCAAGCTGGCCGACATGCTGACCGAGATCGAACACGCGAAATTGATGGTCTTCAAGGCGGCGTGGGAAAAGGACAACGGCCGCGAGTTCGAGCTGAGCGCGAGCCTGGCGAAGCTCTTCTCGGGCGAGCTGTCGCGGCGCGTCGTCAACGAGGCGGTGCAGATTCACGGCGGTTACGGGTTCATGGACGAGTACCCGGTCTCGCGCATGTACCGCGATCAGAAGATCAACGAGATCGGCGAAGGCACGAACGAAGTGCAGCGCCTGGTCATCGCGCGCTTGATGGGCCTCTGAGCTAAGCCCGAGCGCACGCGATTGAAGCGCGAGTCGATCTCGGCGCCGGAGGCGCGGCGCATCGCATTGTCGGCGCAGGGGTTCGGATTGCGCGCGAATGCGGAGCCGACGTTGCGCTCGATGCGCGCCCTCGTGCAGCGCCTTGGCACAATTCAGATCGACTCGGTCAACGTGCTGGTTCGCTCGCATTATCTGCCGTTCTTTTCGCGCCTCGGCGCGTACGACCGGCGCATGCTCGAACGGCTCGCCTATGGAAGACCGCGCCGCCTGTTCGAATACTGGGCGCACGAAGCGTCCTTGCTGCCGATGGAAACGTATCCGCTGTTGCGCTGGCGCATGCGGCGGGCCTTGGAAGGACACGGCGTGTGGCAGAACGTTGCGAAGGTTGGGCGCGAGCGCCGCGAGCTGGTCGATCACATCCGCAAGACGATCGAAGCGCAAGGCCCGATGAGCGCCTCCGAATTCGAAGGTGAAAAACGAAGCGGCAGCTGGTGGGGTTGGAACGACACCAAGCGCGCCGTCGAACATCTTTTTTGGACGGGTGAACTCGCGGTCCAAAACCGCCGGCCGAGTTTCGAGCGCGTCTACGATCTGGCGCAGCGCGTGATTCCGGCCGGCATTTACGGGCTGCCCGAACCACCGCTGGAAGAAGCGCAGCGCGCACTCATGGCGATCGCGGCGAATGCTTTCGGGGTGGCGACGGAGCGCGATCTGCGCGACTATTTTCGACTCGCTCCCACAGAGTCAAAAGAGCGCGTTGCGGAACTGATGGAAGCGGGTGAACTGCAGCCGATCCGCGTGGAGGGTTGGAAAGAGCCCGCGTACCTCGCAAAAGGCGCGACGACTCCGCGCCGGGTCGAATGCTCGGCGCTGCTCTCGCCGTTCGATTCGCTGGTTTGGAACCGCGCCCGGATGCTGCGGCTGTTCGACTTTCAGTATCGCATCGAGATCTACACGCCGGCGCACAAACGCGTCCACGGATACTACGTGCTTCCGTATCTGCTCGGCGAACAGCTCGTTGCGCGCGTCGATCTGAAGGCCGATCGCAAGCCTGGCGTATTGAGAGTGCTCGGATTACATCTGGAGCCGAAGGTCGAACGGCGCAGCGTCATGCCCAGCCTGCGCGAAGACCTGCAGCGCCTCTGCACGTGGCTCGGCCTCGAGCGCGTCGCCTTCAAACGGGGCTGAATCGTCAACCGGCCCAGCGAAGCCAGTCGCGTAGGGTTTAGCCAGATTTTGCACTTGCGAATCACAACGGACGTTCATCATTTATGAAAGCGAATCAGACAATTCGTACGCTGCTTGCGGCCGCGGCGCTCGCCGCACTCACGAACCTCCCCGCTAGCGCCGCACTCGCGCCGGGCACGACGGCTCCGCCGTTTGCCACTCAGGCGTCGCTCGGGGGCAATGTGTTCGATTTCAGTTTGGCCGACGCGCTGAAGAAGGGGCCGGTCGTGCTGTACTTTTATCCGGCCGCGTTTACCAAGGGTTGCACGATCGAGGCGCACGATTTCGCCGAGCACATGGACGACTACCGGAAGCTCGGCGCGACCGTCATCGGCGTTTCGGGCGACGGCATCGAGAAGCTCAAGGCCTTCTCCGTCTCCGAGTGCCGCAGCAAGTTTCCCGTCGCCTCCGACGGCGATCACAAGATCTCGACCGCCTACGACGCCACGATCGGCATCGACGGCGTGACCTATTCGAACCGCACCTCGTACGTGATCGCGAAGGACGGCAAGATCGTCTACACCTATACCGCGCTCGACCCGGGCGGCCACGTCGCGAACACGCTCGGCGCGCTGCGCAAGCTCGAAGGTCTGCCGGCGCCTACGCCCTCACCGTAAGCGCCGGCGGGCTCGGCGCCGGTTCGGGATTCACGCTGAGGTCGACGAACTTCGCGCCGCGTGCTTCGGCCGCGCGCGCGAACGGCGCGCTGGTGGTGAACAGCACGATCTGAACTTCGCTCGCGGCCGCTTCCAGGATCGGCAGGCCGCGCTCGATGCGCTCGTCGTCCCAATACGCGAACGGATCGTCGAGCAGCAGCGGCGCCGTCTCGAGGCCCTCGGCGAACATGCGCGCCATCGCCAAGCGCACGAACAAATACGCTTGCTCGCGCGTGCCGGCGGAGAGCCGGTCGACGTCGAGGATCTCGCCCGTCTCCGGCACGCGGGTCCGGACTGCGAGCGTCGTCGGATCGACCCGCACGTCGACGTAGCGGCCGCCGGTAACCTGGGCGAACGTCGTCGAGGCATAGTCGGCCAGGCGCCGCGCAAATTTCTGGTGCGCCTCGCGGGTGCGTTCGTCGATCGTCTGCCGAGCCAGGCTGACCGCGCGGTCGAAGCGCTCGAGCCGCGCGCTGCGCTCCTGCAATTCCGCTACCCGCTCGTCGAGCGCCGCGAGGTCGCCGATCTGCTCCTCGGCCAAGCGCAGCTCCGCAGTCATCGCGGCGGCCGCGGCGCGCGCGTCGCTGGCGCGGCGCTCGAGGTCGGCGCGCTCGGCTTCGAACGAGCGCGGCGAGACGCCGTCGAGCGGCGCCGGTTCGACGCCGTTCGCGAGCAACTCGGCCAGCTCTGTTTCCTGCGCGAACTCGTCGTCGAGGCCGAGCACGTCCGAGCGGCGCACGTCGAGCATCGAGAGGCGCAGGTCGATGCCGTCGCGCGCGCTCTTGCGCGCCTCGCGCACTTTCGCGTCGGCCAGTGCGCGTTCGCGCGAACTGCGATCGAGGCCGAGGCGCGCAGCCAGATCGTCGAAGGAGCGCGCAGAGGCTTCGGCCTGCGCCCGCGTGGCCCGGGCGCGTTCGACCGCCGCCTCGGCCTCGCCGCGGCGTTCGAGCAGCTCGCGATAGCGCTCGCGGCGCCGGCTCAGCTCTTCGATCGAAGCGGCGCCGAGCGGTTCGAGCACCGCGACGACGCGTTCGGCCGCTTCGTGTTCGCGCGCCACCGCCGCATCGGCCGTGGCCTGCATGCTCGTCACGGTGCGAAAGGCGCGCCCGCGACGGCTGCCGTGCATCGCAGCGATTCCCAGCAGCAGCGCGGCGAAAATTCCGGTGGCCGCGGCGACGGCCGTCTGCTGGACGATCGCGAGCACGATCGCGGCGACCGCGACCAGCCCACCGGCCGTCAGCAACGCGCCGAAGATTTCGCTGCCGCCCGAGATCGCGCGGCGCGCGCTCTGGGCGCGGTCCGAAGCGACGGTCGCAGCGTTGCGCGCGGCCGTGGCTTCGTCGCCCGCCGCGACCAGTTCGGAAAACGCGGCGTCGTCGAGTGCGCCGCCGTCGCCCGTGCGCTCCTCGAGTTCGGCTGCAAACGCCGGCGTGAAGCGGCGCCGCGCCGCGTCCTCACTTTGCGAGCGCCAGAGGGCGTCGAGCGTCGTCCACTCGTGATAGAACTCTCTCAGCGCGTCGACCAGATAGCTCGGAAAGCCCTCGACGTCGTCGTAGTCGGCGCGTTCGGCCTGCAGCGCAGCGAGATCGTCGCGAATCTGGCGCAGCGCCTCCAAGCGCGAGCGCAGGGTGAAGGCGCGCAGCGAGCGGCCGCGCCGTTCCTGTTCGCGCAGGGCCGCATCGAGCACGACCGAGCGTTGCGACTCCGTCTCCAAGCGCGCGCGCAAGTCGGCGTGGGCGCGCAGCTGGGCGCGCATCGCACCGGCGCGCTCTTCCGCTTCGGCGAGTTCGTCGTGCAGGTGGCGCAGCGGCGCGTTGACCGTCGCGCGCTTCTTGCCGACGAACGAGGCCAGCGCCGCATCGAGGCGCGTCATCGCGCCGAGCGCCGCGTCTTCGCGCGGGCCGCCGTCGAGCGCGCGGGCCAGCGCGTG
>Ga0302325_10016078_pt1 | contig 15880 bp, 14 predicted proteins | sample Palsa_T0_2_FD_201948 | JGI IMG/M metagenome (GOLD analysis project Ga0302325, IMG submission 201948) | Peat permafrost microbial communities from Stordalen Mire near Abisko, Sweden - Palsa_T0_2 | ecosystem: Environmental > Terrestrial > Soil > Palsa > Peat permafrost | place: Sweden: Abisko... | reverse complement strand
TCGCATTGCGCGCATATTATTGATGAATGGTGCGCCCGGAGAGATTCGAACTCCCGGCCTACTGATTCGTAGTCAGTCGCTCTATCCAGCTGAGCTACGGGCGCACTAGGGTTCTGGGATGAACCTCTGTCAGAGTAACAAGAATTCGAGGGCCTTGCAATTGACTGCACTATGCCGCCGGCGCGGGTTCAGGGGCAGGTTGGGGCGGAATCAGGGATAGTTCCTCTTCGATGTCAAGCCCTGCCTGGCGCACCAGTCCGGTTACCGCGGGTGCATTCAGACGGGTCGCGTCGTATTCCACACGCAAGGTGTGCGCCGCGCGATCGAAAGCGAGACGGCGAATACCGTATACCTCCCGGATGTTCGCGAGCGCAAACGTAACTGCTTCGGTTGGCGGAGTTCCGTAGCGATAGAGAATATCCACCTGCGTCATATAAGAGGATGATAGCAGCGATCTCGATAAGTCCCGCAGGATCGAGAATTCGGAGTACCAGTTTCAGAGACTCTTTAGATACTGCCGGATCTCAGGGTCGGACCAATCCGTTGCACCAACGAATTTGCGCCGAATGACGCCGTTGCGGTCGATGAGATAAGTCTCGGGCCACATGTCGGTGTTGAATAGCCTGGCAGCCGTTTCACCTGGATCGCGGACCGTAATCAGGTCGACATGGCGGCGGCGGATGAAATTCGAATAGGAGTCGGGATCCTCGTCGACGCTGACAGCCAGGACAGCGAGGTTGGGGTCGTCGTGATGAAGCTGCAAGAGCGAGGGTAGCTCTTCGATGCATGGCCCGCACTGGCTCCACCAGAAGTTCAGAAGCACAACTTTGCCGCGGTAATCGGCAAGGTGAATCGAAGTTCTTCCGTCAGAAACTGTAAAGTCCGGAGCCGGTTTTCCGGTCTGCCTCGGGTGAGCGCCGCGGTCGCAGCCAAAAAACATGGCCATCGGCAGTAGCAGCAGGGGAACTGAAAGTCGAGGGTACCGCACATCCCTATAATACTGATCTAGGGGGCGTGGAGTGGTGGGCGATGACGGTACAGAGAGTGGGGAATCGACCGTCGGGCGCCCATGGAAGCCGGTCCTGGGACTATCAAGCGACCCAACGGAACCGCTCACGATTCCGATTCCAAAGGGCACCGTCTTTGATCAGCCTGAACCGGAAGACTTGCTTGAGCTGACGGTCATCGTCCCCGCGCGCAATGAAGAAGACTGCCTGGGTGCCTGCCTAAACTCGCTCGTGCAGCAATCAGATCAAGTCTTCGCGCTCGGTCGAGACTGGGAGCTGATCGTCGTGGACGACCAATCGACCGATCGCACCGCCGAGATCGCCCGCAGCATCCCGGGTGTGACGGTCATGCCGGCCAACAAGCTGGAGAAGGGATGGACCGGCAAAGCAAATGCCATTTGGACGGCGGCCAGGAAAGCGCGCGGACGCTGGCTGCTGTTTACCGATGCGGATACGGTGCATGAACCGGGCAATCTGAATCGGGCCATGCACGAGGCGGCGCGCCACAAGGTTGGGATGCTGAGTTACTCCCCTCGACAGATCGTCAGCGGATTCGCGCAGCGCACGCTGATGCCCCTGATCTTTTGCGAACTGGCGCTGGCCTATCCTCCGGCGAAAGTCTCGGACCCCAATCAACGCATCGCGGCTGCAAATGGCCAATTCCTGCTGGTGGAGCGGGAAGCCTATCGCCGTTTGGGCGGACACAAAGCGGTGGCGGACAGGGTCCTGGAAGATGTAGAACTCGCAAATCTAGCCAAGCGGCGAAAGATCGGGCTGCGTTTCCGCTATGCCGAGGATGCGGTTGCTGCGCAAATGTACCGAACAAGCTCTGCAATGACAGGAGGATGGACGAAAAATCTCGCGCTCTTGTTTAACAATGCTTTGTTCCTCGCCGCATGGCGTGTCCTCGATATTGCGCTCTTGATTGGGCTGCCGTGGCTGGCCATCGAGCTATGGAACGCGCGCTTTGCGGCTCATTCGTTGGAATGGTTGGGCGCTGGCTGGTTACTCCTGCTGCTGTGGGTCCGAAACCTCGTCCGCTTCTATGCGCGGGTTGCCAGGTCGAATTTCCGGTTCATGGATTGCGCCTTATCCCCGCTCGGCTTGCCACTGTTTGCCGCGCTGTTATACCGCAGCTGGTTTCAGCATAAGGTCCTGAAACAAGTAAGCTGGAAGGGACGGACGTATCCCGGTTGAGTGTGGGTTAGTGCGTGTAAGTCCGTCTTCTCGATTTCTATAGGCTGTTCTTCCGGCAGAATTGATTGAAGCAAATCAAAGAGTTTCGGCATCATCTTCAAGTGAGGATTGAATGGTTGAACTGACGAGACGAGCGACTTTTTCGGCCTCACATTACTACTGGAACGACGAGTGGTCGACCGAGAAGAACGAGAAGGTCTTCGGGCGTTGCGCGAACCGCAATGGACACGGGCATAACTACACATTGGAAGTAACCGTCGCCGGTACCCCGGACCCAATCACCGGGTTTGTTGTCGATCTGAAATGGCTGAAAGATGTGATGGAGCGCGAGGTTTTGACGGCGTATGACCACCGCCATCTGAATCTTGAGGTTCCGGAGTTTAAGACAGCCATTCCGACGACCGAAAACATTGCCATTGCGGCATGGAGGCGTCTGGAGCCGTCCCTGGCTGAGGCCGGAGCTGCGCATTTGAGAAGAGTCCGGGTCTATGAGACGCCGGAGATTTTTGCCGAATACCGAGGGGAAGCATGAAGGGGTACTTTGGTCGCCGGTATATGTTGAGCGCAAGCCACAGGCTGCATTCGGAAGAGCTCTCGGCAGAGGATAATCGCGCGGCCTACGGCAAATGTAATAACCCGCACGGCCACGGGCATAACTATATAGTCGAGGTTCTGGCTGGAGGGCAGGTAAGCGCGGAGACCGGAATGGTGGTCGACTTGGCCGCATTGGATGAAGTCGTGCGAACAAGAGTCCTGGTCCGCTTTGATCACACGAATCTGAACCTCGATCCGCTCTTTGAGAATCGAGTGCCCACCACCGAGAATCTCTGTAAAGCCGTCTTTGGGCTGCTGAAAACCGCTCTGCCGGTTGCCAAACTGGAATACGTGCGCGTGGAAGAGACGGAGAACAACTTCTTTCAATGTTGGGACACGGATGATGAGGATATGAGCCTCATTGAGCGAAAGAACAGTTAGACGCACAACGCCCAGAGTTATCGGGCCGGAGGACGAAGAGAATGGCGCAACCGATCGCAGTGAGTAAGCCGGTTCGGCGGGTAGCGGCCGAGGGATTAAGCGAATTCACCACCCAGGAGATGTATCGCGAGATACTCAGCCGATTGGGCGAAGATCCCAACCGGGATGGGCTGGTTGCGACTCCGGCAAGAGTTGAGAAGTCGATGGCCTTTTTGACCAAGGGCTACAACGAGGATCCAACTAAGATTCTGCACGGCGCGCTCTTCGATGTGGACTACGACGAGATGGTCATTGTGAAAGATGTGGAGATGTTCTCGCTCTGCGAGCATCACATGCTCCCATTTTTTGGTAAGGTCCATGTGGCCTATATTCCCAAAGGCAAGGTGATCGGACTTAGCAAGATTCCGCGGCTGGTCGAAGTCTTCGCGAGGCGTCTGCAAGTGCAGGAGCGGCTCACGCGACAGATCGCGGACGCAATCCAGGATGCGATTCATCCCCAGGGTGTGGGAGTTGTGATCGAGGCCCGGCACCTTTGCATGATGATGCGGGGCATCGAGAAGCAGCATTCCTCCACGGTCACTTCGGCGATGGTTGGCTGCTTCCGCCAAAAGGAAACCCGGTCCGAGTTTCTCTCGCTTGTTAGGCAGCCAGCTTCCTACGGATTATGAACCCTGGACGAAGTTGCACTAGAGTTGTTGGGTGAACGGACTTCTAGTCATCGATAAGCCATGCGGCATGACCAGCCACGATGTGGTCTCGAGGCTCCGCAAGATTACGGGAGAGCGTTCCATTGGTCACCTGGGCACGCTCGATCCCATGGCCACAGGCGTTCTTCCGCTCCTGATCGGCAGATACACAAGGCTCGCGCAATACTTCTCTTCGGCCGAAAAAAGCTATTCAGGAACCATTCGTTTTGGGTTTGCGACCGATACCTACGACGCAGAAGGGAAGCCTGCAGGCGCATGCGTCAAGCCGCGGTTGACGCTTGACCAGGTTCGCGAAGTGGCCGTTCATTTTTACGGAGAAATGGATCAAGTGCCGCCGCCATTCTCGGCTAAGAAAATAGAAGGAACGCCCGCCTATCGATTGGCGCGTGCGGGCAAGCCGGTGACGTTGAAGCCTGCAACAATTCGTATCTCCTCTTTTGTGATCGACGGGTTGGAAGTCGACGAGGCGCGGTTTCACATGAGTGTCAGTGCTGGCGGCTATGTGCGGTCCGTTGCGCATGAACTCGGCCAGGAGTTAGGTTGCGGCGCGCACCTGAGCAGTTTACGCAGGACCGCAGCTGGTGCCTTCGGGTTAGCCGAGGCCCACACGCTCGAAGAATTAGAGCCGATGTCGGGCAACATAGAAGCACTCGAAGCGAAGTGCATTCACCCTCGGAGAATGTTGCCGGAGATGCCTGCAGTGACCGCCGACGAGATTGCCTTGGGTCGTCTGCGCAATGGAGGGCAAGCGAACCTCGCCGAATTCACGCAAATCGAACTCGTCAAAGTCTTCTCCGGGCAGCGGGACCTGGTCGCCATCGCGAGAAGATTGGCAGGCACGCTTTTTCAGCCGATAATTGTACTGGGATAGGTGCCCTCGAGCGTCAGCGGTTCTTGCGGAGCAGCGGCTTCAGCGCGGCCAGCAACGTCCTGGCAATGATCTCCGAACCTTTCGCCGTGGGGTGAATTCCGTCAGCCTGGATGGTTCCTGGCTCTTTCACCAAATCCTTGTAAATCATCGGAACGGCAACCACCTGGTGTATTGCGGCAAGGTCGATGAAAATCTGATCAAACTGATGAATGTATTCGGGACCATAGTTCGGCGGAAGTGTAATTCCCGCGAGTAATACCCGGATGTGGGCGCTTTCGAATGTGGCGAGGACAGAATCAAGGTTGTGGCGCGTCTGGTCCAGGGGAAGACCGCGGAGGCCGTCGTTGCCGCCAAATTCGACGACAACGATCGCCGGTTGAAGAGAGACGACCGAGTGTACCCTCGCGACCGCGTCTTTGGTCGTTGCGCCACTGGTTCCCAAGTTCTCAACCTTGTAGTTGTAGCCGAGCTTATCCAAATCGCGTTGGAGCGCATCGGGATACGACTCTCCGGCTCCGAGACCGTAACCAGCGGTGATGCTATCGCCGAAGCAGACGAGGATCGGCCGATCGGCAGCGATCAGCGGCAATCCGAAAAACAGCACACAGAGAGAAACGATAAGGGTGCGGCGCACGTCCACAACAACAGTGTAGCTGCGAGAGGCAGGGAACAGCCGGTTCCCGCCGTGCGTATCGATATCAGTGACGAATTGCGTCGCTCAGTATGATGACAATTAGACGAGATCGACAATACGCGGGGAGGCTATTGGGTGATTGAGGTCCGTGACGTTAAGAAATGGATACAAAACGGCTCCCGAAAAGTTGAAATCCTGAAGGGAATCTCGCTGACCATTCCAGCGGGCCAGTTTGTGGCGATTGTCGGAGCGAGCGGCAGCGGCAAGAGCACGCTGCTCGGCCTGCTGGCTGGGTTAGACACCCCCAGCGAAGGCGAGATTTGGCTCGACGGGACTCCAATCCACAATCTGGTCGAGACGGAGTTAGCTGCGGTGCGCGGGCGCAAGATCGGCTTTGTCTTTCAGTCCTACCAACTGATTTCCACGCTCACGGCGCTCGAAAATGTGCTGCTGCCCTTTGAACTGAACGTCGAGGGCAATGGCTTGAATCAGGCTCGCGCGCTGCTTGAGTCGGTTGGCCTGGGTGAACGCATGGATCACTATCCCGTTCAGCTTTCGGGCGGCGAGCAGCAGCGCGTTGCGCTTGCGCGAGCGTTTGTCGTCGATCCGCCCATCGTGATGGCCGACGAGCCAACAGGCAATCTGGACTCGAGCAATGGACGCTTGGTGCTGGATCTACTTCTGAAACGGAACCGCCAGGCGGGAACCACACTGGTTCTTGTAACGCACGATGCGGAGATTGCCAGCCAGGCCGATCGCAAGATCGTATTGAAAGATGGAATGATTCTCGAAGATACGCTGCAGCGTGGTGAATCAACTGTCGTCGCGGGCGCGGAACGCGAGATCGATGGCTAAGCGCGCGTTGACGTGGAATCGCGCGGCGGCGATTGCCTGGCGGGATTTGAAATCGGCCCCGGGCAAGTTCGCGTTTGTCGTGCTGTCCGTCGCCATCGGTGTGGCAGCGTTGGTCGGAGTGCGCGGCTTCAGCGAGAGCTTCCGGCGAACGCTCACGACGGAAGCACGTTCGCTCATGGCGGGCGATTTGAGCGCGCGGATTTTTCGGCAACCAACTTCCGATGAGATGCAGAAGATCGCCGACCTCGACAAAAAGGACGGAGGAGCGCAATCAACATGGGTCGTCGAGACAATTTCGATGGCTTCGGTGCCGCCTGACCCGGTGCCCTTACTCGTTACGCTCAAGGCTGTCGACCCATCGCAATATCCGTATTATGGCGAAGCGCAGTTGGAGCCTACGATGTCTTTACCCCAGGCGCTGCAAGGTGATTCCGCAGTGGTGGCGGAGGAGTTTCTCATTCGCTTGAATGCGCATGTGGGCGACACGCTCCGGCTCGGTGGAAGGAATTTCAAAATCACTGCGGTATTGAACCAGGAGCCGGATCGCATGTCGGCGGGCGCAGGTATGGGCCCACGCATCATGGTTTCACGCGCTGCGCTCGACCGCACAGGGCTGCTGGCTCTGGGGAGCCGTGCAAGCGAGCGCTTGCTGATCAAGCTGCCCGCGCAGTCGGATCCTGTTGCTGTGCGCAAGCAAGTGGAGACAGCGTTGCCCGATGCGCAGGTCATGGATTTCAAAGAGGGAAATCCGGCACTTAGCCAGGGGCTCGATAACGCGACCGCCATCTTAAGTCTGATATGTCTGGTGGCGATGGTGCTGGGCGCGATAGGCGTGGCAATGGCAATGCATGCGCACCTCGAGCAGCGCATGGACATGCTGGCGATCTTGAAAGCAGTGGGAGCGCGGTCTTCTGACCTACTGCGTATCTTCCTTTTGCAAACCCTGGGGCTTGGGCTGGCCGGTGGCTTCCTCGGCGTAGCTGCGGGAGTAGGCGTTATGGCTGCACTGCCGGCAGTGTTTGGCAAGCTGCTGCCTGTGGCCACCGAGCTTGGATTCCCGTGGCGCTCCGTCTTCGCTGGGCTGGGAACAGGACTGTTGACGACCCTGCTTTTCTGCCTGCCACCGTTGCTCGATGTGCGCGCCGTGCGGCCTGTTCTTGTGCTTCGACGATTGGTGGAGCAAGCGACGCCGGGCTTACGCGCATGGCTCGGGCGCTGGTGGGCGCGAAAACTGCAGATAGGACTCTCGGTGCTCGTCGTGTTCGCGCTCGGGGGAATTGCCTGGGGACTTTCGGATTCCGCTAAGGTGGGCGGATGGTTCGCCCTTTTGTTTGCCATCGCTTTGGTTGTTCTTCTTATCTTGGCAGCCGTGGCGCTACGCACTCTGCGCTTCGCGCTCAACCGAGTGCGTTTGCATTTGCCGTCGTTTCTTCGGCATGGGCTCGCCAACCTTTATCGGCCGGGCAATCAATCTGCGGCTGTTTTGGCATCGCTGGGAACGGGCGTCATGCTGATTCTCGCGGTCTATCTCATGCAGTCGTCCCTTCTTCGCGACCTGCGCAACACGGCTTCTCCGAAACTGCCCAATGTCTTTGTCATCGACGTGACAACGGATGAGGCCGCAGGCGTCAAAGACTTTTTCCAGCATCAGCCGGGCGTCACGCAGGCCCTTGACCTGATGCCAGTGGTCGCAGGAAGATTCGTCTCGTTGAACGGGCAGCCGCTGGACAAACTCAAGGACAAACACTTCCCACGGCGCATGCTGGAGAACGCAGAATTGAGCTGGTCCGATGCGCCTCCTGCTGGCGACAAAGTTACCCAGGGTAAATGGTGGAACAGCGCGGATGCGGCGGAGCTTGCAATTGGTGAGGGCGCAGCAAAGCGCCTGCAACTTGGCCTTGGTTCTGCTGTCCAGTTGGAAGTGGGTGGTCGCGTTTTAGCACTCAAGGTTGCCGCGATCTATCGGGCAGATGGAGAACATCCGGGAGCACGAGTGTCCTTTATATTGCCTTCAGGCCAACTGAAGGATGAGCCTGCGACATGGTACGGAGGGGCTCACATCGATACCAAGCAAGTGCCCGCGATGGAACGCGCACTCTTTGCCGCGTATCCAACAGTCACGGTCATCAATATTGCCGACGTGCTGGATCGCATCGAGAGCGTGGTCGACCAGATCACTTTTGTTGTGCGGTTTTTGGCGGGTTTTTCAATTCTGGCTGGCCTCATGATTCTCGCATCGAGCATCGCAAGCTCGCGCTTCCGGCGCATGCGGGAGGCTGTTGTCTTGAAGACTCTGGGGGCCACTCGGATGCGAATCGTTCGAACCTTCAGCGTGGAGTTCAGCGTGTTGGGTCTGCTCGCTGGGTCGGTTGGAGTGGTGTTTGCAAATATTCTTACACGGGTACTCTTACGCAAACTCGAAGTTGACTTTCACATCGATTGGTACGCCACCCTCGTCTCGCTGGTAGGGACAGCAATTCTGGCGACAGCGACTGGCTGGATCGCAAGCTACCGAATTCTCGGCTTGCGGCCGCTGGAAGTATTGCGCGAGGAATAACTCCGGCCCCTCCTGGGACGGTGCCGCGTTTCAGTACCTGAGTCACCGCTATTTTTCGCAATTCCAGTTCAACACCTGTGACAGATGTCGCAATTGTTCCACGTGGAACAATTTTGCTGGCCGAATAAGCGGCGCAGCTTTTGCCTTAACGGCAAGTCCCTAGAACTCCTCGCTAATCTCTACGGGCGGCAGGATATCGTCCTCGCGTGCCAGCCAGACATACAACGTTGGTAAAAGAAAGATCCCGATTGCCAGGTTGGCCAGCAGCCCGCCCACAATCACAATGGCAAACGGACGCTGCGAGTCGGAACCAATCGCATGAGACAGAGCTGCGGGCAGCAAGCCCAATGTAGCAACCAGCATAGTCATCATGACCGGACGCAGGCGCAGAACCGCGCCTTCCACCGCGGCTTCAACAATGGGCTCCTTGCTTGATTCTTCTACCATGCCTTTTCGTCGCGCCCGCAACTGATTGATGAATTCGATCATAATGACGCCGGTCTCGACCGAAACGCCGAAGAGTGCAAGGAATCCAACCGCCGACGAGACAGAGAAGTTGGTATGGGTGAGAAATAACGCAAGCGGCCCACCGATGGAGGCCATTACCACTGAGACAAGAATGACCATCGCCCATTTCACTGAGCGGAACATTGTATACAGAATTAGAAAGATTGCGAGCACCGTGATGGGGATAACGAGAGCCATGCGCTTGTTGGCGCGCTGCTGGCTTGCGTACTCGCCTGCCCACTCGACATGGTAGCCGGTGGGAAGCTTCACGTTGTGTTCCACCTTGCCAATGGCTTCTTCTACCGTGGAGCCTAGATCGCGGCCTTCGACGGAGAACTTGATAGCAATGTAGCGCTGTCCGCCTTCGCGGTTTATCTCTTCGGCGCCGTCATCTGTCGACACCTTGGTGAGTTGCGCGAGAGAAACTCTTTCACCGGACGGCGCGAGCAGCCGGACGTCTTCGATGGCTTCACGCGTATCGCGATACTGCTTTTGGTAGCGTAGCGTCACGTCGTATCGCGCTTCGCCTTGCTGTAGCTGTGTTACTGCATTGGCGCCGACCGCGGTCTGGATGGCATCCTGAATGTCGGCGACATTGATTCCCCAGCGCGCGGCGGCTTCGCGGTCTACGGCAAGATTGAGGTTTGGTTGGCCGACGATGCGAAAGATTCCTAGATCGGCCACACCCTTGACGGTCGCCATCTGAGCTTGTATGAGATTTGCTGTTGCCTCGAGTGTGCGCAGATCGTCGCCATAAAGCTTGACGGCTAGCTCGCCTTTGACGCCGGAAACGGCCTCTTCCATGTTGTCGGAGATTGGCTGCGAATAATTCCAGATCACGCCGGGAAACTTTGAAAGCTCTTTGTCCATGGCGGCGATCAATGCTTCCTTGTTCTGGTGGAAGAGCGAGCGCCACTCCTTTTTTGGCTTCAGATCCACGAAATACTCGGTATTGAAGAAACCCGCGGTGTCGGTACCATCGTCGGGACGGCCGGTCTGACTGACGACCTGCGTCACCTCAGGGAAAGAAGCCATCACCACGCGTGCTTTGTTCATGAAGTCGATGCTCGCTGTGGGACCCTCGCTTGGTGGCAGTGTTCCGCGGACCCAGATCGAACCCTCATCGAGGTGCGGCAGAAACTCCGAACCAACGGGACCGCCGAAGGTGAGATAGATGGCGATGAGGAATAAGACGGCGGAGATTCCGAAGGTCGTGTTTCGATGCACAATTGCAGCCCGAACCGCAGTTCGGTAATGGTGGATGAGCCAAAGCATGATCGGGTTCTGCCATTCCTTGGCCCCATTTCGAAAGCACAAACTGGCCCCGACCGGCGCCACTAGAATGGCGAAGACGAGCGCACCGATCAGGGCAAAGCACACGGTCCAGGCCATCGGTTTGAAGAGGCGGCCTTCGACGGCCTGCAGGGTGAAGATGGGGAGGTAGGAAGTAATGATGATGCCACGGGCAAAGAATACGGGCCGTTGAACTTCATGTGCCGCTTCGCGAATTTTCTGCGCTGGGGTGCGCGTGTCGTCTGGATGAGCGAGATGGCGAACCATGTTTTCAATCATCACCACAGAGCCGTCAACGACCATACCAAAGTCCAATGCACCCAGCGAGAGCAAGTTGGCGGGGATGTGGATCAAGTCAAGACAGATTGAAGCAAAGAGCAACGCGAACGGGATCGTGAGTGCAACAATGATGGCCCCACGAATGTTGCCGAGGAAGAGGAACAGAATGATCGAGACGAGGATCATTCCGGCGCTTAGATTGTCTTCAACCGTGCTAACTGTGTACTTGACCAGATCGGAGCGATCGAGAAAGGGAACAATTCTAACGCCCTTCGGCAGTATGTTGGTGTTGAGTTTTTTTACTTCGTCGTGAATACCGAGCAGAACCGGATCCGAGTCGTCGCCTTTTTGCAAAAGCACGATGCCTTCGACGGTATCAGGATTGTCGACGATCGTCCCGTTCGGCAAATGGGTGGATTTGCCGATCTGGCCCAGCCGGATCTTCGGTCCTTGCGCTACGGTCGCGATATCCTTTACTTTGATGGCTGCGCCATTGGCGTTCTTAATTACCGTATTCTCGATATCCTGCACACTGGTGTACAGGCCGAGGGATTGCACATTGATCTGTTGTGCTCCTTGCTCGATAAAGCTTCCGCCTCCATTGGTGTTGTTGTTCGCAATCTGCTGTTCGACCTGACTTATCGAGAGGCCATACGCGACGAGCTTTCCGGGATCAAGCTTGATCTGGTATTCCTTGGTTGGACCACCGAAACTTGAGACATCGACAACGCCGGGAACACTCTTGAAGGACTTCTCAAGTGTCCAGTCTTCAAGCGACTTTTTCTCCATTACGTCGTAGGAAGGGTTGGTGCTTTCGAGCGTGTACCAATAGATCTGGCCTACTGGACTCCAATCGGTTCCCATTTGCGGCACTAGATTGGCCGGTAAGTTCACCTGGCTTAGCCGCTCCAGAACATGTTCGCGATTGACGTCGCTTGTGGAGTTGTCGTCGAAGATCAGCATGAGGCTGGAAAGGCCGGCCAGCGTGGTGGAGCGCAAGTGGGTCAGGTGGGGGATGCCGGCCATCTGAATCTCGACTGGAACGGTTACCTGGCGCTCGATTTCTTCGGCGCTGCGGCCAGGCCATTGCGTGATGATTTGCACATAGTTGTTCGCTACGTCCGGATAGGCTTCGATCGGCAAGTTTCGGAAGGATATGACTCCCCACGCGGTCATTACCACGACGCCACCGAGAACCAGCCAACGGTTCTTAAGGGCAAAGTCGACAAGCGCGCGAATCATCTATTGGTTCCCCGCAGTTTCAAGGAGCAATGCATTGGTCACGATTTTCTGGCCGGGATCAAGTCCCGACAGAATCTCCTGCTGGTTTCCGTCAAGCATGTTGCCGGCGCGTACCTCGGTGCGCCTGAACTGATTTCCGCCGACGGGAAGATAGACCCAATCGCGATCGTGCAGATGCAATACAGCCTCGGCCGGTACGACCGTGTAGATCACTTTCTTGCGGCTTGAAAAGGTTGCGGTAACAAACATGCCCAGCCTAAGAATGCCGGGATTGGGAACCTGAATACGAACCTTGGCTGTACGAAGTGATGGGTCAAGCACTGGACCTATATCGCTGACGCGACCGGTCAGCGGCCGATCTGGATAGGCCTCGAGCTTGATCTTTGCTTCCTGTCCTAGTTGAAGCTTGGGAATGTCGTTCTCGTAAACATCGCAAAGGATCCAGACGCTGGACAAATCAGCGATCGTGAAGGCTGTGGCGGAGCCCGAAAGCGTGACACCTGCGGCAGCTGCGTTGGTGACATTTTGCCCGATGATGACGCCGGTTATAGGCGCATAGACATTAACGATTGGGCTAGGGTGGTCTTTATCCACGCCGAGGACCTTTAATTGCTCCTCAGCGGCCACGAGGTCGGCCTTCGCATCCTTTTCGGCATCGTCCGCTTGCTCAACCATGGCTTGGGAGATTGCTCCATGCTTGAATAAGTCCTGCGCGCGGATGTCCGCCTTGTTAGCAAGCTGCTCATCGTTGACAGCTTTCAAATAAAAATCGAAAGCGTTGGTGACGTCTCCGCTTTGTACGCTGAAGAGAAGTTGCCCCTTCTTCACGTTGTCATCAAGGCGTGTCTTGAGGTCAACCACACGGCCGTTCGCCAGGGAAATGACCGGGACCTCGCGAGAGATATCGGGAAACACCGTTCCCGTCGCTTTCAGTTCCGCTGAGGCCTCAATTTGTCCGGCAGTGGTGAGAGGAAACTTGGCTACATCATTCTTATCGATGGTGATCAGGTTCATATCCGATACTTCAACGACTTTTGCCGGTGGCGGAGCGCCATCGCCCTCGTCTTTCCCGTGGCATCCTGATAGTGCGATCGTAAGGCATCCTCCGCATACAAGAATGACGGAGATGATGGAGAACCTTTCGAAAGGGAAGTGCTTGATCATTGGATCACCTCACGTCCCACAGCAAGATTGAGCTGCGCGGCGGCATTAAGATAGGAACCGACTAATTGCAAGTAAGCCTCCTGCACGGCGCGGTATTCAGTCTGTGCGTTCAGAAAATCCATTAAGGATGCACCGCCATGCTGGTAAGAATAGGTGATGGTATCGCGGACCCTCGTGGCTTGATCCTTGTATTTCTCTTTGTACGGTTTGAGGAGAGTGATATCGCTTTCGACCAGTGTATAGGCGGAGTCCACATCACTAAAAACCTGCGCGCGCGTAGCTTCGCTGGTTTGCTGGCTGCGGTTGATATCGATGAGGGTGCGCTGCTTCTCGCCCTGATTATGATCGAAGATACGCAGTGGGATGTTCACGCTTGCGCCGATCGTCTGGATCCCATTCGGATTGTTATTCGATGAATTGTATGTATACCAGCCGCTGAACGTTGGATCGGTAGAGCCGTTCGAAATCGCTAGTTTGTGGTTCGTTTGCGATTGTTGGATGGTTTCAAGAGCGGCCTGCAGATCAGGGCGGGTATCGAGAGCGGTCTGGCGAAAGTCGTCAAGCGGCTTTAGATTGTCGGAAAAATCAAATGGGCCTGACACGTCGAACTGCTCGACCGGCGTTCGCTCATTTAATAATTGAAGCAATTGAATCTTTGCTGTCCTGAGATTGACGATTGCGGTCTGAATTTCGGTCTCGTATTGAACACGCAGTAACTCAATTCGATCAAAATCGATCTGCGCGATGTCTCCGGCCCGTAAGCGATCGCGGCTGATTTGAATGATGTGGTCGTAATAGTCCAAATCTGCGTTCGCAAGGTTGAGGATAGCTTTGGCTTGCAGTGTATTGACAAAGGCCGAACGTAGGGTGAATTCGAGGGTGCGTTTCAAATCCTCGTGTTGCGATTCGGCGACATGCGTGCCTTCCTTTGCGCTTTCCAGACGTAACTCGCGCTTGTGTTCGCGCTCATGTAGATAACTTAGAGTTGGGACAACATCCGTTCCTTTGAACGGTTGCCAGGCTCCGTCGTGTGGGGCGATTTGCGTGCCGTCAGCCGATGCCGTGAACTGTGGGTTAGGCCGCAAATAAGCTGTGATTTCTTCGGCGCGCATCTCGTCGACGTTCAGAGCATCGGCTTTGAGTGCCGGATTCTTGGCTTCGAACTCCGACTTAACCTGCTCCCAGGTCAAGGATTCTTGTGCCGGACACAAGGACGCTGCAGCCAAAAGCACAGCCGCTGCCATCCAGGTGGGCCGGGAAAGAGATATCCGCTTCATACATATCCTTTGCGTCGTGTTTCACACGGCGGTCGCGGGAGAACTTGAGATGTGGAGAGAACTGATGGGAATTCGGGGTAGAAGGATCAGGCGGCGGGGGGAGGCCTATTCTCGATTCCTTCGAGCGCCGGAATCGCATATGCTTCGATCGGCATATCGATGGATGCCGAGAAATGTCGAACACCCAAGTTGGCTTGAACAAACAAAGGTGCAAGCGGGGCTGCTAAGACAGGGAGAATTGAATGTAGGCTTGGGGCAATCTGGTTCCGCCGCTGACAGGTATCTGTCTCAGCAGGATTCTGAATCGACCACAGATCATCGCTGACTGAAATGACCGGGAATAGGATGACAAGCAACATCACCAGGGCGATCAGGGTCAATCGCCTTTGTGGGCCCGTCCGATGCTCGAAACGCATCCAGAGACAGACACTCACAATCGCAAGGCAGGCCCAGGCGAGATTGAGAAAAATCTCCATACTCCGCACCGATTCTACACGAAGTGTAGTTGGGCGAGAAAAATCGATCCGTTCTGGGAAGTATTGATCGTTGCGATCCAAGGAAATGAAACGATCCGGGTGAGTTGCCTCGGTGAACCCCAGGACCATTTCGCCCATGGGCAGGACCGGATTTGATTAGGATCGTTGAGCCAGATTGATTCGAATCCTCGTCCGAGGGGCCCTTCGGTTTGACCCAGCTTGCGAATCCCCTTACTATAATCAGGTTGTGCCTGTGCGCCGGTTTTCTGTTCACGTGGTGAAGTTATATCGACCCATCGCACATGTTGCCCCCTCGTTCAATGGTAGGACAGCTGCCTCTGGAGCAGCCTATCGGGGTTCGAATCCCTGGGGGGCAGCCACCTAAGTACTTCCCCGTACCGCTGCAGACTTCTTCGTGCAAATCATTGCATTTTAAATCAATTAGTTAGAAGAGAAAATGCGTCCGTTCAAGTGCGCTTTGGCCGCCACATGGATTTCGGCCCCGCACTGGACAGGCTCGTACGTCCTCTTAACGACGCGCTCGACTATACCGGCATTCGGACGCTCTACCGTAGATACACGCTTCTTTTTCTTCTCCGGGAGATTGCAGAGCGTGGCAGGGCATTCTGGGGGTGGACCACCGAGGAGTGGCTTGCGACGATTCATCGCCGCAAGCTCGAACGGCAGCACATCCTGGCGATTGCCTATCTGCTTTGCGGATTCTCAGATCTGCAGCGCATCGAAAACGATCACATCGTCTACCTTTGTCTCGCGCGCAAGGTCTTCGGACTCGATTATGTGAACACCATCGCGGAGCGCGTGCAGAAGGTCCTCGCCGA
>Ga0302325_10016076_pt1 | contig 15881 bp, 7 predicted proteins | sample Palsa_T0_2_FD_201948 | JGI IMG/M metagenome (GOLD analysis project Ga0302325, IMG submission 201948) | Peat permafrost microbial communities from Stordalen Mire near Abisko, Sweden - Palsa_T0_2 | ecosystem: Environmental > Terrestrial > Soil > Palsa > Peat permafrost | place: Sweden: Abisko... | reverse complement strand
TTCCGGACCAAATTCCGATTGGCCGACCACTTGGCTGCAAAGCGGAACCGGTGAGACAGTGAATCAATCGTGAACGGTTTCCGCCGGAGACGGTGATCGGCGCCTTTGGGCGACGAAGCCGCCGCATGCACCGCCCACGAGTTTCAGCAGGTGGGCCACAATGTATGCGAAAGGTTCGGGCTGCGCGCGTGTCAAGGCAAGGTAGATAAGGGCCGCCACCACTCCGACCAGTGTCCCATGCAGAATGAAATGGGATTCGATCCTCCGACACACCCAGAGCGCTCCCAGGAAGCACGTGACGAAGGATCCGGGAGGAGCAGTGTAATGCAGGAAATTGTCGCCGAGACGCAAGCCAAGAGGAACAATCGCGAGAATGAGAGCCACTTCCGCAAGCAGCCCACCGATCAGAATTCGCCCCCAGTGGATTCTTGTGCCGCTCATTTCTTCTATCCCAGCGCCGCTTGTAGAACCACTCGCGATTATAACAATCGGGGATGAACGCAAATCTGTTGTTAAGTCCAATTATTTCCGGAGCATGGGCACTCGAAGTCATGGGTCAAGACCTGCTCTACAGGCTATAATTACGCGCACGCATGCCCCTTACCCCTGGCAAAAGGCTTGGCCCTTATGAGATCCAGGGAGGTGTATCGGGCCCGCGATACGCGGCTCGACCGGACCGTGGCGATCAAGGTCCTGCCCCACCATCTTTCTTCCAATCCTGATCTGAAGCAGCGGTTTGAGCGGGAAGCTCGGGCCATTTCTTCCTTAAATCATCCGCGGATTTGCACGCTGCATGATGTCGGTCATCAGGACGGTATTGACTTTCTCGTAATGGAGTGTCTGGAAGGTGAGTCGCTGGCCGAGCGGCTGCGCAAGGGAACCCTGTCGCTGAAGGAAACGCTGAAGATTGGGATTGAAGTTTGCGAGGCGCTCGAAGCCGCGCAAAAAGCAGGTATCGTTCATCGGGATTTGAAGCCGGCGAACATCATGCTGACCAAGAACGGTGCGAAGCTGATGGACTTTGGGCTGGCAAAGCCGGGGGCTGCGGGGCTTGGTTCGTCGGCAAGCGCGCCATTACTGTCTGCGGCGAAGACGATGAGCGAGGCCACGCCGCTGTCGCCGCTCACCAGCGCCGGAATGGTGATTGGGACGATTCAGTACATGGCTCCGGAGCAGATCGAGGGGAAGGAAGCAGATGCGAGGTCGGATCTATTTGCGCTGGGGTCAGTGCTCTATGAAATGGCCACCGGCAGGCGGCCGTTTGAGGGCAAGAGCCAGATCAGCGTGGCGAGCGCGATTCTGGAAAAAGATCCGGAGCCGATGAGAACGCTCAAGCCGCTGACTCCGCCGGCGTTTGAGCGCGTGGTAGGTTCGTGCCTGGCCAAGAATCCCGAAGATCGTTTTCAGAACGCGCACGATGTCAGGCTCGACCTGGAATGGATTGCGGAAGAGCTTCCTTTACTTACGGCGCAGCATCCCGCGCAGGTTGAAAAATCGCGCTTCAAAATTCTGCCTTGGGTCATTACTGCAGTGGTTGTGCTTGGCGCACTAGGAGCGGTTTTCGTGATGCAACGTCAGAAACCTGCTCCGCGATATACGAGTGTGAGCTTCCGCGAGGGTACGCTTTTTGGGGCACGCTTCTCGCACGATGGCCAGACCATCGTTTTCAGCGGCCGATGGGAAGGGGAGCCGACGCAGATGTCGGTGACCAGGGTCGGAAGTCCGGAGTCACGGTCGCTCGGCATTCCATTGGCGGAGGTCGCGTCGATTTCGTCTTCTGACGAGTTAGCGATTTTCCTCGGTTGCGAAGAGAATTTTTTTCTCAATTGTGGCGGCACGCTGGCTACGGTGAGTCTGGCCGGAGGATCGCCGCGCACGTTGGCGGAACACGTAGCGCAAGCCGACTGGCATCCCGATGGCAAACGCCTGGTCATCTCTGTGACCTCATCCGATGGCCCTCGCCTGGAGTTTCCTCCCGGTCACGTGATCTATCAGCAAAAGGCAGGGTGGTTCGGCCATCCACGATTCTCTCCGGATGGCGGCATGATCGCTTTCGAAAACCACTCCATTGCCGGAAACGACGACGGGCAGCTCGAGTTGCTCGATATGAATGGAAAACACTCCGTCCTTTTTAAGACCTCCAGCCTTGAAGGCTTGGCGTGGAGTCCGGACGGAAAAGAGTTGTGGTTTGCGGCAACCGAGGCTGGCGGATGGGCCGATACACTCTATGCGCTTCGTCCGGGCGGCAAGGCGAGAGTTGTGCTGACGTCGCCGTCGATCCGCCTGTACGACATTTCGAAAGATGGACTCGTGCTTCTGTCTCATGAAACCTGGCGGCGGCAACTCAGAGGGTTGTTCCCAGGAGATAAGTCTGATCATCCCTATTCGTGGGACGACGATACGCAACCGACTGCGCTCTCCACGGATGGCCGTTTGATCTCGTTCTATGAAGCGGGAGAGCTTTACGCACTTGCGAGTGACTTCCAGTCTTATTACCGCCCGACCGATGGTTCTCCGGCGGTTCGATTAGGGGTTGGAGTACCGGCACTTTCGCCGGACGGCAAGTGGGTTGTTCTGGGCTCGAATCAAAGCAATTCGAAGCGGCCGCTCCAGCTTCAGCCGCTCGGCCCGGGTGAGGCGAGGGATCTTGCTACGCCCGGGCTCATTGCTTTCGACAGGATTCGCTGGTCTGATGATGGCCAGCAAATCGTTTATGAAGCGCAGAGCGAACAAGGCGGCTGGAACGCCTACCGGCAGGCGATCGCGAGCGGGCCGCCGGTTTTGCTGATGACAAATGTTCGGGACTCTTATCCCGCGCTCTCGCCCGATGGAAAAATGGCGGCGTTGCGCAAGGGGCGAGATGGAATCTATCTTTGCGTGGCGAACGGAGGACAGCCAGTCAAGTTGAAAGCAGCGTCTGACGAGGAGTTTCCTATTCGTTTCGCCGAGGGCGGAAAGTCTTTGCTTGCAGCGGACCCAACCGGCCGCGAACTCGTGCTTACTCTGATTGACGTGGCCAGCGGCCGGCGGCAACTGTGGAAGCGCATCGACAGCGAATCCCGTGCCGATCAACTTTTTGTCGCGACCCCTGATCTCAAGTACTATGCGTATCCGTTTCCGAGGTATTCGTCGGTTCTTTACACCGTGGAGAACTTGCGCTGAAAGGCTGGTTTCAGCGTTCTTAAGCCGAAGAGTCCCTGTGGGTGCATTTTTCCGGCTGACGGGCCAGCCGGAACTTGGGTTTTCACGTGGCCTCCGAGGACGTTGTCCAGAAATCGGCTTGTGGGAAGCGTGATTCCACTGACTCCGGACGGAGCTCAAATGTCCTCGCAGCCCGTTGACTTCCGGGTTGGCGACCATCCGCGGACTGGCTTTGTGATCACAAGGACGTCGTAAATACGGATCCTCAGATAAGGCAGCACTGACAGAGAAGGGCCCACCGTTTAGTACGGCAAACGGCGGCTTGAGATGTCTCGGATATAATCACTGTTGGGTGCTCGATCCTTCCACCCTGTTCTGCGAAATGATATCTTCGGACCACACGCCCCTCGCGGGAAATCTTCTGGTTCGTTGAAGTCCTTCATGCACTCGATTGTATTCCGCTTTGACTCGAGGAAATTTTTCATGCCTGAATGCCGCTATGCAAAGGAACACGAAATACCTCGAGCCTTTCATAAGGCCTTCCGGCTCATAGAGAAGTGTTTGCTGTTGGGGCTGATGGTCGCGGTCTCGCTTAAAGCACAACAGAGTTCTCCGTCTGCGCCGACCTGGAGTGGTGTCGTACGCACAGTTTCCGGTGAACCTGTGGGGGGAGCGAAGGTAACGGTATACCTACCGGACGCTAAAGAGAACCTGACGGCAGTTACGGGAACCGGTGGAAAGTTCGCGATTGCGGACATTCGACTCGGGCCACATAAGGTGAGCGTGCAACTGCCCGGGCGAGGTCCGACGGCGCCGGCGGCAGTGGACATTACTGGCCTAACAGTTGTGCTGACGGTATCCGATCAAAACGTGCTGTCCTTTGCAGCCAACCCGCAAACTCCTGCAGCAGGAGTCCCGAATGGGAACCCGAGCACAACTTCGAACCCGGCTAGTGGAACAGGCGGGGAGAAACTCTCTAGCCAAAAGGTAAATGAGTTGCCGTTGAATGGACGAGACTTCAGCACGTTGTTGTTGTTAGCAGCGGGCACCATGACCGACGTGAACGGGCAGACGAATTTCACCCAGCAGTTTGCCATCAACGGACAGCGCGGCGTTGAGGCCGTGTTCGCGATGGACGGTGCGGATGTCAGTGATCCAGAGATGGGCGGGAGCACGTTCACGAATTTCGACGTGGACGCGATTCAGGAATTGCAGTCCAGCTCAGGCTGGATGCCGGCGGACATCGGGCGCGGTGCGGCTGGCTTTACCAACATCGTGACACGATCGGGGAAAAGCGGTTTTCACGGGTCATTCTTCGAGTTCTTGAGGAACTCTGCCCTCGACGCGCGGAATTATTTCGATCACCCGTCGATTGCGGACCCGGGCCGGATCCCTCCGTTCCGCCGAAACGAGTTCGGATTTACGAATGGCGGGCCGGTCGTGTTGCCGCATGTGTATGACGAACCCGACCGCACGTTCTATTTCGTGCAGTACCAGGGATTCAGGCAAGTGCTGGGAACGACCCAGGTTTTGGCTGTGCCAACGGCAGCCGAGCGAGCGGGTCAGGACATGGTGACATACCCGGATGGCAGCACGGACACACTGCAGGTGCCGATAAATCCAGCAATTGCGGCAGTGCTGGCCCGCTATCCGCTCCCCAATAACCCAACCGGCGCGTATGGGGCGCGAACCTATGCTGCGCCTTCAAACGTGAACACGGATACGGATCAGTTTTCCATCCGCATCGATCAGAAAATTGGCGCAAAAGGACAATTGTTTGGTCGATTCAATTACGACAATCTGACGGGACCGACAACGAACCCCGATCAGACGCTGCTCGATCCGAGCTTTGGCGTCCAGTACGTGGATCGGCAGCGGAACGGGGTCATCACCTACACGCGCACCGCGTCACCGCACTTTCTCTGGTCGTCATCGTTGAGCGTCACGCGAACCACTCCGTCGTTCGTGACGCCGAACCACACCGATCCGGCTTTGAAGTTCATCGATGGCCTGTATGAGGCGTTCGATGGCGCGGCGGGATCGGTGATGTCCGCGTTCGGGAATTTGTTGCAGGGACAATTGAATTTTTCCTGGACGACGGCGGGACACGTCGTGAAGTGGGGTGCGGAAGCACGCCTTAACCGGGACACGACATATTTCGGGATCAGCCCGAACGGGGAATACGATTTTGGCAATGGGACCGTTTATTCGCCCGTTTTCATTTCTTCTGCGAGTGGACAGCACGACGTTCAGCCTGGCCAGGCTCTGCCAGACACCTTGAGCAGTCTGCTGCTAGGGTATCCGTACGGATACACCATCGCGGTGGCACCGCCCTACGCATCGAATGGCGCGCACATTGGGCCGGCGGCCATCAACCGGAATGATATGAACGCCTACGTCGAGGACACATGGAAAATCAATCCACGATGGACGCTCGACTACGGGCTGCGATATGAGCTCTATTCGCCGATTTCAGAGCGTGCACATCGGACGTCGAGTTTTCTGAATTCGTTCCCGCCCGTGGGCGTTGGGCAGGATTACTTGATCAATCCGCAGCCCACTTATCAGACCGATTGGAACGGCTGGGGGCCGCGTTTGCAGGTGGAATGGAATGCTCCGCAGGCAGTGCATGTGCACATGGGCGCAGCGATCACAGTGATTCCGCCAAATATCTGGCAGGACAATCTTCTTACGGGGTCGACGCCCTACGTCGTTTATCCACGCGTCAATGCGGCTCAAAACGGAGAGATTGCCTACGGATTCCAAATTACACCGAATGAATTGCCGCCCGTCTATAACACCGCTGGCGTGAACGTGTTGGCCAGCGGCGATCCGAAAAAAGTGCCGGCGAACACGGTGATGGACATAAATCGATACCAGCAAGATTTGGCGGCGCTGGCGCCGAGTCGTCAGCTCTCGCTGCTGAGTCTGGCCGGGATCGACCGGCGCTTCGGCAATGGCTACCTGCAAACGTGGACGCTGGGGCTGGAACGGGCTTTCGGCGGCCTCACGGCCGATGTCACGTATGTTGGAACATCGGCATTTCGACTTCCCAGAATGTCCTATCCAAACGCGTATCCTGGAGCGGATCCGGAATTTGCCCGGTTTACAAACTTCGACGGTAGCGGCGCGGTGACGGGTGGTTTCGGATTCGAGTCGGTGATGACAGCGACGTCGCACTCATCGTACAACGCCTTGCAGACCTCATTGTCGGGAAATGTTGGACACGGCGGTCCGTCATTGCAAGCAGGCTACACCTGGGGCAAATCGCTGGATGATGTCAGCGGCATCCTGGGAGGAACAGGGTCCACCGGCGCTGTGACCCTGTTTAGTCCGCAAAACCCGTTCGATACACAAGCGGAAAGAGGGCCGTCAAGCTTTGATGTGACGCACGCCTTCACGTTGAGCGCGGCCCAGGATTTGCATTTCGAGCATTTGGGACTTCAGTCGGATCGAACCCAGTTGTTGTCGAAAGGCTGGGAGTTTCTGAGCATCTCGACGATCACCAGTGGTTCGCCGTTCACGGTTTATTCGGGGATCCAGCAGACGGGTGCAGGAACGATTGGCGCGGACCGGCCGGACCAGATTGGGACACCAGAGCTCTCGAGCGCCGGCAGTTCAACGCGACCGCGCGATGATTATTTTGGGCGGGGCGCGAACAACGCAAGTTTCTTTTCCATTCCCGTCGGGATCGCGGGCGGGACCGGACCAAACTCCGGGCTTTTTGGAACGCTCGGCCGTAATACATTTCGCGGCCCAGCATATTATGATTTCGATTTTGCGCTCATCAAGACGACTCCGATTGGCCACCGAGAAAGCGGTTTGGAGCGAGTGGACCTGCAATTTCGTGCAGAGTTATTTAATCTGTTTAATATCGTCAACATGGGGCTACCCGCGAACATCATCTCGGGCACAGGGTTTGGCATGATCAGCAAGACCGCGGGAACTTCGCGGCAAATTCAGTTTTCGCTAAAGCTTATCTATTGAGGCGCGTCCTGCCAGTGACTCGGGTTTACGGGAGGACAGAAACATGTTTTCCAAAGGATTCTTCATTCGGCAGAACAGTGGGTCGTGGAACCGTCGGAGTTTGACGTTGAGGCCGCAGAGCTCGCCTTGATCTTTTTTCTAATGTTCTAATCTTGCGGGGGCGATTTAGGTGGCTGTAATGGAGCGGTGTCGGTTCTGCGCCAGCAGTCGTAAAGATACTCCCAGTGTTCGTCGGGGCCATGCGAGTGATGCACAGTGGCCATCCGCTCTAAAGGGCCGGAGAACGCAAGGTGATAAGGCGTCGTCGGCTCGAGCGTGTCTTGGAGCCAGGCGCGGGCAGATTGCTCGGACTGGATGTTTGCGTTGTGAGGCGCCTCCTTTTCGAGCAAACTGCGGAGGCACGCCTGCGTGGGTTCGCAGCACGTCGCGTTCTGTTCTGGTCGCGCTTGTCTGCTCTCCAGCCTCGTGATAATACCGAGTAACTGCTCCCGCTGGTCTCTGGGAGAGGGCAGCGTTTCGTAGTAGCGGAGCAAGGGCAGGACTGAGGTGTCCTCGAGGGGCGCCAGGATCCACCAATTGTTGTTGCGGTCAGAAAGACTGTTGAAAAACGTCAGTGCCCGCCGCGTGTTGTCACCGCGGGTGTGTGGCAAGAAGTTGTAAAGCATATGGTTGAAGACGACACGATCCTGCGGGCGATGGCCCGTTTCGAGCCAGTGCAGCAGATCGTTCTGATCCGCTAGGCTCATTTTGTCCCCATGGCCTGGGTCGGGAAACACCAGCATGAACTGCAGGGTAACGGGGATCCAAATGTCCCAGTAACTTCGGAAACGTTGACCTTGGCGGGTCTCAATGTTTCCTTGCATGAGCTGCCACTGCATGTATTGCGACGGTTCGGTGGCAAGGAGGGTCAGCGCAGCGGGCGCGAATTGGCGCCCATAGTGCCCAAAGGCGTTAATCAGCGCCTGGTGCCGCAGCCACGCATCCGACTCTTGATGCAGAATGTCTGACCAATAACCGATGGTTTGCGGCGAGCGCAACCCCAAGGACTTTAGGGCGATGAGACGGCCCATGTAATCGCAGCGCGAATTGTCGTGTTCGTAGAAGCTTCTTAGAGCCGCCAGTTCTGTGCGCTCCAACTCCGGATCAGGATTGGGGGAAAAGTAGCCCAGCCAGTAAGCTGCGAGGGCTTCCCGCATGCCGCAGCCTCCTTGTACGATTTGCAGCAGGTTTTCTCGCGTGCGTGCCTCCGGCGGGACCAGATTCCAGCGGGCGTAAATCTCGGAGAGAACCGGCATGTCCTGATCGGCGAGAGTGTTTTCTGCGAGGTTATGGTAGTCGCCGTTTTCTTGATACTTCTGAATCAGTCCAATCGCCCCCTGCGTGCCAATATTGCGCAGCGCCTGGAGAACGACAGCCTGTTTGAGTTGACTGCCACTCGAGAGATGTTGCTCCAGAATGCCGACGGCGCGCTCTTGCTGGCCGGACATCACCAAGGCGTACACCATCGTAAAAACAAGTTCCTTGCCGTCGAATCCCGTGTGCAAGTCTCGGGGCTGCGGATACACATTGCCGCTGTTGAGTGCAGAGTTGAGAACCGACGAGAGCAGGTTGTCGAATTTCTCCCATTCGGGATTGTCGTGATGAAGCACGACCAGGGCCGAGCGCGCCAACATTACATCCAGATAAGTAGCGTGCTCGTTCTGAACAATGGCGGTAATCTGCTCGGAGCTAATGTCCTGTGGAGATCCAATCTGCACGGTGCGGAGGAGCCGCGGAGTGAGGGATTCGTCATCGGCCCAGCTTACCGTGCAGGTGAGCAGCAGCAGAATCACGCTGGCGGTGGCCCGATTCACTGTTTCTCGGGCTCCGAATTGTTCAAGATGATGTTACCCACTAGGTGCACTGGCACGTTCCCCAGTAGTTCGGGGGGCGAGATTGGTTGGCCCGATTGATACGCGGCGATGTTCACCCGATAATAGTCGGTCGGACCTTCACCGCGCATAAGTTTTTCCGTGGAGCGCAAGGTGAGGCTTTGCAGCTGGAGCGACTCGGGGTCGCCGGATTTGCAAGACAGGCTTTTCGCTCCTGCCGAGACACACCAGTGCTTCCATGCCTCAACGGTGCAGCGATCGCGGATTTGCTTGAGCTGTTCGTCGAAGTTTGCGATCTCGTAATGGATCACGACGATCGATTGGCGCGATTCCGCCGGCGACATATTGTCGCCAAAGCGGTCTAAACCGAGTTCCATCAAACGCTCGAGAATGCTCTCCATGGGGGCATCGGCTGGAAATTCTGCGCGAATCCTCTGCGCGAGTTGGAAGCTCGGGTCGCGTGGCTGGCCGTTGATGGAACCTTCGGTGTGCACCATCCGCACCCGTTCAAGCTCCTTCAACTTGCCCTGGTTCTGTTGCGCGTAGTCGCGGATCAACGCCATTTGCTTGTCGAGCTGGCCGACGGCGCTCGATGGTTTGAGCGCGGACACGGCGACGCCACCCGAGACGACCGCTGTTGCCGGCCGCAGCTCTGCTTCGCAGTCGCCGGTAATGCTGACTACGCGCGACGGATACACTTGACCAATCTGGGCAAAGGCCGGGGTGAGAAGAACTAGCAAGGAGATCATCCCAAGCAACAGCCGCCGAAACAGACCTGTCCTCATCCAAGGAAACACACGCTGACTCATAGCCTTTCTCTATCAGAATAGACACGGGTGTGCTATCGGTTTCATTAAACCAGCCTTACTTCCGTTTCTGGGTATTTAGGCCAGACGAGGGTTCGTCACCGGAGGCTGGCAACGCAATGTCGACTCGAAAAGAGCCAGAACCCAGTGGCATGGCACTATGTAGCTGCGCGCAAGCTAAGACAGCCCTCGTCCATGTACTGGTCCGCAAACGTGCGCAGGTTGTCGCCGCCGAAGGCAGATCCCACCAGAATGTAAGGCCCGCCGACGCCGGCTTGGTGAAGCGCAGTGCGGAGCTCCTCGGCGATGCGCACACTGGTACGCCGCATGGTGCCCGGTTCGTTAAGTCCCGTGCCGGCAAGGTCATAGCTGCCGGCGCGCGTCCATTTGGCTAGGATGTCCGTGGGAGACCTGCCGCCGCTGACTGACTGCTGGCCGAAGACCGCGATTGCGAAGATGAGCACTGCCAACTGAAAGCCGGTCCGTGATCGCCTCATTGTCGCTTCCTCGTCGCTTCCTCCTGGGGCTGAGAGTGACCGCGCGGCTTATCAGACGGGTTCCTCTGAAAAAGATTACCTGAACGTATGACGAACCGAAAGTTACGTCCCAACGTGGACTCCCACGAGGTTGCCCCGATGTCCTCTTTGGGGAACTTTGCCGGGATCGGTACTGACAACACGCTTTCCTTTCCCCCGTCCATCTGAACCTGCAATTGTGGCGTTATGCCGACTTCTGGTTACTGTTCTGGCTTCGCTGCTCACTGCGTTGATCCCTGATCGCTGACTCCGTGGGACGCTGTGACTGGAGTAATCAAGATGTTGCTATCTGGATCTGTTCCCATCTAAAGCAACTCTATAATTCCGCTGTGACCAGACCATCCAAAGGCGCCCAGGTCTTTCCCTTTGTTTTTGGCCTTATTTTTATGGCCTTTGGGCTGGCTTTCGGGAGGAGCTTTTTCTTCGCCGCTCCTGGCCACGTCCAAGGGAATCGCTGGGCGGGGGTGCTGATCATCGCGATCTTCGCTCTGATCGGCGGCGGGGTCATTGGCATCGGAATTTATGGCAACCGGAAATTAGAGGAACGAGCGGCAGTTGAGGCGTCCAATCCCCAATCTCCGTGGCTATGGCGGAAGGACTGGGCGGCGAGCCGAGCGGAAAGCAAGAACCGCAACAGCGCCTTCGGCCTTTGGGCGGCGGCGATTTTTGTGAACGGGATCGTGTTCACAATCGCGGCCTCAGTCGTTCCTCCACTCTTGCGGACCTCCGACCCCAAAGCATTCTTCCCGCTTGCGTTCTGCGTGGTTGGAGTCATTCTGGCGGGCGCGGCCATACGGGCCAGCATCCGGCGAAAGCGCTTTGGCCAAACCTATTTCGAGTTCGCCTCGCTGCCCTTCTCGCCCGGTCGCACGCTGAAGGGCACGATTCACTTGCGCTTCCACACCAATGCCAGGCATGGCATCGCCCTGAGTCTTTCCTGTGTGCGCCAAGTCATCACAGGCGGAGGCAAAAATCGCTCCACCCTCCAGAGCGTTCTCTGGCAAGCTGACAAGAATGTGCCGCAGGCATCGCTTGCAACCGGACTCATGGGTGATGACACCGTGATCCCGGTGGAATTCACGATCCCGAGCGACGCCTACGAGTCGAATCATGATGATCTGAATGATCAGGTCCTCTGGCTCTTGCACGCCCAGGCCGACGTCCCCGGCGTGAATTATTCCGATGATTTCGAGGTCCCGGTCTTCCGCCTGACGCCATCGTCGGCCCCAGCCACAGAACCCAGATCAATCTTTCTGAGCGACGCGCAGGGCGCAACCGCTCCCCCTGCCTTCCAATCCGATCCGTCCGACGTGGCCGCTCCCCAGAATCCGAAAGTTGTAGTTTCGGCCGGGATGGACGGCAGCACCGAATTCTATTTCCCGGCGTTTCGCAACCCGTTCCAGATCCTGGTCTTGATCTTCTTCACCGCCGTGTGGACGGCCATCGTCTATTTCCTCGCACATTCCAAAGCTCCATTTTTCTTCACTGTGGTGTTCGGACTGTTTGAGATCCCACTGATCTACGGACTTATTTGTGCGACGCTGGTCTCATTCCGCATCCAGGCGGGCAATGGCAGGATGGTTCGCCGTCGGGCTCTGTTCGGCATTGGCGGGGCTCGTGAATTTCGCTTCTCCGACATCGCTCAGATATTGCCCGTCACCAAGGCCCAACAACCAGGCGCACCGGCTTCTTACTCGCTTCGCTTGCAGATGAGGAATGGAGAGAAGGCGACGCTGGCCGACATGATCGATAACCGTCAGGAGGCTCGCTGGGTCGCCGCCCAACTGGAGAAGCTGGCCGGCCTTGAACTTGACACGCACGTCGCTGTCGACACTGTTCTCGGGAGCTACGGTCCGCCGCCGCAACGGGGACAAACGGCATCAAGACCTCTTCCAGCGTTTCGCCGCAATGGTCTAACCGCTCTTGCGGTGGCGATCGCATTCTTCCTCGCCTGTGCGGGTTTCGTCTCCTACCGTTTTTTCTCGCCGGATTATGGCAAGCCCAACCGAAGATCCAGGGTCTCGAGACCGGCCAAATCTTCCCCGCACGAGTTGGCTCGCTCGCCGCTCACAGACATTGACCTGCAACATCTGCAAACGCTTTCCGAACAGGCGCAGGCGGAAGAATTGCTGGGCCGGGCAATTCAGCATGACCCTCGCGCGCTCGACCTGTTCGAGGAGAATATTGGCGTCTGGCACGATCTCCAGCGCACCGCGAACATGAACGAACTGGAGAGGCGCTCTCAATTCTCCACCGACCTGCGCGTTCGCTACGCCAATGCAGATCTCAACCTGGCAATCAATGGCGTGCCGAAAACTAACGCCTCGGTGGACGCCCTCATAGCGCTGGCGCAAGCCGACCTCGCGCATCGCGCCTACAGCGTGTACGCGATGGGAATGCTGGCCGGCCGCGGCGTGGGCTACGATCGCATTTATCCCGTCCTGGTGGGCTACGCCAAAAACGACCCCAACCCGCAGGTGCGGCAGTGGGCCGTCGAAGGCATGCGCTACCTGGGCACCGATGAAGCTCTGGACCAACTCTTCGATTCCTTTACGCACGACCCATCCGACGCGGTCCGCGATCGTGCGGGCTGCAACGTGTCCGACTGCGGCAACTTCATGCGCAAACAGCGCCTGCGAATGGTGCCCAAACTGATCGAGCTAGCCGCAGATCCCCAAATTACCCAGCAAATGCGCAACTGGACGTTCCTCGCGTTGCATGAGGTCACTGACGCTGCTCTGCCTGGCGATGCATCGGCTTGGCGAGACTGGTATGCCCAACACGGGGCCGAAAAGATGACCGAGTTCGAACAGTTGGATTGGTGGAGAGTGCGCGGCGATCAGTAGCACCATGTCAGTGGGAGGGCGAACATAAGGATGCTCTGCGGGAGTCGGAGTTTGCAAAGGCTGGGCGACGCGATTTGCAAGACTCTGTCCTCGCGACCCCTCGAGCGCATGGTTGAAGGGCGTCTGTGCCGTTACATTGTTAGACGATCGTTCGACTCTAAGAGGGTGTTGACGAGTTAGACGCTCCAGTCGATTGTGGTGGAAAAGTCCACCTCGAGCAGAAGGGCTCTAATAAAATGGAACTGGGAAGCCTGGGATTGGAAGACAGTCGCGAAAAAGTTCAAGAATCGGGTGTCAGCGGTCACGTGCGCGAGGTCACGCACGTCCTCACGCTGGAGGAAATCGCCAACCTTGCGGCGAAGGAGGGACAACCCGCCGAGACCTTGCTGAACGTCGTCGCCTTGATTGCCAAACGGTTTGAAACCGACGTTTGTTCGGCGTATCTACTCGAGCCAGACAGAGCCAACCTGGTACTCGCCGCGACCGTGGGGCTTCGGCGAGAGTGCATCGGCAACCTGCGAATGGCAATCAACGAAGGACTAGCAGGGCTGGTGGCGGAACAGGTGCGACCTGTTGCGGTGGAGCAGGCACGGAGTCACCCGCGTTTTAAGTATTTTCGGGAAGCCGGCGAGGATGCCTACCAGTCATTCCTCGGGGTTCCACTCATCGACCGTGGGGTTCTACAGGGTGTTCTGGTGGTTCAAACCCTGGACCCCCGGGTTTTCCGCGAAGATGAGATTCTCATGTTGAGCCGGGCGGCGGCACAGGTCGCGCCGGTGGTGAGCGAAGCACGGATGCTCGATCGCTTCATCGCTCCTGCGCAGGAACGCCTTTGGGCGCTGGCGCGTAACCTTTGGTGGAGTTGGGACCACGATGCCGTAAGCTTGTTCCGCGATCTCGACCCAGTACGCTGGAAGCAGCTCAACCAGAATCCGGTTTCGCTGCTGGCGGAATTTCCACTGGCGAAACTGGAAAGCCGCGCTGCGGAACTCGTCCTGCACAGCCGCATTAATTACGCCTACCGCCGATTGCAGGAATACTTACAGGCGGACCGTACCTGGGGCACACGGCATGCCGGGGTCTTGCGGCCTTTGCCTGTGGCCTATTTCTCGGCGGAATTCGGAATCCATGAATCACTCCCGGTCTATTCCGGTGGACTCGGCGTACTTTCCGGAGACCATATTAAGAGCGCATCCGATCTCGCGATTCCGCTGGTTGGCATCGGCTTGTTCTATGGACAAGGGTATTTTCGCCAGCGCCTGGATCATAACGGCTGGCAGCAGGAAGAATATCTGGAGACCGATCCCACCCAATTGCCTTTGGAAGTCGCGATCGGCACGAATGGCCGTCCGGTCGCGGTAAAAATCGAGACCCGCAGCGGTTCCATTCATGCCAAAGTCTGGCGCGTCGAGGTGGGACGCTGCGACCTTTTCCTGCTCGATTCGGATGTTGAAGATAACACTCCGGACGACCGCGAGCTGACCTCCCGCCTCTACGGCGGAAACGCTCGCACGCGAATCCGTCAGGAGTTGTTGCTTGGCATCGGAGGCTTCCGCGCCCTTACCGCCATGGGCATCACCCCTGGCGTTCTTCACCTGAACGAAGGACACAGCGGATTTGCGGTGCTGGAAGCGATTCGGACTCGCATGGTGGAAGAGGGCATCGGATTCGACAGCGCGGTGCCACGCGTGTCGCGGGAAGTGGTCTTCACGACCCATACCCCCGTGCCTGCAGGCCATGATCGCTTCGATGCGGAGCTGATCGAAGAGCACCTTGGGCCTCTGCGCGAACAGCTGGGTCTTTCTCAGGAGAGCCTGATGGGGCTGGGGCGGGAGAGTCCAGACAACCAGCAGGAGACTTTCTGTATGACGGTGCTCGGTCTGAGAGTTTCGCGCCGTGCCAATGCAGTTTCCGCCCTGCACGGCGAGGTATCCCGGGCGATGTGGGCCGGGCTCACTCCGGGTAAGCAGGAAGATAAGGTTCCCATTGGACACATCACTAACGGAGTTCATGTTCCGTCCTGGCTGGCTCCGCAGATGTTTCGCCTCTATGATCGGCATCTAGGAACGAACTGGCATCAGCGCAGCAGCGACGCGCGCACCTGGGAAGGCATTGAGAACGTGGATGACGGCGAACTTTGGGAGACGCACCTTAGCCTGAAATCGCAGCTGCTCGAGTTCGTACGCCGCCGAGCGGTGGAACAAGCCGAGCGCCGCCTCGAATCACGAGAGGTCTTGCAGAGACTGGCTAAGGTACTGAGTCCAGACGCACTCACCATCGGATTTGCCCGCCGCTTTGCCACCTACAAGCGAGCCAACCTGATTCTCGCCGACATCGAGAGCTTGGCTACCATGGTGAACGATCCCAAACGGCCTGTGCAGTTCATATTTGCCGGCAAAGCACATCCTAACGACGAACCGGGCAAGCGGGTTCTGCAGCAGATCGCCGAATTGATGCGCAACTCACGGTTCGCCGATAAGTTCGTCTTTGTCGAAGACTATGACATCAACGTCGGGCGCTATTTCGTGCAGGGCGTTGATGTCTGGCTGAACAACCCCCGGCGTCCGCTGGAGGCATCGGGTACGAGCGGCCAAAAGGTGGTTTTGAATGGCGGATTGAACCTTTCTGTTCTTGATGGCTGGTGGGCTGAGGCCTACGACAGCATGAATGGATTTTCCATCGGGACGGGCAGAA
>Ga0302325_10016074_pt1 | contig 15882 bp, 10 predicted proteins | sample Palsa_T0_2_FD_201948 | JGI IMG/M metagenome (GOLD analysis project Ga0302325, IMG submission 201948) | Peat permafrost microbial communities from Stordalen Mire near Abisko, Sweden - Palsa_T0_2 | ecosystem: Environmental > Terrestrial > Soil > Palsa > Peat permafrost | place: Sweden: Abisko... | reverse complement strand
CCGGTGGCGGTCACCACGATGTCGGCAGGGATCTCCTCGCCGGAGCTGACCCTGATCCCGTGCTCGGTGAACGTCTCGATGGTGTCAGTGACGATCGAGGCCGACCCCTCGCGCAGTACCGCGAACAGATCGCCGTCCGGGACGATGGCGATGCGCTGCTGCCACGGGCGGTAGCGCGGGGTGAAGTGCTTATCGACGTCGAAATCCTCGGGCAGCAGCGGGCGGATGGACTCCATGAGGAACGCGTGCAGTTCCTCTGGCGCTTCGCGGGCCGTGGCGGCCAGCCAGTCAGTCTGCGCGATGTGCTGGCGGCGCAGGATCTCGTGCGTCCACTCCTCGGGAATATCCAGCGCCCGCAGCGTCACTGCGAGCTCATCCGTCGTGGGCGGGGCGAAGAAGTACGACGGCGACCGCTGCAGCATCGTGACGTGCTCCGCCTTCTCCGCGATTGCCGGGATCAGCGTCGCGGCCGTGGCACCGGAGCCGATCACGACGACGCGCTTGCCCGCCAGATCCAGGTCCCCGGGCCAGCTCTGCGGGTGCACGAGCACGCCCTGGAAGCGATCCATGCCCTCCCACTCGGGCCGGTGGGGCCTGGCGTGGTTGTAGTAGCCCTGGCACATCCACAGGAAGTCGGTGGTGTACCGGAGCTGCTGTCCGTTGTCGTCCCTGGTGACATCGACGGTCCACTGGCGGTCCTCGGTGGACCAGCTGGCCGCCGTGACCCGGTGCCGGTAGCGGATGGACTGCCGGAGGTCGTCCTCCTCGATGACCTCGTCGAGGTAAGCGAGGATCTCCTCGCCCGCCGCGATCGACGGGCCGCGCCATGGCTTGAACCGGTAGCCGTAGGTGAACAGGTCACTGTCGGAGCGCACGCCCGGATACCTATGGGTCCACCACGTCCCTCCGCGGTTGTCCTGGGCGTCCAGGATGACGAAGGTCCGGTCGGGGAACTGCTCCCGCAGATGGTGCGCGGCGCCGATGCCGGAGACCCCGGCGCCGACGATAAGCACGTCGACGTGACCGGCGTCCTGGATCTCCTGCGTGCCCTCGGCAGGACCGGTCGTGGGTGCAGTCGTTGTCATGGCCGGCCCTCCGTGCAGCGCGCTGATGGCAGCAATACTAGCTCCGGACTTTTCGGTGAGCATCCGGTCAATCTGTCCTCTTGCCCGCCCGCCAGCCGCCGATCGTCATATACCTAGAGGCAGACAGCAGACCTGCAGAGGAGGCGAGCGTGCCATGCCGGATGACAGCAAGAAACGGGCGATGTACCAGGCGCTGGTTGATCGCGTCCTGAACGGAGAGGGCTCGGCAGCTGCCGAGCAGCGAGCCCGGGCGTTCAGCAACGAAGGACTCTCCCCGCCGCTGCAGTCGCTGATCGGAAAGGTCGCCGCCAGACCGGTCCAGGTCGCCGAGGCGGACTTCGCTGCGGCCCGGGCATCGGGCTTCAGCGAGAACCAGCTCTTCGAGCTGGTGATCTGCGCTGCGGTCGGCGAGTCCGCCCGGATGTACGAGGCGGGGCTTGCGGCCCTGGCTGAGGCGACCGGCAGCGAGGCAGCTGACTAATGCGCCTCGACATCCTTAACCGCGGCTACCAGCCCGGAACAAAGATGCTGTTCGCTCTCATCCGGCTGTTCTCCGGGCACCCGGTACCCGACGCCGCCAAGCTCGTCTTCTACCGGCCCGACTTCTATGGCGCCAGGGCGAAGGCGTTCACTCACGAGGCGATGCGCGGGCCGTCCGCCTGGTCGGTGGGAGACCGGGAACTGATGGCCGCCTACGTGTCCGCAGCGAACGAGTCCGCATTCTGCATCGGCGCGCACACTGCGACTGCAAGTCAGGCGTACCACGACCGCGCGAAGGTTCAGGGAGTGCTCGCCGACCTGGAATCGGCCTCCGTCGAGGAACCGCTCCGGGCCACGCTGCGGATGCTCGGCAAGCTGACCGCTGAAGGACAGGTCAGCGCCGAGGATATGCGGGACGTGCTATCAGCCGGCGTTTCACCCCGCCAGGTCGAGGACGCGCTGGCGGTCTGCGCCGCGTTCAACACCACCGACAGGCTCGCCGACGCCTTCGGTTTCGAGGTGCTCAGTCCAGAAGGCTTCGAGGCAGGAGCCAGGTACCTGCTTAAGCGGGGCTACCGGTAACGCATTCGACACCGGGCGCAACGGCCGGCCGTGGCTCGTCATCCGTGAGAGGGACGGCTAGCCCGTCGCGGTGAAGACAGGGGTCATTCCGCAGCACGATGCGCTCGGCAGCACCCCGCTCATAGCTTCGCAGCATGACGTCAGCAGCCCGGGGACGACGCGCGACAGGCCGGCCGAGATGACCGCAAGTCTCATTCGTGACGGCTATCTGCCGCAGGCCGACACCCGGACGCTTACCGGCTCGGGGGCTACCGGCTCGGGGTCTACCGGTTCGGGGGCCACCGGCACGCTGGCCGGCGCGCCCACCGCCGCCGGCGACGGTGACTGGGGCCGGGCGCTGGGCTGGCTGGAGAGCCGGGGCGGCCGCCGGCTTGTCTGGCTCACGCTGCTGCTGGAGGTCGCAGTGGTCAGTGGCTTCGCGATCGTCTACCGGCCATTCGACCTGCAGATCTACCTGTGGGGCGGCCGGGCCGTCACCGAGGGGCTGCGGCTGTACCGGGTTGCACCTCAGGCCAGCTGGTTCACCTATCCGCCGTTCGCCGCCGCGCTCTTCACTCCGCTGGCCGCGATGCCGGCTGCTGTGGTCCGGGTGGTGTGGGAACTCGCCTCCATCGGGGCGCTGACCTGGGCCAGCCTGCTAACCCTGAGGCTGGCCGGCTGCCGGCCGTCCGGGACTGTCGTGGCCGCCATGGTGGCCGCTGGCCTGATGCTCGAGCCGATGTACCACACGCTGTTCCTGGGCCAGGTCAACCTCTTCCTGCTGGCGCTTGTCCTCACCGACGTGTGGCGCGCCGCGCGCGTCCGGCCCGCCGGGATCGCTGTCGGGATCGCCGCGGCGATCAAGCTGACGCCGGGCATCTTCATCCTTCTGTTCCTGCTCACTCGGCGCACGAGAGGCCGTGACCGGTGCCGCGATGTTCGCTTGCTGCACCCTGATCGGCTTCCTGATCGATCCCACCGTCTCGCGCCTGTACTGGACCCGGTTGTTCTACGACACGCGGCGGGTGGGCGGCACCTACATCAGCAACCAGTCGCCCTACGGCGCTGTGGCGCGGTGGCTGGGCGGCGTGGGCCACGTCGGTGCCTGGTACGCCGCCGTCCCGGCTGCCATTGCCGCGCTGGGAATCACGGTGGCGGCAGTTCTGGCGCGCCGTGACGACTGGCTGGGCGTGGCGGCCATGACCGGGATCACCGGCTTGCTGATATCGCCGATCTCGTGGACCCACCACTGGGTCTGGGTTATGCCCGCGCTGGTGGTCCTCCTGCGCGGCGGACGGCGGAGCCGAGTCGCCGCGGCGCTCGGCTTCGCGGTCTTCGTGCTGGCGCCGATGTGGTGGACGCCACATTCCGGCCAGGCCGGTGATTATGGAACACACGGCGTGCTCACGCTGGCCGCCAACTGTTTCCTGATCTCCGGGCTGGCTTTCATGATCTACATGACCGTCTACGTCTGGCGGTCCGGCCCGAGAGTTCGGTGGTCCCGGCCGGACCACGGCAACTCGTGGCACGTCGCGGGTGAACATGTCCCGGCGAGTGAGGTGGTCTAGCGTGCGGCCAAGTGCAATTCACGGCGCGGTAATGCTGCTCGCCCGGTGGACGCCGTACCTCGAGTCGGAAATGCTGGGCCTGGCCAGCGTCATCGAGCAGGGCAGCGTGTGCCTCGACGTGGGCGCGGCCGCTGGCCTGTACAGCCTGGTGCTGTCCCGGCTTGCCGGCCCCTCCGGGCAGGTCCATGCCGTCGAGCCACTGTCGTTCGCCCACCCGATGTGGCGCCGGGTGCTGCGCACCTCCTACCGGCAGAATGTCTCCCATTACGCTCAGGCCCTGGGCGCCGAGCCGGGGTCGGGTGTCATGAGCGTGCCGTTCAGCCGGCACGGCCCGGTCACCGGCCGGTCCTTCCTGACCGGACGGTCCTCGGGGCTGGGGTCGAACGCCGAGTTCATCCGCCACGACGAGGTCACCGTTGACGTCGACACGATCGACGCCCTGATCTCTCGGGCAGGCGTCACCCGGCTGGACTTCATCAAGATCGATGTGGAGGGTGCCGAGCTGTACGTACTGCGGGGCGGTCAGCACAGCATCGACAGATTCCGGCCGGCGATGCTGATCGAGATCGAGGCCCGGCACACGGCCCGCTACGAGCACACTGCCGCCGAGGTCGCGGACTGGATCATCCAGCGCGGCTACCGGATGTACTCCTGGCACCGCGGCTGGCAGGAGGTCAGTGAGGTATCCGCCGGCAAGCGCAACTACCTGTTCCGCCCGGCCCCGGCGGAGCGGTAAGGCGTCAGCGCTGCTGACTAAGCACGGTATCTGTAAGCCGCCTGGCCAATGTGCTCAGCGATGATGGCGGTGATGGCGCAAGGTGGAGCAGTGGCTGCATTGAATATTCGCAACCTCAGCGCAGCTGTGAAGCGGCGCGTCCAGATCCGCGGGGCTCGCCACGGCAGGTCAATGGAGGCAGAGGCGCGCGCGATCCTCGCTGAGCCGTTCGTGATCCGGCGGACTCCGCCGGACTGTTCACTGCGACTCACTTCGGCACTCCGGCGATGCTCAGGTAGGCGAGTGTGGCCGCCAGCCCGAAGACCGCGAGACCAGCTGCGATGTATCGGTAGGGGTGCTTGCCTGCCAGACTGCCTGGTCGCACTCCAGGCGGGTCGTTGAGCACCATGGCAGGCGCCAGCCACACCAGTTCACTCACGCCTTCGTAGAACTCGAAGTTTGTGAGGGTGGCGAGCTGCGCATCAATCTGCTTGCGTGTCTCCTCGAGGTTCGTGGCGTACTGCGGCCCCGTGCTAGGGCCCGTGAGATAGGGCTCGGCGGCAGCCTCGACCTCGTGTCTCGAAGCGGCCACGAGTACATCAACGCAGGGGCTGGCCATGCCCGCACCGTCGGCCAGCAGGCAGTGGAGGACCTGGATCGTGTCGTACGCGCGCACGGCGGCGTGGTCATCCGGCGGCGGCGCAGGCAGGGAACGGGTGACCAGCGAACGTGCCCTGGCCCGGTCGTGCGCTGAGGGAGTCTCGCCGGCCAGGCGGCGGCGGGCGACGTCAAGAGCGAAGGACACCGACTCCCGCCGGGGATAGCCAGGGGCGGCCCTTGGCCCGTGCACGGATGCCGCCAGCCGACGGTGCCGTGGCGGTGAGTACGCGCGGGATAGGCGTTCTGCCAGTTTGCAGGCGTATCTGGCCTGGTCATCTGGGCTCGCGGCGGCCAGGTGCCGGCGAAGGTTGTCCAGGTAGGTGTTATCGAGGTCCTTGTCGCGCACGGACAACGCGATGATGTCGGCTCTTAGCGCGCGTGACCGCGCGTGCCGGCCGCGCAATTCGGCCGTCGGTCTCGGACTGGCAGTGACGAACGTCAGGAAGAGCGGCAGCAGAAGCACCAGTCGCAGGTGCGCGCCTAGGCCTGACCCCGCCGTCTCGCCGGTATCGGTCAGCAGGCCGGTGAGGCTGCCGCGAACATGGCCGACTACGGCCAGGTAGGCGAGCAGCGGTACAACGATGGCGCTGGTCCCGGCGAGCCAGCTGAGCTGCCGTTCCGTGCTGCCATCACGCTTCATGTCCCTGCCGCCAAATGCCAGCCCGTAGATGATCGGGGCTGCCAGTGCCAGCACGGCGAGCCGGCCGGCAGACCCCAGCGACGCAGGGACGGCGAACGGGAGGAAGGCGAGGACGGGCATGACGAGGACGACGCATAGTGCCGCCTGCGCGACTTCGGGTCGCGCATGCCACAGGCCGAGCGCGGCGACGGCTGCGACGGGCACAGCGACGACCGTGAACACAACGGGGTCGGGCAGGACCGGGTGGGTGAAGGCGGAAAGCAAGAGCCCGCCGCGCATCCGCAGGAGTGCCCCTCCCAGCAGCAGTACTGACCAGCAGGCCAGGGGCAGCACCACGGTCTCGTAGCCTGTGCGCCCCGCTGGGCTGCCGTCCACGTTGGTGGTCTTGATGGTTCGCGCCCACAGCAGGAAGGCCAGCCAGGCACCGAATGCGATCAGGGCGATAATCCCGGCAGCCGCGACGATCATGACCGCGCTGTCGAGGACCCTTCCCATGAAACTCAGGCCGAAGGGAAACTCTGAGGCGATCTCGTTCGGCAGGGCCCCAGTCGGCCAGCGGGACCCAGTGAGGATCACCAGCGCGCAGCATGCGGCGAGACCGGCGAGCACCGCGACCGGCTGGCGCCGCTTTCCGGCCCCCAGCCACAAGGTCGCGGCAGCGAGGGCGAACACGCCGATACTGACGACCAGGTCCGGCGCGGCAGCGGGCAGTGACTGCTCAAGAAGGAAGTGCACTGCCTGGTAGAAGATCCAGACACCGGCGGCGATGCTGCTGTAGAACAGCAGGCCCGTCGGAATGTAGGCGGCTCTGGTCGCTTCCTGCAGGTCGAGCCGGCCGTGTGCTCTGGCGACGAAGAACGCCGCCAGAGCGGTCACCGCTACCGCGAGGATCCACGCATCTGGATGGGCGTCGCGGACCAGGGGCCAAGCGCCAAAGTGTCCCCCAAGCCATCCCGGTAGCCCACCGGATGTGCCGAGCGCCAGCCACAGCAGCACGGCGATGACCAAACCGGCACGCAGCCAGCGAAGACGCTGATTGTCTAGTGCTGTCCCCAGTCGGAAGCCCGCGGCGACGCATCCTGAGACCCACTCGATGCTGCTCGCCACCACCAGCGGGATGGCGAGCAGTCCGCCGACAGAGGCCACCACCAGCACGGGGTCGCCACCAAGGCCCGGCAATACCGGGAAGCCGTACAGGAAAGCGCGCGGCCCGTCCTGAGACAGCAGCGCGAAGATGGGCGCGAGCACGGCCGTTGCCGCGAGACCGGGCTGAGCCACCTTACGGTAGGGCGACCACGGAGTCGCGATTAACAGGAGCGCGGCCAGGACCCCGCCCAGTGCCAGCGCCACCGCGAGGTGCTGGCGGGCAGCTGAGGTGGCCACTCCCGCCACCGTCGCGGGGGCGAAGCCAGTCACGTACAGCGTCAGCCCGGCGAAGGTGGCAAGCAGGATCGCGACAAACGCGCAGGCTGCCACGCCAGCCAGTCCGAGCAGGTAGTCGCGGGTCGCATGCAGGACGAGGATGCTTCCGGCGAGCAGTCCGGCTGGCGCGACGACCTCGGCGGCGGTGACCTGCCAGGCCGACTGCTGCCCGGCGGCTGCGGAAGCAGAGACCAGCAGCACCATGCTGGCCAGCACCGTGACAGCCGCGGCGGCTAGTAAGTACTTTCCGAAGGCGGACAGGTCCCGGATCCGCGGCAACTCCACCGGGTCTCCGAAGATCACCCTGGCTGCTGCTCGCAGCGCCTCGCTCGCCTGACGCCTCTCCTGCCGGTCCGGCTCCAGGATCCGCTGCCCGGCCGGGCGCCGTGCAATATCCGACATGCTTCAATCTTTGCGTTCAGCGCGAGACGGCGCCAAGCCAAGCCCTGCAGATCACGCCAGTCTGCACGGACGCTAAGTGGTGATCTTGCCGTCGACCAGGTGCAAGACGGAGTCGGCCAGGTCGATTAGCGCCGGATCATGGGTGGCGACGAGTGCGGTGACGCCCTCCGACTCCACTGTTGTCCTGAGCAGCCGCATGATCTGGCGGCCGGTCTCGCGATCAAGCTGGCCGGTGGGCTCGTCCGCGAGCAGCAGAGACGGCTGTGCGGCGAGCGCCCGTGCGATCGCCACACGCTGCTGCTGACCGCCGGACAGCTCGGCCGGGCGCTGCTTCGCGTGGTCGGCGAGCCCGACCTTCGACAGTAGCAACTCGACGCGGGATTCGCGCTCTTTCGGCGCGGCCCTGGCGATCCGCAGCGGGACGCCGACGTTCTCGGCGGCGGACAGCACGGCCAGCAGCCCGAACGACTGGAAGATGTACGCCACTGTCTCCCGCCGTAGCTGCATGCGCTCCCGCTCGCCCATCGCGGTCATGTCGTGCCCGGCGACGGAAATGGAGCCGCCGTCGGCGGTGTCGAGGCCGCCGACGACGTTAAGCAGCGTCGTCTTCCCGGATCCGGATCGGCCGAGGAGCGCGACCAGCTGCCCCTCGCCGACAGTGAAGGTGACGCCGCGCAGCGCCGCCGTCGCCGTTGGCCCGCTCCCGTAGGTCCGGGTCAGATCCCGGACGTCAATCATGTTCTTCACCAATCGTCCTCATCTGAGATTGGTGCGGGCCAGACACCGATGTGGTCGGGCTCGGCTTCCAGCCGGACACGATCGCGCATGCCGAGCGCGTCGGTCATCTCGGGCGGCAGCTGCAGCCGCCCGAGACGGTCGAGCACCGCATACTCCACTGCGTGCCCCAGCCCGGAGCCGTCCGCCGAATCAGAACGCAGTGTCTCCGTGCTTGTCCGGCCGTCCCTGATCGCAATCACCCGCCGGACCATCCCCGCGACTTCGGGGTCGTGCGTCACGACCAGCACCGTGACGGCAAGCTCAGAGTTAGCCGTCTGCAGAGCACCGAAGACGGAAGCAGCCGTCTCGGTGTCTAGTTCGCCCGTCGGCTCATCGGCCAGCAGCAGCGACGGCGAGTTCGCGAGCGCCACACCGATCGCCACCCGCTGCTGCTCGCCGCCAGACATCTGGTCGGGCCGTCGTCCGGCACAGTGCGCGACCCCGAGCACGTCAAGCAGCTCGAGAGCACGCGACCGGCGCACCGAGCGCGACGCGCCCGCCAGCTGCAGGGGGAACTGGACGTTCTGCAGTCCCGTCAGGTAGGGCAGCAGGTTCCGCGATGTCTGCTGCCAGATGAACCCCACCACCGCACGCCGGTAAAGCTTCCGCTGCCGGGCGGACATCCACCCTAGGTCGTGCCCGGCTACCCGGACCACGCCGGCGGTCGGCGCGTCGAGCCCGGCCAGGATGTTCATCAGGGTGGACTTGCCAGATCCCGATGCGCCCACCAAGGCAGTCAGTTCGCCCGGCGAGATTACAAGGTCAAGGCCCTGCAGTGCCTGTACCTCAATGCCGTCGGCGCTGTAGATGCGCACCAGCCGGTCGCAGACAATCAGGGCTCCGTCGCCGTACCGGGCGCCGGAACCTGGCGCCGCGTCTGCCCGGAGCTCCTCAGGCCGAGGCAACTTTCATTCACCTCCGCGCAGGGCCGACGCGACGCCGCGCCGTGCCTGTATCTCGATTGCCAGGGTCACGGCGGCCAGCACGATCAGCCCGGCGATCGGCAGCGCTACCGACGTCACGTCGGGTACGAGCGGCACGCCGGCACTGGAGCCGGTAAAGGCCGACAGGTTGATCCCCGGCGCGACGATCCCGGGCAGTATCAGCGCGGACGCGACGGCCGCGACCGCCGCCGCGATGACCGCTGGGAGCACTTCAAGCAGCACGAGCCAGGTCCGCTGCCCATCGCCGAGCCCCATCGTTGCCAGCCGCGCCAGGGTGGCTTCCCGGTCCGCCGCCCCGAGCGCCAGCTGCAGCAGCATCACTGCCAGCCCCAGCCCCGCCGCGCTCGCCAGTGCGAGCGCGAACAGCAGGAACGCACCGCGCTGCACCGGGGCGCGGGTCAGCTGCCGCAGTAGTTCCGAACGGACGGTGATGGCGGCCGCGGGCACCATCCTGTTCACCAGCGCGGTGAGCCGGGCGACATCGATTCCTGGCCCGTTCAGCAGCATGAGGTTGGGTGCGATGTTCAGCTCGTGCGCGATCAGGGACTCGGGCATCAGGACAAACGCCCCGCCGGCGGCCAGCGCGGGCGTGCCGGACAGCGTCCCGGCGACCCTGATCCGCACCGGCGCGCCGGTGTCGGAGGTCAGCGTCACGGTCTTGCCCCGGCCGAACGCCGCCAGGGCGCGGGGGGAGGCAAGTACCCCGTTCCCGCTCAGCAGGCCGGGGCCCACGGCGGGCCAGGTCCGGGACGACGCGACCAGCGCCGAGTAGCCGGCCGGATCAACGGCGAGCGCGGTCACCAGGGTTCTGTTCGGCGCGGTCAGGAGCCATTCCGACACCACTGCGGCGTCCTCGACGCCCGGCACGGCCGCGAACGCGCGCTGGGCCGCGGCGGGGATCGCCCCCGCTGGCCCGGTGTCCGAGATCGTTACGTCCGCGCCAGCGGCCTGCCAGGAGGCACTGATCTCGCCCTGTGTCACCGCGTTACGGACCATTCCCGCGAAGGCGGCCACGGTGATCGCCAGTACCAGCGCGAACGCCGGCAGGATGAGGGTAAGCGCCCCCCGCGCGGCCAGTGCCAGGCCGAGGAACCCGGTTGCGCTCCGCCCTCGGGCGGCGCCGCGCAGCAGCCCGCGCAGGATCAGCGGGTAGAGCCGCACCATGACGAGAACGGCTGGGATGGCCACCAGCGCGGGCGCGGCGGCGGTGTAGAGGTTCACACCGGTGCCCGGCTGGCTGCCCTGCTGCCGGAACACGACGATGCCGGCGATCGCAGCGGCAACTGCGGTCATCTCGACGACGAGCCGGACCCCGCCGCGGAACCGGCGCCGGCCGCGCCTGCCGTAGCCGAGCGCGCCGTAACCCTGGCTCGGCTGGTTCGGTCCCCTCTGCCCGGGCCGGGAGTAGCCGCCCGCGGCCCGGCCACGGCCGGAGCCGGGCAGCCGCTGCTGCCATGCGCCCAGCACGGCAGGCGCGCAGATCGCGACCGCGAGCACTGCGAGCCCTGGCCACCAGCCGCCCGGTGGCGTAGGCCCCGGTACGAGCAGGACCGCGACGGCGCCCCCGATGACGGCAGCCGGGACGCAGCCGACCGCCGCCCCGCGCCCGGCGGCGAGGCCGGTCTGGAGCAGCGTGGCGCCGCGGGCGCGGCGCAGCGCCAGCTCAGTCGCGCGGCGCAAGACGATCATCCGCGCGGCCAGCAGCAGCACGACAGCGGCGGTTACCGCGAGGCTCACGTACAGCAGCCACAGCAGCGCGTCGACCGCGGCGGCGGTGCCGGTAAACGAGGCGAGGGCGCTGATGAACCCGCCCAGGGTCTGCTGCAGTCCCGTGCTGACCGTTACCTCGGTCGCGATGTTTTCAAGCGGGCCGGTCAGCGGCGGCTCTTCGCTGACGATTCTCCGCAGCGCCGCGGCCAGTGGAAGCGCCTGGTCTCCGAGCAGCCCGCTGAAGTTCACGGGAAGTACCCACAGCACGTTGAGGGATCCGGGGCCGTAGTCCTGCTGGACCGCAGCGGACTCATCAGGCAGTGCGAACACGCCGGAAGTCCAGTACGGGGGTGACGTACCCGGCACGTTCAGATCGGGCACGGCCAGCGACGGATCGGCGGCCCAGAAGGACGAAGCGGGCTGGCTCTCCGCCACGATCGCCGTGACCCTGAGCGTGATAGTCGTCCCCACGCCCGACGACGGAAGGGGCGGCCCGATGGTCCGCACCGCCGAGCCGACCTTCAGAGCGAACTTGCCCGCGGTCTGCCGTGTCACCGCGACGTTGATCGTCGGAAAGAATCCGGCGCTATGACGTGACGCCGCGGGGGCCGGGGCGGAGAGGGTGCCTGCCAGAACCCGCACATGGCCGGTGTACGGGAGGCGATAGCTGACCTCCATCTCTACGCGGTAGCCCCCGGTGCCGGCGAGGGCGCTCTCCACGCCGAGCTCGCTCGTCGTCATGCTGGCCCAGTCGGCGGAGACCGGGGCAAGGTGCAGGACGCCTTCGTTGAAGTCGCTGTTGAACTGATCCCCGAGGTTGCTCAGCTGGCTATCGGTAAAGCTGGTCTGCGGCGCGGCGATGCTGTCATTGAACTCGCTCCAGCTGGTGCTCGCCGTGATCGTCTGTCCCAGCGGCGGGATGTCACCGAGTGTCTGGCGCAGCGCCTGCGTCCTGATGTTCAGGGCCTCGCGCGGCCCGGCCGTTGCACCGAGCACGCAGCCGAAGACGAGCACCGCCAGCGCCAGCGTTGCGACCGCGCCCATGCCGGTCAGGCGCCTGGTGTGCATCTCCGCGGTGCGCGCGTTCATGTTCACGCCGCCTCCGCCGCGCGTAGTCCGGCTGCGGGATCAGGGCGCCTGATCATGATGAGCGCCGAGGCGAGCACGGGCAGGAGGGCGATGGCCGCGGCGAGCGACAGCGTCTGGGGCAGGTCGAACAGCGTCACCGGCGGGGGCGCCGGCAGTGTCGCGGCTGGGCTCAGGGTGACGGCGGGAACGAGCAGCCTGGCGACCACGGTGCCGAGGATGACGCCGAGCACGGCCGCGGGAACGCTGAGCAGCAGCTTCTCCAGGCACAGTTGCAGCGCCGCGGAACGCTGGCTGACGCCGAGTGCGGCGAGCACCGCGTTCTCGGCGCGGCGCTGCCGGACGTCCGAGGCGATCGACATCCAGAATCCGGTGATCGCTAGCAGCGCGGCCGCGGCGGCGAGGGCGAGCAGGGCCTGCTGCGGCGCGGCGGACAGCGGGTTGCCGGTCAGCGCCGCCGTGGCCTCGATAGCGCCTGTGATGGCGCTCCCCGGCGGCAGCGCGCCGGACAGGCCGGGCGGGACCTGATGGTCAGCGGTGGCCAGCCACCACTCGGTCACGCCGAGCGGCGACGTGTCCTGGCTGACGAGGCGCTGCTGGACGGCGGGCAGGTCGACGATGAGCGCGCCGGTGTCAGCAGTGACCGTGGGGAAGCTCTTGATCACGGCGACGATCGACAGCGGGATCTGCTGACCGCCGAGCGTGGCCGGAACGACCGATCCGGTCCCGATGTTGTTCGCGTCCGCGAACGCGGAGGTGGCGATTGCCGGGAGCGGTGCGAGGGCGCTCCCTGCGGGATCGTTCAGGGTGACCTGCGCGGAGACCGGTTGCGGGGGCCCACCCGAGATGTAATTGAGCGCCTGACCGAAGCCGGAACTGAAGGTGAACGTCGCGGTGTCACCGGCGGCCTCCCATGCCTGGCTGGCCGGCAGGGCCGAGGCGCCCTCCGCCCCGGCCGTGGTCCGGAGATTCTGCAGGTCGGGTGACGTCGCGCTGGCATGCCAGCCGCTGAGCGCCGGGCCGGTAACAGTGAGCGCTAGCGCCGTGGTCTGAACCGGGGGCATCTGGTAGCTGAGCGCGATCTGGACCAGGCGCAACGGGTAGCTGACATCGGCGCCGCCGAGCGATGCCTCCAGGACGTGCTCCCGGCCGTCGGCGAGCAGCGTCCCCGCATCGAGCCGGTACATGTCACCAGTGCTGTCGGCCACTGTGACCGTGGCCGCGACCGGTCCGAGTTCCCTGGCGACGGCGGCCACCCGGCCGTTACCGGCCGTCAGGATGCCGCCTGTCCGGGCCGGCATGCCCGCGGCGGAGAGGGCGGCGGTGAGCGTGATGGTGTCCGGACGGCCGGGGACAGGAGCGCCGGGCGATGACTTCGGCGTGATCTTCTCGAATAGCGTGGCCGCCGGGACACTGATCTGGTCTGGGCGGATCCGTACGGTACTGGCGGCCTGCGCAGCGCCGATAGCGAGGACCTCGGTAGGCAGCGCGCCGAGCTGGACGTAGGCAGCCATGGCGTGCCGGACGCCGGCCGCGTTCGTGATGGCGCCGGTCGCGCCCGGATTCAGGGCGGACGGCGTGTCCACCCGTGCGTCCGCGCCCGCGTCGAATGAGCCCTGGTCGCTGGCGGACCTGGTCCAGCTGGCGTGCTGGGCCAGGGCAAGGGTCCCGGTGGCAACGGCCATCACGAGCAGCAGCGCGGCCCCGCCCTGGCGGAGCGGCTGGCGGCTCACCTGCCAGCCGGCGAGCGACGCTGTCAGTCCCCGCCCGTGCCCGGCGAGCCGGTCCCCGCCCTTCGCCGCTGCGGGCAGCAGGCGCAGCGTGAGGACGGTCCCGCCCGCCAGCGCGAGGGCCGGCGCCAGGGCGAGCACCGGGTCGATCGTCGCGTCCGCGCCGCTGCCCGCGGAGTAGCGGCGCAACTGCCAGCCAGCCAGGACCGCGAGCACGACGACCGCGAGGTCAGCGCCGGCCCGGGTGGCGCCCGCGATCGCGGCCTGCCGGCCGCGCCGGACTCGTGCTTCCGTCATCGCGGGCCCGGTGCGGAGCGTGGCCCCGAGCATCGCGGCGGCGGCCATGAACGTGACCGCGAGGACCGCGGCGATCGCGTAAAGCCAGGTTCCGGCCTGACTGCCCGTTCCGCCGCCGCCGCCGAGCAGGAACGCCGGTCCTGGCAGCGTCACGCCCGCCGCTTTCAGTGGTCCCGCGGTGGTCAGCAGGCCAGCGAGCCAGATGCCGACCAGGGCACCCGCGACGGCGGCGACGATGCAGAGCGGGATCACCTCGGCCGCCGTCAGCCAGACGAGCTGCCATCGGGTGCCGCCGCGTGCGCTAATCAGCGCCGTCTCCTCCTCGCGCTGGCTGGCCAGGAGCCGCGCTACGGCCAGTAGCGCCGCGATGGCGAGAACCAGCAGCTGGAGGGCGATGATCACCAGCAGTGACCTGGCGACCGACAGGTTGCTGGCAGTATCGCTCAGAACCGACGGCAGGCTCGTGGACAGTTGCATGCCGCTGAGCACGCTGGAGTTCAGCAGCGCTTGCTGGAGCGCTGCCACCCCACCCGACAGTGCGGACAGGTACGTGTCGCTGAACTTCGCCATGTCCGGCTGCGCGAGCCAGGTCCCGGTCCTTGCCGTCAGCGTTCCCGCGGTCTCGGACCTTGTGCCGCTTGCTGGCGGCGCGAAGGCAGCCGGGCTGACCAGCAGCGGGCCGTACGCGGTGTAGCCGTCCTGAGTGCCGAAACCGCTGGCGGGGATCGTGTCGAGCGCCCAGTAGGAGGCGGCAGCGCCGGACAGCCTGCGCGGCGCGAACAGGCCCGTGATCCGAAAGCTGATCCTGGCGTCGCCGATGTCGTCCTTGAGCGTGAGCACATCGCCGGGCGACAGGTGCAGCAGCGCCGCTGCGGATGCCGGGAGGGCCGCCGGAATTACGCCGGAGGCCGGCGGGGCGCGGGCTGCTTGTGTGCGAGATGCCTGGCCGGGGTCAGGCGCCGCAGGCCACCGGCCGGACACCAGGATGGCGTGGCTCGTGATGCCATCCAGTGCCGCGGCCTCGAGCAGCGGCGCGTTCCCTTTGGCCGCGCTGGCCGGCGCGGGCAGTGAGCCGGGCACCAGGTCCAGCGGGTCGGACCACGTGCCTGACCAGAACTCGAACGGCACCCCGCCAAGCGACCGCCCGACTGCCCTCCGCAGCGTGCTCGCGGTCGCCGCCGTCTGGCCATTACTAACCGGGCCGGCGATCGACAGCGCGGTCCCGGGCGCGACCGACAAGTCATGGCGTATCGCGAGCGGGAGCCCCTGGCCGACGAACACGGCCAGCGCCGCTCCGATCACTGCGGCGACCAGCGTGGTCAGCCCCGCCGCCGCGAGCACCACCCGGTGTGCCGTCATATGGGACAGCGTTCCCCGCGGCTGGATCACGACTGCAAGGATTTCCTGCTGTAACCGGCAACGGCAACCTCACAGGCATAACACTTCGACTCGTCGCCATCCGGTCACGTTCCGGCGTTTCCCGCCCTGGGCCGTGCCTGCCCGCTGGCGCGCCGCGGCCGTGCGGTGCGCCGGCCGCGGTTCTGCCCGCCGGTTCCAGCGGGCTGGAACCAGATCAGCTGAGCGGCTGGGCACAACCCCGGAATCACGCTGGCGCATCTTCCCATGGGGCGGCTGCCCGGCTGGTCCGGGCAGTAGTTAGAGCAGTCAGGCGGCATCGATGGTTGCGGCGAAGTCGAGAAGAGCCTTCGCCAGCTCGTCGGGCGCCTCCATGGCGGCGTAGTGGCCCACGCCGTCGAGTGACACGGAGCTGATTTCGCCCGGCGCGGCCTGGGACATGGTGCCGG
>Ga0302325_10016073_pt1 | contig 15883 bp, 16 predicted proteins | sample Palsa_T0_2_FD_201948 | JGI IMG/M metagenome (GOLD analysis project Ga0302325, IMG submission 201948) | Peat permafrost microbial communities from Stordalen Mire near Abisko, Sweden - Palsa_T0_2 | ecosystem: Environmental > Terrestrial > Soil > Palsa > Peat permafrost | place: Sweden: Abisko... | reverse complement strand
GAAGAAGCGCGCAAGGCGTTGAGAAAGCAGGAAAAGTTAATCGGATCTGGAGATCTTTTTCTATGATGGACGTGAATTGTGACATGGGCGAAGGCGTTCCTGATCAGGAGGCGATGATGCCTTTCCTGACTAGCGCCAATATCGCCTGCGGCGGGCATGCGGGCGACGAAGATACGATGCGGATGACGATTCAACAGGCGATGCGGCATGGCCTCGCGATCGGCGCGCACCCTGGTTACTTCGACAAAGCCAACTTCGGACGCACGGAGATGATGCTGCCGGAAGAGGAGATCGCCATGGTGGTGCATGCGCAATGCGCGGTGTTCGGAAGGATCGCGGGAGAATGCGGCGCGAAGGTGACACACGTGAAGCCGCACGGTGCCCTGTATAACCAGGCGGTGAAGAGCGCGGCGATTTCGCGTGCGATTGCCGAAGGAGTGGGCAGATGGCGGCGGGATGTCGCGATCATGGGCCTGGCAGGGTCGCTCATGCTTGACGTATTCCGCGAGGCGGGCTTCCGCGCGATGGCGGAGGCGTTTGCGGACCGCAAGTATGAAGCCGATGGAACGCTTCGTTCGAGGAAGTTCGACGATGCGCTAATTCGGGATCCGAAACTGGCGGGTGAACAGGCGTTGCGGATCGCTAAGGAAGGGATCGCGGAGACGATCTGTATCCATGGCGATACGCCGGGTGCGGTGGATATTGCACGAGAGGTTGCGCGGGTTTTGTTAGGGAGGTCATAGGTATGGCAGAGATCATCGCTCCGCCGTTTACGGATCCAGCGTTGGCTGCGAAGAAGGTACAGATCGCCGAAGACCTTTGGAACACGCGTGACCCTGAGCGGGTGGCCGCGGCTTATACCGAAGACAGCCAGTGGAGGAACCGAGCTGAGTTCCTGAGCGGGCGCGCCGCGATTGTTGAATTTCTGCGCCGGAAATGGAATCGCGAGTTGGATTATCGCTTGAAGAAAGAACTGTGGGGCTTCCGGAACAACCGCATGGCAGTGAAGTTCGAATACGAGTGGCGTGACGATAGCGGCAACTGGTTTCGCAGCTATGGAAATGAGCTGTGGGAATTCGCTGAAAGTGGATTGATGCAGCGGCGCGAGGCCAGTATCAACGATTTGCCGATCTCGGAAAAGGACCGGAAACTTAGATGAAGATTGACGTACTGGTAGCGGGCGCAGGGCCGGTTGGTTTGGCGATGGCGAGTGAGTTGGCGCGCTATGGGGTCTCTGTGTGGATCGTAGACAAGGCTGCACAGCGGACGGATAAATCGAAAGCTTTGGTCGTTTGGCCAAGAACGCTGGAGTTGATGGACCGCTCAGGTTGCGGTGAGAAGTTGATCGCAGCAGGCATGCGCGTGACCGGATCAAACGTGTTCGCCGATGGCAAGGAGATTGTCCATATCCCTCTCGATACGGTTGAGAGTCCGCATCCTTATGCCCTGATGCTGCCGCAAAGCGAGACCGAAAGGGTGCTCGATGAGCATCTCAACGGGTTCGGCGTGCAGGTGGAACGCAACGTTGAGTTGGTTGGCTTTGTCGCGGGCGATGACTGTGTGACATCGACTCTGCGGCATTCCGATGGGCGGGAGGAGACGGTCGAGAGCTCCTGGTTGATCGGCTGCGATGGTGCGCACAGCGCTGTTAGGCACGGGCTGGGGATGCAGTTCATCGGTGATACGTTGCAAAGCGAATGGATCCTCGCCGATGTGCATCTCACCGGTGTTCCGAAACCGAGTGAAGTTAGCGTAATTTGGCATGCCGAAGGTGTGCTGGTTATCTTTCCCATTACGAATGACCGCTATCGCATCATCGCCGACATGGGTGAGATTCAGGGCGATACGCGGCGTCCCGACCCAACTTTGGAAGAGGTCCAGGCGATCCTCGATCAACGAGGCGAGGGCATTCGTGCGTCCGATCCGATCTGGCTCTCCTACTTTCACATCAACGAGCGAAAAGTGAAGGACTACCGTGCCGGGCGTGTATTCCTGGCAGGCGATGCAGCCCATATCCATAGCCCGGCGGGAGGACAGGGAATGAACACAGGCGTTCAGGACGCCTGCAATCTAGCGTGGAAACTGGCGCTGGTGTCCCGAGGTCTCTGTAAGGAAGAGCCGCTGCTGGGGAGCTACAGCATAGAACGCAGCGCGGTCGGGGACATGGTGTTAGAAGCCGCGGGGAAGACAACCGCGCTGGCCATCATGCGAGGGGGCGTGAAACAGGCGATTCGGAACCACCTGGCGTCGCTGATCTTCGGATTCGGTCCTGTCAAAAGGATGGCAGCGAATGTGGCGACGGAGCTTTCAATCGGATACCCGAAGAGTCCGCTGAGCGTACACAGTGCGCATGAACTGGAAAAGCCCGCGGCGGGCGAACGTGCGCCTATCCGTGAGGGAGAGGTGCCCGTAGGTGCAGGAACCGTACCGTTGTTCGTTCTGTGTGGTGAAGCCCAGGATCTCCCTGGGCGCTATGCGGGAATAGTGGATGCGGATTTCCGAAAGCCATTCCATGACGACGGACTGTGGTTGGTTCGTCCCGACGGCTACGTGGCAGTAGCCACGGAACGCGGCAACTGGGCTGAAGTGAGCGCGTTCCTGGATCAACTGACGGCCGCATAACGAGATATGATTTGCGCCATATGCGCAGGCGCGAATTCTTAGCGAGTAGTCTGGCGGTGGCAGTGCCACTTCGTGATGGCGGAGTGATCGAGGCGGACGGTTTGTCCGGACCTTGCCGTTGGGCTGCGGGAGAGTTGCGGGCCGCCATTCGGGAATGCGGGGCGACGCACATCCAAGTCGTCGCGGAGAATGGCGACGAACGCGTGAGCATCACGCAAGGTCCGTTGATGAAGACGCGCGGAGTTTACTCTCTGCTGGAGTTAGCGGACCGAGTGCGGAGTGGCGAGCCTCTTCTGGCAGTCGAAGAGACACCGGCAACCGGCATTCGCGGCATGATGAAGTGCTTCACGAGCGATGTGGAGGACAAGCCCTGGTACAACGACCGCGCGATGTGGCCGGAGTATCTGACGATGCTCGCAACACAGAGGTTCAACCGTTTCAACCTGGCCTTCGGCATCGGATACGATTTCACGCGCGAGATTCGCGACTGCTACTTTCACTTTGCCTATCCATTCCTGCTGGATGTTCCCGGATACAAAGTGCGGGCCAAGGGGTTACCGGATGCCGAGCGTGACAGGAATCTGGAGATGCTGAAATTCATCAGCGATGAAACGGCGCGGCGAGGGATGAGGTTCCAGTTGGGGATCTGGACGCATGCGTATGAGTGGACCAACAGTCCGGACGCGAACTATACCTTCGAAGGACTGACCGCGGCGAACCATGCGAGCTATTGCCGCGACGCTCTACATCAGTTGCTGATGGCATGCCCGAACATTGGTGGCGTTACGTTTCGCATCCATGGCGAAAGCGGCGTTGCCGAGGGAAACTACGAGCTCTGGAAGACCGTGTTTTCGGGAATCGTGAAGACCGGACGCAAGATCGAGATCGACATGCATGCGAAGGGCATGGACGATGGGATGATCGATACCGCACTCGCGAGCGGGATGCCACTGCTGATTTCGCCGAAGTACATCGCTGAGCATATGGGCCTTCCGTATCACCAGGCAGGCATTCGCGAGCAGGAGATGCCGCCAAAGAACAAACAGGACAGCGGATTCTTTTCGAAGAGCAGCGGGTCGCGCAGTTTTCTGCGGTACGGGTATGGGGATCTGTTGGCGGACGGACGCAGGTATGGAGTTCTGCATCGCATGTGGCCCGGGACGCAAAGGATGCTGGTGTGGGGCGATCCTGAGTTCGCCGCAGCCTTTGCGCGTGAGGCGAGGTTCTGCGGGAGCGCTGGGCTGGAGTTGTTTGAACCGCTCTCATTCAAGGGGCGGAAGGGGTCGGGGTTGCCGGGTGGGCGATTGGGATATGCCGACAAATCTCTGGATCCGAAGTGGGATTGGCAGAAGTTCGAGACGACCTATCGCGTATGGGGACGGCAGTTGTACAAACCGGGAACCGCGATGGATGTGGATGCGGGCCTGGCGCGGGCCAGCAGGATTCTGCCGCTCATCACACAGGCGCACGGGCCTTCGGCGGCGAACAACAACTACTGGCCGGAGATGTACACGAACATGTCGATTGTTGTGGCTGGGCAGAAGTCGCCATATAGCGACACGCCTGCTCCGAAGAGATTCGGCACTGTGAGCCCGTTCGACCCGGAGTTGTTCGCGGGTGTGGATGAGTTCGTAGACGGCTGGCTGGCAGGGAAGCCCACGTGGAAGTATTCTCCGCTTGAGGTCGCGGATTGGCTCGATGACCTGGCAACGGCTCAGGCGAAGGGTGAGCGCCGAGTTGTAGAGGATGTAGCGATTCAGTGCGGCATCGGGAAGTTCTTCGCGGCCAAGTTCAGGAGCGGGGTTTGGTGGGCTGTTTACGAGCGCACCAAGGACGCCGGAGCGCTGAGCAAAGCTGTATTGGAATACAAGTCCGCGCGGGATGCCTGGGCGGCCATGTCGGAACGCGGGAAGCGAGTCTATCGGGCTGATGTCACTTACGGATGGGAGGGACAGCTGCGAGGTAGCTGGAGTGACCGGCTCCCGGCGATTGACCAGGATATAACGGAGATGTCGAAACACGAAGGCATCGCGAGCGGACGCGCCTTCGAGATTCCGAAGAGGAAGAAAGTTACACGCACGCACAAGCCGCCGACGGACTTTGTGCGTGGGCAAGCGCTGAAGATCGACGCGAAGTTCGGGGGCAAAGCGGCACTGCGGTATCGGCATGTCGATCAGAGCGAACGGTTCGTGGAGTCCGAGGTGATGGAGATTCCGGCAGAGTATACGAATTCACCTTTTGCTCTGATGTATTACTTCGTCGTGGGCGGATCGATGTATCCGGGGCTCGACGCATCCCTTTCCAACCGGCCCTACTTTGTTGTGCGGGCTCACTGAACCGCATTCGCCGTAGCAATGGTCAGTTCGCGAGATAGCTTACCGCTCAGCAGGTAGACGCGGTCCGGGACGCTCCAGAATATCGTTGTGCGATCCTTCTCCAGGATGAGTGTTGCCGGACCGGAAGCTAGCTGCACTTCTTCAATGGTCGCGAACTTGTCGAAGTCGCGATCGAGCGGCAACAACCAGGGCGGGGCCGTGCCCATCTGAGTGGCCAATCTCTGAGCTTCATCAGGCGCCACGCCGAGCACTCGCAGGATGATTGCGGAGAATACCGGGAAGTCGAAGCCCGGGGGCGCAGTCAAAGTCAGCGGCAGGCTTTGTGCGAGCATGATGTCCGGCCATTCCGCGACCACGACACCGCTGGTGTGTAGCGCGAGTTGCGCGTTGTCCCACTCAGGGGGCACGGTTACGCCAGTGATCCCCGCCTTCTGTAGAGCAGTCTCAAGGACAGCGGTTTTGACAATCGTGCCGCCGGCCAAACTGAAGGTGGTCGAGAGACGCGGACTATCGGAAAGTACACCTGGGTGAGGCAGGCGGGGCTCATAATTGACGCGGCGCCGAACCTGATCTACGTCGCTGGCGGGTATCGGCGGAATCATCGAGCCCAGCATCTTGATCTCAGGAGCAGCGATCCCCCTTGGCCATGAATTCACACGAATAACCGCGACGCGATGAACCGTCAGAAACTGCCACAATTGCTGAGCCACGGCACGGCCTGCCGGAAACCACACGACCGCCGCGATGAAGACAGCGGCAGCCGTGGCCAGGTACCACCAGGATTCGCCGGGACGACGCTGATGGAACCGTGCCAGCGCAGCAGTGGAGTCCGGGTTCCACGCATCCGGCGGATTCAGGAATGACATCTTGTCAGCTACCCACTGCCGGTTATCGTTCTCCATAGCGATTCACGTATTCCTTTCGAAAGGCCGCGTCGGCGCGGGCCAATAGAGTTCCTACCGAGTTTGGATTGAGCACCAGAATGGCAGCGATTTCATTCAGGCTGTGGCCTTCGCTGCGTAGAATCAACAACGACGCTTGCACCGGATTGAGAGAAGACAAGGCCAGCCGCACTCGGGCTTGTTGTTCCTGTTGGTTCACCACCTCCTCCGGATTCTGCACAGCCGCCGAAACGGGCGCCTTGGCTTCATAGAGTGCCCGGCGCTTCCGCTTCTTGAGACTGTCGAACGCCAGGCGCAGACCCGTGCGATAGAGCCAGCCCGCAAGATTGCCTTTCGACGCCGGAGGGCTGCGGTGCAGCTTCCAAAATGCTTCGGCCGCCAACTCTTCGGCCGCGGCGCTGTCTCCGAGAATGCGATAGATTACGCGCGCAAGGGGCTTATAATTTGCGGCGAAGAGGCTGTCGAAATCAGCAGTGCTTCCAGCTAACGCCGATATGTCAGAGATGGTAGCCACATGCAATAAACGACGCTCACGCGCAGAACTTGACAGAGCCGGATCAAAGGCCCTTGAATGTGTTGCAGGCCGAAATCTGACCGTCCTGCAGGCCTTTGCGGAACCAACTGGTTCTCTGCGCGGAGGAACCGTGGGTGAAGCTTTCCGGACTTACGCGGCGTCCGGCCATCTGCTGCAGGCGGTCGTCGCCAACAGCGGCAGCGGCGCGCAGGCCGGCGTCGATGTCCTCTTCGTTGACGAGCTTGCGCTGTTCGGTTGAGAAGCCCCAGACGCCGGCGAAACAGTCGGCTTGCAGCTCCAGCCTCACGGAAAGGGCGTTGGCGTTGCGCGGGTTCTGCTCCTGCAACTGGCGCATCTTCGGTTCAATGCCCAAGATTTTCTGCACGTGGTGACCGATTTCATGAGCGATCACATAAGCCTGCGCGAACTCTCCGGGGGCTGCGAACTTCTGTTTGAGCTCGTCAAAGAAGCCCAGGTCAAGATAGACCTTTTCATCTTCCGGACAGTAAAACGGACCGGTTGCACTTTCAGCAGCACCGCAACCGGATCGCGTGGCATCTCGGAAGAGCACCAGCTTGGCATGACGGTAGGGACGATTTCCTTGCTCAGGAAGGGTCTTAGTCCAGGAACCTTGAACATCGTTCAACACAAAGGTAACGAAATCGACCTCGGGCTTTTCCCGGGCATCCAGAGCCCGATTGGGGACACCGGGAGCGGTGCGTGGGACGGGAGCAACGCGCGCGCCTCCCCCGCCGTTGAGCAGTGCGAAGAAGTTCTGGTGAAAGACCAGGCTCAGAACTCCGACCACGATCACGCCACCGATGCCTAAATGGATGCCGCCGAAACCTCCGCCCCCACCAAAGCCACCTCCACCCCCTCCTCCTTGGTCGCGGCGATCTTCAATGTCGTCACTGGGTCCGCCGGGCGTCCATTCCATAGCTCTTAGTGTAGTGCCAGGCTGGCCGGGCGCAAACCTTCCGCGCTTGCCGAAAGAGTAGTCCGCGAAGTCGCCTGGACGATGGCGATGGCTTGTCCCTGAAAAGCGTGACGCTGGCTGGAATGGAAAATCTCGTGGCTGGAGTTGTCGGCATTATCGACAGCCAGGATTTTCGCCGTACCTGTGAGTTTGAAAGTGATGAGATCGGCGGCGTTGGGAACAGGTATGTTGTTCTCGTCGACTACCGCGGCGGTAACGAATACCACGCCATCGTGGGCTGTCGCGGCGGTGAGGCGAATTTGTGCGGGCTTTCCGGCGGTGCGAAGTTCAGCAGTTGCATCCTTTGCCACCGCTTTCAAGATCCCGGGTTCGTAGTCCACTTGCCAGGTCCGGGGACTTGCGTCCTTGTGGATCTTTTGTGAACCAAGGGATTTGCCGTTGAGGAATAGCTCTACGTCTTCGCAATTGCTGTAGACTTCCACGTTTTCGCGATGCGGTGCGGTGTTTCGTGGGCTCCAATCGGCGTAGGTGGTTTGGCGGCGGGCATTATCTACCAGCTCGTAGCCCGGGTCGATCGCGGCGGCTTCTTCCGGGCCGACGCGCCGCGCGATCGCAACCATGGGCTTGCCCGACCACCAGCTTTGGCGCTCACGTCCCATCGGTTTGACGCCGCCATCGCGGTCGATCAGGCCGGATGCCGAGCCGACCACAGGCCAGTTGCGGGATTCGCCGAGGTAATCGATTCCGGCCCATAGGAACTGACCGGAGAATTCAGGATGATCTCGCATGGCGAGCCACATGCCGCGGCCCATCTGCGTTTCGGTGCCGACGATTTTGCGCTTCGGATCTTGAGCGTGCGCAGCGAGAATTTCGTTTTCGCGATAGTTCTGCCCGACCACATCGAGCAAGTCGGCCAGGCCGTTATCGTAATCGTGGCTTACGTTGGGCCGGAAAAGGGCCTGCGTGACGGGGCGCGTGGGGTCGTTCTCGTGGAATACCGCAATCAACGAGCGAAGAATCTCGTTCGCGAGAGCGGCCTTCGGGGTGTCGTGAATCTCGTTGCCCGCACTGTAGAGAATGATGCTCGGATGATTGCGGTCGCGCCGGACGGTGTCGCGCGTATCGATCTTCGACCACTCGTTGAAGAACAGATGGTAGTCGAAAGGGTTCTTCCCCACCGTCCAGCAGTCGAACATTTCGTCCATTACCAGAAATCCCATGCGGTCGCACAGATCGAGAAATTCCGGCGACGGTGGATTATGGGCCGTTCGGATCGCATTAACGCCAAGGCTGCGCAGGATCTCCAAATGATGCTGCCATGCACCGATGGGTACCGCTGCTCCCAGTGCGCCTAGTTCCATGTGGAGGCATACTCCTTTGATCTTGAAGTTCCTGCCATTCAGCCAGAATCCGGTGGCAGGGTCAAAGTGAAATTCACGGATGCCGAAGGGCACTGTCTCTTCATCGATCGTCTTGTTATCGGATTGGACTTTGACGCTGGCCTGGTAGAGGAGAGGATGGTCGATATCCCAAAGCTCGGGATGTGGAACTTCAATGTCGCGCTCGAAATCGGCAGATCCACCCGCGGCGATGGTCTGCGTGGGGGTATACGCAGCTGGCAGATTCGAGAGTGTGATGGCTAGCGAAACGGTGGCGGGTGCGGCGGACTGATTGACGACTGTGGTCTTCACATGCACCGTGGATTGCCTCGTGCTCATGAAAGTGCCCCACTGATCAATATGAACAGGATCAGCGAGAATGAGGCGTACCGGCCGATAGATCCCTGCCCCGGGCGCCCAACGGGAAGCAGGTTCCTGCGAATTATCGGCGCGGACCGCGAGAATGTTGGGCTTGCCGTCGAAGATGAGATGCCCTGTCAGTTCGTAACGGAAGCCCACATATCCATAGGGCCGCTTGCCGAGATGCGTGCCGTTGATCCAAACATCGCTGTTGGCCATGACGCCATCGAATTCAACGAAAACGCGCTGTTTGGAAAGGGTAGACGAGAGCACAAAGTGCTTCCGGTACCAGCCGATGCCCGCGGGAAGAAACGCGCCCGCGCCGCCTGTCTTGTTTTGCTGGTCAAAAGGCCCTTCAATGCTCCAGTCGTGAGGCAGGTCGACTTTCCGCCAGGAGGAGTCGCTCGTGGCGGGTTGTTCGGCGTTGGGGGTATCGTCGAGATGGAAGAGCCAGCCGGGGTCCAAATTGATCGTGGTGCGTGCGAGGGCGTGGGAACTCAGGAGCAGGAGCAGCGGCAAGTGGCGCATACGGAATCCAAAGACATTATGCGCCGAAGGCGGGGGCCGATAAGAAGTGTAGTTAGTTCTTGCGGCGAAAACGTGGGGCGCCAAGCAACAGCAGCACTGCGCCGCCCGCGATAAACGGCAACCCGCTTTGCTTCGGCGAAGATGCGACCCTAGCGTCCGCCTGGACAGCTAGGGTCAAGATAGCGAAAACGGCCAACATGTATCCTCCTGAACAGAAAAACCCGGCCGCGGATTTACAGTCATCCGTGACTCATCTGTTAAGGCGTAAACACACGTGAAAGTTGTGGCCGCGCCGCGCATAACTGGACGATTAATTACAACAGCTAGTACTTCGGCACGCTAGGATCGATCTTGGCGCTCCACTCGAGGATGCCGCCGACCATGTTGCGGGCCTTCGGATAGCCGTTGGCTTTCAGGAAATCGACCACCTTGGCGCTGCGGCCACCCATCTTGCAATGAACGACGATTTCCGCATCCTGGTCCAGTTCGCCCAGGCGCTTCGGAACGTCATTCATCGGGATCAGGGTTGTTCCTTCAATGCGGCAGATCTGCCATTCGTGAGGCTCGCGGACATCGACAAAAGTGAAATCGTCTTTGCGGTCGAGTTTGGCCTTCACTTCCGTAACGGTGATGTCTCCGGTCACGGGGACCTCCTCTTGTTTTTGCGGGATGCCGCAGAATTCCTGGTAATCGATCAGTTCTTTGATCGTTGAGTGTTCACCGCAGATCGGGCATTCCGGGTTGCGCCGAAGCTTGAGCTCACGGAACTTCATGTTCAGCGCGTCGTACAGAAGCAGGCGGCCCTTGAGCGGCTCGCCGATTCCGAGAATGAGTTTGACGGTTTCGGTGGCCTGGATCAGGCCGATCACGCCAGGAAGGATGCCGAGTACGCCGCCTTCCGCGCAACTGGGAACCAGTCCCGGCGGCGGTGGCTCCGCGTAAAGGCAGCGATAGCACGGGCCGCCTTCGTAGGCGAAGACCGTTGCCTGGCCCTCGAAGCGGAAGATGGAACCGTAAACGTTGGGCTTTCCGAGGAGCACACAAGCATCGTTGACCAGATAGCGCGTGGGGAAGTTGTCTGTACCGTCGACAACGATGTCGTAATTCTTGATGATTTCGAGGGCGTTCTCGCTGGTCAGAGCAACTTCATGGCGGTCGATCACGACATTGGGATTGATGTCGTGCATGGTCTCGATCGCGGAATCGATCTTGGGCTTGCCGACGTCCTTGGTGCCGTGGATCACTTGCCGATGGAGGTTCGTGTGGTCGACCACGTCGAAATCGACGAGACCGATCCGTCCGATTCCCGCCGCGGTCAGATACATCGCAAGCGGTGCACCGAGACCACCCGTGCCGACCAGCAGCACGCTCGCGGCCTTGAGCTTCAGCTGACCCTCCATGCCCACTTCGGGCATGATCAGGTGGCGGCTATAGCGTAGGATTTCTTCTTGCGAAAGAGGCATTAACGGCCTCCGGCAATAGACGGGACGATCGAAAGCGTATCGGCGTCAGTGACTGCCGTCTTTTCTTTGTCGAGGTAGCGGATGTCCTCGTCATTCACATAGACGTTGACGAAGCTGCGCAGCTTGCCTTCATCGCTGTAGATCTGCTTCTTCAGGCTCGGGTGCGCCGTAACGACGCCGGTGAGCACTTCGGCAACACTGGCGCCGGAGGCTTCCACAACATCTTTCTTATCGACGTATTGCCGTAAGGGCGTAGGGATCAGGACTTTGGCCATATCAATTCTTCTTTCTCGGATGCGGTCTGTTCGGCATTGGGGAGCCAGCTATTGGCGTGATGAAATTTCCCGTTCTGCACGGAAAGCACCACAAAGGAATACCAGGGACAGGAATTCTTCAGGTCTGTTTCGGAGAAGTACGCGTCGCAATCGGGGTGCGAGTGGTAGATGCCGATGAGGTCTAGTTTCAGACGCCGGGCTTCCCGGTCGGCATGCAGCAGATCTTCGGGGCGCAACTGGTAACGCGCGGTCTGCGATCCGGCTGACACGTTTTCCAGCGGTGTCGCGATGGTTACCGACTTTGAATCGCCGTCGATGCTACCGAGCATGACTCCGCAGCATTCATTCGGATAAGTGGCTTCAGCGTGGGCAACCATGGTCTGCCAAGGGGTTGACGATATATCGATCATTCGGCGTCCCAGAAAGATTCACTGAGGTATTTATCGGCCGAATCACAAAGAACCGTGACAATCACGCCAGGTTCCTTCGCGGCGTGCAAACGCTCGGCGACGGCGATGGCCGCAGTTACGTTTCCGCCTGCGGAGATGCCCACAAGTACGCCTTCTTCGCGCGCCAGCCGCTTGACCATTTTGTAAGCATCTTCGGTTTCGAGCCAAAGATTCTCATCGGCGAGAGTGGAATCGTAGATGGCCGGAACCATGGTGGCATTCATGTTCCGCAAGCCCTCCAACCCATGGAAGCCGGTGGAGGGCTGGGCTGAGTAGCACTTCACTCCGGGCAGATCGCGATGTAAGCGGCGCGTGACTCCAACGAAAGTGCCGCTCGTCCCCATGGATGCGATGAAGTGCGTGAGGCGTCCGTTCGTCTGTTCGATGATTTCAGGCCCGGTGCCTTCGAAGTGCGCCTGCCAGTTCGCGGGATTGCTGTACTGGTCGGGGTAAAAGTAGCGGCCAGGGTCCTGAGCAACGATCTCACGCACCTTACGCGTCGAGCCATCCGAGCCTTCCGCCGGGTCAGTATAAACGATCTCAGCACCATATGCCTGCAGAATCCGCTTGCGTTCATGAGAGGCGTTCGAAGGCAGCACAATCTTCGCCTTATAGCCCTTTGCGGCGCAAATCATCGCGTAGGCAATCCCCGTATTGCCGCTTGTGGCGTCGATCAGCGTCTTGGTTTTATCGAGTCGGCCCGAACATTCACCGTCGCGAATCATGTTCATGGCTGGACGGTCTTTGACGGAGCCGCCGGGGTTAAAGTATTCGGCTTTACCGTAAATTTCGATGCCCGGCATCGCGGCCGTAAGCGTTGGCAAATGAATGAGGGGAGTTTTGCCGATGAGAGAAAGTAGATTGCTCAACGACTTCCATCTTACAAGAGCTTTCGGTGCATTTCACCGTATGCCGATTGAGATAGGCTTTATTGCATGGCACGGCGCCTTTTAATACGCCCGGGAGCGATCGGTGATTTCATCGTTTCCCTGCCCGCGCTCGAGTTTCTGCGGGACGATTACACCGAGGTTTGGACAGCGAACGCCACCACATCTTTGGGCAGATTTGCCGACCGCGCGAGGTCAATTTCAAGCGTTGGACTCGACCGGCTGGCCATTACGCACGATGACGACGTAGTGGAAAGGCTCCGGAAATTCGACTCGATCCACTCCTGGTACGGAACGGCTCACACGGCATTTCGAGAGCGTGTAGAAGCGCTAGGCCTGCCTTTCACCTTTTACGATGCACTTCCGAGCGGTCCGCTCAATGCGGTCGATTTCTACTTGAACCAGGTGGGAGCGCCCCTTGGAACGAAGCCGCATATCGAGTGCCGCCTGCAGCGGCGGACGGAGCTGGCGGTGATCCATCCCTTTGCTTCGAACCTCGAAAAGCGCTGGCCAATGGAGAGCTTCCAGGAACTCGCGGAGCGTTTGGAACACCTCGGACGCGTGCAATGGTGCCGGGGACCGGAAGAACAGCTAGACCACTCCTATTTTGTCGAAAACCTCTACGAACTGGGTACGTGGCTGGCCTCCGCGTCGGTTTATATCGGAAATGATTCGGGAATCAGCCATCTGGCGGCTGCGGTAGGAACTCCTGTCGTCGCAATGTTCGGACCGACAGATCCGGCATTGTGGGCGCCGCGAGGTGAACGCGTAACTGTATTTAGTCTCGATTCGCCTGTAGAGGAAGTCTACGAGACTGCTTCAAAACTTCTATTTGCGTGATAGGTTCACTACTGAATGTGGAAGATTGCTCTACTGCTGCCCCTGGCCGCCGCACTACTGGCTGACGAGGTAACAACCATCGCGGGAACCGGCCAACCCGGCTTTTCCGCGACGCAAATCAACAATCCCTACGGGATGACGATCGGCCCGGACGGCGCCCTCTACTTCTGTGAGATCGGTAATCATGTGGTCCGGCGCCTGGATCTGAAGACCCATGAAATGACAGTTATCGCTGGCACCGGGCAAAAGGGCTATACCGGCGATGGCGGTCCCGCTACCAAGGCGCAATTTAACGAGCCTTACGCGGTCCGCTTCGATTCGCTGGGGAACATGTACGTCGCCGATATGCAGAATGGCGCCGTCCGCCGTGTTGACGTCCACACGCACAACATTTCAACCGTGGCGAAGGATTTCAAACAGCCGCACTGTCTTGCGTTTACCGTGGACGAAACGCTGCTGGTTTGCGACATCGGCAACAAGCGAATTCAGCAGGTCGATTTGGAAAGCGGAGTCGTGACCACGTTTATGAAGCGTACGTTCGAAGGGCCGCGCGCGATTGTGTTCGACCCCGGCGGGCAGATGTATCTTGCGCTTCGCGACGGCAACTCGATCGGCCGCGTGAACGCAGAATATGTTCCTTTCGCCACGGTGAAGAGCCCGAAGGATATCAGCTATTCCCCCGATTACTCCATGTTCGCCGCCGATAGCGAGAATCACCGGATCGTGAACGTCAACATGACGTCCGGAACGGTTACCCCGGTCGTGGGGACCGGCGAGAAAGGCGATGGGCCGGATGGCGATCCTTTGAAATGCAAACTGGCGCGTCCGCACGGTGTACTGGTGGGCCCGGATGGTTCGATCTATATTGCGGATAGCGAAAATCACCGAATACGTAAGCTAACGTACACGCAGGCCATATACTGACTGCATGGCTGCCCTGGTTGACCCAGGTCTACGATCGACAGAGCCGGAGTTGTGCGACCTGCGCAACTTACGAGCGCCAGGCTTGGACGAACTCCTGGCTGAGGAATCGCAATTCTGGAATGACGCGCTGGCGTGGGATTTTGAAAATTCCGCATCGCTGGTCCGGAAATTTGTAGAGATCCGGGCGCTGAACGGATACGCGTTGGTGTGCGACGGCCAGGTTGCCGGTTATTCGTATTTTGTCTTCGAGGAGCATAAGGGGCTGGTCGGAGATCTATATGTCAGACGCCAATACAGGAGCCGGGCGCGGGAACTTCAGTTGCTCGACGCAGTGCTCGAGGATCTTAGGCGTTCGCCGCAGGTCCAGAGGATCGAGAGCCAGTTGATGACGTTCGCGGGACCGATCCCACAAGACCCGCACTTGCGCGATTTTCCGCGAGATTTCCTTTCACTGCGCCTACCGCTGGATCGGCCGCTGAATCTTCGCCCGGTTCCCCCCAGAATCAACATTGTGCCCTGGCAGGAGCACTATCAGGAGGGCGCTGCGCAGCTGATCGCATCCACCTATCGAGGCCATGTGGATAGCGAGATCAACGATCAGTACAGGTCGACGACCGGTGCGCGGAAGTTTTTGCTGAACATCATTCAATACCCGGGCTGCGGAAATTTCCTGCAGGCGGCGTCTCTGGTGGCGTTCGACAGCACGCGGGGCGCGCTGGCAGGCATCTGTCTGGCGAGCCTCGTGGGCGAGGAATCGGGCCACATCACGCAGGTTTGCGTAGCGAAAGAATGGCAGGGCCACGGGTTGGGATATGAACTGTTGCGCCGGTCGCTGGAACTGTTGAGGGAGCGCTCAGTGCGAAAGGTGAGCCTCACAGTGACATCCGAGAACACGCAGGCACTCGCACTTTATGAGGCCATGGGATTCCGGAAAACGCGGCATTTCTCGGCTTACGTTTGGGAAGGTTTTTGAATCAGGTGGGCCCGCCATTCGGCTTCCGCGCGAGTAGCTATCGGTGAAATCGGGAGTTGGTCCTGAGCCTCAACGCCGCTCAAAATCGCGCGGCCTCCCGGCTTAAGCAGACGTAGGAATTCAGGTAACAATTCGCGCAAAGCTTCCGGACTGATGTTGGCAACGAGAAGATCCGCTCGGCCCGAAGCGATCGCGGGAGCTGAACCGGTAAAGGCGTTCAAACCCGCTGCGACGGCCACTTCGACAGCCAGCGGATCGATGTCGCAAGCGATAACCGTGCCCGCGCCCAGCGTAAGAGCTCCCTGCGCCAGAATGCCGGAGCCAGTGCCGATATCGATAACAGTCATTCCAGGCCGCACGAGTTGTTCGAGGAATTCCAGACAGAGCCGCGTGGTCTCATGACGGCCGGTTCCAAAGGCTAGCCCGTTGTTGATCCCGATCCGTAGCCGGCCCGGAGGCGTAGGATCGTCGCGCCACTGCGGCACGAGGAAGAA
>Ga0302325_10016072_pt1 | contig 15883 bp, 15 predicted proteins | sample Palsa_T0_2_FD_201948 | JGI IMG/M metagenome (GOLD analysis project Ga0302325, IMG submission 201948) | Peat permafrost microbial communities from Stordalen Mire near Abisko, Sweden - Palsa_T0_2 | ecosystem: Environmental > Terrestrial > Soil > Palsa > Peat permafrost | place: Sweden: Abisko... | reverse complement strand
TCTTCTTTTCTCTCTCAGCTTCCTCCCTACGTTCTTGTTCCGCTCTCTTCCGAGCCACGATACTCTCTTTTTTCCTACGCTTCTCCCGCAGCAAAATCCGTCGTTTTTTCCCAGGTTTCGTCTTCCTCGACTCCGGCTCCCTTAAAGTGTTCACATCAACCAACACCTCGTCATTTGACCTCTTCGCAGGGAGAGAGCTTGTTGTGATGATCCTAACTCGCCATGGGACTTCTAACCCCCAATTCCGTCGCTCTTTCATAAGGAGGACTTGGTCACCACTTAATGCCGCGACCTCGAAACTTGCCTTCCGCTCTCCCTCCGCCTTCTCTGTAAAGTAGTAACTCTTGTCTCTTTCCCTCGTTATGAACCCCCCGGAACCGGTGAGGTCTTCGTTATCTTCTTGAAGGATTATTTTCTGTGGTTCAAAGTGGGAAGGGGGGAGGTGCGGGGTGGAGAAGAGCCGGAATTCGTAGCCTTGTTCCTGCTCTTGCTCTTCTTCTTCTGGTTCGGGATCGTCGTCTTGGATACGCGTAGATGTGGGTTTGGGGGCAGAACTGCCATTAGAATTCGATATGGGGGCGGATGTGGTGATGGGACCGTAAAGAGCTGCGAGGCGGGAATGCAGCGTTTGCTGAAGGGTGGGGTCTGGAGAGGGGGTTCTGGATTGGGAGAGGGAACGGGCGGGGGAGTGGGTAAAGAGGTCGGAGCGGCGTATCCTTGTGCATTGGAGTTAGTTTTATTGAGATTGGAATATGGGGAGGGGAGGTACCGTTTTGCGTCTGGAAGGTCGAACATCCTCCTTCTTCTTTTCTTCTTCCTCGATTTATCCTGAGTTCGTGTTGGTTGAGTGAAGTTGGATTAATTGGGAAAGGAAGCGGGACGAGGCGTCGTGGGGGACAAAAATCTACGGGTGCCGGAACGGCGCGAGTGCGCAGAACCAGCCGAGCTGAAGCGGAAGAATTAACCCGAAGTATTGGAAGGAAGATTGGGTGTTTATGCTAAGGATTTAAAAATGGGGTTCGTTTATGCTTGGTGGGTAATATTATTGAGGCAGATCATGCTATGTTATTAATGTTTGATATTTATTATTGATGGCTTAGATGTATTGGGATTGCGATGGATACGAGTTCATATTTCTTGAAATTTGAAGCTTGTGATAAGGAAAGGGCAGGGTGCAGCGAAGAGTTAAGGGTACGAAGGGGAGCCACAACTGCTAGCACTTCAATGTCAAAATTAGTATTGAACGGTGCGAAGAGCTGTGAATTGGGCATGCGATGCGAGATCAGTCTTCGAAATTTGGGAATTTATTGTTGGACGAGGATAGAAAAGGGGGTTCTTCGTGGAAGAGGGCATAATGGGAGAGTCTTGCAGCAAAAAAAAGAAAAAAAGAAAAAGAAAAAAAGAAAAAGAAAAAAAAGCAATTCGATGACCGTCTCATTCATGTGTACTGTATATTCTGAAAGAAGTGCTGTAGGGTATCGTGCTTTTCCTCCAAATTCCTATCCCTGGCGCCTACAATCCTTTGTATCATCTGTCTTTCTGTATCTGTACTCCAATCCCATCATTTTCGATGGTCAACATCGCCAACTTTTGCTCTCTAGCACATCCATTACAATCCGGTTCAACCCAACCAATCAGTCAAGTGATCCTTGCTCCAGGCTCATGCAAGGCCTTGTAGAAGTGTACATTAAGTAGAGAGTGGAAGGGTCTTGGGTCATTCTGTATCGTGTCGTTGAAATTCGTAGTAGGGGTCGTTTTTGGTTCGAGGAATTAGGCGCTTTATCATGGGTTCCAGGTGTAGTGCATAGGGGGGTGCGGTGAGCCTTCTGCTTTCACGCATTGCTCGCTGGGGAACTCGTAGTGGTGGACTCCAGGGGCTTGATTCGTTGTTCCGTACACAACTCCTACATCTGGACTGCTTGTCCAGGGGTTCATTGACATTGATGTCGGAAAATACTCTGGGGCTCTTTCGGGGATGACTTCGCTGGGCCCGCTGTAGGAAGGTGCGAATCTTGTTCCGTATTCGGGATAAGAGGCGTTTGAAGGTAGCTCAGGCGGTGCTACATGCCGGGGCGACTTTGCGGGCCTGGGATTGCTGTCTATGAATCGAAAAGATTCTCCTGTTGATGGTGCAGGTACTGGAGGCTGGTGGTAAGAATACTGCTGCCGAATTGGAGGCGGCCCTGGAGCAAGACTAGTAGCTGGCAAATGCGAGTTTCCTTGACTAAGATCTGAATTTGAATGGGTGATTTGGAGGTAGCTGTCCAGTCCTATCGACGTGGCTGGGTAATTAGGGGTGTCTGATGCTGTGGTGTGATCGGGAGTCTGCGTTGGGTTCCAAGAAGTGTAAGGCCTGTTCTGTTAGCAAAGTTTCAAGAATACCTAACAAACAAGATTTTCTGCAGAGGATGGATTCTACGGGATTGTCCCATGGTTCTAGAGCTAAGGAGAAATAAGATTCTATAGTCTAGGAAGAACACAACTTACTGCCGAATCATGGACGGAGATCCCGAAATCGTGCTAGAATCAAATGTGAAAGGAGACCTTGGAAGCTCTTGCGTATGGGGCTTCGCCATCTTCTGCTTCCCATTAAGACCAGCAGTATTTGATATCATGTTTGTAGCAACATGAAGCTCGGGTGGTTGTCCACGAGAAGATGACGACCCAACGAGGGGGATCTCCTTTCGCGCTTGAAAATTTCTCGGACTTCGACCTCTCACCACAATCGGCGCTGTAGCCGTCTCACACACATTCAACTTCGCACCGTTCGACAAAGTCCCTACAACGTTAAGGTGAAGTGTGAAGTGCTGTTGAAGCTCTCGTCTTCGACCGTTGTTTGCTGTTGCAATCCTGAACTGCAACCTTCGATAAGCAATCGGGTACACCGTGAAGTCGGGATTTGCATCCGGCCCCTCGTCGAATGGCAGCAGTGGTATCGGTGCTGGCTCATGCTCTTGCCCTGTTGGGATCTCGGGCGAGTTGGGTGGTGGGGTCTTCCAAGGAATGACGATGAGCTTCACGACGTGGTTGTCAACGGACTCTGTTGCCGAGATGGCGACTTCCAAGGAGACGATAGGGATCCTATCACCGCGTTCAGTCATCATTGACAAGGAGCTTCGTGGTGTGGTAACGCTTCCAGAGATCTGGAACAAGTTTCGTCGGTAGCATGTCAGCTCAGGTTGGACAAGTTGGCTTTCCCCCGCTGGTGTTGCTAATTCCGACAAAAAGAACATCCCGTGGATCTGCGCTGCAAGTTCGATTTGCTGTATTCGTCCCTGGCTATCGATAATGGTGTGTTTGTCCTGGAGCTTAGCAAAAGAAAGCAACCGATGATCTTGATTGATGGTTGACTTTGCAGGTTCTATCTCATCCTTGAACTCCTGTATATTTTCCCCGTATGACATATCTCCAGTGCTTTGAAATGCTCTCTTCAATGATGGATAGCTGTGGTGGGTATTCAGCGGTGGTGGTGACGCAGTCATGATCCCAGACCCTTCTCGCTGTGGTGGACGTGGATGTATTGACGGGATGTCCAGAGAACGGTAAGTGCCTTTCTGGGGTCGTCCATGGTATGGGATGGACAACGCGGGAGACTGATAGTTCGAATCAAATGACGCGGGATGGGAAACGCTGGGAGGTTGAAGGCTGTAGCCTTGCCAGATGGATTCTCCATCTTCTGGCTTAATGTTTGCCATCGTTGTCGAATGTGTAATGGACATCGACACATTCTTCCCCGGATTATGGGCCGCCAAAGGATTTAAAGATTAACAGAAATGTAGAGCTTCAAGCGCATAGAATTTCAACGATGATCCGGTTGTCATTCATCAGATCAGGCATGGGAGGTCAAAGTAGATGAAGGTCGGAGCTCGAGCTTATGCCCGGTTTTTGGAGCTAGGCAGTAATTCGCAGGCGTGGACCAGGTGTTTGAAAGGGGCCAAAGTTCCTGAGGGGTCGGAAGCCTCATGGCTTTAACTTTCCCTTCCGCATTTCTCTTGAATGAGGTAAGGTGGGAAAGCATGGCCCCATCTCCATTAGCTTCCCCTCCTTGGAACGGCAATGCGTTCGCTCCTCAGCGACCATGGCTGTCTAGAACGAGCGAAAGTGGCTGGCGCGTGATCTGCATTAGTGATAGTCCTTATGCCACCGCTTTACGCCTGTCCCATTGGCAGCGGGAGCCCCTCTGGCCGCAGTGCCTAAATTCGTATGTGATGGCGATCCCAAATGGGACATATAAAAAAGACGTTGAGAAGCCAGGATAAAGTCTCTAAAAGAGCGAGACACATGGGGAGAACCATGTGCCGCCCCCGGACGTGTCCCCAACTGGGAACAATCCGGGAACAGGGGCGCTGCTTGGAGTCTAGCGGGCTCAAGTTTCTCAACTGACCGCTCGGCCACTTGCTGGCCCCTGAGCTGTCAATAAAGCGCGCTCGCAGCGCTCATTCCACGGGTGACGGGCCAGAGCCATGTCCACCACCGGCACCACGCGAAGCGCCCCCTACCGTACTATTGCCCGATAGCAGATTGGCGCTTGTCAGGCCTTAATCAGCGGTCAAACATTGGTGAATCCTTGAGAACTGCTTTCCCGGCCAATAGGAGATATACCCCAACGCCATGCTGGCCCAGCTAGAACTGGTTCTCCTATTCGAGCGAGCCCCCCCAGCGGCAAGACTTGCTGCTTGCTCGATACGAAAATCCACGAAAGGCTTCGGTTCCCAACTTCCCAGGCTTTCAGTTGCCGGCAGCAGCGGCAGAAATTATTCAGGCCCTGGACCTAGTCGCGGGCGTTGCAGGCGTTGCCGGGTGTTGCAAGCGACTTGATTCACCTGAAGCCATGCGGCGCGAAGCCGTTGGAACTTGGAGTTCCGAGTGAGTGATCTGTGATGAGTCGATGACGCCCCAAACAGCAGTTCATTTTCCCCCTTGGCTCTCCCCTTGCGAGGGCCGCCCTCACCGATTCGCAGCCGCCGAACCGATGCAGTGGGTGCAGTTGGGTGCAGCACTGGCGGCGATTTTAGGGCAAAAGAGAGGCTGGGGGGCTGGCTCAGTGGGAAAGTCAATTGCAGGAGGGTGTGTGTGTAGCAGTTCTGTCTGGACTCTGGACTCTGGACTTGGACTCTAGACTCTTGACTCTAGACTCTGGCTTTCCACTCTGGCTTTCCCAGTGGTCTGTCTGTGTCAGACTATCAGTCTAACAGACGGAACTGTACTTCGTGCAGACCTGCCCTGTCGTCTGCACCGGCTTTGTTATTATTCTCCGTAGCCACTGACTTGCCCAGTCGTCTGTGCCGGTCTATCCCTCCGTTCCGTGCCACTGCCACTGCCACTGCACAACGCCATGTCGTCGCTGTGGCCGGTGCTCTACCTAGGTACTGTACGGTGCTGTAATAGGTATGGATGGCCTGGACGCTCGAAGCACTTTGGCGCATGCGCAGTTGGCTCGAGCTTAAAGGTTATTTTCGACCCTAGATTGGGGATTCCGGGGGTGCTTGCTTGTGCTTCAGCAGCTGTCTCGCACTCTGAACCAAAAAAAAGCCTCCGACGACATTTCACCTCCCGGAGAATTTAGAGTGGCCTTGCAGTAGTAACCTTAGCCTCGTGCACAGCCTTATAGCGACCTGTTCTCTTCGCGCTGGCATGCGGGCACCGCTGGCAGCTTGTCGTCCTGGAAGGGACGGACCTCCGTGACGACATCGAAGCATTCTAGAATCCCACGACCGACGCGCTGATTGGCCGCCCTTCGGTCGCCGCTAGATGCGTTCGCTGGCCAGCCTGGCTCTCTGCCGGCGGCCACACCTTGCCTGCGACGGCGCCACTGGCGTTCGGCACCTCCGCTGGCCCCTACCCCGGACCGTTAACCGTTACGAAAGTAGCGCGGCTAGTAAGACTGCAGTACAGCTCTGTATGTATATCGTCGGCTTGAAGGCTTCAAGCACAGCACAGCAGTAAACGAAGTAAGTTAGTAGTAAGTTAATAGTAAGTTAGTAAGTTATTAGTAACCTTGCATATTTGCACTTGATTTCGGTATACGAGATTCGCAACACAAGCAGCCCTCGGCTGTCAAAAAGGACCGATTCGGATTCGATAATCGGGAGAGCCACAAATGACCACAAATGACCTGTCCTTGCGGCCTGCAGGGTCCCGTGGGGAAAGCATAGATTAAAAGGTGGCACCCCCCTCTGGGAACGGGAAAGCCACGAGTAGGCTGCATCTCAGAGCCTTCCTCATTCGGGTCGTCCGTGAGCTGTTGTCTACGTTGTAATCAGAGCAACATCTTTTCGGTTGCCTTTTGCGACAACAAGAAAATAGGGGGACGGGCTCGGCGTTCAGCCATCCGACGGGGGCTCCGATTGAACAGGTACTATTGTCCTGGATATCGAAGTATAGGCATGGAACCACCTTTCCACGTGGAAATTAGCGATGGAGAAACAATCAAAAGACGATGTCCAATCGTATAGGATCACGTGAGCAAGAACCCGCGTTTCGCCAAGTTTGTTTCAAGTTTCAACACTGGCCATTTTGATGTTGAAACTACGAATCTAAGCCCTCAAAACTATTGGATTATCTCAGAAATATTCTCCGATCGATCTATCATCTCTAGATCGGTCATTTCGTGCAACATCACCTCTACTGTAGTGGTACGTTGCTGCTTTTACACCGGCTTTTATCCTCTCGTGTACGTTTGAAGCTAAGAATAGTTTCCGAAGCATCAATATAACCAGACCGTTCCTCTTCGATATCACTTCCTTCCTCTCTTTTCTTTCTCTGTTTGCGTCATTCATTGGTACATTGTTTAAATACCACGAACTGGGCCCCCCACAATAAGTACTGTGAGACCTCCGCATCCACATGCCGCCAGGGATCACCACAACAATGAGGGTAAATTCAATAATACCACTCTCATCCGCGGGCCATTAAGATTCCGTTCCCTAAGGTTGCAATATCCGTTTACCCCGCCTCCTTCCACAATCCCTCTTTCAATGTCTGAAGGTCCTCGCGTTGCGTGGGGGGCAGTGAGATGAGCTGCATGCCACTCCACCTCCACTCACTTGCAGCAACATCACGAGTCCGCGAATACCATTTGCTAGCGATTCTGCGATGTGATCCTTGTCGATATTCTGGCTTCGAGATGCTGTTGGGGCCTATTAATAGGTTTACGCTTGGTTGTTGAGTTGTGGCGTTGTGGGAGGAGCTGAATGTACCTTCGTACCCAGAAAAATAGAGCACAGCCTCAGTGGGACAGGGAGCTTTGATCCAACTATATTATTATATGATGGTGATGGAGTTTCTTGAGCTTTCAGGTTGCGATGGTGGAAGAATTGGTGGGTGTGGTGACTGGTCTTCCGCGTCGCTGACGTGTGCAAAGTCGATGCTGGGGGTTTCTCCTCGTGCAAAGTTGGCGACTCTTGAGTTTTTGGCGCAGGAAATCGACGGCATTGTTCAGATGTGGGAGAGAGAGGTTCAAGTGGGTGAGATTTTATTCGATTGGTATTGGGAAGGTACCTTGATTCTCAAAAAGGATACAATGACTAATTGAATAGAGATTACAGCAAGATGTGAACGATAATCTATCCGCTCGTCTGGCAAGACATGCCTACGCCAGGCATCCACTGCTAGAATCGTCAGGCAGTCACGTACTACTCAGCAGTGGATGCCTGGCGTAGGCATGTCTTGCCAGACGAGGGGATAGAACTTCAATTAGAGCAGACACTTAAGACACTGGCATTCATCAGCTAGTGTGCAATCAAAGTGTCACCTCTTGCCCGGAGAAATTCCATTGGAAAGTTTCTCCCACTGCGGGGAATCGAGTTGCAAAAATGGACTGCACAACATGAGCGTCCTCTGAAGATATTGTTGCAGAGAGCCAAAATTCGCGGCTCTTTCCCTAGGAGTGTTTCCAAGTACAAAACGTAGTTATGGATAGTCTCCTTTCAATGACGGCAAGGCTCTAGCACGAGGCTAGCACAGCCTAGAAATAGTTACTATCAGAGGACCTGGCCGCGACGAGGTGCAGGACGGTCCTGTATTGGATGTGAGTGGCTTCAAGGTGTTGCAAAAACGTTGTCACCTCGGATCCTCAGCATGCCCGCTGCAGAAAAGTCACAAGATGAGATATATAAACTTTTGCCACAGTAATTTCTCACGCTGAAGGTACGTCTTTCTCGGAGAAATACAGGTAGCTGTACTAACAGTTTCATGATCGCAGATTGGCTTTCCTCTCTGAACTGAAATCATCGCATCTTCGTCTTGAAAACTGCGCGTGTTCCAAGGTTGGAAACCGAATCGGATGTTGGAATTCGCCGCCAACAAAGCCACCCACCACCCAGTCCGTATCACTTGAACGAGTCGTATGCGGTCACTGGGCCCAAGTGAGACCCTCGAATCGAGTCTTCGATTCCGGCTGCGAGCGCTTTTGATGCTGGAGTTTGACATGAGCTTTATCGATTTGCAGTGGGATGGTTTGTCGTAGGGAGGATTTATGGACATAGCCGCTCTGTTTTCATGCGAGTTTTTGTCACGAACAGGCAGGGCATTTAAATTGAGAGAAATAATGGCTGCAAAGACCAACTCATCTTCACAATTACCTTTCAGCTCATGAAATTCCCTCTCACCATTAATTCATTATCAAATCTGGCAAATTGTTGATTATCATTATTTTACCAGGGGGGACGCTCTACTACGTTGTATGATTCGGGGGAGCCTCCCAACCTGGGAATTTACAACTAGCCACAGCCCAGGGCTCCTCCTCATCCAGCCAATTGGGCGCCCGACAAGCATTTAAGGCCTCTCTTTGCAAAGGAACCACCCTCGAGAAAGCGTGCTAGAAACCACTTCTCCAAAACCCTTTGCCACTCCTCCTAGAAGAGTGCAGGATATAGAAAGGAAATAGTCCATAGACAAAAGACGTTCTTAAAGGAAGAGAGGGATAGATCCATTCCGCCGTACCTCAATCCCACATCCCCGTTCCTTATACCGGCAGTCCCTTGATTTTGCCTCCCAAGGGGGCGGTATAATCTGCCAATCCTCTAAGTGCCTCTATGCCCTCTCATGCCTCTTGTGCCCAACAGGTTCGCATCTGCGAGCGTCGCGTCCTTACTATTTCAGCTCAAAACAGTCGGCATTAGTGTCTGTAGGTCAAGACGTCTTTCGGGGGGGTCGGATGGGCGGGCGGGATGAAGGAGTCTCGATACTTTGGTGTGTTTGTGTCGAATATGTGGCGGTGGATATAGTCGAGTAGAAAAAGTAAATAAGGTGCTTTCGTGTGTCTCGACGGAGGAGCTTCGTCTAGTCGGAAGTGAAAGGCGATAGCGGTATTGCGGCGATGAGGAGAAGATTCGTCGTCGTAATACGTCGTCGTGACTGAATCTTGGCTTTGCACTTAGAAGCAGTGCAATAATAAGTGCAAGTTCGTAAAGGCACCACGTACAGTTGTTGAGTCTCTGCCCTCGAATTCATCATCAAATTGCCAGCATCCAGAATGCTACTTCACAGCCACTGTGCCACACTACTCAGCTAGGCCCAGGTACGGCATCTCAGATTCCAAATTCCCAATCTCAATACTTTTCCCCTTGAACTAGCTCTTCGATACAACGTCAGCTAAGCAGTACAACGCTAAATATCAAGTTTCCGGGACACTTAATTGCAAGACATGTTCGCAAAAGTTATTACCCTTCGCGGTAGAGAAAAATTAGCACTTACTCATTAAAAGATCCAGGTCGAACGCATTTTGCTCCGGTTTTCTCCTCGCAGCTAAGCTTGGAACAATGATTTCCTTCGAGTTATAGATTATTGACTGGGCATTCATGCAAAGCGCCAAATACTACATCGTATACGGATATACTCCACGCTAAGCGCCTGTATGCGCATCTCGCCGACGCGATGGGATAGCGAATCACCTCACCGGTATTTCATCGGTACTTGAGACAGCCAGGTCAATCAATAATTCCATTCATTCTTCGACCAATAGAACGGAGACACGAGTGACATATTTCATACTCACTTCAACTACTCAGAAAAGTTCAATTCAGCTCCCAGCACCGTAGAATCCACCACGGCCGGAACAAATAATATATACACAAGAATCTCCAGCCCCTCTCCTACCTTTTCACATGCGTCTTGTTGTCTAAGCAGAAGATCGCACAGCACCAACCATCGTCCCCAGCTCGAAAGCTAAGCGTATTCCCCGCCGTCTCAACAACATCCGCCTTCACACTCCCACTCCTACTCCCACTCCCCAGCATGGTATAGATACGGCACACTCGTCAGCGCCCCTTCCAGCGCCTCACCCACCCCTCCCCAAAATCATTCCCACTCGCAACGGCAAACCCCTCATCCGTACTATAAAGCGGTTTCTTACTCCCACTAGAAATATTACTCGCGACAAGGGCTTTCGCCCCTCCACGAGTATTGATTCCATCGGAGACATTCTGATAGTAGTTGTTTTAGATGTGGCCGGTCCCGAAACGGATGGAGGGACTGCGGGAGTTGAGGTTTGAGAAGTGGTTGGAGGAATAAGTGACGCGTAAGTGGGAGGTGTCTGCTGCGCTGTTGGAGTCTGGGTGCCCGACTAGGGAGGCTTTCCAGTGGTCGTGGATGTAGGAGTTAGGGATTGTGATGTAGTCTGCTGCGTGGCTGAGCTGTGGTGGGGGGTTATTAGTGGACTGCTTTAGCTGGGGGTAAGGCAGGAGTGGAAAGGGGGCGGCCTTACATCCAGGAGGCCGTCGCGGTCTTGGTCTGATGAGACATCGACGTGATCAGTCCACACATTGGTTGACTTCTCTGGATCAAGCCAACGTCCAAAGGTTTCGAGAAAATCAGGAAGCATCTTACGGACGCCAATAGCATCGCCGTTTTCTGCGAGGACCTTGGAGGTGGCTATGTTCCTGATGATAACATTTGACATGCTTTTAACCAATCTGCACGAACTTTAGTCTTAAATGTTAATCATATAAGAACTAACCTATAGTCCAAAGCTAGTGAAGCACAGAATCCTTCTCAATAATACTGGTATTGTTTCTAACCTTGACTTGAGAAGCAGCCTGAGTGATAGCCCCATTAACAATAACAACCTCATCCATCCTAGAAACAGCTGCAGTGAATTATGCGTATGTTGACACAGTAGTGGTCGTTCCACCAGCACCAGCTGTGGTGCCTCCATTCTCCGAAGCATAACCCTAGCTGGCTGGAATTGATGTCAGCAAATGGTTTCAAATGTTTTCAGGAACTGACATCCGTGATGCTAGCACGCTTGGCAACTTCGGCAAAGGTTCCGCCGCCATCATTAATGGTTGGTGTTGGTGCCGCTGTGGCGAGGGTGGTTATAGTATGAGGTTAAGAGACAGACAGCGGAGAACTTCATGTTGGTAAAAATACAAAGAATGACTTGAAAAAGAATGCCGTGCTTGAAACGGAGAAAGAATGAAGTGATGGTTGATACCGAGGGAGGGAGGAATAATGCCTATCTTTATGGATGATGCTGCCTCCTGATTCTGTCGATTGTTGGGGTTTCCGCGTCACGATCCTCGAAAAGGAGAGAATCGAATCTCCTCCACTCAGACCACGCCAAGCTTCTCTGCCTCAAAAGTTACGAATTAAGCAATAAAAATCAAGCACGATTGCGGGCCTCCACTGAGCATGCGAAATTATTTCGAAGGTCGAGGCTGGCTGTATTTCGGAGGTTGATGAAGATATATCTTGACGCAAATGCGGCAAATCTCAAGATGTTTCAAGACACAATAAAGGCCAGGAAGAAGCAAACTCGCAAAATATTTCAAAAGCTAAGATTAGATGTGGGGTAGGACTAGATCTTTGGTTCCTCCAATGCTGTGACTGAAACACTTCCAAGAAAACGTCACGGTGGAAAGTGGAGTTCGGCAGTATAAATGAAATTTTGCTAACGGAAAGCCAAGAGCAGGCCAAGCTTCTGACGAAGTTAGGCTTCACGAGAGAAATGCATGGAATCATTGCAAACGCGTACTACAGAATAGATATATGTCTTACGGATTGCCTACTTTATGGGTCTGGGAGAAGTCACTGTGGGAGAGGGAGGAATGTGAGAATATTTTGCCTAGTGTGGTCTATAAAATGAAGGGCAGCCTGATTATCTGCTTTTTGACCCCACTATGGGACGAAAGAGTGTTCTGAAAGACCATATGCGATTGGATGAGAAGTCAAAAGGAATAAGGGAGTGAAAGAACGAAGAGAATGTCAACGGTGGGCCGTGTGAAACTCACCCGAACCTGTTCACCCCAATCTCGCACCTCAATAATGACCCCTAAACAAGTCAGCGCTGTCCCCCCCTTCCCACAGCAGGGCAAAACTCACCTCGACCTAAACCTCAACTCCGCACACCCAACATCAAACACAGCAATAACATTCTTCAAAAAGTTGTCTCCGAGAATATAACCATACAATGGACCCGTCTGCGCCGCACTACTCATGCAAGTTCCCTTCCCTGTGCCATCATCGGTCACCATATCTCGTGGATCGATTGGGAAGACGACGCCGCTGATTTTGATGGCGAAGTTCGGTGCAGTTGCCGTGCAGGGGAGAGAATAGCCGTAGAGGGAAGGGTTCCAGACGCCCGGGGGTGAGAAGAGTGATGCGAGCGTGGAGGCAATGGAGGGGGGAAAGTAGGAGAGGGTGGATCCTGCATCGATCTGGGGAGGTTAGTGTCATCTTGAGAGGAGAGGGAAGAGAGTATACGATGGCTTGGATTTGCGTGGTGCCGTTTCCGGGGTCGGAGGACCATTGTGTGGCGTAAGGGCCTTTGTAGAGGAACTCATCTGGTGTGATGACATAGAACTCTGTGTCAAGCGTTAATTTTGAAAAAGATGGAACTTGTATGCAGTACTTACCATTTTGTGGTTGTGGGAGGCTTCCGGGAATATACCATGTTGCAACATTCACATATTGAATTGGCGTTGAAGCGTAGGGTCCAGTTCCGCCGACAGGAGGCAGTCCGCCGAACGCGAGGTAGCCGTCAGGAAGTAAGAGGTTCGATGAAGGTCTGCTGATTGCGAGACTGAAAACTGGTGGGATGAGTCCATCCTTCCACATTGTGGTGAAGATCGGGCTATAAACCACTATGATATGTCAGCACTTTATGTTGAACAGGTGAAGTTTTGCATACCTTGACTCTCTGCAGTATCATTATTGTAATCCGTTCCAGAGTAAGCGGCGACGCTTCATTTGTCAGATAAAATCAAGCCAGAATAATTGACCTTACAGGGCGGGATATGCAAGACCCAAATAACCGCTTGTCGTCCCGTCACCAATGTATCCCAAACCGGCATGATTCGCCACGGCAATCTGTTGAGTAACACTGCGTGCTGTCAGGAACCCGTTTCTCGAGAAAGGAAGAAACTTACGAAATCCCTCCAACCTTGACCTTGACATTCCCGAATATCCCGTAAATTGTTGTTCCATCACCATAAAGAATCTCAAAGTTCTCATTCGGGATGAGCTTGAACTCTCTTCCCGGAGCGTAGCCTGAACCAAAGTTGCATGAGCTCTGGGGAATGGTAGCATTCGTGTTGATATCGAAACATTGGTATGTCTTATTTACTATCCAGGTATCGCTGGACCCGGTGTCGATTTCGAGATTGAAGATTTTGCCACCGATCATCACCTCAGTATACCATGGTTGTTTCTGTTGCCGTCAGAGATATCATTAGACTTCAGATCATAGACGTACACCATTGATAGCATATGCTGGAGCCACGCCGTTCATGTTACCATTCATGACAGCATTGCGAGAAATGCCGCGAGGTTTCTTCACGCCACGCGTCATTGGGAGGAAGGTGGTGACATTGATATTCGGACTTGCAGCTTGGAAAGCAACAGGAGCGAGGCGTTGGGTGATGATTGTTCCGGATTGAATTGCGGCACCTAAGGCAAACAGGAAGGCGGTAACGATGAAGAGATGGGTGAAATGCATCGTGCCAAGAAGAATTTCTGCGAGCAAGCAGCTGCGACGTCGGACTCGTGAAGGAGAGGATATGTGTGGAATATCGAGAAAAAGACTTAGATCTCTTGAAGCCAGTTGCAAAAGTGAGACTTGATTCAGACGCCGTGAAGAAATTTATCCGAGAGGTTCTCAGTCACGAAACATGTTATTGAAAGAAATTTTGAGATGCGAGGAGGCCTTTAAATCTTCGGTCAGAGACCAGAGATAGAGTGAATGGCGCGCGCGCGGAGAGGCACATGTCGAGAGACAGTACCTAAATACGGCTCACCGGAAAAAGGGGTCTCCTTTCCGAATGGGGAGGCTGAGACTTTGATCGAGATTCCTTCTTCGAACATTCCATACCTGAAGGATCGTCGACTGCAGAACAAAGAACTATGAAGTACCGAATCAAGCCATTCATTGTACAGTAGAAAGTTGGCAAGGAATAAAATCCCATAATTCGCCGATTTCATTAGATTTTAGATTTTTGTCCTAGAACGTTGCTCATGCACATCTACTTTCTTCTTTTCATACTCGGGCAAAAAATATTTGAATGCACATGGTAACCAAGCAACACAAGAATTGCTGCCCGAGCTCTCAGTATCAGAAGTAGAATGTACTGCACTCCCCAAGGTCAGGAATGAAGTTTTACGGATTTCAGGTATGGATCTAAGACGTCTCGAAGAAACTGCGACTAGAATTCGATTTCCTAGGAGACTTTATTACCCTTTTCGTTTAAATTTGCTTTGCGTTCCCTTTTCCGTTCCTTCTTTGCCTCCTTTCTAAGCAGCCGTTTGTTTTTCTTCGTGACCCAAATCTGGCGATGGTTGACTGGAGGCTGGATCGGTGACGCTCCCCAACGTATTTCGAATCTGGGCTCCCCAGGTAGAACAGAAGGCTTAGGTAGCCTGTCTATCGGACGCGGCTTCTTAGCATCCCCATTAGCACCTCTCCCAGCCCAGTGTGTGCGGAACAACAGAACGGCTCTCATCTTCCCCGCACCCTTGATAGGAACTCGATGCCCGCCAATCTCAAGAGCCTGCTCTTCTCCCGGTTGGGGATCCTGATCAGGCCAGTCTCTCCAGATCTCGAATCTGTTGATCTTCGCAGTGTACTTCTTTTGCAGTGCCATTTTCACCACTCTGACCGCTTGTTCTGCATCACCAATTTCCATGAGCAGAACCTTTGAGCGGAGCCAATCATGGTAGCGTAGCAGTTGGTGATAGAACACATCAGAAACCGCATCAGATCTATCCCAGGAAGCCGCAACTTTCAGATACTTAGCAAATTTTTCGTTCTGGTTGGTGGATGGGACCAAGGCTAACTTGGGCTCCCAATTTTTGACCGATCGTGAGGTATCAGTTTTGAATGCTGCTTGGGAGAGATATGGAGGGTTTGAGACGATGACGTCGAAGTCTCGAAGGTGGCGTGGCCGACCTGTGAATATATCATGGACTAGGAATTGCACCGCGGGTTCGGGGCTGTCCCTGGCTTTTGCTGCTGACTTCTGCTTGTTCCTCTTTACCTTTGCTATAGACTTGTACTCGCTGAGGAATGATATCTGAAGATCCTCATCTTGATCAGCTAGGTAACTCCTCAGGCTCAGGTTATCGTACGAATCGAATGGTGATATTCGATGAAGGTTATTCTTTATGCTCTTTCTCGGATGCTCCTCCATGAGGCTCGCTGATATGGGGAGATGTCCGTTCTCAATATTCCTCCTTAAATTTTCATTCGCGAGAGCAACGGCATCTTCTGAGATATCCACTCCCTTGATCTGAAGCTGCGTGAACCGTTTACTCTTGGAGAGGAGAGAATGTAAGAGAAGGGATATGCACCCGCTGCCCGAGCAAACATCCAGAATCCTTAAGCCTGGTGGGGGCGTAAAATGTTTCCCGCCACCACCTGGTTTGATATTCTCTTCCAAACGAGATCGAA
>Ga0302325_10016071_pt1 | contig 15883 bp, 13 predicted proteins | sample Palsa_T0_2_FD_201948 | JGI IMG/M metagenome (GOLD analysis project Ga0302325, IMG submission 201948) | Peat permafrost microbial communities from Stordalen Mire near Abisko, Sweden - Palsa_T0_2 | ecosystem: Environmental > Terrestrial > Soil > Palsa > Peat permafrost | place: Sweden: Abisko... | reverse complement strand
CCTTGCAGGAGAGGGGCGGGTTGCAGGTGGCGTTGCCGGGGATCGCCACGACGGGGGTCAGCAAACGGGGACGGCATTTCATGGGACGTGGGCGGTCGTGAGTTTCGCGGCCATCCTTACGCTCGGCTTCTTCCTCGGGATGCGTCACGCGACCGACGCGGATCACGTCGCTGCCGTCTCCACGATCGTCGCCCGGGAGAGGACGCTGCGCGCGGCGACGCCGATCGGGATGCTGTGGGGGCTCGGACACACCGTGGCGATCCTGCTCGCCGGCGGCGCCATCGTCGTCTTCAAGTTCGTGATGCCGCCCCGTCTGGGGCTCGCCATGGAGCTGGCCGTTGGGCTCATGCTCGTCGCGCTGGGCGGCTGGAACCTTGCGAACGGTGGCGACCTAGGCCATGAGCCAACCAGCAAGGCGCATGACCATGACCGAGGCCACATTCATTCAAGCGTTCCCGGACTCGGCGGCGCGCTCGGTTCTCGCGCCACGCGCCCGTTGATCATCGGAATCGTTCACGGCCTTGCTGGCTCGGCGGCCGTGGCGCTGCTGGTCCTCGGGACGATCGAACGGCCCGTCTGGGCCATGGCGTATCTGTTCGTGTTCGGCGTGGGAACCATCGCCGGCATGATGCTCATCACCACGGTTCTCGCGACGCCGTTCGTCTTCGCGGCGGGTCGCTTCACACGTCTCCATCGAGGTCTCGGGATCATCGCCGGTCTCCTCAGCGTTACCCTCGGTGCCTCGATGATCTACGAGATCGGATTCGTGCACGGTCTCTTCACGAGCCACCCGGACTGGACCCCGCACTAGCAGGAAGCGAGATCACCAGAGATGCTGTCGGAACCTTCATCACGAACTCGACCGCTGATCCGAGCGCGAGCACGGTCGAGCGGTGAGGCCGCTGCGGCGACGGGGCATAACAACGCGTGACTACACCCGTTTTCACATCGCCTATAAGGGATATTATGTATCCTTGGGGAAGGATTAAGCTTTCAGGTGCTCGACGGGCTCCAGCGCAGCGCTGACCAGCTTGGACGGCTCGTCGCTGGCGACGCACCACAGCTGATGGGAGGCGCGCGTGGCACCGACGTAGAGCGCGTGCCGCGCCGGCGGCGTCGTCGGATAGCTGGCGGCGGTGGTCTCCAGCAAGACGACCTCGTCGAATTCCAGCCCCTTGGTCTGGCGCACGTCGGTGACGTCGACGCCCGCCTCCCAGGAGAAGTCCTGCTTGGCCACACGACGCACGTTGGGCACCTCCGCCCGCTCGAGGCCCTCGAAGTACACGTCGGCCTGCTGGGGAAAGCGCGCCACCAGCGCCACGTTGGCGTCCGGCTCGTCGCGCGCCAGCTCCTTCAGTACTTCGGCCAACCATGCGACCGCCTCGCCCGGCGACGCGAAGCCGAAAAGCTCCACCGGCGGACCCCGGCGCGTCGTGACCGGCACCTCGTCGTGCGCCAGCGGTCCCAGGACGGACCGCGCGAACTCGCTTATCTCGGTCGTCGACCGGTAGCTCACCTTCAGCGGCTCGATCTTCGTATGGGGCATGCCCAACCCCTCGAGCAGCGCGTTCCAGTCGAACTCCCCGCGGTCGTCCCCCTCGTCGAGCATGCGCTGCGCCACATCCCCGGCCAGCGTGATGCAGCGCTCTTTGCCAGTCAGCTCGAGCAGGATGCGGAGCTCCACCGGGCTGGCATCCTGCACCTCGTCGACGAACGCGTGCGAGAAGCGAATCGGTTTCCCGTCGGCGTCGACGATGGGACCGCGCAAGACCTGCCAGCAGCGGAGAAGAAGGGCCCGGTCTTCCGCGTCGATGTGCGGCTCTTCCCCGTCGCGCTCGCCCTCCGATCGCACACGCGTCTGCCGTACGCACCACGCGTGCACCTGCTCGAGCTGGCCCGGACCGAAGCCAGGGATCCCCTCGAAGGCCTCCTGCAGCGACTCGCGGGAGGTCAGGAGCTCGTCCCACAGGCCCGCCACCGAGCGCGTCTCCTGCCGCAGCTGGGCGCCGAGCTGCTCGAGTGCGCTCCGCGTCACCTCCGGAAGCGTCGTCGCCAGCGCCACCCCCGGCAAGGCGCGCTTGCCCGCCAGCCAGGATGCCAGCATCGACACCCTCGCGTCCGGCGGGACGCTCTCGTCGCCGCGCGTCGCCTCCCAGGCCGCCACCACCACCGCCCCGCTCGGCCACTTCTCCATGGTCGAGCGCACCCGCCCGTCGACCGTCTTGCCGACGCGCGCCACCAGGCAGTCGATCCCTCGCAGCATGGCGGCGTGCGACTTGGCGCGCGACACCACCGCCGGCGTCTCGTCGCTCGCCTTCGCCGGGAGCTTGGGGAACATCTGCGCGACCAGGCGTGCGGCGAAGCGCGCAAACGTAGTCACCGGCACCCCCTCGACCCCCAGGGATGGAAGCACGCGGGACACGTAGTGGATGAGGGCCTCGTTCGGCACCACCACCACCATCTTCTCGGGCTGAAAGCGCTGCGGCTCGGTGAACGCCAGGTACGCGATGCGGTGCAGCCCGACCGTGGTCTTGCCGCTCCCGGCGCTTCCCTGGATGGCGACCAGCCCGGGGCTGTCCTTGGCGATGAGCGCGAACTGTGCCTCGTCGAGCATGGAGGCGATGGCCGGCAGGTGCTTGTCCTGCCGGAGCTGCCCGTCGGCGCCGACGCCCAGGCGGGCTCCGGCCGCGACGCCGTGACGCGCCGACCAGCGCTTCTCCGTCTCCAGGCGCCCCGGCGACGTCGAGAGCAGAGCGTCGACGAGGATCGGAGCGCCTACAGCACCGGTCCGCGACCCCGACGCGCTCTCCAGATGGTGTGGACGAGCACCGTCGCCGTCCTGTTTTCACCTGCACGGCGGCCGCGACGCTCCCTGGTAGGCTTGTACGATCATGGCCGCCACGGATGACTACGAAGAGACCGATGGTGACCGCGAGTTCTTGTATCGGCACACAGACGCCCGGTTCTTCCTAGAGGCTCTTGAGAGCGACGTGCATAGGTGCGAGGCGTTGTGCGCTGCAATGCCTGACGACCGCTTCGCGCGGCGCACGTTGGTCAGAACAATCTGGGCAGAGATCGAAGGCTTGTGCGCCTCGGCCATCGACTGGGCGCGGTACTACGCGAGTGACGCGAGTACGTTGAAGGGTCGGTACACAGAGGCCGAGCGAATCGCGTTGCGCGGTGTGGTCGCGCACGTCGAGAACGGAGCGGCGCGACTGGTGGAGTCGGGGTACCTGCGGACGAAAGAAACGCTGAAGTTCGCCCTGACGCTCGTCGGGCGTGGCGCCGCGACGCTATTGGCCGTCGAGTATGGGGATGGGGGATGGTCGGCGCTGATCGAGAGCCTTGTCGTGCGCAACAGACTCATGCACCCCAAGTGCGCCGACGATCTCCTCGTGACGGATGAGGAGATACAGAAGCTGGAGCGTGGGCGCTCCTGGTTCATCACGACGTACAAGGCCCGTGACCGCGCCGAGCAGGCCACGATTGCCGCGGAGATCACCAAAGGCTTTCGCCAATGGATGCGCGAGGACCGCGTCGGCCCCGCGTCATCGGCGCAGGACGACGGGTGATGTCGGCACGGGCTGGGTCAGAGCTGCACGCGTTCGACTTCGGAGGGTTAGGCGCTTCGTGCTCGGCGTCTTGAACAGCACGTGTCAACATACCGGCCATGCCCCCGCGCGCCGAGAATTCCAAGAGGGTCGCCCTTATCCTTCGTGGTCCGCCGGGCGCTGGTAAAACGACGCTGATCAAGTCCCTGCTCGCCGCGCGCTCGGCCGCAGGTGAGACCTGCGCCCGCGCCCACCTCGATGACGGATGGGGGCCTGGGGAGGTTCGCCGCCAAGGCAGTGGAACCCCGGCCAAGCGCTACCACGATCTCGTGCAGCGCCCGGAGACGTTGCTGGTCGTGGACCTCGCTCTAGCAGAGCCCGAGTTCGCGCAAATCCCCGAGCCGGGGGCGAGCCGCGCTCCGAACGACTGGGTGGATCTGCTCAAGAAGGAACGCGACATCGTGCTCGTGCGCCTGCGAGTTCCGTGGGTAGTCTCGGAACAGCGAATCCGCCAGCGGCAGCCCATCCAGTGGTTTCACCCCTGGGGACATGCGGTCATCAGCGAGGATGCATGGCGTTTCGCGGACACGGTGGGCCTGCCGGAAGTGCTGATCGATGCGACCCGGGCTGAGGCTGCCGTCCTGCAGGACGTCGCCGCGCTGCTGCCCGCGGTGGTCCAGTCCACCCCGTAGGACCGCCGCGCGTGCTGGCCCTAGCGCTCGCCGTCCCACGAGCTACTCGGGGCCGCGAGCTACGGCGCGGGCTGGGGCTTGAGGGAGCGACGCCGCTGGCCGGTGAACTCCCCCGATGATGAGCATCGTGCCTTGGTGGCGCAGCTCGCCGGCGGAGCTTCCGTCGGGCCGCCGGGGCCTCCAGGGCCTCCGGGGGAGCGCGCACCCGAAGCGGTGACCGACGCTCGTCGAGGGCCGCGTGCTCGAGCAGAAGCACGGCCGAGCAGAAGCACGGCACAAGGGCTGGACCTGCACCTTCGTCGACAACCTCGAAGAACCGTCGTTGACCTGCGAGATTGTCGCCGCCGGCGACGTAGGGATCCACGACGACGACCTGCCGGCGGCGCAGTGCTTCGAGGGCACCAAGCCGCCCCGCGGCGCTTCCTCGACGGCGGGCGGCTGCCCATGACGAGTCCGGTGCTTCTTGGAAGCAGCCAACGGCGGAGTCGATTCCCACGCGCGTCGCCAGGTACTTGAGCGCAAGGTCGAGTGCCTTGGCGTTTCCGTTCAGATTCCACAAGAGCAGCTCCACTTTGGAGCCCGTCATGCTACTCGCGTGACCGCCGTCTCGGATCATGTCTCGTCGTCCACCTCTGCCTCGCCCCCCCCCTCTACGTCATCGTCCGCTGGCCACGCCGCGCCGGCATGCGTTGATCGCGATCGGGATGAACGTCCCGCGGCGAACGTGGTGACCCTGATGGTCGTCCGACGATGAAGTGCGGATTTAGCGGCCGGCCGAGTTCGGCCCTGGGAGGCCTTTGAGCCATCGGAAGGCCTCCACGGCTGCGTGCAGGCTGTCCCACGCCTCCTCCACCGTCGGCATCTTGGCGCGGTGCGCGATACGGTTCCGGCGGGTGAACAGTGTATCCACCCGGTTGTATAGAGCCCGGTCGTCCTCCCTCAGCGAGCGGCCCGTGACTGCCTTTGCCGCCTTGTCGAACAGAGCTGCGGCAGCCATCGACCAGTCGCGCGGGTTTTCGAAGAGCACCTCGAGAATTTCGTCGACGCCTGGCTTGGCAGCCTGGCGCAGCGACTCTTTCACCTTCACCTCGCATGCGACCGCCGCAATCAACACCGCGCGATTCAGGTCCGCGGGGTCGGCATCGCGGGCGTAGTAAATGGCGTCGGCGATGAGAGAGTCTGCAAGCGAGGGGTCCTCCTTGCGACCCACGGCCGCGACGATCGCCCGCATCGTGTCATGGTCGAGTACCTGGTCCGGGTTGATCTGGTTCAGGACCAGTGGGCGGACGTTGACCTGCACCGGCAGAACCTGGTTCGCGTCTAGGTCAACAACCTCAGCGTGACCGAGGCCGAGGGGAGGCTCACCCCATAGGCCGAGCCACGACTGCCTGCCCGTGATCCGCGCTCGGCCCAGAAACTGTTGCGCGGCCACGCGCGCGACGCCGTACAGACGCCAGACGAGCTTCGCCGTCTCGTCGTACTTTTTCTTGTAGAAGTCTTGTTGCGCACCCGCCGGAATCGGGGCCGGGAGGTCATTCGCCGCCGTGCTCGATGCTGTGTAGGCGTCAACCCGCAGCACGTCCACGCGGCAGATGCCCGGGTCGGGCGTGACGCTCATCGACGACGTGAGCATGGTCGGGGCGGCCGCAGGCGGGGACGGATCCGGCGGGAATGTTGTCTTCCCCAGCAACTGACTCTCGAGCAGTTCCTCCACATCTAGATCCGCGGGCTTCGTCGGCAGCGTCAGCGTCACTCTCACGTCGCCGTCATCGATCGCGTGCGAGGTGCCGAGCAGGTCGGGGCGCACCAGCAGCCCTCGAACACGAAAGTGGAACCGCACTCGTACTCGAGCCATGCGCGGCATCGTACGACGCAAGTCGGCCGGCCATCAGCGCGGTGGAAGGTCCCCGTCACCACGCGAGGTCCCTTCGATGGGAGCTGGGCTGGCGGGTGTCGACGGCGCGGGCGTCGGAGCGAGGAAGCGCCACCACGCGACCAAGCTTCCCTGGACTATGTACTCGAACACGTGGAGGTACATCGGGAATCCCTCGTCGATGATGTGGGAGCCATGAGGCTGCCGGCTCTCACCGACGAAGTCGCGCACGCGCTCGCACGGAGCGCCGCCGTATGGCAGGGGCGTGCCGCACAGCTCGATGGGGATCTGATCCCCGGCGTGCAAGGCGCGCGACCGCAGTTCGTACACCTTGCGCAGGGACTTCTTCAGGGCCTTCCAGTCCCACTCCTGCCGGTACTCCTTCGGTCGCTCCGTCGGCGGAGGCGGGCGGAACGTCTCGATGAAGCCCAGGAACTTCTTCTGCGCCCCGGACACCGTTGCCAGCTCGTTGGCAACCACCTGCAAGTGGTCCAGGCCGTGCTTCTCGCAGGCCTCCGCGATCATCGGACGCATCTCGCGCAGCGTGTCCACGGCGGAGAGAGACTTCCCCGCGAAGTACGACGCCGCCGCGGTCTCGACGGCGGATACGAGGAACAACCATGCGAGCGCCGGGTCGCGTTCGGAGACCCACAGAGCGTCCTGGTACAGGCGGGCAGCTCGCACAAGAGCGGTGACCTGCTCGGCGGACGCGATCGTCGCGTACGAGTCGAGCAGTTCGAGTTCATCGAGGTCTGCAATCCGTTCGGCCCTCGCGATGACGGGCGTCATTGGGCCATGCGGCAGGTACGGTTTCGTCATCCGCGCCACGGTGCACGGGCGGCCGAGCGCGTCTTCGCCGTCCTGGTCAAAGTGAAACACGCGCGAGTAGTCCGCTGCGCGAAGGCGAATCGCTAGAACTAGAGCGACGAGGCTCGCGACCTCCTCCGCAGTACCACCGCGAAGTCGCAGGTCGGCGTCCTCGATCTGAGCACTCATGTGGTAGCCGACGCGAAGCGCGAGAACGGGCCGGCACGTCTCGAACTTCCGGTCACCGGCGATGAGGTTGACCAGTTCGTAGGGCCCGAAGACGCGCGCGACCCCGTGCATGACGCTGTCAGAGTACAGCTCGTGCTCGAAGATGAACCGGAGAGACGCCGCAGCGTCCTTCTCCCTCCAGTTGTCCCAGCTCTTCGGCCTGCGGTTCGGCAAGATGGCCGGAGCGTACTGCCGGGATCGGCCGTCGGAGAAGACGGTACGCAGACCCACCCACGCGCGCCGAAGGAAGCGCGCGACGCAAGCGGCCGTGGTCGCCCTCGCACTCACCAGCAGGTTGGTACGTGGGGGATGCTGGCGTCGCGCAGCCTCGCGACGGAGGCGCTGGCGGCCTGGGGCCTCGGACAACGGCTTGCGCCTCCAGGAGTACCTACTCGCCGGACCGCACCCCGGCTGGGAGCCCCAAGTCGCTTGACTGGCCCGACGTCGATCGGTCAGGGGGTCGGTACTGCCCGGTCGCGGGATCGCTTCCAGGCGGCGGGCGCCATGGCCGGCACGTCGCGAAGGACAATGCCGCGTGCGAGGCGCGGGAGCACTTCCGCAAGGTAGTCCTGCGGGTTCACACCGACGAGGTGGCAGGTAGCGATCACCGAGTACGCGATCGCCGCGCGCTCCGCGCCGGCGTGCGACCCGGCGAAGAGAAAATTGCGACGCCCGACGGCCGGCCGGCGATGGAGACGTTCGACGATCCCGTTGTCGATGGGCAGACGCCCATCCTCCAGAAAGCGGGTCAGCGCGATACGGTGGTTGAGCAGATAACGGAGCGCCGCGCCGAGCAGCGAGCCTGGGGGCTCCATGGGCTGGTAGGTCAGGCACCACGCCACCAGCTCGTCGTACACCGGGCGTGAGCGTTCGGTTCGCTGTCGCAGTCGCTCCTCGGCCGAGGAGATCTTTACGGCATCCTCGACGTCGTAGAGCGTCTTAAAGGCTGCCAGCGGCACCGCCGCGCGTGCGTCGTTGGCCTCGAGCGCTTTCACGAAATACCGCCGCGCGTGCATGTTGCACCCGACCTCGATGAGGTCACTGCGGGCGAAGCTCGCGTCAAAGAGGTTGGAGGCATCGGCGACCACGGGGCCCTTGCGTAACGCGAGGAAGTCCTCCGGACCCATCTCGCCCGCGGCCTGACCCGTCTTCTTGCCCGTCGAGGTGTAGAGGTAGAGCGCGCTCGTCTCGTCGCCCACGTAACCCCAGAGAGACCCTGTCACGATGCCATTGGGGTGATCGCGGTCGCGCACGGGAAGGCTCGTTCCGTCCACGTGCATCACAGTCGAGCGGAGCACGTCCGCCATGAGCAGCCGCCAGATCGGGCGCAGCAAGTCGGTCGCCCACTGGACCTGGTCGCTCATCGACGCGCTCGGCATCGACAGCCCCAGCCGCTCAAGGGCCTCGTTCTGGCGATTGAGCGGTATCGACTCCCAGTACTTCTTCACGACGAGGTCGGCGACGAGCCGCGAGCCATACGCCCCTCCTTCGACGACCTTGTCGCCGAGCGGCGCTCGGACCACCTCCGCCTCACACGCCCTGCACGCGAGCACCTCGCGCCTGTCGATGCGCACGATGATCTCCGCCGGCACGAGTTCGATGACCTCCGTCGTGTCGTGACCGATGCACGTCCGCTCCCCGCCGCACCGTGGACACGGCCGCTCCGGCGCGGGCACCGCGATCTCGTTGGCGACGCGGCGAAGCTCGGGCGGAGGAGGTCGACGCACCGGCGGCTGCTTGGCGGGCTTCGCGAGTTCCTCGCGTCCGCCATTGGTTGCCGCTGTCTCCTCGAGCTTCTCGCTTGCCTTCGCCAGCGCGCCTTGCTGGGCGGCCCTCAGCTTGTCCAGGAAGAGATCCAACTGCTCGCGCGAGACCCGCTCGCTCTTGTTCTTCGCCTGCTCGCGCACCTTCGCGAGAAGCAGCTCCAGCTCCGTGTTGCGCGACACGAGCTGCTCCACCACCGCCAGCACGTCCTCGTCATGGTCACCCGCCAGAAGCTCTCGAACGACGTCGAGCACGCGCCCCCTCTGCGCCGTCTTGCTCGCTCGCGTCTTCGTCTTCACGCACGCGCGAAAGTGCGTCGCGCGATCACGAAGTCAAGGGACCGCACGATCGCACGACGCACTTTTTTCTCTTTTACCTCGAGACCACAGACTCGCGCGGCGCCGCTTCCGGAGACCACCGCTTCGACGACCGCTCCACTCCCTGCGCGAGACCTTCGAGCAGCATCGACAGCTCGTGGACGTCGATCTCCACTCGGTCCGCCTCGGGCGTCACACGCGATGGAAATGTGAAACGCCCGCGCTCCAGACGCTTGTGCACGATCGTGAAGCCCCCGCGCGTCCACATCAGCATCTTCACCTGCGTCGCGCGCCGATTCAGAAATAGAAATACGTGGCCACTCAGCGGGTCGGCCGCAAGCACGCTCCGCACGTCGTTCGACAAGCCCTCGAAGGACTTCCGCAGATTCGTCGGCTCCGTCGCGACGTATACGCGCACCGACCGCGGAAGAAGGATCATGCGCGAGGACCCCGCAACGTCGTGAGCAACTCCCCGACCCAAGCCGCCGTCGACGATGACATCTCCCGGATCTCCAGGCGGCCGGCGTCCTTCACCACCAGCACCACCGCGGCTCCGACGCCTTCCTCGACTACCCCGCGCACCGAGACCGGCAAAAGAGTAGCCCGCACGCGAGGTCCCTCGACTTCCATGCCGAGTTGCTTACGCCACCAACGCAACCGCTGCGCGACGACGCCGCGCCGCCGTGCGTAGGCTTCCAGCGGCAGACCGCTCGCCCGCCATTCCTCCAGCGCTTGCCGCGCCACCTCGGACGTCCATCGCCTCCGCTTCGCCTGACCGCTGCCGTTCGTCATCGCCATTCCTCCTCTGCGCCTCGGCGGCGCGAGAAGGACTCTCGGCGAACGTCAACCGCCGGTCAGGGGTGCGGTCCGGCGAGTAGGTACCCAGGACGCGAACCACATCGCCGTCTGTGGCTCAATAGCTCGGCCCGCACGCTCGCTGTCTACGCTTCGCGGCCACGGTCGCCCGTGATGCTGCACGGCCACGCAAGACTCGCTTCCGGCTGACGACCTCCGTCTTGGCCGGTCGGGACTTTCACCCGCGGGCTGCTTCGTGAGGTTTCAGCTTCTACATGGCGTCCTCCTCACCCAGGCTTTGCCTGGCGCACTCGCAAACCGAACCGAGGAAAGAAGGCTTCCGCCGACGTGGTCAGCAGGTCAACGGCGCGGGCGCGCGCCCTCGTCGAGCGGACGCCAGGCGCCCTTGGCTTGTTTCGCGACCACGACGACCGAGCGCAAGAGCATGTCCGGCCTGTACGGCTCAAGGCCCGGGGCGCTGGACGCCGAGCTCGCGCCCGAGGCCAGGCATCGAGCGAGGCTACGGCTGCATCCTTAGGATCACGTTTCCGAGCACAAAGAAGTTGACAGGCCTGGCTGTGTAGTAAACACATGCGAGCACACTCTGCTCGCATCGGGGTTCAGAATGGTGGACGAAAACAAGCGTAGAGCCGGGCTTGCCCGATGGAATGGCGTCACAAAAAGCGAGCAGAAGGCGCTCGTATCGAAAGCGGCTCATGCGCGCTGGAAGAAGCGCGATGACATCGTCCTCGCCAGCCACCAGGGGACAGTCAAGCTCGGGGACTTCGAGATCAGATGCGCCGTCCTGGTCGATGGCCGCCGAATCTTCTCGGAGCGGAGCCTGTGCGACGCGATGGGGCACGCGCGGCACCCTGCCGAGTACGCCCGGCGCCAGGTCGAGCGAGAACGCGGTGACGACTCGCTACCGGTCCTCGTAACGCCAAACATTCGACCGTTCATCCCGGAGAAGATCGCCCAGAAGCTCGCGACGCCGATCCGGTACCAACTCACAGAGGGGTTTGGGATCCCCGCGTTCGGCGTCGAGGCGACCCACCTCGCCGATATCTGCGAGGCATTTCTGGAAGCCCGCGAATCGGGCGCGCTCGCTCCCGAAGAGGCGGCGAAAGCCAAGGCCGCCGAGCAACTCATGCGGGCACTGGCGCGGGTGGCGATCGTCGCTCTGATCGACGAAGCGACCGGGTACCAGGTCGTCCGGGACCGCGACGAGCTCCAGCAACTCCTCAATCGCTACGTGTCCGAGGCGTTCCGTCCGTGGACGGCGATCTTCCCCGACGAGTTCTACGTCCACCTCTTTCGGCTGCGAAATCTCAAGATGGACGACGTGCGCAAGCGGCCAGCGTACTTCGGCCATCTCACCAACGACATCGTCTACAGCCGCCTGCTGCCCGGCATCGTGGCCCGCCTCAAGGAAGTGAACCCTACGAACGAGCGTGGCCGGCGGTCCCGCAAGCACTTCCAGCACCTCACCAACGACGTCGGCGAACATCACCTTCGCCAGCACCTCGCCGGCGTCGTCATGTTGATGAAAGCGTCGGCGTCCTACGGCGACTTCATGCGGGCCCTCAATCGGGCGGCCCCCAAACAGGAGGTCATCGACGCGGCCGACGCCGATGCGACCCTTGGGGAGCCGGAGTAGACTCGATGGCCTACTTTGGGGACCGTTACGCCGCTCTTCGCTTCCCGCTGGCTGCGTCGTCGACTGACGAGGGGCTTCGGGGCGCACAGGTAGCGGCGGCGCATGCGCTCTCGGCGCACTTCTTTGGCCGCCGCGACGCGGCGATCATCATCATGCCGACCGGGTCGGGCAAGACGGTTGTGATGATGCTCGCCGCGATGGTCCTCCGCGCGGCGCGCGTTCTGGTCGTAACGCCGAGCCGGATGGTCAGGGAGCAGGTCGCCCACCACTTCGCCACGCTTCACGTGCTCCGCAAAGCTGGGGCGATCCCTTCGGACGTCCCGCTGCCTCGTGTGAAGCAGCTTGCGGAGAGGCCAAAGAGCGCGGCTGAGTGGGAGGCCCTCCGAGATAAGGACGTCGTCGTCAGCACGATCCAGAGCGTTAGCCCCGCCATCCCCGGCGCGATCACGCGACCTGCGGATCTGTTTGATCTCGTACTCTGGGACGAAGCTCATCACACACCCGCTCCGTCCTGGCGTGCCCTGCTCGGGGGCTTCTCTTCGGCTCGACACGCGCTCTTTACGGCGACCCCGTTTCGCCGTGACGGCAAGCTGATCAAAGGGCAGATCGTGTTCGACTACCCCCTCGGACGAGCACGCAAAGATGGCGTTTTTGGCCGGCTTCGCTTCCAGCCGGTCGTCACGACGGCCGCTGACGGATCGCCCGAAGCCGACCTAGCCATCGCTCGTGCGACGGAGCGTCAGTTCGAGGGCGACCGCAAAGCGGGGCTCGACCATCGGGTCATGGTGAGGACCTCGACGCGAACGCGCGCAGAGGATCTCGCCAAGCTCTACGAGACGAAAACGCGGCTGCGCCTGCGCACCCTGTTCGGAAATCACTCGCGCTCGCGGCTCATGGACGCGGTCGACGAGCTCAAGCGTGGCGATCTCGACGGCGTGGTCTGTGTCGACATGCTCGGCGAGGGGTTCGACTTTCCCTCCCTCAAGATCGCGGCGCTCCACAGTCCGCACAAGTCGCTCGCCGTCACGCTCCAGTTCCTTGGCCGCTTCGCCCGGACGACCGCGGCGAAGACGGGCGAGGCTACGTTTCTGGCCATCCCTCAGGAGATCCAAAGCGAGGCAGCGGAGCTCTACCGCGTGGGGGCCGAGTGGAACGAGATCGTCGAGGAGGCTAGCCGCGCGAAGATCCAAGCCGAGCAAGAGGTGCGCGACCTCGCTGCTAGCTTCGCTCCAGTCTCGACCGCACCGCAGGTCCTCGCGTTGGAAGATGAGCCGATCGACCTGGCGAGTCTCTGGCCGTTCTTCCACGTCAAGGTGCTCGATGTGCCATCGGGCGTCGACTTCGACAGACCTCTCGCCGTTCCGGCACCCGAGGACATCATCCTCCTCGAGAAGAGCGACGACCACTCCGCCGTCGTCTGCATCACCCGACACGTTGAGGAGGCGCGTTGGTCGGATGATCCCCGCCTTTCCAACGTCCACCACGACCTCTTCGTTCTCTTCTACGATGCCGCGTCCAAGTTCCTGTTTCTTTGTTCGTCACGTCGCGAGATGGGCGTGTACGACGCCCTCGTTCAGTCCATCGCCCTCGGGCCCGAGCGACGCCTCACACCTGCGGAGCTGAATCGAGTCCTCCGAGGTGTCGACAATGCGTCCTTCTTCTCGATCGGCATGCGCAACCGCTCAGGCTTCGGCAACGGGGAGAGCTATCGGATCACGACGGGACCCGCCGCCGACCGCTCGGTGCAGAAGTCGGACGGGCGCTACTACGATCGCGGTCACTGCTTCGGAAAGGGCGAGGAGGGCGGCACGCCGATCACGATCGGCTTCAGCAGCGCGTCCAAGGTCTGGGCAAACGCCAACGGCAGGCTCCACGATCTCTTTCGATGGTGTACGGCCCTCGCGCGCAAGCTTAGGGATGCGACGCCCGTGATGACGCGGTCGAATCTCGACCACCTCCCGCTGAGCGATCGAGCCGCGAGCATTCCTGACCCACTCGTCAACGCGGCTTGGGGGGACGAGATCTACAGCAGGCCGAGCCTGCGGCTTCAGTGGACGGACACCGACGGTGACGAGCAGTCCCTGGCGCTCCTGGATGCGGATGTTGAGATCGTGACTTCGACGCCCACAGAGGCGGAAGTTGCCGTACGCGGTCCCGGCCTCGACCTTCGCTATCTTTTTCGGATCGACCGTCCACGATGGTTCGAGGCCAAGGATTCGCATTCCGCTGCCGCTCGCTACGTCGACGGTATCGGCGACGCAGGCGGGACGCTGATAGACCTCCTTCACGACTCTCCCCCGGCGTTCTTCTCCGCCGATCTGGCGCGGCTCGACGGCGATGTCCTCTCGCCCGCACCTGTCGGCTACGTGCCGTTCGACCTGGCGCGCATCGAGGTCATCGACTGGGCGGCCGCGAAGGTCGACCCGCTGCTCGAGAAAGGCAATGGCGGTGCTCAACGGTCGCTCTTCGAGTGGGTTGAGGCGCGGCTCGTCGCAGGCGCCGCAGACGTCATCTTCAACGACGACGACGCCGGCGAAATCGCCGACTTCGTGGCGCTCTACGCGCGTGGCCCCGCCACCACCCTCGTCGAACTCTATCACTGCAAGGCAGCCGGCGGACACCCTGTGCCCGGAAAGCGGGTCAAGGACGTGTACGAGGTCGCGGGGCAGGCGATCAAGAGCCTGCACATCATGCGGCCAGGCGCTCTTCGCACCCACCTCAGTCGACGAGCCGCCGAAACGGTCGCCGGCGCCCGTCGCTTCGTGCGAGGCGATCGAGCGACGCTCGAGCGCGTCCTCGCCGATCGCGTGGCGCTCTCGTTCGAGGTCACGATCGTGCAACCGGGGATCGGTCGCACCTCCGGGGATGCCGTCGGCAACGTGCTTGCCGCCGCCAACTCCTACATGGCCGCGGGCAGCGCGAGCGAGCTTCGGATCATTGGGGCGTAGGAGCGAGAGCTTAGACGCTCAGCACCCGGACCCCGCGAAAATGAGCGCGAAGCCGGGTCAGATCGTCAAAATCGGAAGTGTAGACCACGCCGCCGCGAGCCGCGGCCGAGGCCATCACGATCGCGTCGACGACGGTCGCGCCCGGCAGCGCAGCGATCGCCTCGCCTGCTCTTGGCGAGCCTCTCCGTCATTTCCTCGGCGGCCACGAGCTTCAGGATCTGCGCCTGGCGACGGCCGCCGCGCCACCACTCCGCGACCACCGCCACGGGGACGGAGATCCGCAGGTTCCGCGCGCTCGCGTAGCCAAGCAGGTCAACCGCTCGCTGCTTGTGGCGCTCAAGACCGATGAGAAATCCTGTGTCGGCGGTGATCCCGCTCAGCTTCATTCGCCGTTGAGCTCGCGATGGATCGCTTCCATCCCCTCGCGAGAGGGCTTCACTGGGCTCTCGGCGATGAACTTGCGGCGAGCCGCCTGCTGAGCCTTTGTCACCCCGCCCTTGGGGCGCTTCAGCGCCTTCGCGCGCCTGCGCGTAGTGCCGTTGCTCCCGTTGGCGCCGTGCGCGTTCATGCCCGAGAATGTACCACAGCGAGTCAAAACGGCACCTCGGCGAGCTGCTCGGGGGTGTACCGCGGCGGACGAGGCGGCGGACGACGCAGCGAACGGCGCGCCTCCCGCGGCTGCGCCTTGAGCTCCCGATGGCCAGCTCGGCAAGCGAGTCGTAGTAGCCCGCGCGAGGCGTCATGGCCGCCGATTCGAGCAGGCCCCGGTCTCGGATGCCCGCCAGACCTCCGCCGACGGCGAGGCCTTCGACGTGACCACGCTCCACGTGGTGAACCTCCAGGAAGAGGACGTCGCTGAGCTTCAAGAGACCGCGGGCGGCGCGAGGGGCCTACTTGGCGAGATCCTTCACGAGCTGCCGGTGGTCCCGGGTCGCGCGCTCGATGGCCTTGTCGACCGCCTCGTCGCTCGCCACGCGAGCCGGCGCCGAGCGCTTGTCGACCTTGCGATCGCTTCGAGGCTCCAGGGGGCGGACGGGCTGCGTGGCCATGGGTGTAAGGTAAGCGCGGGGGCCTGGCTGTGCCAGTGGATCCCCGTGGTTTGCTGGGGTTTGCGGCGGCGGATCGCTGATAATGGGCCTTATGTATCTTCTCGGAAGAATTGGCTTTTCGGAGTTTCATCTGCGATGTGTCGCACTGAGAATGAGGCCGCCGCGCCGCCTCAGCGCCCTCTCCTTGAGCGGGATGTAGCGC
>Ga0302325_10016069_pt1 | contig 15884 bp, 12 predicted proteins | sample Palsa_T0_2_FD_201948 | JGI IMG/M metagenome (GOLD analysis project Ga0302325, IMG submission 201948) | Peat permafrost microbial communities from Stordalen Mire near Abisko, Sweden - Palsa_T0_2 | ecosystem: Environmental > Terrestrial > Soil > Palsa > Peat permafrost | place: Sweden: Abisko... | reverse complement strand
GTCCACTTGGTATTCGTCACCAAATATAGAAGAAAGGTATTTGACGGAGACGCTATCCAGCGGCTCAAAGTCATGTTCGAGAAAGTTTGCACTGACTTCGAGGCGCAACTCGTCGAGAGGAACGCGAGCGGCCTGATATTGAGAAACTCTATTGGAACAATGCCCTGTGGTCGCCGTCTTCCTTTGCCGCCAGTTGTGGCGGGGCACCGCTGGGCATCATCCAGCAATACGTTGCGCAACAAAAGACCCCGCTTTAACCCGCCTTATATCCCCGCCCTGAAGGACCGGGGCTTTACGGCCCGACTGGTAACGGAAACAAATAAACGAGTAAACGTTTACCAGTTTCATGCGTATAATCCGTGATTCGTGGCGAGTGGAACCAAATTGGGGAGTGAAGGAGCCGAATTTGCGGTGGCGAATCGCCATCCTGGTCAGTGCGGCAATCGCAATCAGCTATCTTGATCGACAGGCGTTGCCGGTCGCGGTCAAGGCGATCAGCAGAGACATCCCGCTCACGAACGGGCAGTTCTCCGCTCTCCAGTCCGCATTCTTGCTCTCCTACGCGCTCATGTATGCGGGGGGTGGCAAGTTGGTGGACATCCTGGGAACCCATCGCGGTTTTACGGTGATCATGCTGTTTTGGTCTCTCGCCTGTGCCAGTCATGCTCTTGCCACCAGTTTCGCGTTGTTGGCCATCAGTCGATTCCTGCTCGGGGTCGGTGAAGGCGGCGGTTTTCCTGCCGCTACGCGTGCCGTCGCGGAATGGTTCCCGACCAAAGAGCGTGCCACGGCGATGGGCATCATCAACGCAGGAACGGCGGTCGGAGCGGTCGTGGCTCCTCCTCTGATCGCAACCGTTCTCGGTTACACAAACTGGCGGTGGATATTCGTTCTCACGGGTGGGCTTGGTTTGCTCTGGGCTGCATGGTGGAGGTTCTCCTACGTTCCTCCCGGAGAAGCCTCGGGGCAGATCGAGGTGGACCCCAATGGGACGCGAGGTCCGAACCCCGCCTCCACGGCACGACTGCCCTGGATTCACCTGTTCCGCATTCGCGAAACCTGGGGACTTGTGACCGCTAAGTTCCTCAGCGATGCGGCTTGGTTCTTTTATCTCTTCTGGCTCCCGAAGTATCTCTACGATGCTCGCGGTTTTGACATTAAGGCAGTCGGCACCTTCGCCTGGATGCCCAGCGCCGCTGCCGGAGCGGGTTGTCTGCTGGGCGGAGGATTTTCCAGTTACCTGGTACGCCGGCAGCTTTCACTCGCTATGGCTCGGAAGCTGGCGCTGGGCCTCAGTGCCGCAGTTATGCCCTTGGTCATTCTCGTTCCACGCGTTTCAGTCTTGTGGGCCATCGCGCTCTTCTGCCTCGCATATTTCGGACAACAGTCCTGGTCCACTCTTGTCATGGTTCTGCCCACGGATCTCTTTCCGCAGAATGTTGTCGGGTCGGTTGCCGGATTGGTCGGTTTCGGAGGAGCCATGGGTGGAATCGCCTTTGGAGAAATTGCAGGCTACTTGTTGGACCACGGCTTCGGCTATGGCTTGGTGTTCAGTATCGCGGGCACGTTCCACGTCGCTGCATTTCTGATTATTCTCGCTGCCATTCCCACCATGCTGCCGTTGAGGTTGGAGCGGAAGCTCAGCTACGGGGAAGCTCAATGAAGATCACCAAGATTCGCACTCGCATCGTACGCTGGCGTGGAAAGACCGTTCCACTCCCACCGCACTTCTGCACCAACCCGATGGACCTGCTGGAACTTCCCGAAGCCTCGATGCAGACGTTTACCTTTCACGGCTGGCTGATCGTGGAGGTGTTCACAGACGATGGCCAGGTAGGAGTGGGCAATGCTGCTCTCGCTCCTCAAGTGACGAAACAAGTCATCGACGTTTACCTCAAACCTCTTTTGCTCGGCCAGGATCCGTGGGACATCGAGCGCCTGTGGCAACACATGTATCGCAAGACCATGGCGTTTGGGCGTAAGGGCATCGGTATGGTTGCGATCAGCGCGGTTGATATCGCACTGTGGGACCTCCTGGGCAAATCCGCCAAGCAACCCGTGTATCGCTTGCTTGGAGGCCGGACGAAAACGCGTATTCCGGTTTACGCCTCCCGCCTTTACAGTATCGAACTGGGCGAACTCGCAGCGGAAGCAAAGCGCTACAAAGATGAAGGCTACCAGGCCATGAAGCTCCGCTTTGGATGGGGACCGGCGGACGGAGCTCGCGGCATGCAGCGGAATCTTGAACTCGTGCGCACGGTTCGTGAGTGCGTCGGCGACGGCATCGATGTGATGGCGGACGCTTACATGGGTTGGACCCTCGACTACGCCAAGCGAATGCTGCCCTTGCTCGAGCCTTTTCATCTCCGATGGCTGGAGGAGCCAGTTATCCCCGATGACATCCAGGGTTACGGCGAACTGAAGCGCTACGGGCGAATTCCGATCGCGGGCGGCGAACATGAATTCACGATTTATGGTTTCCGAGACTTGCTCGAGGCTCGCGCGCTGGATTACATCCAGTTCGATACCAATCGCGTGGGCGGCATCACGCAGGCCCGCAAAATCGCCGCCCTCGCCGAAGCTCATTCCATTCCGGTGATTCCTCATGCCGGCCAGATGCACAACTACCATCTCGTCATGGCCAGCTTGAATTCTCCGATGGCGGAGTATTTCCCGGTGGTCGATGTCGAAGTAGGCAACGAACTGTTCTGGTACATCTTCCAGGGCGAACCCAAGGCACGGGACGGCTACATTCATCTCGATGACAATATTCCGGGTCTCGGGCTGAGCATCGACGAATCCGGACTCGAGCGGTTCGAGGTATTGGAATAATCCGTGAAGGATAAAAGACTCCCGATGACACGACTCATCCAAATCAGAAAAGGCTATGTTCGAAAGGTAGCGCTGGTCGAGGAACCAAACATTCGCCTGTTGGACAGCTGTTCCTCAATCTACGAACTGGCTCACGTCGCCATTGCTGCCGGCATGAAGCTCAGCGAGCTGGCACGCCAGAGAGCCCGACACGACACCATCGAGTACGGCCCGATCTACAGCGGTCGCTCGGAGTGGCAACTGCTTCCGGCCATAGACCATCCCGACGAAGCCTCCCGTTGCCTGATTTCCGGCACAGGACTGACCCACGTCGGGAGCGCTCGTAGTCGCCAGTCCATGCACGCAAACGCGAGCGAGGATCTAACGGACAGTATGAAGATTTTCCGCTGGGGAGTGGAAGGCGGCCGCCCCGCCGCAGGCTGTATCGGGATCCCTCCAGAATGGTTTTACAAGGGCACAGGCTGCGCCTTACGCGCACACGGAGAACCGCTCGACATTCCGTCCTACGCCGGGGATGGCGGGGAGGAAGCTGAGATAGCCGGGGTCTACGTCATTTCTCCCGATGGCCGGCCCTATCGGGTCGGAATGGCCGTGGGCAACGAGTTTTCCGATCATCAATTCGAGAAGAAAAACTATCTCAATCTGGCGGGCTCTAAGCTCCGCACGTGTGCACTGGGGCCAGAACTCGTGGTCGATCCAGAATTTCAATCCGTACCGGTAGCGGTGACAATCGAGCGGGAAGGAAGTGTCTTCTGGACCGGGGCGTTCAGCAGCGGTGAATCCGAAATGTGCCACAGTCTGCAAAACATTGAGCATCATCACTTCAAATACGATGCTCACCGCCGCCGCGGCGACGTGCATGTGCATTTCTTTGGAACGGATTGCCTGAGTTTCGGCGACCACATTCGTTTGCAGGACGGGGACGTCATCGAGATCGCCGTCGAGGGTTACGGGCGCCCTCTGCGCAACCCCGTTCGCACAGACAAATCGAAGCCGGCTCTTATGAACGTCACTCCCCTGGGATGAGGGAAACGATGAGTGAAACTATGTCAAAGCCAAACGTTGCAATTCTAGGACTTGGCATCATGGGTTCTGGCATGGCCAGTCGACTGCTCTCCGCGGGCTTTCCGTTGGCGGTCTACAACCGGAATCGCGAGAAATGTATTCCCTTCGGGGATGCCGGCGCGTTCATCGCAACTTCACCGCGCGAGGCTGCTTCTCGTGCCCAGATCATTCTCAGCATGGTGGCCGACGACTCCGCTTCCCGAGCGGTGTGGCTCGGCGAAAACGGAGCATTGACCGGTGTGTCGCCGGGTTCGGTCCTGATCGAATCCAGCACGCTGAGCGTCGGCTGGGTGAAGGAACTCGAAGCTGCCGGGGCTCAACGGGGCTGCGAATTCCTGGATGCACCTGTGACGGGCACCAAGCCCCATGCCGCATCCGGCGAACTACTTTTTCTGGTGGGAGGTTCTGCTGATGCGCTAGATGCTGCGCGGCCTGTGTTCTTAGTGCTCGGTCGCGACGCTGTCCATCTGGGTCCCACTGGAAGCGGGGCTCTCATGAAGCTCATCAACAATTTCATGTGTGGGGTGCAAGCCGCTTCGTTTGCCGAAGCCCTGGCCCTCATTGATGCTGGCGGCCTCGATCGCGGTAAAGCCGCGTCCATCCTTAGCGGGGGAGCTCCGGGGAGTGGAATTGTGAAGCGAATCGCTGATCGAATCGCTACCCACGACTTCACCCCAAATTTTGCCCTGCGCTGGATGGCGAAGGACTTGGCGTATGCGCTTGATGGCGCCTCACGTAACGGAGTTGCCTTACAAACCGCAAGTGCAGCCCTGTCTGTGTTCGAGCAGGCGATTCGAGAGGGCCTTGGCAATGAAGACTTTTCCGCTGTTACCAAGTCGCCGAGAAGATTGGCGAACTCTTAATTTGCGGAAGGACAAAATGAAAGCTGGCGTCGCGCTCGGAACCTCCCCGTCGATACTGCTGCTCATCGTGTGCCTGATGTCGACAGGCGCTCTGACGCAAAAAGCCGGTGACAAGGCCCCTCCGGTTCCAGGGCCGATGCTCAACCAAGGCCTGGTGAATTACGACACCCCTGAGTTCACATTAAGCCTGGTGCGTTCATCCCAGACCGTCGCCGCCCTCAAACCAAAAGGAGCTGACGGCTTCGACTTCACACCGGGAGACCTGCTCGCGGAGCGTTCGCAGAATGGATACTTTCATCTGGGTGACCTTACCCTTCGTTTGCGCACAGAAGACTCGGCGAATTGGACGAACTATTCGACAGCCGCCGCTCGCATGCCAGTGAGCCCGCTGTCGGCATCCGCGAACGTGCTGGCCAGTGCTGACCTTGCGCCCACACTTCCCGCCGATCTACCGCTGCAGATCACAAGAACATGGGCCGTGGAGGAAGGCAGGCTTGTCCTGCGTTTCGCTTTGACCAACAGGTCGACGAAGAAAGTTCAGATCGGAGCGTTGGGCATCCCCATGGTCTTCAACAATGTGCTCAACCACCGGTCTCTGGAGCAGGCTCACGCCATCTGTTCGTTTTACGATCCCTACATTGGGCAGGACGCAGGTTATCTGCAAGTGACCCGGCTGAACGGCCACGGTCCGGCTCTATTGGTCATTCCCGAGGGCAAAACTCCCTTCGAGGCTTATAACCCCATTCTGGACCACAAGGGGCGGGAGGGCGCGATGGCCGTATTTACTGATCCCACACCGCGAGGGATCACCTTCGAAGGGTTCTACGAATGGATGGTTCACAGTCAGGCGTATGCCGAAAATGAGTGGAAGAACGCGCAACCCTGGAACCCTCCTACCGGCCTCACGCTCGCACCCGGCGAGTCGAAGACGTATGGGCTCAGGTTCCTGGTTTCCGATTCGATTCGGCACATCGAAAACACGCTCACCAGGAATCAGCGGCCGGTCGCCATTGGCGTGCCGGGTTACGTGGTGCCCCAGGACATCGAGGCACACCTGTTCCTCAGTTATGGCAAGCCCGTTGCGTCGGTGAAGGTTGAACCACCATCGGCGATCGAGATTCGTGAAGATTCCCCTACCCGCGACGGCTGGAGAGCCTATACGCTCGAAGGCAAGACGTGGGGGCGCTCGCGCCTAACGGTCACCTACGGCGACGGAAGGGTACAGACTATTCAGTACTTCGTAATCAAGCCCGCTGCACAGGCCGTTGCGGATCTGGGACACTTTCTTACCACTCGCCAGTGGTTTACCGACTCGAACGATCCGTTCCACCGTGCTCCCTCCGTAGTCACTTACGACCGCGAGGCCAATCAGATCGTGTTGCAGGACAGCCGCGTCTGGATCGCCGGGCTGAGCGACGAAGGCGGCGCCGGTTCCTGGCTGGCAGCCATCATGAAGGAATTGGTCCAGCCAGACCTGAAAGAACTCGACAAACTTCAGCAGTTCATTGACGGGGTGCTATGGGGTGGGCTGCAATCCAAGGATGGACCGCACCCATACGGTGTACGCAAGAGCCTCTTCTACTACCAACCCGACCAGATGCCCCAGAACTATTACGACAGCAGCTTTGACTGGAAAAGCTGGACAAGTTGGAATAAGCAGGCCTCGGAGGCGGTCGACCGTTCTTACGATTATCCGCACGTCGCCGCTGCCTATTGGGTCCTTTATCGGCTGGCACGCAACCATCTAGGCCTGGTCACCGATCATCCTTGGGATTGGTATCTGAATCATGCCTACGAAACTTCGATGGCGATGACCCGCTATGCGAAAGATCTGGCGGTGTTCGGTCAGATGGAGGGCTCTATCTTCGTGCAGATCTTGATCGATCTTAAGCGCGAAGGCATGAGCACGCAGGCCGATACTCTGGAGAGCAAGATGCGAGAACGTGCCGATCGCTGGAGAAAGGAAGCCTATCCCTTCGGCAGCGAAATGCCCTGGGATTCCACCGGACAAGAGGAAGTCTACGCCTGGACGAAATATTTTGGTTATCAGGATAAGGCAGAAGTGACGCTCGACGCGATTCTCGGATACGATCCGGCGATTCCCCATTGGGGCTATAACGGCAGCGCACGCCGTTATTGGGATTTTATTTTCGCTGCCAAAGACCGTAGGCTTGAGCGACAACTGCATCACTATGGCTCCGGACTGAATGCCATCCCTGTACTGGCCGAATATCGTGAGCATCCTGAGGACTTCTACCTGTTGCGAGTCGGCTATGGTGGAACGATGGGGGCACTCACCGACATCGACCAGGAGGGGTTCGATTCCGCGGCATTCCATTCGTTCCCGGACTTGCTCAAACCCGATCCACTCACCGGCGACAACGGTCCGAACGTCTTTGGGCATGCTTGGAATACCGCGGCTTACGTAGTAGATCACCCGGAGTTCGGTTGGCTGACGTTTGGCGGGAACGTCAAGGTGAACAGCACCGTGATCACTGTCACTCCGCGCGACTCGTTCCGCTCACGGGTGTATGTGGCTCCTCTGGGACTATGGCTGACTCTCGATGCCGGCACATTTGAGCGGGTAGAACTGAATTCCAGTACCGGCGTGGTCCGAGTGGGACTCGCCGGAGCCACTGACGTCACTCCAGAAGCCCGGCTGCGAGTAGAGCAACCGGCGAAGCTTAGTGGTGTCGGTACTTATCACCCCGCATCTCTTCTGAAGGCTGAGCGCGATGCATATCTTGTACCCCTCCAGAAAGAAGTGACCTGGGTGGAACTTACCACTGGCCACTGATCCTGACCTTATTTCTCCAGGATTTTTTCTACTGCGCTGAATCACTTTTTGGTGCAGGCGCGGCTTTCCCTCCCGGCATAACTCCTGGTAGGGGTTGGCGTTCGTTTTCGAACCGCTCGGGACGTGGCAAGGGCTTGCGCGGCAACATCTGATCGCGCATCGCAGTATTGTAGAGGAAGATGGCTTCAACTACAGCGGCCTGCTTCAAGTCTCCCGCAGAAAGCCGCTCGTAAACATCCTGATTGGTGTGAACGCTTCGAGTTTCATAGTCGCGAGGATCCTGAATGAACTGAAATCCGGGAATGCCGACATGATCAAAGCCCTCATGGTCGGTTGAGCCGGACGGGCGCATGCTCACGGTAGTCATACCGAGGTCTTTGAGTGGCGCGATCCACTGCTCAAAAATTGGAACAATCGCCGCGTTGTTTTCGGCATAAATTCCCAGAAGTCTGCCGCCGCCATTGTCAAGATTAAAGTAACCGGAAATTAGCGAGTGCTCTGGTTTCAGGGTCAGTGGCCCCACTTGTTCGCGTATAAGCTCCGGGATTGCCAATTCTTCGGGTTTGGTAGAAAGCCCGATTGTGGCGAAATGGTTGCGGACATAACCAAGTGAGCCCATCTCACCTTGTTCTTCACCACTCCACAAGCCAATTCGGATCGTGCGGCGGGGGCCCGCATGCACAGCGGCGAGAATTCGCATGGCTTCCATGGCGATGATTGCGCCGGCACCATCGTCAGTAGCTCCGGTACCTGCAATCCAACTATCCAGGTGGCCGCCAACCATGACTACCTGGTCCTTCAACTCAGGATCGGTACCAGGGATCTCGGCGATTGTGTTATAGCCCTGCTCGTGATCGCCAGTGAACTCCGTTTTGATATTGAGGCTGACCGTAACCTTCACCTCGTGTTGCAGAAGGCGAGAGATTCGCCCAAAACCTTCATTGGCCATAACTGCGGAGGGAATCGGCTGTTTGTGGTCCGGCAGGTAAACAAACTGGCCCATAGTCTCGCCATTGTCATCGCGCATGATTCCGCCATCGCCGGCATAGCTAGAACGTAGAAGAGCAACCGCGCGCTCATCGGCGAAGAACTTCGACACCTTCTCCCTAAAACTTACTTTCTTGAAAGCATTCTCCCAGAACTCCGGTCCTCCCGTAAGCATGTGTTGCTCTTTCAGGTCGCCGTCGAGCGGAAATTCATAGATTTGCTGAAGTTTGGCGGCATCGTAATGCTCCAAGAGCGGAACAGGATCGGGATTAATCTTTGGCGCGTCCCCATAAAGGATGATTTTGCCCGCTAGTTTGCCCTTCCACTTTTCGAAATCCTTCTCTTCCTTCAGGGATGGCACAGCTATGACTTCCGCCGTGACTTCTCCGGGCGTGGGCGGCGACCACGGAGTAGCTTGAGCGATAAAGACCGCCGTGTCGGGCGTGGCCAGATCGACGAAGGTACCTATCTGGCGCCATCCCATGCCGAATTCGCCCCAGCTTTCCAGATGCGCGTTCGAGCAGCCCATGGCGGTAAGTTGATCGCGCGTCCAGGCATTCGCTTTTGCCATATTGGGCGAACCCGTCAGGCGCTGCCCGATGCCGTCAAACAGGCCGCTGGCATACTCCATAATGTGTGAGTGATTCAGGCCTTCTTCGCGGATGCGCGCATACATGACAAGGTCGAGATTTTCCGTCAGTGGTTGGAGCGCAAGGTGTTCGTAATCATAGCCATGCTGGCCTGCTTCTTTTTCAACCGAGGGTTTTTTATCCGCAGCGCAGGCCACAACAGTTGGATAAAAAAGCAGCACAGTGCAGGCGAATGCAACGAACCTATAGCGTCGAATTATGCGGCGTTGAATCATGAGATCTCCACTCAATGTGAGGCTTGGACTCGGTAGTCCGTACCGCATAATGATTTGACGGGTCATCGACCGTAGGGGAAGCAATACGCTTTCCCTTGAGACAAGTTTTACGCACTGTATACGCTATTGTGCTAGTTGTATACAACACAAACAAAATAAAGTATTATGCCCGACTCGACCGCAACCCCACGCATATCTGCAAGAACGATCGAAGAAGCTCGCCTCCCGATCGGTGCCGAATTTTCCGGCTCGCGGAAGGCAGTCCACCGACGACGCGATTTCTCACAGGCAAGCGAAATGATCACGGTGGGGAACCCTACGGGCAGATGAAACCTTTATCCATCCCGGTCGCTCGCGACACGGGGATCGAAGTGCTCCTCGATGATCTGCTTTGGCCGCGACAGTCGATAGCGCCCGCACCTGGGGAGATGGCGGCAGATAGGATAGCGTCACGATGATGGGGGGATGGAGACGGCTTTTCCTGCGCTCTCGGCCCTTTATCGATCTCGCAGCCTTCGAGTCGATTGGCCAGGGTTGGGGATAATAAATCGTGTCCAACGCGAGCGGTGGGCGACCCACGTTAGGCCTTTTTCCTCGACCGACTCCCGTCTGCGGTCCGTTCACGAAATCGGGTGACGCACGACGTCGAGCAATAACTTCTGAAGTTCTTCCACTTCAGTTCGGATCCCGCGGTGAGATTGCCACCATCGGTCGGGATCGAACTGCGAGTAGCGTGAAGAACAAGCGGTGACTCTCACCTGGTGGCCCTTCATGGAACGATGAAGCACGCGGCGGAGACGTCGTGAGTGATCCGAAGTACTCACTGCAATGACTGAGCGGAACCCATGTTGGTCACACCAGTCGGCCAGCACTGGACCTTCGTCCTCACTTCCGGCCACTTTCGTCGGTATGAGCTCGACGCTGTCGACGCCAAGCGCCTTGAGTTGTCGAACGGATCGTGCGGCCGTGTCTTCGTAAGGGATCCCGCGCCGGATGAACTCACGTTCCACCGAGTAAGGGGGTTCGCCGAAAACTGCGACTCGCGTGGCCATACCACTGTGCACAAGGTCGGCGGCTTCGAGCACACCGGCGCCGTCGGCCTCGATCGTCACTACGATCACATCGGCGGGTTCGACCCTCTCATTGACAACGAGCGCCCATCCCGCCGCCCGCAGAATTGCTCGTCGAATGGGGGATACAGCAATACTGGCAACGCCCGAAAGCACGACTCCCAGTACAATTCCAGCACATACCCGCCGACGAGCAATCATGTTCTCCATAATCTAACGTATGTTTGAAATCGGGTCCTGTCCTCGCAACGCATATTGGGCGCCTAGGGTGTAAGATGGCCCGAATCTGCATACAGCAATACTCCATTATCCCCGACCACTTTTCTTGGAAGCCCTCGCACTGGCCTTCACTGCTGCGGTTGGGTTCCCCGCGATCAGTGGATCGCGGCGAGGAGAATTAACTTCCACACCTACTGCGAACTCGCCGCAGCAGGCTCTCCCGGATGCTACGCCCCCTTCTTCGCAACCTTACTCTTGCCCATCTCGCCCGTTGTGCTGCCGCGATTTTCCTCCGGGCAGATCGGATAGCGTCACGATGATGGGGGTGTGGTCAGAGGGCTTTTCCAGCGCCCGAGGTCCCTTATCGATTTCGCAGCTTTCGAGTCGATCTGCCAGCGTTGGGGATAATAAGAAGTGATCGATTCGTATGCCTCGATTGTTTTGGAACGCCTGCCGAAAGTAATCCCAAAACGTGAAGTGTCCAATTTCGCCCGCGTGCAACGACCGGAAGGCATCCGTATAGCCCATACCCAACATCGCACGATAGCGGGCTCGCGGCTCCGGCTGAAACAAAGCATCGCGCTCCCACGACGACGGCTTGTGACAGTCGATGTCTTCAGGAATCACGTTGAAGTCGCCGCCGAGAAGCGTCGGCACATCGTCCTGCTTCCATCTCGTCATTTGCTGATACAGCCGATCCATCCAAGCCAACTTGTACGCAAACTTATCACTCCCTACCGGATTGCCGTTGGGAAGATAAATATTGACGATGCGGATGCCCTTGATGATTACCTCCAAGAACCGCGCATGGCTGTCGGAATCGTCCCCCACGAGAGCCTTCGCGATCGTCTCCATCGGATGTCGCGACAGAATCGCAACCCCGTTATAGGCTTTCTGCGTCACCGCGACACTCTCATAGCCGAGAGACTTGAAGACTTCGGACGGGAATTCGGTCCCCTTTAATTCTTGTAGCAACAACACATCCGGTTCGCGAGCTTTCAGCCATGTCGTGACATGGGTCAGCCGAGAGCGAACAGAATTCAAATTCCAGCTAGCGACCTTAAACATCAGCCCTCATTTCTAACCTGATTGTCGAAAAACTCGTTACCGAGCTCGAATAGGAAGGCAACCAAGGCTTCTGATCGCGGGACAGGACCCGGTGAGAATTGGAATATCGCCCCGAGTTACCCTACCCTGCCGCGAACTCGTGCGTTCGTGTCAGGGCTTTATTGCAGCAAAGCGCAGGCGAATGTAATCCGCTGTCCAGTTCCCGTTCGTATCGCAGAGAACAGGCTTGAGCAGCGCAGTGACTTCATCGAGAAAGCCGCCGCGCTCCTCACATGGCAACGCGGCCGAGAACGGATTGGCGAATGTGTCCAGCCACCCGCGCATTCCGGTGGGCAACGGGGTGGGGCGCGGAATCAGTTGTACACTTTGCGGCACAAAACCAGCCCGCCGCAGCCGCCGTTCATAGTCTTCGACTGTCGGGAAATACCATGGAATCCACGAAGGCGCGTTACGGATCTCCCGACGCTCCAGCATGGCCACTAACGCCACGGTAATAGCGCCCACGCACGCATGCCCGCCCAACTCGCCCACGAATCTTCCTCCGATCCTCAAGGCGCGGAATGCACCTGCAATCGGCGCGTCCGGATCGTCCTTGATCCAGTGCAGGACGGCATTGGAAAAGACGGCGCCGAATTCGCTCTCAAAGACCAGCGCGCGGGCATCCATGACCCTCGCGTCGAGGCCGCGCCGAACAGCGGCTGCGATCATGTCCGGAGAATTGTCGATACCCACAACCCGCGCACCCAGAGCAACGAGCTTTTCAGTCAATGCCCCGTCGCCGCAACCCAAATCAAGGATGCGCTCGCCCGACTGGGGTTGGAGCAAATCCACCACTGGTTGCCCGAGCGCGGGAACGAAATGGGCATTATCGGCATAAGCAGCCGCATTCCAATGCTGGGAGGAAGTTGATGGAGTGGAAAAAGCCACCAAGAAACTCCTTTCTGATAGGGTAACCGATTCGGGAGGTGTCGGAAGCCGGGAGTGGATTCCGTCACGATTGACCCGGCTGGTTCCAGTCAGCACTCCGACCTACGGATTAGCGGCTCAGAGCCGCCTATCGTTCCTGATGAAGCAAAGAGATGCCAACTCCATCGCTCTTGCGCTAGACATCCCGGCTGACTGGTCCTCAGCGAGCCAATGGTCGGCTTCCTCGATCTTCAGGAGAGGACGGGTCCCGACGGGCTGAAGGCCGATCTCCGTTTTCAGATTAGGGGTCTCGGGATAAACCGTCAAGGGAGTCGGCGAGCCTGTGCGCGCACGTTCGTGAACTTCAACAGTCACACCGGGAATCATCAGACGATCCTCCGGAGGACCGCTGCTACAGCCTTCAGTTTGGGTGGGAACTCGTCGGATCGTCAGTTCGCCTTTTCCGTTGCCGCCTGCGCTCCTCCGGGGTGCGTGTAGCCTTCGGGAACCCAACAATGCCGGGTCGGGATCTGTTCGCGTAAGTTGAGCGACCGTCATCGTGGTCATTCCCTTGCGTGGATCGCCATGTTTAATCATCACGTTGATGCGGAGGTCCTGCGAGTACCAGTATTCGTCGGTAATAACGACCTCTTTGCCATCGTTCTCGTCCGTGACGGTTTGGGTCTCTCTAATCCCGTGAGCAGGCACGCCCCCGATCTCGCGAATTCCAAGGTCTTCTTGTTTTGTGAATTCGTTGGGGGGAGCATTGCCATCGGGAGCGGCAAAGCGGATCGAAGGTGGCTCGGTTGAAGGCGGATGATTCATAGTTGTTGTCCAGAAGGTTCGTTTCCGGACATCGATCTCGGTAGAGATGCGAGTTTGCGGATCGTATAAATGGATGTTCAGAAGTTCAGGCGCCTCGGTGCTGGAGACAGGGATGAGCGCCCTCAACTCGTTGTGAATGCGGCCTCGTGTATCGCGGGCAACCTCCCGAGTGGACTTGAACTGTAGGACGGAACCATCCTTGCGAACCATGGTTCGCTCAATATTGACGACGCCGCTGAACGGCGCGTTCGGAATGGGAGTCATAAAAAAGCTTTGGGCGGAAGCGCGTGTGGAGGGGATCGCGACGGCCAATAGAACGGTGCAGGAAACAGCGGTTAGAGATAACCGCGTGGGCATAAGGAACCTCCAGCGACATTCGTGAGCAACAGAATACTCTCGGTCGCATTGGCCTAGCAAGGGTCCAAAGTCTTTTCCAATGCAAGATGAGCCTGGTTCTGAGCTTTCATTGATGCTCTTTCACAACATGTCGTCCTCTGGGACCACGGGGAACTCTTCGGTTGCTCTTACCCAGTGCTTCACAGAAAACTCTGGTTCGACCGGGGATAATAAAGTTTTCGCCATTCCCTTTTTCCTCACACTCCGATCTTGGTGATGGTGGTTTTCGAGGCTTGACTACGGTTCGCTTGCGATACGACCTGCTGCTTTGCTTGCCCTCCTGTCGGAGCTGACCAGACTTGCGTCCAGCCATCGAGGACGTTTACATCCGGGCTTCCGACGGTTTGGTCACCCACTCCCTCGCTGGGTATCACTACAGTGCCAACTGGCAGCCTGCACTGGCGGACTTTCACCTGCCAGACCATCAATTCGCTTCCACTGCACTATCCCGGCGCACTGAAATCGCGATGTTCAACAGCTATGGCACACTACGGGCTCGAAGGGCAATTTGCTGGGCTGTGCTTGGTGTAGTCGAAGTGGCGGCTATTGTCTGTGAACCATCCATCAGGGTCCGATGCCGCTGCAAAAGAAAAGGAGTTCAAGCTCGATGCGATTTTGCCGGATTGACAGATGCCACGAAAATCATCACCGCACTTAAAGCTACGAAGCCTACCAATCCGTAAAGGTCCTGTCTATCCAAAATCTGAAAGCTGTAGGCTGGAGGCAGCAACCAGTACCAAATACCAAGACTTCCTGTGAGGAGTGTAGCAATGGAGGGCCCGATACTCCATTGCCGAGCCGATATTGCCACCGCCAACCACATTGTGTGATAGGGATGTTGCTGCCCAAAAAATGGGTCGGCCAGCTTGCGAACGAAGAGAGCGACAACTGCAACTACCACCGCCAATCCATACCTCATCAGGTCTTGTTTGATCCGGTGCGAGACAGCACCGCTGCTAGAGACCACGAAGGCTTCGGTGCAATCCGGAAGGTTGGCTTCGATTTGGCGGAGATTTCCATTCCCGTTTTGAAAGGACTGTTGGCTGTGCTCACCGTCGTTAACCACTGCCGCCAACATCGGAGCACTCGGCAATGTCACTGCGACGCCTGCCTCAAAGGGTGCGACAAAGCGGTAGCCCACGCGCGGAACAGTGACGATGTAGTGGGGATCGTCTGCCGAATCACCAAGGGTCTGCCGCACGTTCATGACCAATGTATTGAGACAGCGTTCGAAATCAACGAAAGTATCTGCAGGCCAAAGCTTCTCCCGAATCTCGTCCCGAGTTACGACTTCGCCCGCACGCTCGAGCAAGAGTTCCAAAATCAGATAGGGCTGTCGGCGGATTCTTATCCGTTTTCCGTTCTTGAGCAACCCCCGAGCCCTGGTGTCCAGTACGAATGCGCCGAACCGGAATGTTCTTGGATCTTCCATAGCCCCCACCCCACCATTCCTGCGGTTTGATTTTACAACTGGCAACCTCTCAGGGTAAATGCTGTGCAACCTGCTGATCGTGGGAGAGTTAACGCCTATCATTGAATTTACAAACATTTCACTCCCACTCCATTGTGCCGATTTGGGATTCTGCGAGAAGCTCGGGAGGGGAAAGAAAATTCGAATGAATCGCTTCCCGGGAGTATCTCCGCTGTCAGAGGTAGTGTTTCTGTCAGTTTTTGCATCGAGCCGAGAAGCAGGTACTGGCGAGGTGCGGGAACAGAAGGGTTTCTCACTGATTGAGCTGCTGATCGTGGTTGCCATCATCCTGATCATCGCGGCTATTGCAATTCCTAACCTGATGCGCGCCCGTATGGCTGCCAACGATTCGTCCGCGGCCGCCTCCGAGCACACCATCATTGTCGGTGAAGTCGGCTATTACGGCGCCTATCCCACCCAAGGCTATGCCTCGCTGTCCCAGTTGGGCGGCTCCGCTACTCCTTGCGTTCCGGGAACGGCCAACGGCTGCTTGATTGACAACAACCTGGCCACCAACGGC
>Ga0302325_10016067_pt1 | contig 15886 bp, 12 predicted proteins | sample Palsa_T0_2_FD_201948 | JGI IMG/M metagenome (GOLD analysis project Ga0302325, IMG submission 201948) | Peat permafrost microbial communities from Stordalen Mire near Abisko, Sweden - Palsa_T0_2 | ecosystem: Environmental > Terrestrial > Soil > Palsa > Peat permafrost | place: Sweden: Abisko... | reverse complement strand
TGCATATGCTGTGACAAAGAAGGAATGTGGAAGTTCAATAGTACTTGGATGTCGGTACCACGGATGGAGCTATGACACAAGAGGGAACCTTATCAAGGCTCCAGAGTTCGAGAACATTGCGGGATTTGAAAAAGAGAAGAATGGGCTATGGGAAGTGAACACCGAGATCCGAGAAGGAATGGTATTTGTCAACTTTGACGCCAAACGCGGCGTTGAGAGCGTGAACCTCAGAGAATCACAAGATGCTCTTATCAGGTGGGATATGGGATTGATGAAATGTATTGCAGGTTGGAAGATTGAAGCGCCCGTGAATTGGAAATTTTTCGGTAAGTGCATTTTGTTGTGAAACAAAACTAGAGCTGATGGTGGCAGTCTCTCTTGAGCGTAGTTTAGACCCTGATGAGAAGGCTTCATGGCTCAGATTTTTGCCTCTCCGATTACAACGGAACAATGGTAATTCCAGGATTTCTGGTACTACCAGTGTGAGACGACTTGCATCCGGGACTTTGGTGGTCCTCGCAGTATTCCCGAAATCTGCAAACTGTACGGTCATCGATTGCAGCATTTTTGGAAGCAGGGCACCCAAACCCGCGGAAGTAGAAGAGTTGAAGATGAAAACTTCATTGGAAATCGATCGATTGATTGTAAAGATACAAGGATTCCAAGACCGGGGCGTTACTTTCCCTCTCGCCGTCTCCGCAGCTCAACAGGCCCAGATCAATGAACTCTTGGAGACACATCTGGATGCGGAGAGGAGACTGGGTGCCGAAATTCATCCTGCGGCACGAAGCCAGAACCTCACCTCGGAAGGAAAGGCCGACGATGATTGTAAGTCCTCCCTTCCCATCTCGTGCCCGGCTTATAACCTTCGTGCACCAGTCTGCAAAGAGCTCGAGAGTGGTAGCGATTCAATTTGCAGTGCTAATGCGAAAGGACTGTTGGATTGGTGATGTCTATACAACTGAATATTCAGAAATTGGATTAGGCGTACAGAGGTACCTGGAGAGATTCTAAAACGGAAGATAATGATGCTCAATACGGTCGTGAATGGACTGTTGGAACTATGGTGGAGACTGAGGTAGTATAGCAAAATTGAAAATTCTTTCCTCTTGGGATGCCTTGCAGAGACATGATGAGCGATATCCTGGAGTTCAATGAATCTGATCTGATTGTAGATTGAAGTAGTGTGAAACATTTGTTGTTCATAATGGATGAAGCTGTTGGTAGAAGAAATTCTGGCGAGTCTTGGATGGATTTCTTTAGGCTTGGCGTGGAATTTACTAGCGAGACCAAACTTCAACTTCACCTCTTCCTCCTCCTCCTCTCAATCTTCTGCACAACTCTTCACCTCATGCCTCAACCGATGTGCCAATGCATCTCAAGCACACCTAGTATCGTTAGTACAAGATCACCAGTCATCCCACCCGCGTGCAGGATTACCGGAAGCGCGACAATGCCGTTCAAGCGCTAGGTATCACAGTATTCTGCAGGGCATAAATCTCCTAGTTTCTACGCAAGCTACGCCAAACTCAAGAGCTACGCGCCCCTGATTTCTGTTACTTATCTGTGCTAATGGAAGTGCTCTTCCAAGCGGACTCCGCAATGGGGGTTGGATGCTGGCGCAGCCGTGCCTTGATCTCCGCATCTGGCTTGAATAGCTTCAGGCTTGCCCTCCAGCCTTGGTTCAATGCTACAAACTCGTTATGTAAGTTGAATACAGATTTTCTTTGACAATGGGTGCAGGCTCCAGATTTACTTCTCTATCGACTCTCATTGGACAGAAAACGACGAATCCAAACAATAACATTCACGATACAAGCTTCGCTCCTCCAACCTATCATCTTCGGAGTGGCAGACATCGTTGCGCAGAACAATGCTTCCACCGCCAATGGCTGCGGTAATGTATTGTATTCCGGCACCGACACGGTGATCTTCACCGTTCCCTATACGTATGCGCAAGTCATGTCGATTATCGGAGACTACCAGAATCTCACCTGGAGTTGCAGCCCTGCAGGCTCTGTTACACTCAATGGCACGGACAACACGGTTGGAACTGCGAGGACATACATATTGCAAGCGCACACGTTGTCAAAACTATCACTACATATTCGAAGCCGCCAAATGGACCGCACGAGGAGATTCATACCTTGAAACTTCTGACCATCCCTTCCGCGAATGTCAGCTTCTATAGAGACTATGATGGCACAACGGTTACTCCTATCTGCAATGGTGCTCTCAGCACTTTCAACTTCACGATCAATTTCTGTGCGTCAAATGCGACAGTCGCTACAGCCATTCTCCATACGCTACACCTCACCGATGCGCAGACTCTGGGAGTATTCTTGGGCGGCCAGCACTTCTCATCTTGTGCTGCGCTTCCGAATTCTACCGCTACAAGTACCTCGACGCCTCCGATGGTGACAATCAACTCTGCGACAACCTATATGGCCCTCAATGTCTACTGTCGTACTGGTTACCGGAACTCTGTTAGCATGGGTGGGGTTATAGAATAAAGCGGGACATACTAGTTGGGACGTTCATATATTGAAGAGAAGGAGGACAAAAACGTCCAGGAAATGCTGAATGCATATTTTATTCCTTCTAGGACGTCGTCTTGCCACAGCCACGAACCACTGCTCCTTTCCTAGCCACATGATTTCCTATTCTTCAACTTCCAGGGGTAAATGAACCTTGCGCATCTCGGCTCATCCCACTTCTGATACTATGGGTACGGGCCCGATACCTTATCATTTATCGTTCTTAAGTATAAGCTGGATGAGTACTGACACTGTACTGTGTGCAAGCTGCGTGAACGATAACGTCGATAAGAACAATTCGGCCGACAGCAAGTGCGCGGCGGAATTCGTCAGTGCGACCCTGGATGAAGCTTCCCAAAATGGCAAAAAGTCTGGCCTGGCCTTCCAGCCGGCCCAATCATATTAGGCTCCGCAATCCGTCATCAAGAAGCTATCCTTGCCATTGAGAATAGCTTTATCGCTCGGCATTTGGTCCCTGGGTTCTGTTATCGCAGAATAGCTTCGTCCAATTTCTTAGCTGCAACTTGCAAGGCTAGATTCTTCGTGCTTTTTATTTAACCTTCTCCAAGTATTACTAGACCTATAGAGTTCCTGTCCTGAATTTTTTGTGCTACTTGACACTACTGTGATATTCTGCGAAAAAGCCTCGAGGTTTGAGCCGTGCAACAAAACTGCAATCATGGAGAAAGCTCCAGAAGTTGAGGACAACAAGATCGAACCTGTCGCAAGGGCAGGCGAATGTGAATCCATATATGGATCAGATGCAAAAAACCTGTTCACTGAAGATGAATATCAACTGGCTAAATTGGGCTACAAGCAGGAGTTCTTTCGAGGACTTGGTCTATTCGAGAATTGGTACGCTGCTCACAGATGAGAAATACTGTGACAAAAGCTAACCATTGTCCAGGGCTGCTACATTTACCGTAAGACGAAAGTTGTTCAGAAAAGGAGAGCCTATGTTGATAACGACCCAGTCAATGAACTTTGCTTCCGGTATCCCAGTCCTGTTTGGCTTCGTTATGTATACAGGAGGTCCCACAGCTGCGTTTGCCAATTGGACTATGGTTGGAGGACTCTCATTCATCGTCAGTCTGTCGATGGCCGAAATCGCTGCTGCATTGCCAACTGCAGGTGGTATCTACTACTGTAAATGCTGGCGAAGAAATCCCTTTCCTATTCTAAACAGTCTCATGATTTCTTCCCTAGACACTGCCCCAAATCTCCCGAAACAATCTTGAAGCAATTACTAACTCCTCCCTTACCCAGGGTCATACAGATTAGGTGGTCCTAAATGGGGGTATGAAATCCTCAATAAAGTTGAGACATATTTTACTGACTCGAATGCAGACCATTCCTATCATGGATGACAGGCTGGTGGTAAGATCCCTATTCGATGCGTTTCAGACATCTGGCTAACAATGGTCAGGAATTGGGCAGGATGGGTATTACCCCGCCATGAATTGCCACATGATCACGAACTCACATCACATAGGTCTGCGTTGTACCAGGCGTGCAGCAAGGATCCACCAACTTCCTCATCTCGGCACTCGAAATTCAATATCCAGATGCCGAAGTTCTAACCAAAGGCTGGTTCGCTTGGCTTCTCACCTCCATTGGAATGTTCTTCGCCATGGCGCCGAACGTGATCAACCAGAAAGTCCTGCAATGGTACTTCCGCTTCGCAATTGTGATCTTCCACGTGCTAGTCGTGATCTACTGGATCTGGTTCCCCATCAAAGCTGCCCAAACAGGCGGCTTCCAATCCGGCCCTGGAGTCTTCAAGCACTTCTACAACGGCATCAATGAAGGCCCAGAGAAGCAAGCCAGTGACACTTACTGCTGGATTATCTCCATCCTCTTCGGCGCCTGGGTCTTCTATGGCTACGACGCCTCCGTACATCTCGCAGAAGAAACTCACGAAGCCAGTGAAGTCGTTGCAAAAGGAATGTGGATGTCAACCCTCTCAGCCTGGGTCATGTCTGTCCCCACCCTAATCATCATCTTGTTCTGCATCCAAGACTTCGATGGTATTATCGCAGGCACTTACGCCAACAATTGGGCCGAATACCTCGTCCAACTCGTAGGTCCAAACGGCGCTGTTGCCATCCTCTCTCTTTTATGGGTCGACTCCACCTGCGCAACAGCAAGCTGCTTCATGTCCGCACAACGCGTCACCTACGCCATCTCACGCGACGGCATCCTACCAGGCAGTAAATATTTCCGCCGCCTCAGCAAGAAATCACACATGCCCATTCACGCCGCCTGGCTGGTTCTCGCCATGTCCGTCATAATTACAACGGCAGTCATCGGCTCCGTCGTGGCTTTCTCCGCCATTACTGCCGCAGCTACAATCGCAACGAACGTCTCCTACCTCTTCCCCATCATCGCGCGGCACACTGTAGGTCGTCACTCTTTTGAGCCCGCGAAATGGAATCTGGGTCGTTGGACAATTCCATGTGCCATCGTTTCAGGGGGTTATATCAGCTTCTTGTGTGTGGTTTTGCTGCTTCCGCAATTGTATCCAGTGACTGGACAGACGCTGAATTATGCGCCAATTATGATTGGGGGCATTAGTTTGATTAGTTTGGTAGGTTGGATTGTCCCTGGTGGATATGGGGGACGGTTTTGGTTTGAGGGGCCTCAGAGGACCATTAGTGAAGAGGAGGTTGCGAGGGGCGTAGTGGTGGGGGATGGGGTGGATACGCATAAGGTGTAATGGGAGGAGGTGATATTTTTTGGGTTATGTGGATGTTAGAATTTTAAGAATTGATTTTTAAAAGAATTTTTTCTGTATTCTTATTTTGGATTTGTGATATTTTGCTTACTAGGGTAGGAAGTACCCCGTGGTAATGCTCATTTATACGGCCTCTGACTAAATCGAGGTGCGCAAAGACTTGTGCACGAATTTTATGCAACCCGACCTCGTCGTCGCTCTCTTTACTATCGCCTAGCTAACTTATTATCGTGAGGTTTATTTATAAATTATTATTGCTATCTATTAAGTTGCGTGCTATATTGCAGAAGTGAGAGTGTATGCACGAGTGCTCTAGCAGTGGGTGCAAGCCCTGGTAGTAAGTGCTCTGCTAATAAGCGTAAACCTTGGCAATAAGACTGCTTGTGAGTCGTGAGGAACAGAGTACTCGGGGTCGGGGTATTAATTTTCAGACGCACTGCTACACGGCGTATAAAAATAATAATCACGATACGATAAAGCAAGACATATTACGCTTATGTGCGCGACCAACTCCCAAGTTATCCCCTCGTCCGGCAAGACACGCCCACGCCAGGCACGCCTCGCCAGAGGACAGAGCACAGCATGTGCCAAGAGCGCCTCTGGCTTGGAAAATGGGACGTTCCGCTGCTGACCTTCGGCGCTGAAATGCATCTTCAGCCGCACTCGCGAGGGGAGCCAGTCCTCAGGATTTCAGGACCACATGTTTACGGCTCCGTGGCTTCGATGGACAGCCTCCAGGCTTGGCCCTGCAGCTGAATGGTTAGGTTGACTCAGTTGCTGTGGCAGCAGGAAGGGTGAGAAACGCAAGAAGATACCGAGTGATCACACATCATGTCTAGTTTCACTTTCTGTCTTTCAATTCCTGTGGCTTCCTTAGCGTCGTGTACCTGCACCGTACTAACTCAACCACAAGGTTTTCCTGCGCAGAGCTCGCTTATCCTCTCCTACTAAAAATAATTAAGCGAGCAAACTCACGACCTTCACTTCGCGATTCAAGTAGTAATCCTTTATACAAAAGAATAAAACGTTCTTAAATATATAGCGACATAGATCAAACTTAAACTCTATATAGGGATTTTATTTCATATAATTGCGTGGTACGATGCGCAGCTTTGAAGTTACTCAAAGATCCCGATGCGAGGGTGCGCGCTACCGCAGCATAAGGGATAATCTAGATGAGGCGATTGGAGGCTGTTTGCCAGGCTGTCCGCATTTATGGGGCACAGTCGCTAAATCCGGTAGGAAGCTTCGTTTATTATAAGCGAGCACTGCCCCCCAAAAGAAACCTCCATTCTTTATGCATCTGTATTCAGCCAGCCCCGCCCTGTCACATTATCGTGATCTTCCATCATCAGCCTTCTTTATCACAACACGCCAATATCAATTCTAGTTATTTATGATTTAACATACTACGTGCGGAAGATAAACTTCTTGCTTGCGCTTCACTATGCGTCTTTTGAAAGTTGATCAGAATGGCGAGTTCAGCACCCTTACTGATGACAAAGTCAGTGATATTCCTCCTTATGCCATTCTTTCGCACACATGGGGAGAGGACCACGAGGAGGTCAATTTCAAGGACTTGACAATTGGCCCTAGGACGGATAAAGCTGGATATCGAAAACTCAAATTCTGCGCAGAGCAAGCCGCTCGCGATGAGTTGCGATTTATATGGGTCGACACCTGCTGCATCGACAAATCGAATAACACAGAACTCTCCGAAGCAATCAATTCCATGTTCCGCTGGTATCAACGTGCCGTGAGATGTTATGTGTACCTACCAGATGTTCAGACAGATGATGGCGATCCAAACAACTCAATGCAGCTGTGGGAGCCTCAATTTCGTAAAAGTCGATGGTTTACACGCGGCTGGACACTTCAAGAGCTACTTGCGCCGCCATCAGTCGAATTCTTCGGTAGAAGTGGCAATAAACTGGGCGATAAGAGGTCTCTAGAACGACAACTCCATGAGATAACAGGAATCTCAGTTCAAGCTCTTCGAGGAACGGCTCTATCCAAGTTTACCGTCAGTGAGCGCTTGGCATGGGCCGAAACTCGTCAGACGAAGCGCGAAGAGGATAAGGCTTATTCTTTGCTTGGAATTTTTGATATCCACATCCCGCTTATCTATGGAGAGGGAATGAATAGTGCGTTCAAGAGACTTCAAGAGGAAATTGACAAGAACTCTCGTTATGCACAAGATAGTAAGTGTGCCACATCAGAAATGGGACAACGACTGAGCCAATGTTTAGCTATCTTGCTCAACAGCTTACCCTATGCTGTCGATGCACCCTTCAATTCGTATCAGCGACAGCATGAACCTGTCTGCCTTGCTGATACTCGTGTCAACCTCTTGAAAGAGATTTACAGTTGGGCCGATGGGAAAGACGAACGGTTGATTTTTTGGCTCAACGGCCTAGCCGGCACGGGAAAGTCGACGATCGCTCGCACTGTCGCAAGAAATTATTTCGACAAAAAGCGTCTCGGGGCTAGTTTTTTCTTCTCACGCGGTGGTGGAGATGTCAGCCAAGCCGATAAATTCGTAACAAGCATTGCCGTACAGCTTGCCAGAAGCATACCTGACCTTCACCAACATGTTTGCGACCCCATCAAGGAATGCAGCGATATTACGAGCCGATCACTTCATGATCAATGGCATGAGCTTGTACTCCGTCCGCTATCAAAATTGAATCGCAAAGCTGACTCGTCCTCGTACATTCTTATTGTGGACGCTCTTGATGAGTGCGCCAATGAAACTAACATCCAGGTTTTGCTACAACTCTTATCGGAAGCTCGATTGTTATCAGACGTCCGGCTCCGAATTTTCTTAACTAGTAGGCCTGAGCTTCCAATTCGATATGGATTCTCTCAGATACCGCTCGGAGGTTATCGAGATTTCGTGCTCCATAATATATCGCCGTCGACTGTAGATCACGATATCTACCTTTTTCTAGAATACAATTTTGGGGTGATAAGACAGGAACGATACTTAGATGCTAGCTGGCCTGGTGAAACGACCATCAAATATCTGGTCGAAATCGCAAGCGGATTGTTTATCTGGGCTGCGACTGCCTGTCGATTTATCCGTGAAGGGAAGCGATTTGCTCCTAAAAGACTTGATATGATTCTTCGAGATAGCCAAAGCGCTCTTACGGCACCGGAAAAGCATCTTGACGAGATCTACAACACTGTGCTTAGGCAAAGTATCTCATCAGAGTACACAGGTGATGAGAAAGAAGAGTTTTATTCACTCCTGAGACAGATTCTTGGAAGCATTATTACTCTACTTTCGCCCCTTTGTATTTCCTCCTTAAGCATATTAATTCGCGTCCCGAAAGAAGATACGAATCAGACTTTGGATGAGCTACACTCTATTCTGGATATCCCACGAGATCAAAGTCAGCCGCTTCGTCTCCATCATCCATCATTTCGTGACTTTCTGCTTAACAAAGAGCGATGTACGGATACCAATTTTCAGGTCAGCGAACGGAAAATGCATCAGACATTGGCGGATAAATGTATAGAGGTTATGTCTAAGGCGTTGAAACGAAATATTTGCGGATTGGATAGTTTTGGCACGTCTATAAAGGATGTCAACGACAGTCGTGTCCAGCTCAACCTGCCTCGTGAGGTACAGTATGCGTGTCTTTACTGGGTCCAACATCTTGAAAAAAGCGGAGCAAAACTCAGCGATGACGATCAAGTACACAAATTCTTACAGGAGCATCTCCTCTATTGGCTTGAGGCTCTGAATTGGATGCAAAAAGTCTCTGAAGCTATATATGCCATCGATGCCTTAAGATCTATTACTTTAGTAAGTCAATTTAAACTATTCTCTAGATATCCACTAACGGAGTGCTAAGGCCGGAGATTGTCCACGGTTATCAGCTTTTGTTCATGACGCACGACGCTTTGTCTTATATAGTCGCTCCGCATTTGAGAAGAATCCACTCCAATTGTATTGCTCGGCACTTCTTTTCGCACCCGAGAAGAGTATAGTGCGTCGACAGTTTGAAGATCAGGTACCACGCTGGATAGGGAGACTACCTAACGTCCGAAAAAACTGGAATGCCTTGCATCAGACTCTCGAGGGGCATAACGGCCCGTATTTAACGATATCCTTCTCATCGGATAATAAGTTGCTGGCGTCAGCGTCGGCAGACCGCTGGATCAGGCTCTGGGATGCAGCTACAGGAGTTGAACGTCTATCATTTCAATTGAATGGCGACGATGCTACGGCTATTTCTTTCTCTCCCGATAGTAAAATGTTGGCATTAGCGACAAATTTCCAAACAGTCAGGTTGAGGGATGCAGCTACAGGGCTCGAACGGTACAATCTTAAGGGTCATCAAGCCAGAGTTAACATTATTGCCTTCTCATCTGATGGTAAGCTCATAGCGTCAGGATCACGCGATAAGACAGTGAAGCTGTGGGATGTGACTACAGGCACTGAGCTCCACACGCTGAGAGGTCATGACGATCAAATTACCGCTATTGTCTTCCTTCCTGGTGACAAGCTATTGGCTTCAGCATCGAAAGATAAGTCGGCAGTCAAGTTTTGGGACGTGACCGCAGGAACTGAAAGTCAGACACGCGGGGCTTTCGACCAGTATGGTGATCCGGTGACCTTCTCGTCGGATGGCAAGCTGCTCGCCACAAGGGCACTCAGTAAGATTATCAGGGTCTGGGATATAAATACAGGAGATGAGCTACAAAGGTGGCGAGACCATGAGATGGCAAATAGCATAGCTATCTCTCCTGATGGTAAAATGCTGGTTTCAGGATCATTTGAGACTGTAACTATGTGGCATATAGCCTCAGGAAGTGAACAACAGAAATTTGAAGGCCACAAAGGCTGGGTCTCGGACATTGTCTTCTCCCCTGATGGGAAGATGTTAGCATCAGCGTCAAGTGACAAGACTATCAAGCTATGGGATACAATGATAGCCACTAGGCGAGAGATTAGTGATGACGGCCACAAAGGTTGGGTCAATGTCATTACATTCTCACCCGACGGCAAGCTATTAGCATCAGCATCGCACGGTAACACTGTTAAGCTGTGGGATGCAGTTTTAGGTGTCGGAAAGAAAATGCTTGGAAGCCATGAGGCATGGATTAATGACATGGCCTTCTCGCCTGACGGTAAATTACTAGCAACCGCAGGCCACAAATCAGTTAAGCTGTGGGATATAGTCAACGGTGAAGAGCAACAGAAGCTTGAAGGTCATGAAGAATGGGTTAATAACATTGCCTTTTCGCGTGACGGGAAGTTGCTGGCTTCAATATCTATCGACAAGACAATCAAGTTGTGGGACGTGGTCACCGGGGTCGAACAACAAACAGTCAAAGGTGGAGAATTCAGGCTAGAATCACCACTTTCGCACAGTCTGACGACTGGGGACAGTACTCACGTTACATTCGTCAATAGAAGCCATGTTGATATAATGTTCTTCTGGCTTGATAGGGAAGGCATTTCGAAGCATTACTGGACCTTGAAACCTCGACAGCGACTCACACAACAAACTTATGTTGGTCATTTTTGGAGATTTGTCAATTCCAACACGAACCAGACCATTGGTGGCTATTGTGGAATTCCAGAGCATATTGATGTCATTATTAAAGATGAAGACGTCATGGCGGTTGAGGGCAATAGGGAATATCTTCAAAGTACCATTAAACGGTTAAAATTTTGGCCCCCTCCCTCTGATGCACTTCGAGAAGAATCTCGGCCCAGTCTTGCGGTAGATGGCAATTGGATCACTGACGACTCAAAAAAACGTCTTATTTGGCTTCCTGATGAATATAGGCCGACATGTTCTGCAACCAACCTGAATACCTTGGTCTTAGGACATGCTTCTGGGCGGCTCACGTTCCTGGAAATCAACTCTACAGCTTATGCCTTCAATTATTCATAAGGTTATTCCTCTTCTGTCCAACGGGAAAACACTAGATTTCCCATGGGCATCTGGTCTGGACTAAATCTGCAATTTCAGCAGAGGGGCCAAATGCTGTTCTGATCCAAGGGAGCAACATAAAACGAAGGAGATCCAAAGCTCCCGGTGAAGATTGAAATATCTGAATACACATATTCTGTGGGAAAGATCGAAGAAGTGTATCTTGTCGTCACAGCAACACTCGTCTCCACCTATCCAATCACGCTTCATAATCAAGGTTAATGAAATCCGCAACTAGTTTTGGACTGACTTTCGGTTCTATATCGGGATTATTCTAGTTTGCTCATGTCTGGTTCTTTTTCTTTCTTTTCCGTACCGTTCCAGAGCTCGTCGGCTCAAAGTCACTGTCTCCTCGTACTTCCCTTGCGCGTTTAAATGCACTGCGCTGCACAGTTGAGCACCTTACCCGAATCCTTTACTGGCTTCTCACCAGGCGCCTCGCTTTTGTACCACGATTTGATATACGGAAGCAACTGTTGGCATATTGCCAAGTTCTTAAAATTTGCACGAGGAAATTCTCTTACCATCAGCGCCATAAATTTGCTGTTCCATCGTTTTAAGTCGCCAAAAGTAGACAGCCACACCGGAGCACAGAGTTGCACCCGAGCGTGCATCTCGCATGCATTACTATTTTCTGTTAATGTAACGAGCAAGTATGCCTGTGGAGTGTCAAGATCCTCCTCGAACGCACTCGCAGCCTCGCCATCATCACTTGATTCCACATCTCTGCTATAGCTTCGAAGTAACCACATAGGAATGCCCTTGCCCTGCGCGTTAAAGAAGCTCATAAGCAAGAGCAATTCATCAGCAGAACGTCTTTCTTCACGAATGCGCTCAAACGGCATTTGCCACATCAACACCACTGAGTTCGATGCACTCTCATCTCAGCAAGATCTCCAGAGTTCCAATAAAGGAGACTCACTCTTTTCTTATCATTCTTCGAAATACTTGTAGATACCTGGATGAGGTTATCTGACCTCGCCGATTAATAAATTCTACCAAAGTTCTCGCCGGCCGTCTAATCCCACGCACTCTGTTCGATCTCCCAAATATCGACAGACTGGTCAACGCATTCCTGCGAGGAATGCAAACCTCCCAAAATCCACTTGAGTTCGTTAAACCTATCGAAACACAGATCTGCGCCACAGGTCCCGCAAACCACGACGACAACTCTGCCACTGGTTTCAACCCAGCCTGGCGAAGATCGATTTGGGAGCTTTTTTATGCTGGCAGATGGGTTCAGGGAATTCCGCAGGTCGTGCAAGATGGTGTTGCTAAGGTAGTGCACACGACAATAAATTCTTTCTCTAAGGAATATCATACCTAGTGGAGGGTGTTATATAAATGAGGCTGATTATTTGGAGAACGATTGGCAGACGGCGTTTTTGGGGAGCAATTATGAGAGTTTGTTAGAGATTAACGAGAAGTATAATCCCGGAAACTTCTTTAACTGCTGGAAGTGTGTGGGGTGGACGGGTACTGATGAGTAAGTTTGTCGACTCTGTTTTTGAGGGCATCTGCTGATTCTGAATAGTCTGCAATATTCTTGCTATGCCCAGTTGAAGAATCCTTTGATTGCTACTAATCCTTTGTGAAGAAGGGATTAACTCAGGGAGAGGAGGAGGAGAGGACTTGTCAGAGATACGAACTTGATCATAATTGACAGTAGATTGCAAATGTTGTTCACAGTTTTAACCATTATTGTATATTACAATCAGAAAGATTCATTTTAAAGATATAGCAAATTACCAATACATAACATGCTCCTACCGAGCTCTAATTTATCAAACTCCTTAATAACTATCGAAATGGACAGATGCTTACTTACAGCACTTATCCCTTCTTCAGGCTTCAAACTTCCAGTCCTTCGCCACACGCCCGTATACGATACCAGGAACGTCCTTGAACATGCCTTCATAGTCCGGAACCTCGCTCTTCGAATCCTTGGCCTGCTTCCGGTAGCTCTCCCATAATCTTTTCAAGCACAGATCCCCCCACATCTTCTTCATCCAAGCTAACGCCTCCGGCGTCGCCGTATCAAGAGGGAGATTATATGTTCGAAAACGCTCTTTTAAATTAGCAACATTTTCTCAAATTTCACACAAATATAAGTGAATCCCCTCAACTTACCCACAAAACCAGCCAAAAGAACGAATCCGCAATCCCAACTTCCCAAACAAGAACCCTTCATCCTCTTCCTCTTCCCCTAGCACCTTCAATCTCTCAGACGCAACCTTACGACAATCACTCCATAGTGACAAAATTCTCTCGATTTCCTTCCTAGCCTTTAGTTCACAGGTACAGGACCAGAATACTACCAAGGAAGTTAGTGCTGTACATATTCCTCACTTTCCTGAAACCCAGCGTGCATTTCTGCCACCGCGGAATGGGCAAGGGTGCGCAGATAAGCATCAATAGGCTAGAGCAGAAGGCTAGGGTGAGATTCAGCAAGATATTCAGCGATAGAGAGGCATTCGGTTATTGTGGGCTTTAAGAAGGATAGGGAGGTGACGATTAGGATGGGAACTAGGCCGGCAGGGGAGTAGGGGAGTGCGGCACCGCGGTTTACGACGACGTTGAGGGTTTTCGCGGTATAAGGGATGGAGACGTATTCGAGGGAAGTTTCGATGCGGGCGGTCCAGCTTGGGGATGGAGATCAGATGAAGTGTTGGAGGGTGGTTGAAGGGTCGTTGAGGGAAGGCTTACTGGAGTAGTGTACTAGCGGGCGTGGAAACCGATGAGGTGGTACTCGACGTCTGAGGCTGGGGCAGACATGATTTTTCTGATCCTGATTGGATATTGGAAGCTTGTAAATATTGTCAGGAGTAAAAGACGTGTACATGGAAGATTGATAAGAGAGGGGTGTGAGTCAAAACTCGTGAGCCCGACCTGGGAGGTAATACCACAAACAGTCACGTGGCTCACGCTGTTCAATTACAGATCAATTAAATCACTATATGATCAAAATCTTTGGAAGAAGCTTCAGCTCCCAAGAGTTCGGAAAGGTGGATATTGTCGGTTGGTGGTGATGCGAATAGGGGGATCACATGATCTGCTCGTACTCGCTTCAAGACGGATACTCGTACATTTCATCCAACTTTGCTGCCTAGTCTATCACAATTCATCCATGTAAATAACAACTTCAATGCCCCAAGCATTCAGTCGAAGACAATATTACATGATACATCCGTTCTGAGTATATCTACATATGGCTGGGCTTCTTCCTTCGCCGCTATCAAGCCGGCCAGAATCCAAGCCCAGTCGTCAGGTCGCATCCTTCAGTATTGCCCGCAGAGTGGCAAGCAAAGGGCAAGATCCTTCCACTGTTCTATCTCAGGATTTAGTTTATTGACGCCAAGGCTTATTTTCTAAGCAGAGTCCGCCTTGTAACCGCGTTCGGAATCTTGGCATGCCTCCCCTGGAGCTACTTCTCCTACTTTCGCCTCTGGAGTTCAACCCAAACTTCCACGATTCTTCCTTGAAGATGGCCTCGCCACTCATTTATAGTCTTGGAGGCACTTCACAGCTAATATCTTCCCATGACAGTCGTCGAACTGGATCGCGGCGGAGACGCTCAGCTAGACGTAGCGGACGACAGCAGTCCTAACATGTTCCATACCTCGCCGGCCATCACGTCACACATATGTGCGCAGGGCATCTCCAAGTCGATACTGGCCACGGCAGGATTCTTGCATAGATCCTATCGATATTACGTGCTGCGGTGGCAGGTAGCTATACGATGTCTGGGCTTCCACGGGAAATGATTGTGTTGGCAGCGGAAGGAAAGAACCCTCGAGCTCTGTCTGCACACAAGCGTCCACATATTTTGTCGTCATAGCTAAAGCAACTTCCTAGTTTCCTTGAGATTGAGGAAGCTCTTTGGGTGGAGCAATTCCTTGCATTCCTTAAGATCGGAGACCCTCTCTTACTGTCGACAGAATCTGTATCTTAGGCCACGATGGTCTCATTTATGGTGCGCCGACCAAGAGGCTTTTCCGTCGAGATTGGTCAATCTTTGAAACAACTGTCTTACCATCCGACTTGCCAGATGACGTTGGCTCCTCAAATGGGATTTTTTTCGGCGTGGAATCCAGCCGGGTCAGCAGTGATGGCTCAGTCAGAGGCGTGATGGCCGATTTTCTCTCTGGTCGAAGAATGTCCTGTCCGAGTTGAAATGTCCTCCTCCGCTCCAGCTTGGGGCTTTCTGGCTTCGAATCAACCCTCTTCAATAAATCTTCCGGCAAAAATGGACCCGAAACCGTGTGCGCTTTCTGCCTTATCATCGCCCTGGTAATTTCGGCAAGTCGAGGAACCGCCTTCTTTTCTCCAGGCTGACAGCTCGGGTCGCGACTTGAGAGTTTTCCATCTTTATCAGAGGCGAAAAATTCATCGTTAGATCCGAGCGATACCTGTAATGTGGGAAGATGGCGTGTCTGGCCGTCTGGCAAGAAGAGCCAACTTTGCAGGCATTCCGGCAGTTTGTGCCCCTCTGTTTTGGGATCGTCAAATCACTTCCCCAACCATCAGGATATTCCGGCAGGACTCACTTTGATGGAATTCTCCGTCATTATCTTCCCACGAAATATAATATCGATCGAAGGCGCCGAATGCAACGCAGATTACGTTCCTCACATTTTTCAAATCTTTGAGCGCTGATGGTCCGT
>Ga0302325_10016065_pt1 | contig 15886 bp, 16 predicted proteins | sample Palsa_T0_2_FD_201948 | JGI IMG/M metagenome (GOLD analysis project Ga0302325, IMG submission 201948) | Peat permafrost microbial communities from Stordalen Mire near Abisko, Sweden - Palsa_T0_2 | ecosystem: Environmental > Terrestrial > Soil > Palsa > Peat permafrost | place: Sweden: Abisko... | reverse complement strand
CCGCACCCAGAATGACCAGTTGCGGCAGCCGCCCCGCGGAGACGATGGCGCGGTCCAGGACCACCGTCCGAAACTGGTTGACCACGCAGTTTCCGCGCCGCACGCCAATCGGATATCCCGGTTTCCGGGGGATCCTCTTCCTCCAGTTCTCCGGCAGAAACTCGATCGCCAGCGGATCCGAGAATCCCGGCACCTCCGGCGCCAGATTGCCCAATGCCCGGTTGAACGCCACAAATTGCGCCGTGCGGCTCGGCTTGCCGGAACGCATCGTCTTGACCAGCATACTGCTACTGGAGTTTCCGTTTTGGCAGCCCTCATTGATAAAGTGAGTAGATGACCCTGTTGCGCGCAGTCGCCTGCTCCATCCTGTTTGTGGCGGCCGCGTTTTCCCAGATGCAGCCGGCCTTCACCGTGGACGGTGGCAACGGTAACAACCTCACCCTGACCGCGGCCGACCTCTCCAAACTACCGCAGCACACCGTCGCCGCCACCGATCACGGCACGCCAGTCAAGTTTGAGGGCGTCCTTCTCTCCGACGTGTTGGCCAGAGTTCAGGCGCCGGTGGCAGAGAAACTGCGCGGCAAGGCCCTCGCGGAATACCTGCTGGTCGAAGCCGCGGACGGCTATCGGGCGGTCTTTGCCTTGGCGGAGATCGATCCCGCATTCAGCGAGAAGCGTGTGTACCTCGTAACCCAACGGGACGGGAAACCGCTCTCCGAAAAGGAAGGCCCGTTCCGCATCGTAGCGCCTGATGAGAAGAGACCGGCGCGGTGGGTGCGGCAAGTCACGGCGCTGAAAATCAAAGAAGCCAGCGACGCTCCGTAACATGAAATACAGTAGATAGACAGGAGATCGATGAGCTCTTGTGCGCCTTGGATTGTCATCGCGGAGGACAACGCACCCGATGTGTTTCTGATACGGGAAGCGTTGCAATGGGACGGCATGCCGTACCGCGTAGATGCCATGGAAGACGGCGAGCAAGTACTGCAATTCATCGATCGTCTGGAAGCGGATTTGGAGGCGGCCTGTCCCGACCTCTTTGTGATTGATTTGAACCTGCCGAAGCGATCGGGTGTAGAGATTCTATCCCGCATCCGGGCTTCCAGCCGCTGCGCCGTCGTTCCCGCGGTCGTGATCAGTTCCTCCGATGCGCCCCGCGACCGGGAGGTGGCGAAAGCTCTGGGCGCGGAGCTGTATTTCCGCAAGCCGGCCGAATTAAAGGAGTTCATGACCATTGGAGGCCATATCCGCGCGGTTCTCAAGCAGGGCCGTTCGGATGCCGCATCACCGGCCGGTCGCTCGAATTTTCGGTCACCGCATTGAAGGGCGCGCACCGTACGTTTGAATCTCAGGTGGTTCCGTTGCACGACGAAGAGGACCGTGTGATCGGCGCCCTGGCGGTCACCCGCGACATCACCGCCCGCAACGCCGCCGAAGCCGCCTTGCTGCCAGCCAATGAGAGTCTGGAACAGTTTGCCTACGCGGCCGCGCACGACCTGTCAGGAGCCCATCCACAACGTCGCTCTGTATCACGGAGTTGCTGGCGCAGGAGTATCGCGGCAAGCTCGACGCGCGCGCGAACGAGTTCATCGGCGTCACGGTGGAGGGCGCGCGGCGCATGCAAGCTCTGGTTCGAAGATCTCCTCGCTTACACTCGTTCGCTCGACAAGCCGTGCGACGAACAACTTACCACTGACGCGAACGAAGTGGTGGCCGAGGCTTTGGCGAATCTGCCAACCGCCATCGAAGCCAGCGGTGCCGAGGTCGAGTGCGGCGATCTTCCGAGCTTGCCCATCTACCGGGTACACTTACTTCAGCTGCTCCAGAACCTGCTGGGCAACGCTTTGAAGTACATGAGCGAAGTCCCGCCGCGAATTGAGATCTCAGCCGTGGAGCGGCCGCACGAATTTACGATCGCGGTGCGTGATAACGGCATCGGCATTGCCGCGGACCAGCGGGAGCGGATTTTCGGAGTCGTTAAGAGGCTGCACGGCCGCGGTGTTCCGGGCAACGGCATCGGGCTGGCCATTTGCCATCGCATCATCGCCAACTATTCCGGCCGCATCTTGCTCATCTGGTTTTCTTTCTCTTTCCAACCGCCTTCGCCGTCCCCGGTGGCGGGGAGGTGGATCAGTTCCATGAGTGAAATACCCGTACGATAAACTCGTAGCCCGTACCCCGGTAAACTCTCCCGGAATCCCCCCCCGTGCTACCCTGAATTCTTGCCCCGCCACCCGCATTTCAGGGCCTACCTGGCGCTGGTTGCCGTCTGCTTTTTCTGGGGAACCACCTACCTCGGCATCCGCATGTCCCTGGAGTCCTTCCCTCCCCTGCTGCTCGTCTGCGCGCGCTACGTGATCTCCGGTTCTCTGATGCTGGCCGCCATCGCGCTGCGCGGCGAGAAGCTCCCGCGCGGCCGCGATCTGCGTGCCGCCTGCCTCAGCGGCGTGCTGGTGCTGGGAATCGGCAACGGCTGCCTGGTCTTCGCCGAGTTGTGGGTGCCCAGCGGACTGGCCTGCCTGATGCTCACCATTTCCCCCTTCTGGATGGTCGGCGCCGAGGCCCTGCTGCCGGGAGGCGAGCCGCTGCATCTGCCCAGCATCCTGGGTATGCTGGTGGGCTTAGCGGGCGCCGCCCTGTTGTTCGCACCGGATATGCACACGCACGCCTTCAACGCCGGCCTGCTCAGCGGATTCCTGGTGTTGCAACTCGGCATGGCGGGATGGGCTTTCGGCTCGATCTACCAGCGGCGCCAGGTGGGTAGCGCGCATCCCATCGTGATTGGCGCGGTGCAGCAATTAGCCGCCGGGCTGGCGTTCTTGCCGCTCACCCTGCTGTTCCACGAGCACCCCGTACACTGGAGCCTGCGCGGCGCAGCCGCCATTCTGTATCTGGTAATGTTCGGTTCGATCGTGGGCTATAGCGCCTATATCTTCGCGCTGGACCGCCTGCCGGTGGCCATCGTCTCCATCTATCCCTACGTGAATTCGGTGGTCGCCGTATCGTTGGGATGGCTATTCTACCGCGAGCCGTTCGGCCTCCGGGAGGCCGCCGCCATGGCCGTGATCTTCAGCGGAGTGGCGCTGGTGAAGCGCTACAGCCGCCCGGTGACGGTCCGCGCGCGGATTCCTAAGGCGCGCCTTTCGAACCCGGTGCGGTAACGCCGCCCGCCAGCTTGGCCCCCAGCGCGCCCCCAGCCGTGCAAAGAAACGTAATGATCAGAAAGAAAAACAGCAGCGCCATGATGACGAACAAAGCCATTCCGCTGGGGCTTTGCAGGATCTTGATGGCTTCCTGCACGTTGGGATCGTTGCCGGACATCTTGCGGAACTGTTCCTCGTAAAGCGCCGCGATTTTGCCTCCGCGAATCAGCGGCACCACGCTGGCCGTGAACACCACCGAAGTGATGGTCGATCCCAGCAAGCCGGTGATCCAGCCCATGCGCAAGCCGCTATCCACCGTCAGGAACTGGCCCGTCCGGCGGCGATAAATGTACACCGCCAGAAATCCCGCGGTCAGCCACCAGATCGCCAGGCCCACAATCCCCGCAGCCAGCACGGGAAGCGCGCTCAGCAGCGACGCGATGCTGGCCATCAGCAGGCCGATGCGCACGGCCGTGGCGTTATGGAAATTCAGGCGCGGAGGCGGCGCAGCCGCTGCAATGGCAACGGGGGCTATTTCCGGTGGCCGCTCCACCGTCTCCGGCACAACTTCCTCGCGCTGCGGCTTGCCGCAACGGTGGCAGAAACGGGCGTCGGGCGGCAACTCGGCGCCGCAAGTGCAAAAGTCAGGCATGATCCGGAGGCGCACGGCCTCCTAATCAGTTTGACGCAGGCTCTCCCACCGAAGCAAGCGCAATGCGCGTTTCGCCATCTTCCTCGTAGATGGCCACGAACCGTTTGTAGCCGCCTTTGGTGAAGGACATCCGAAGGCGGCCGTCGTCATTCTGGCTGATCAGCCAATGCGGCAGCTCGCCCTTGTAGAAATCCGTCACCCGCTCGACCGAGTCGGAGGTGCGGTACTCGGCGGCCGAAACGGCGAAGCCTTTGTGCACGTCGCCGAAATCGAAATGGAAGCTGGCGAGCTTTCGTGAATCGTCCTGCCGAACCGCGCCAGGATAAATGGGCACGCCCATATGCCGGGGGTCGAACCGCGCGCTTTCGCGCACGCGAACCGACCCGAAGGGCGTTTCCACGGTAGTAATCTCGCCACGCGAGTTCCCTTCGGTCACGCGTACATGGTCGGCGACGTATACGCCCGTACCGATCAGGGTCACAATCCCCAGTGCACCCAGGACCAAAACCGTAAGGATAATGCCGACGATGGCGCCGCCGCGGCGTGGGTTTCGAGACATAGCTGCTCCGTTCATCCCTGTTTACGAACGAGGGGTGCGAAAAGTTCCTTTTTCAGAGCAGTTTTGTGGGGCCGCGTGTCAGCCAGCGGCAGGCGGTTGCGCAGCGTGATATGGGGTTTGACGAAACGAATTGGTCAGTTTGCTTGTGGGATCCAAGGCTTGGCGGCTGCTGGACTTTCTGCATTTTCACCGCGGCGCGGGCAATCCTGCCCGCAGCCGCTTTCACCCGATTTAGCCGGCTAAAGGGCAGGCTGCGCCCGCCTGCGTCGGCAGGAGTGCCGACGCGGCACGCTGAGAGCGCAATGCCACATACTTTTGGCACCGTGGGGCGGGCAATTCTGCCCGCAGCCGGCTTTTAGCCGGCTTTGGCCGCCTGAAAAGGCGGCTGCGGCCATGATTGGCTGCCCCGCGGTGCAAAAAGCATGTGGCATTGCGCTGAGAGCGTGCGCCACGTCGATCTGCCAATCGAGCCGAGAAGGGCCAAACTCCAGAGCCAGCTCCGCCTGCCCTGCGATGAGCGCTAACCATCGGCTATCGTCATCCCCACCCGGACCCTGCGCTATAATGAATCTGTTACCACTCTGAGAGGAATTGTGTCGCTGCGTACCTATTTCCGTCTTTTCACTCATATCCAAATGATGCCCATCCTCGAAAGCGGCGAGGAAACGCTGGTCGGTGGGCAGGCTGTCATCGAAGGCGTCATGATGCGCGCCCCCCACAGCTACTGTGTCGCGGTCCGCAGGCCGGACGGCGAGATCGTGACCGAGGAAAAACCGCTGGCGCGCATGTCCGAGTTGCACCGCATCTTCAAATACCCGATCCTGCGCGGGGTCGGCACGCTCTACCAGGCGATGGAACTGGGCCTGAAGGCCCTCAAATTTTCGGCCAATGCCGTGCTCTCCACCGAATCCCCCAAGGCCGAGACCAAGGAAATCCCCAACTGGGCCATTACCTTGAACCTGCTCCTCTCCCTCTCGTTTTTCATTTTTCTCTACAAATTCGTGCCGTTGTACGCCGTCACGGCGCTCGGAAAGTGGTACCCGGTGCTGCAGGGCCGCATCGCCTTCAACGCCGCCGACGGCTTCATCCGCATCGCCATCTTCCTGGCGTTTCTGTTCCTCATCTCGCGCATGAAAGACATCCACCGCGTGTTCGAATATCATGGCGCCGAGCACAAAGTGGTGTTCAATTTCGAATCCGGCAAACCCGTCAACGTGCAAAACGCGCAAGGCTTCACCACCTACCATCCACGCTGCGGTACCAGCTTCCTGATGGTGGTGATGGTGGTTTCCATGTGCTTCTATACCCTGATCCCCTTCTCCGGTTTCGGCATGAAACTGCTGTGCCGCGTGCTGCTGCTGCCGGTCATCGCCGGCGTCAGCTACGAGTTGATCCGCTTCGCCGCCAAGCGCCGCGGTTCCTTCCTGGCCACCCTAACCGCTCCAGGCCTATGGCTGCAGCGCATCACCACCAAGCCCCCGTCCGACGAACAGGCCGCCGTGGCCATTCATGCACTTGAAGGCGCCATGGCTCTTGAAGAGTCCCAGGGCGGCGAACTGGTGATCGCCTGACATCCATGCAATTCGCTCCCAAACTGCGGCAGATTGAGGTGCGCTTCGAAGACTTGACCCGCCAGTTGGCCGACCCCGCGCTGATCGCCGACGCCGCCGAGTATCGCAAGGCCGCCAAGGCCCGCAGCGGCATTGAGGAAGTGGTCGAGAAGTATCGGGAATGGAAAAAGGCCTCCGGCGAACTCGAACAGGCCCGCGGCATGTTGCAGGAATCCGATCCCGACCTGCGCCAGATGGCTACCGACGAAGTCGCCCGCCTGGAACCGGAACTGGAGCGCTTCGAACAGGAGCTGAAGTTCCTGCTGTTGCCCAAAGATCCCAACGACGAAAAGAACGTGGTGCTGGAAATCCGCGCCGGTACCGGCGGAGACGAAGCCACCCTGTTCGCCGCGGAGATCTTCCGCATGTACTCGCGTTACGCGGAAACCCAGCGCTGGCGCATCGAAGTCACCTCCACCAGCGACTCCTCCGTGGGAGGCTCCAAGGAAATTATCGCGCTGATCTCCGGCGATAAGGTCTATAGCAAGCTCAAATACGAAAGCGGCGTACACCGCGTGCAGCGCGTGCCGGTCACCGAGCAGCAAGGCCGCGTACACACTTCGGCCATCACCGTGGCGGTTTTGCCCGAGGCCGATGAAGTGGAAGTGAAGCTCGACCCCAAAGACATCCGCATCGACACTTTCTGCTCATCCGGTCCGGGCGGCCAATCCGTCAATACCACTTATTCTGCAGTGCGCATCACGCACCTGCCCACCGGGCTGATCGTTTCCTGCCAGGACGAAAAATCGCAGATCAAGAACCGCGCCAAAGCCGAGCGCGTGCTGCGTTCCCGCCTCTACGAAATCGAGTTGGAAAAACAGCAGGCCGCGCTGGGCGCCGAGCGCCGCAGCATGGTGGGCACCGGCGACCGCAGCGAGAAGATCCGCACCTACAACTTCCCCCAGAACCGCGTCACCGACCACCGCATCGGCTTGACCCTGCACCAACTCGATCTGGTGATGGAAGGCCGCCTCGACCAGATCATCGAAGCCCTCACCACCCACTATCAATCCGAGAAGCTCAAACAGCAGGGCGAACCGGGCGCCGCCGCCGCGTAAGATGGAGGGCGGGATTTATCCCGCGTGGGGCTTTAGCCCCGCTGATCCCGCATGACCGTCCAAACCGCGCTGCTCCAGGGCGTCAAGCTCCTGGAGGATGCCGCCATCGGCGTGCCGCGGCTCACCGCCGAAGTGCTGCTGGCGCATGCCCTGCGCCGCGAGCGCATCTACTTGATCGCGCATTCCGAACACGAGCTGTCCCGCAACGAATGGCTGCACTATGGCCGCTACCTGCACGAGCGCATGGAGGGCAAGCCCACCCAGTACCTCACCGGCCGCCAGGAATTCTACGGCCGCGACTTCCGGGTAACGCCGGCGGTACTGATTCCCCGGCCCGAAACCGAGCATGTGGTGGAGACCGCTCTGCGGCTGGCGCCGCGCGCCGCCCGCATCCTCGATGTGGGCACTGGCTCAGGCGCCCTGGCTGTCACCCTGCGACTCGAAACGGGCGCGGCCGTGTGGGCCACCGACATTTCGCCCGCGGCCCTCGAAGTGGCCGCCCAAAACGCGCAGCGCCTGAGCGCATCAGTCGCATTCGTGGCTTGCGACCTGATGTCCGCCTTCGCCGATGCGTCCATGGACCTGATCGTCTCCAACCCGCCCTACGTCCCCCTGGCGGACGCCGCCGGTCTGCAGCGCGAGGTGCGCGAGTGGGAACCGCATCAAGCCCTGTTCGCCGGACCCACCGGCCTGGAAATCTACGAACGCCTGGTGCGCGACGCGGAGAGAGTCCTCCGTCCGGGCGGCTGGCTGATTATGGAGCTAGGCTTCAACACCGGCGGCCGCGTCGCCGCGCTGTTCTCGGGCTGCTGGCGCGATCTGGAGACGGTACCCGACTTGGCTGGCATCCCGCGCGTGCTGGCTGCCCGCGCCAACCTTTAATCCCACATTTCCGTTTTGGGTAGTTACTTGATAACCTCTTGATGGCTTCGGACGCCTTTATTCATGAGGGTTTGAACGTAATGAAGACACGCCGGAGGTCAACACCCAATGGGTGAGAGACAAAACGGGCCATTTCAGCTTTCCTTCAACGCCTCGTTGAAGGTGGATTTCCAGGGATCGCGGGTCACCTCCGACGGCGGCCTGATTCTGGTCCGCGAGTTGGACGAACGCCTGGGCTTCGGCGATCTCATCGCCCAGCACTTGACCGACTCGCGGCATGGGAAGAACACCCAGCTTCCGCTGGCGGACCTTTTGCGCCAGTCCGTCTACAGTCGCATCGCCGGCTATGAGGATGTCAACGATGCCGAGCGAGTTTCGCAAGATCCGACCTTCCGGCTGATCGGTTCCGAGAAAACTTGGGATCGTGGTGCGGCGCTGACTTCCCGCCTGCAGACTTTTGAGACCGAGATGCTGGCCGAGGAGGAGAACTTCCAGAGCTTGGCCCGCATCAACCGCGAACTCATCGGCAAGGCTGAAGCCAATTCGCCACAGCGCGTAGTGCTGGACATGGACTCGACCGAGATTCCGGTGTACGGACGGAGCAAAGCGCTTACAACGGGCACTTTGAGTCCACTTGCTATCACCCACTGCTGCTGTTCAATCGGGAAGGCGACTGCCTGGCGGCAAAGCTGCGGCCCGGTAACGTCCACAGCACCGAGGATTGGGAAGAACTGCTGCTACCGGAGATCGAGCGGCAACAGAAGCTGGGCAAAGAGGTGGTCTTTCGCGCTGACGCAGCCTTCGCCAAGCCGGAGATCTACGAAGCGCTGGAGGAACGGGGTGTTAAGTACGCTATCCGCATCCCGGCTAACGAGAGCCTGGAGCGGGACATTGCGGAGTTGTTGACGCGGCCGGTGGGAAGGCCGAGCCATAAGCCGGTGGTCTGATACAAGGGTTTTCTCTACCAGGCAGCGAGTTGGAAGACGGCGCGGCGGGTGGTGGCGAAGGTGGAGTTCCACTTTGGCGAGTTGTTCCCGCGCGTGGGATTCATCGTGACCAACCTGGAGACGGACAGCCGGGCGGTGGTGCGGTTCTACAACAAGCGCGGCACGGCGAAACAGTGGATCAAGGAAGGCAAGCAGGCGGTGAAGATGACGCGGCTGAGCTGCCACCGGTTCCGCTCCAACGAGGTGCGGCTCATGCTCAGCGTGATCGCCTACAACCTAGGCAACCTATGGCGGCGGCTGGTGCTGCCGAAGAAGATCGAGAACTGGTCGCTGACGAGTTTGCAGCAACGGCTGGTGAAAACGGGCGGGCGATTGGTGAAGCATGCCCGGTACTATTGGCTGATGCTGGCGGAGAGCCATCTGACGAGGCGGCTGTTTGGCGGCATGGTGCGGCGGCTCGATGCGCTGGGGGTACCGGCTGGGTAGAGCTTGGCGGGGCGCAGATCAAAATCCTGGGGAAGAAAGGAGGGGGGACGGGAAGGTGTCTCTTTGCCAGCAGTCCTACAGGAGCTATTGCCGGGTTCCGGTGCACGGAACGGGCAGAATGGCGGCTTGGAGGCGCCCTGTAGGTACTGAAACTCCACGAGAGGGAAATTAACTTGCTTTGAACGGCTTCAAACGAGGCGATCAGGTGTACACTTGATGCAGCCTGGGTTCCAAAATGGAAATTCTGGCTGAAAAATGAAGATGCGGGCAAAACATTAGGAGTAACGCATGAAAATCACATCTTCGGTCCTGACCATCAAGATCAAAGACTTCGTCCTCTATGAGGCCGACATTTACGATCCATCACAATTTGCCACCAATCCCAATATCACGACGCCGAACACGCCCCGGAACTTCTTTTCGGGTACCGCGATCGGAGACATCACATCGGTCAATGGCGAAGTCGTAAAGGGTTCATATGTCGGCGCTAACAGACCCATCATCGCAAAACCGAATCCAGCCCCGGGAGGTGCCATAGCAGATATCACGAGGAATGCTCTTCGGGAGCACATGTTCGAGATTCTGAAGAGTGACGGCACTGCGATAGGGACCATCATGGCGACTGGCTTCAGCGGCGGAGACGCTCCCCCGGGCACGGTCTTGCCTGTCGGCCAAACAGGGAACTGGGCGATTGTCGGGGGCACCGGACTCTATCTCGGCGCACGGGGCCAAGTCGGCGCATTCGGCCAAAACGCAGCGAACGCCGGTCGTTTCGCCTCGATAGCGGAGGATCCCGGCTACAGGCGTCAAAACGGTGGTTTTGACAATGAATTTATCCTGCACATCATTCCCATGGATCCGCCGGAAATTATGACGACTTTATTTGGACCCCACATCGTCCACAGTAACCAGCATCCGGTGAATTTAGTCCACCCGGCTCATGCAAACGAACCCCTTTCTCTCTTCGCAAGCGGCCTCGGGCCAACCCACCCCGATGTTGACCTTACCCAGCCATTTCCATTGAACCCGCCGTCAGTGAATTCACCGTTGACCGTGACCGTGAACGGGGAGCACGCCGAAATTATAAGCGCGGTGGGGGTCCCGGGTGCGGTGAATGGGTATCGGGTGGACTTCAAGATGCCTGCGTCGCCGGGGACAGGACTCGTCCCCATTCAATTAACCGTCGGCTGGATTGCCGGTCCGCCTGTGAACATCTGGGTTGGCTGACGCAGAAATCGTCCCACCGCACTCGCATTCTGTTCTCTGGGCCGTTCGGGAAGGCCTCAGCGGCGGTTCGTGCTAAGCGCTGAGTTTCTTGCAGGCCACAGCAAACCGCGGAAGGTCGATTTAATACCGCGCGCCTTGCGTTCATCCGCACCCGATATTCGTTGCAGCGTCGTCTCCGCACGCTTATGTCATTTCTGTCACCGATGGCCCGCCGATGGCGTAGAAGCATGCGAGTAAGCAAAAAACAGTTTTGCGTGTTAACTGACTTGGGTAAGACACTGGTTCGACCAGTGAGACCTGAACAGGTTTGATCGGAAAGCCGCGAATCCGAATTGAGTACGGCTATCTGAAGACGCTGCCCGCGGACTACCAGGGAGCGTGGCGCCAGATCACCATACGGCAGATCCCGCTTAAGAGGTTTCTAACAATCCCCGGACAACTGCTCCGATGCGCTTGCCGATGGTTGGTCCGGAACATCCACTTTGTTAATTGCCGACCAGATGACCTTGCCGCAGCATTCGGACGGCATGAACCGATTTTCCCGACGCTCGTTCCGCATACCACGGGCGGCTAACCTGACTTATGCCTAGGGAGTTACAAGGAAGGCTGCATTGCTCGACAGGGTGCCGCTGGGTGTAGTCACTTGGATCTTGCCGGTGGTGGCGCCCGGTGGCACGCTGGTCGAGATTTCGGTCGGCGAGCGGAAGGTGATGCCGGCCGGCGTCCCGTTGAACGTGACGCTCACGAGTCCGGCGAGATTCGTTCCCAGAATGGTCATCGGCGTCCCCACAGGGCCGGCGGCCGGCACTGTCTTCACGAAGGGGGCAAGGCCGAGGGAAAGTCTGAAGACGGTGCCCGGTCCGGATCCGCCGACGTTGGTTGTCCCGTAAAAGTTCCCGTCGGTGGCTTCGAGCAGCGCGGCGGCGGGTATGCCCTCGGCGGAGTTGAAATTATGGACAGTGGTCAGCGCACCGGTGGGCGTCAATCTGAAGATTGAACCATACCCATGGGTCTGGCCACCGTTGGTCACGCCGTAAAGGTCTCCATCGGAGGCTTCGATCAACGCGCAAGGCGAACCGTAGTCGCTCAGCCCGGTGAGCGTGCCCTGGCGAGAGATCTCGAAGATGGCGCCTTTGCCCGCGGGTCCGCCGCGCGGAGTGGCGCCGTAGAAGTTTCCGTTGGAGGACAGCACCATGCCGGCTTGGGGCCACTGGCCGTCGCTCTGGTCGAAGCTATGCAGGGTGGCCAAGACGCCTGCCGGCGTGATACCGAAAACCGTGCCCACGCCGACGCCTGCTCCCCCTTGTTGGGTGGTGCCGAAGAAGGTACCGTCGGCGGCTTGCACCAGACTATCGTACGGATAGGCGCCATCGGCGTAGTCGAAACCATAAAGGGTGGTGAGCGCTCCCGCGGGGGTCATACGGAATACCGTGCCATACAGGCCGGCGCCGCCTCCCCAGGTTGTGCCATAGAGATCTCCGTCCGCGGCTTGCACCAGACCGCCAAAGCTCAAGGCGCCATCAGGCGGGCTCAATTCGTTCAGCGTGGTCAGCGCGCCGGCCGGGGTGATTTCAAAGATCGTGCCGAAGTTCGAATTGGTCCCGCCTCCATAGGTAGTGCCGTAGAAGTTCCCGTTGGCGGCGAGCAGCAGCCCGGCGTAGGGGCAGGCTCCGTCGGTCAAGTCGAAGCTGTGGAGCGTGGTCAACGCGCCCGCCGGGGTCATTTTGAAGATGGTGCCCCGGTTGGCGGTTCCGCCGTCGCAGGTTGTCCCATAGAAGTTCCCGTCGGCGCCCTGCACGAGGGCTCCAAACGGGGCTGAGCCGTTGGTGCTGTTGAATGAGACCAGGGTAGTGTAGGTCTGCGCGGACAATGGATCGCCATGACAGCACATACAAGTAAGCGTTTGAACATAGACCCTCCTTGCAGCACGAATGATTGGAGTATAGCGGCTCGGCTAAGTCCGCGCCTACGGCTGGGCGCGGCCATCGGGAAATGAGTGTACCGGTACCGGAGTCATCGAGTGCAACTTTTTATCGCGGTGTAACTTTGAAGATCGCGCCGTCGCCGTTTGCCCCGCCATTTTCAGCCGTTCCGTAGAGGTCGCCCGCCGGACTGAAGGTCACACTCGCGACGGGGCTGCCCCCATCCGCCCCACCGGTAAAGCTGTGCAGCACCGTTTCCTGGCCATCCGGCGACACTTTGTACACCGCGTCCGCCCCGCCGCCGTAGGTAGTGCTGCCATAGAAGTTGCCTTTCGCGTCGCGCACCGCGCCTGCATAGGGTCCGCTGCCCGCCGCCCCGCCCGGGAAGCTGTACAGCACCGTGTAGCCCGCATTATCCAGTTTGTACACCACGCCGCGGTTCGCGGTACCTCCATAGACGGTAGTTCCGTAGAGGTTGCCTGCCGCGTCGCGGGTTAAGCCAGCCGCGGGGTAGTAACCGCTCGGCTGGATGAAATTGTGGACCACCACCTCAATGGGCGTCTGCGAGTGCGCCATCGTCGCCGCGGCGACCCTGGCAGGCCGCGGCGCATTTTTCCGGTCCTGGTCATCGGTGGCTTCATCCTACCATGGCCAAAGCACGCCTCCCACGTGGTAATCTTTCCACATGCTGGGATCTAAAACTGTCCCCGTTTTTTGCTTCTTCCTTTGCTTCCCGCTGTGGGCCGCCGACTGGCCCCAATGGCGCGGACCGCATCGCGACGGCATCTCCGCGGAAACCGGCCTGCTGGATTCCTGGCCGAAGGGCGGTCCGCCGCTCCTTTGGAAAACGCAGGGACTCGGCGAGGGCTACGCATCTTCCGCCATCGCCGATGGCCGTCTCTTCATCCAAGGCCAGCAGGGCGACGAAGAATTTGTGCTGGCGCTGGACGCCAACACGGGCAAGCAATTGTGGCGCTCGCACACCGGCATTCCCTTCAAGGAATCGCGCGGTTACGGTCCGCGCGGCACGCCCACGGTGGATGGCGACCGCGTATACGCCCTGGCCGCCGATGGCATGCTGGTCTGCCTGGATGCGGCCACGGGCAAGCGCATCTGGGGTTACAACGTCGTGGACCATTTCCACGGCCACGTGCCGCATTGGGGCATCAGCGAGTCGCCGCTTGTCGAGGGTGACCGCATCATCGTCACGCCCGGCGGTTCCGGCGCGGCCGTCGTGGCGCTGGACAAGACCAACGGCAAGGTGCTCTGGCAATCGCAAAGCGACGGCGCGGCCTATTCCTCTCCGATGGCGTTCGACGCGGGAGGCACGCGCCAGTTGGCGGTGTTCACGGCCGACGCGGCGCTGGGCCTCGATTTCGCCACCGGCAAACTGCTGTGGCGCTACGAGCGGGTGGCCAATGGCACGGCCAATATCGCCACCCCCATTGTGCACGACGGCGAGATCTTTGTTTCGTCGGACTACGGCACCGGCTGCGTGCTGCTGAAAGTCGCCGCCGGGGGCAACGCCTCCGAGGTGTACTTCAATCGCGATATGCGGAACCACTACAGCACGTCCGTGCTGGTGGGCGACTATCTGTACGGATTTTCGAGCAGCATTCTGACGGCCATGAAATTCCAGACCGGCGAGGTAGCTTGGCGCGACCGCAGCGTGGGCAAAGGCTCGCTGATTTACGCGGAGAAGCATCTCTACGTGCTGGGCGAAGACGGCATCGTCGCACTGGTGGACGCCACTCCATCGGGCTACCACGAGATCTCACGCTTCGAAATTCCCAAGGGCGGATTTCCCACGTGGAGCCAACCGGTGATCGCAAACGGAAAGCTGTATCTGCGGGAACAGGACAATCTATCGTGCTACAACATCAAAAAATGAGACTTCAAATTGTGGGGCAGGCCCCTGGCCGGGGGACCCTCTGGGTCGGGTCCCATGGACCCGTCTCTTGCTTGGGCGGCCTGGGAGGCCGCCGCAGGCCAAGGGCCTGCCCCACTATCTGTGCAGCATCCCTCCTCTTTGCCTGTTCCCTCCTGGCCGCCGCCGAAGGTTGGACACAATTCCGCGGCTCGGCGGCCGGCGTCGCCGACGACGCTCCGCTCCCGGACACCTGGTCCACCACCACCAACGTGGCCTGGAAGCTTGATATCCCCGGCCGCGGCTGGTCGTCGCCCGTGGTGGCGGACGGGCGCATCTACCTCACCTCAGTCATCGCCGCCGAGGCCGAAGAGCCGCCCAAGAAGGGCCTCTACTTCGGGGGCAACCGGGAGGCCGCGCCACCCGACGAGCATCGCTGGATGGTTTACTGCATCGACTGGAAAACCGGCAAGCTGCTGTGGGAGCGCGAAGTCCACAAAGGCAACGCTCCCGCCCGGCATTTGAAAAATAGCTACGCCTCCGAGACGCCGGTCACCGACGGCGAGCGCGTCTACGTGTATTTCGGCAGCGCCGGCGTGTTCTGTCTCGATCGCGACGGCAAGTTAATCTGGTCGCAGCCGCTCTCGCCTTACAAGATGCGCTTCGGTTGGGGCGCGGCATCCTCGCCCGTGCTTCACCAGGGCCGCCTGTACATCGTGGACGACAACGAAGAGCAGTCATTTCTGGCAGCGCTCGACGCCAAGACCGGCAAACAGATCTGGCGCGTGGCGCGCGACGAAGGCAGCAACTGGTCTACACCATTCGTTTGGGAGAGCGGCAAGCGCACGGAAATTGTCACCGCCGGCGCGCGCCGCGTGCGCGCGTACGATCTCGACGGCAAGCTGCTTTGGGAATTCGGCGGCATGTCTTCGATTGCGATCCCCACGCCTTTTGCAAGTCACGGCTTGCTCTACGTAACGTCGGGCTACGTGGGCGACCAGGTGCGGCCGATCTTCGCCGTGCGGCCCGGCGCATCGGGCGATATCAGCCTGAAGAGCGACGAGACCAGCAACGAATTCGTGGCATGGTATCAGCGCCAGGGCGGACCCTACAATCCATCGCCGCTGGTTTACGGCGATTATTATTACACCCTGATGGACTACGGCTTCCTCACCTGCCGCGACGCGCGCACCGGCAAAGAGATCTACGGCAAGCAGCGCATCAACGCCGCGGGTGCGGCCTTCACGGCATCGCCATGGGCCTACAACGGCAAGATCTTCGCGCTTAGCGAGGACGGCGACACATTTGTGATCCAAGCGGGTCCCGAGTTCAAGGTTTTGGGCAAGAATCCGCTGGATGAGATGGCGCTGGCCACGCCCGCGGTCTACCGCTCCAGCCTGATCGTGCGCACTGCTTCGAAGCTATACCGCATCGAGAACGTCAAATAACCGTGCGACCGCTATCCATACTTCTGCTCGTGGGATGCCTGCACGCGGCCGACGACTGGCCGCAATTCCGCGGCAATCCGCAATT
>Ga0302325_10016064_pt1 | contig 15887 bp, 12 predicted proteins | sample Palsa_T0_2_FD_201948 | JGI IMG/M metagenome (GOLD analysis project Ga0302325, IMG submission 201948) | Peat permafrost microbial communities from Stordalen Mire near Abisko, Sweden - Palsa_T0_2 | ecosystem: Environmental > Terrestrial > Soil > Palsa > Peat permafrost | place: Sweden: Abisko... | reverse complement strand
GAAAGCCGATAAAGACACGGCGACGATCAGAACCAGCGTCAACTTTTTCATTGAGAATCCAGTAACATTCCTTACCTACCCACTAAAAGCACGTATCCGGCCATCAGCGGCGGGTTGTAAGTTCCTGGTGCCACTTGGGACATTGCGGAGATGCGCGATGGAGGAATAGGGACAGGTTGGCCGTTGCCCACAGGGTGAGCCATTTTGTCCCCACCAACTTGTAGCGCTATCATCAATGAACAGACTCGGAAGCCAGCGCCAAATCCAGTGACCAGAGTTCTGTAGGAAGGGGTCGTGGTCGGACTGGCGAATCATACGTTGCAATTAGACACGGCGCTGGAGTCCACGGGCCATTTCTTTGCACAAGTTCGCGCAACTTGTGCCCCCTGTTTGGGTTATCTCCTTGTAGTACTAACTCCGGAACCTTCAGGTTCACAAACGGGAGCCTTTAAGTGCCTGAGCGCTTGAGCCGGACCCGGATGAGTAACGCCGACGCCGATGCCGACGTGTCTCGCCCTGTCACAATCTTGTTCTCGATGGCTGGCCGTAAACAGGAATGGTTCCCAAATGACAATGCAGCGCAAACTTGACCGTGCTATTGCGGCTTTGGAAGTCGAAGCCAAAATGCTCGAGGCGCACGCTGAGAAACTTTCCATCATGACTCGTCACTTGGCCGATCCCGAACATCAGCGAGAAATCATCAAATTGTCGCACGAAGAAACGGAGAAGGCTGAGGGTATAAGGTGGCAAATCCGTTTGCGGAAAGACCAAAGGACGACCTCAAAGACCGCCTCGCCCGCTACCGCCAATCAAGATCAGCGTGACCGGCAAGAAGTCCGGGAAGCCAATCTCAACCCCAGTCTGGTTCGTGCTGGAGGGGGCTCTCTGTCTCCTGCCAGTGCAGGTTGGAAAACGCTCTCAGCAGCACGCGCCCGCTAGGAGCTTTGCACCTGCTCCCGCTGCCCAGTTCAACGAATGTGGAGGTGTGCAGACTGCCGGTTGCGGTAAGATGCGCCAGCATGAATGCCTTTCCTGAGTTCATGCGGAACCCCGCGAACCGAATCGTCCGGTCAAATCAGGCAACTCCCGGTGTCGAAGGATATGTGTTTGACGGAGCCGATCAAAGCCAAATGGCGTTTTGGACTTGCACTCAGACCGCAACTTCCGCAGAGCATGTCCATGAATTTGATGAGTACATGCTGGTTGTGCAGGGCTGCTATACATTGCTGATTGATGGAAGGCGCATTCCTATCAACGCTGGCGAGGAGTATCTGATTCCTCGCGGTGTGCCGCACAGTGGCGAGGTGGTGGCGGGAACAAGGACAATCCATGCCTTCGGAGGTCACCGGGCTGATCGAGAAGTGAACAGATGATGTACGGTGCGGGGGGTAAAGAAGTATTTTTCGAAACTCGATGTCGCGGTTGTAGGCGAGATGGGGTGACCAAAGGAGCCTAGCCTTGGTTGATTTGTCGATAGGAGAAGGCAAACTGACGTTGCACGTCCGAGGCGCTGACAGGCTCTGGGCTTTCAAGAGCACTCTGGAAATCCCTCTCGTTCACATTGCCAGCGTCCGGGCAGACCCGGAGACCGCACGCGGCTGGTATCACGGCATCAGGATGCCGGGAACCAACGTGCCCGGAGTCATCTCGGCGGGAACCTTCTATCAGGATGGCAAGCGAGTCTTCTGGGACGTGCACGACCCGGAGAAAACCATCGTGATCGACCTGCACGACGAACGGTACAACGAATTGGTCGTGGAAGTGGATGATCCTGACGCAGCAATCAAGTTGATCCAGAATGCATTGTGAGGCAGTTTGTAATTGAAATTGCTCAACCTCTCTACGCTTTTCGTTCCACAGTCATGATGTGAAATGACGTTGTGTGCTGGATGCCAAGCTCCCTTCGTCGGTAAAATCGGGTTGTCGTGGCCTTGCGAGTGTGGGAATTCAGATGGGTGCCAAGCTCACTGCTGATATGAAGCGTGTTGTCGTGGAGCAGCGGCTAGCCTTCGTTGCCACTGTCTGCCCCGATGGAACACCCAATCTCTCGCCCAAGGGAACAATTTCCGTTTGGGACGACGATCATCTCGTCTTCGCCGACATCCGCTCTCCGGGAACGATCACGAACCTTCGGAAGAATCCTGCCGTCGAAAACGTTGTTGATCCTTTTGCCCGCAAAGGTTACCGTTTCAAAGGTATTGGTGAAGTCATTGTGGACGGTGAACTTTTTCAGCAAATCATGAACTTTTACCGAGGGCGATGGGTGGACGCAGTGAGGAGCAAGTCGGAAGCCCGAATACGAGGTTTCGTGCTGGTAAAAGTCGAGAGTGCGTTGCCGCTCACCTCCCCTGCCTATGACGACACCTCAGTTGACGAACAGTCGATCCGCAAACATTGGATTTCATATTTTGAAGGGTTAAACAAGGGTTGATCTGACCACAAGAGACGAGAGTCGTTTCCATTTTCCAACTTCCGCTGGAGTCTCAGAGAAATGGCATGTCGGACACAGTAGTTGAAGCCCTGATCCCGGATCTTCTTGAGTGGGTGACTAGACGCGACAGAACCTAGCGGTAGTTTACTGCGAGTTGAATCGACGAGCTTATAAGTAAGTATTTTTGATGGTGTTACGAGCGCGGTGATGTCTTACCCAGGTGGGGTACTACAATGCCATGGCTGCAAGCCCCAGAGTCTTGACCAAGGCTTGTTGGGCCAGAGTCTGCTGGGAAAGCACATAGGCGGTACGTGGCGGTCCCTTCTCGCCCTGAGGCGGATAGAGCAGCGCGAACTGTTTGATCTGCTCCAGTTCCTCGAGCAGTTGCTCGACCGACAGATCGGCCCAGGCAGCTTTGGCCTGCTGGTGCACATACTGCAACAGTGAGATGCCCAACATGCAGTAGAAGGCGTGGATGCGAATCTTGCGGTCGGTCCAGTGATACATGGGATCCCAGCCCAACCACTGGCCATCTTTCAAGCCGCGGAATACGCGCTCGATGGATTGCTGACCGCCATAGCCGGCCACGACTTGTTCCGCGCTCCAATCCATGCGGTTGGTCAGCAGCACGGTGCGCCCCAAACGCTGATCCAGGAGCTTGGGAAGAGCGGCGGAATCGAAGTCAAACTGCAAATGCCAGGTACCGTCCCGCTCTTCGAGTTGATAGCGAATGAGCTCGTCCAGAAAGGGAGCCGACAACCAACGCCGAATCTTGGTCTCCATCTGTTCCCGTTTCCAGCGCGCTTTCGGTTTATTCAGTTCCATGGCCAGACGACGGAGCGACTGCAACACCCGGCTGAGGCTGGTGGTCAGACTGTGCAGTTGCTCGCCGGCAAAGGAAGCCGAGTATTTCACCACGCACAGATACTCGCGTCCATGGACCAGAGTTTTCTCGGCGCCAGCGCGCACCCCGGGTTGGGCACTGCTGCAGGGAGGGAGTTCCTCGGTCGCTCGCCGGCGCAACTCCGCCGGCGCTTGATTCCAGGGCAAGGCTGAGATCCAGCCCACACCCGCTTCTTCCAGGGCCACCGTGTTGGCCAGCGCCGCCGAACCTTTATCCAACACCAGCGTTACCGTCTCGCGCGCGATCTGGTTTTGATCCAGCATGGCTGTGATGCGCGTCAACGCCGTCGAAAACTCTTCCACGTCGGCCACGTTCCCGGGATACACGTGATGACATAAGCTCAAGCCCTGCTCGCCATCCAGCACGTAGCTCAGACCCACTTGCCGCAGGTTGTGGCGACCCTGCTTGTTGTGTCCGCGCTGGGCCAGCTGATTGCGCGTGTTGGTGCTGGCGATATAGGTGTAGAAGTTGGTGGTGTCGTAGGCCAGTAGACGTCGACTCACCAGTTGTTTCTCTTTCCATACTCCCAGCAAACGCAATTGGGCTTGCTCGAGGGGATCGTCGGCTGGGGAGAGCGGCTCTGGGCCTTCGGGCAGGATCTGTTCAAAGGCGTCCCAGAACGCTTGCGAGGTAAAGCGTTCGGGGGGAAACTCCCAGAGTGTGGACAGGATGGAGGAGCGATACCAATCGGGAACTTCGGTTTTGGGACCAGGCTGGCAGATGCGGTGGATGGCGGCCAGCAATACGTAGTGAGCGGGCGAGGGTCCGGAGCGGGGGGTGGGCCAGAGGGAATGCAGCAAGTCCCAGACGCCGGTGTGCTGAGCGGCGGCCCAGAGGGCGGCGGGCAAGCCAAACTCGCGGGTGGTAGCGGCCAGGGGGACGGGGGCGGAGCGATCGCGGACCATCTCGGCGAGTTTCTCGGCGGTGCCGAGGTAGGCTTGATGAACGATGCGTGGCTTGCCGTCGACGCGGGCACTTTCGACGACGTAGTAGTAGAGTTGATTGCCTTTTTTCTTGGCGACTAGGCTTGCCATACAGGGTAATACAATATTACAACCGCTCACTGTTGTCAAGTAATAAATGCGTAGATCTGCACGGGAATCTACTTAATACAGGGTAATACAAAGAATTGACGAGGAGAACTTGCAGAATTACTCTGCCCGGAATGACTTAGCGGCGCTGCTTGGACTCTTACTCGAGCATTCCCAGTAAACTACCGCTAGTGTCCGCGCGGCGATTGTAGCGCGGCCGTCCCGGCGGTTGTCCGCGCGCATCATGTCTTCCGAAGGACGCCCTCGGATACCCGGCAAGGATGCCGGCGCTACTGCGACGGCAACATGCCAAATTAGAAGGACACCACCCAGCATAAGTCGTGCACAAGTCGTTGACAATAATGTTAGGGCTGGGCTATCCTATAGCTCTTTGGAAGTGGAAGTCCTGCGACTGCCCGCCTGGAATACCTAGCGCGCGTTCTGCGTGGATAAGATCATGATTATTAAATCATGGTTACGGCAATAAGGATCAGGGCACTCAGCGGTCTTCGTCATTATAACGTTCTTTAATTTCTTGGGAGATTTCCGATGTCAACCTATTTCCCCAAAGAGGGAGATATTGCGCGTAAGTGGTTTGTGGTGGATGCTACCGGGCTTCCGCTCGGCCGGCTGGCTTCGCGCGTGGCCCGCATTTTAATGGGTAAAGAGAGCCCGAAATACACCCCCTTTATCGACACAGGCGACCACGTTGTGATCATCAACGCCGATAAGATCAAAATCACCGGCATGAAGGCGGATCAGAAGGTCTATCATCATTACACCGGCTATCCCGGCGGAATTCGCGCCGAAGAAATGAAGAAGCGCATGGTGCGCAAGCCGGAACTGATAATTGAAGATGCCGTGTCGCGCATGCTTCCCAAGAATAAGCTGGGCAAGCAGATGTTTACGAAGCTGAAAGTTTATCGTGGAGACAAACACCCCCATGAGGCGCAGAAGCCCGAAGCGAAGGTGTTTGCGTAGCTGACATAAAGGGTGTCAGGTTTCTGTCTTGGCAGAGCCGGCACTGCAGAATTTTGGAAAGGTTGAAGCACGCGGCGGTTTGGCCAGTTGCCAAATGCTGAGTGCCAAATGCTAACAATGGCAGAGATTGTTCAATACTACGGAACCGGACGCCGCAAGGCGGCCATCGCGCGTGTTTTTCTTCGTCCCGGCAGCGGCGAATTCAGGGTCAACGGCAAGGCGTTCGATGAATACTTTGTAACGCCGTCGCAGCGCATCAGCGCGAAGTCGCCGCTCGTGTCGACTGACAGCGCGGCCACCTTCAACGTGCTGGCCAACGTATGCGGCGGTGGAGTCGCGGGACAAGCTGACGCAGTGCGTCTGGGCATCACACGCGCGCTCATGGAGTTTAATGCTGAACTGCGCCAGAAGCTCAAGGCTGAAGGCATGGTTACCCGCGACCCCCGAGCCAAAGAGCGCAAGAAGTATGGACAAAAGGGCGCAAGGAAGCGGTTCCAATTCAGCAAGAGATAGTCGATGGTCGATGGTCGTTGGTCGTTAGCAAACGCAGCGACGAACGACCGGTTTTAGGAGTTAAATTCATCCCCCCACCTTCCCGAGGCGGGGTGGACGGGAATGGCAATCCGGGTTCTTCAGTGTCCGGATGCAGACCAACTGAGGAGGTTGATTGGCAAACATTACAATGAAGGAGTTGCTCGAGGCTGGCGTTCACTTCGGGCATCAGACGAAGCGGTGGAATCCGAAGATGAAAGAGTACATCTTTGGTGAGCGCAACGGTATCTACATTATCGATCTGCAAAAGACGCTGAAGATGTTCAAAGAGGCGTCGAAATTCGTGCAGGATCTGGCAGCCGACGGCAGAATCATCCTCTTCGTGGGCACCAAGCGCCAGGCTCAGGACGCGATTGCCGAAGAGGCGCAGCGCTGCTCGATGTACTACGTGAACCAGCGCTGGCTGGGCGGCCTACTGACCAACTGGGTCACCATACAGAAATCCGTGAAGCGGCTCAAGGAACTTGACGAAATGGCCACCGATGGCCGTTATGACCTGCTTCCCAAGAAAGAAGTCATCAAGCTGGAGCGCGAGCGCAAGCACCTGCAGGCGAATCTTGCCGGCATCAAAAACATGACGCGCTTGCCGGATGCGATCTTCGTCATCGATTCGAATAAAGAGCAGATCGCAGTGCGCGAATCGCGCAAGCTGGGCATCCCCGTCGTCGCCGTGGTCGATACGAACTGCGATCCGAGCGAAGTGGATTACGTGATTCCGGGCAACGACGACGCGCTGCGCGCGATCCGGCTCTTTACATCGAAGATTTCGGAGTCCATTGCCGAGGGCGTTCACGCCCGCGACGACAAGCAGACAGCGGACATTCAGGCGGCGGCAGACCACGAACCTGCGGCCGAAGCCGTGGTCGATCCGGAAGACCCGCTGCTTGCCGAACTTGTTGCCGGAGGCGCCACCGCTCCTGGATCCGAAAGCGCTGCTCCTGGCACTGGCCTTGACGGCGAAGATATCCGCATGGAAGACGTGCTCGGCAAAGGTACGCGCAAGCGTCCCACGGCCGCCACGGAAGATGTTGACGAACTGCAAGCCGAGACGCGCCGGTTCTAGCACCGGGATTCGTGTCCGAGATTCGTCGGCTGTATTCGAAATTCGTATCGGGTTATAGCTTCGTATCAGGGTATCGCTGCAGCGATACCGCGAGCTGTTCGAAAGCAGACGCCCCTTGAGGGGCGGCCGGAATTCGCGACCACCACATCTGACCCGCGCAGCCGGTCTGTGCGCGGGTCGAGTCTCATAACGGCAGTTTTCAATCGAAGGAAGAATTCTAATTCCAATGACCACGACTATGGCAAACATTTCCGCCGCACAAGTAAAAGAGCTCCGCGAAAAGACCGGAGCGCCCATGATGGATTGCAAGAGCGCCCTGACCGAAGCCAAGGGCAACTTGGAAGACGCGATTGTTCTGCTGCGCAAAAAGGGTGTCTCGGTCGCAGCCAAGAAAGCGACGCGTGTGACCAGCGAAGGCTCAGTGGCCCACTACATTCACGCCGGCGGCAAGATCGGAGTGCTGGTCGAGGTCAACTGCGAGAGCGATTTCGTCGCCCGCACCGAAGACTTCAAAGAGCTGGTGCACGACATCGCCATGCACATCGCGGCCAGCGATCCGAAGTTCGTCCGCAAAGAGGACGTTACTCCGGAGGCCTTCGAGCGCGAGAAAGACATTTATCGCGCCCAGGCCGCAGCCACTGGCAAGCCGCCTGCCATCATCGAAAAGATGGTGGCCGGCAAGATGGAAAAGTTCTATGAAGAAGTTTGCCTGCTTGAGCAGCCCTTCATCAAAGACCAGACCATCAACATCTCGCAACTGATTGCCGCCAAGGTAGGCAAGCTCGGGGAGAATATCGCTGTCCGGCGCTTTGCCCGCTTCAAAGTGGGCGATGCCACGGCTACCGTTGCCTTCGTCACCACCAAGCCGGATGGCCAGCCCGACAACGAGGGGGGCGAGCCATCACCGGCTGCCCAATAGCAGCCGAACAATTCAGGGGCGTTGCGGCGCCCCTTTTGATTTATGCTTCTCTACGCATAGCCGAGTCGCCGTAGCCACGCATTGCAATTCAAGTTATTCTGCGAAGTGAAGGAAGTGCCCCGCCATGGACGAACCGATCTTCAAGCGCATACTGCTAAAAATCTCCGGCGAAGCCCTGGCCGCCACTCAAGGCTTCGGAGTCGACACCATTCGCATTCACGAAGTCGCGGCTGAACTAGCCGATGTCCACAATCTTGGCATCCAGATGGCCATCGTCGTCGGCGGCGGCAACTTCTTCCGCGGCGTAGCCGACCAGGCCCGTAACATGGATCGCGTCTCCGCCGATCAAATGGGCATGTTGGCCACCGTCATCAACGCGCTCGCCCTGCAGGACGCTCTCGAAAAACAGCAAGTCTACACCCGCGTGCAGACCGCCATAGAGATGAATCAGGTGGCCGAGCCCTTCATCCGCCGCCGCGCCATCCGCCACCTTGAAAAGGGGCGCATCGTGATCTTCGCCGGCGGCACCGGCAACCCATATTTTTCGACCGATACAGCCGCTTCGTTGCGCGCCATGGAGATCAAAGCCGATGCCATCCTGAAAGCCACCAAAGTGGATGGCATCTATGACGCCGACCCCATGAAGGTGAAAGACGCCAAGAAGTTTGAGACCCTCACTTATATGGACGTGCTCAAGCAAGGCCTGAAGGTTATGGACTCGACCGCAATCTCTCTGTGCAAGGACAACAACCTGCCCATCATAGTGTTCAACCTGAATCAGCGAGGCAACATTCGGAGAGTAGTGCTCGGAGAAAAGATCGGCTCGCTGGTCAGCGCGTAGGGAAAGGCAAAAGGCAGAAGGCAAATTGAGGAGGTTTGCGCATGTTGGCTTCTTCCATTTGACTTTTGCCTTTTGACTTCCTCTATAATCGAGCGTTTAATTCCCTGTTTATATTAGGAGCCCCGAGCTATGGCTCATCCTGCCCTTAAAGACGTCTTCGCCCAACTCAAGACGCGTATGGACAAAGCGGTCGAAGACTTCCGCCGCGAAATGGCTGCCACGCGCACCGGACGCGCCAACGTTCACATGCTTGACACGGTCTCGGTCGACTACTACGGATCGCAGATGCCGCTCAACCAGATTGCCCAGGTTCACGCGCCCGAGCCGCAGATGATCACGGTGCAGCCGTTCGATACTTCGCAGCTTGCGGCCATCGAGAAGGCCATCCGCAGCGCCGATCTTGGCCTGAATCCAATGAACGACGGCAAGCTGATCCGCGTCCCCATCCCCGCGCTCACCGAGGACCGCCGCAAGGATATGGTCAAGCACCTGCACCGCATTCTCGAGGAACATCGCACAGCCGTGCGCAACGTCCGCCGCGACGGCAACGATGCCATCAAGAAGACGCTGAAAGACAAAAAGATTGCCGAAGATGACGAAAAGCGCGCCCTCGATGAAATCCAGAAACTCACCGACGACGAAATCAAGAAGATGGAAGAGATGAGCAAAGGCAAAGAAAAAGAAGTGCTGGAGTTCAAATGACCGGCTAGTGCGGTAATGGCTGGTGTGATGACGGGGCTCCCGCCCCGTTCCAGCGGAGCAAAGCCCCGCCACCACACAACGTCCGAAGCCTTCTGTCTCCTTCGTGTACCTTGGTGTCCTCGGTGGTTAAGGCCCTTTTTCGCCCAGGATTGACCGTATAATCTGAGCATGAAGCGCGTTGTCCACGCCGCCTGCCCGCACGATTGTCCCGACGCATGCAGCGTGCTGATCACCCTCGAAGACGGCCGTGCCGCCAAAATTCAGGGCGATCCTGAGCACCCCGTTACCCAAGGATTCCTCTGCGCCAAAGTAGCAAAATATCTCGACCGAGTGTACTCGCCCGACCGGGTCTTATATCCCATGCGAAGAGCCGCGCCGAAGGGGCGCGTGGTGACAGCCAGTGTGGGGACGGGCGACCCCGCCCGTCCAAGCGGAGCGCAGTTCGGCGCCTTCCAGCGCATCTCCTGGGACGAGGCGCTAGACGAAATCGCAAATCGCTTCCGAGCCACCATCGCCGAGCACGGCCCCGAAGCCATCCTGCCCTACTCCTACGGAGGCACGCTCGGTGCGCTCAACGGCGCGTCCATGGATCGCCGTTTCTTCCACCGCCTGGGCGCTTCGCAATTGGAGCGTACCATCTGTTCCGACGCCGGCGAAAAAGGCCTGGAATCGGTCCTCGGCGTCAAACTCGGCACCGAGCCCGAACAGTTCGCACACTCGCGCTACATCATCGCGTGGGCTTCGAATATTCACGGCAACAATGTTCACCTCTGGCCCTTCATCGAAGAAGCTCGCCGCAAAGGCGCGAAGCTGGTCGTCATTGATCCTTATCGAACCCGCACCGCGAACCTCGCCGACTGGTACCTGCCAATCAATCCCGGAACCGATACCGCGCTAGCCCTGGGCTTGATGCACGTCATCATCAAGGAAAATCTTTGCGACGCCGACTACGTCTCGCGCTACACCCTGGGCTTCGAAGACCTGAGGCTTCGCGCCGAGCAGTATCCACCCGAAACAGTGGCCTACTGGACCGGAATCTCCGCCGACGACATTCGCAAGCTCGCGCGCGAGTATGCCACAGTCCGCCCGTCAGTAATCCGCGTCAATTACGGCATCCAGCGCAACGATGGCGGAGGCATGGCCATGCGCGCCGTCACCATGCTCCCCTGCTTGATCGGGTCGTGGAAAGAACAAGGTGGCGGATTGCAGATGTCGACCAGCGGCTCTTTCGCTCTGAACACCGCCGCGCTCAAAATGCCCGACCTGATGCTGAAAGCCCTGGGCCGCCCCGCCCGCATCGTCAACATGGTGCAACTCGGCAGCGCGCTGAACTCGCTGACCGCGCCGCCCCTCCAGGCGCTCTTTGTTTACAACTCAAATCCAGCAGCCGTATGTCCCAACCACAACGAGGTCGTCCGCGGCTTAATGCGCCCTGATCTTTTTACCGTCGTGCACGAGCAGTTTTTCACCGACACCACCGACTATGCCGACATCGTGCTGCCGGCCACCACCTTCTTCGAGCACAAAGATCTGCAGGCCGCCTATGGCCACTACTACCTCCAAATCTCCGACCAGGCGATGGACCCGCTTGGCGAATGCCGGTCCAACGTCGATCTGTTCCGCGCGTTAGCCGAGCGCATGGGTTTTGCGGATGAATGTTTTCGGGAATCAGTGGATTCCATGATCGACCGCGCTCTGGAATCGCCCAACCCATGGCTAAAAGGAATCACCCGCGAGCGCTTAGAACAAGAGCGTAGCATCCGCCTGAATTTCGAAAGCACTACGAACCACGCAGGGAGAGCCGCCCCCGGCTGTCCAGCCGAACAACGCTCGGCAGCGAAGCCGACCCCATTCCTACCCTTCGCCCAAGGCAACTTCCGCACGCCGAGCGGCAAAGCCGAGTTCTACAGCGAAGCTTTGAAGAACCAGGGCCTCGACCCCGTCCTAACCTTTACTCCACCTGAGGAATCGCGCCACGGATCTGCATCGAAAGCCGCAGGCTTCCCGCTCGAACTCCTCACCCGCAAACCCGACAACCATCTCAACACGACCTTCGCCAACCTCCCATCCGTCCGCCAGATGGAGCCGCAGATCGGCGATCTAGAGATGCACCCCACCGACGCTAAAGCCCGCAGAGTTCACAATGGCGACCGCGTTCGTGTCTTCAACTCCCGGGGAGAAATCATTCTCCGAGCTCAAGTTGACGGTTCTGTCGCACCTGGAGTCGTCGCCGCCCGACTCGATTGGGCACGTTTCAGTCCCGGCGGCACCAATGTGAACGTGCTCACCTCAGAAAAACTTTCTGACCTGGGCAACGCGGCGACGTTCTATTCCGTCTGTGTTGAAGTAGAACTTTTTGGGGCGTGACTCTCGGGGAGAAATTCCGGGTGGTAGCTCAGTTTCGAGATGAAACGACAGAACTCATGAACCACCAAGGCCGCGAAGTATCACGAAGGACTCTGCTTTCAAGGCTTTCCTCAGTGAATCGTGGTCTTTGTGGTTAGGAATTCCACTGAGCCACCACCAATTCCTTCTCGCCTTGGACGCTTCTCACTCTCTACCGTATAATTACCGTTTTCCTAACTCTAGTTCTTCGAGGTAGTTGCAATTCATCGCCGTCATCATGCTATTTCTGCGCGCGCGCCGCGTCCCGGCCGCGACTCGGGCCCCCGGAGAGATCACTCGAGAGAACCATCGATAGACCACTCTTGGTCTCCAACTTCTTTCGCCACAGGTGTTTGGAAGCACAGTTCCGTCCTGGGACGCGTCTGGAATTGCCTCCTCATTTTGTTCGTTCTCGCGCTCCTCGTCGCCCCCGTTTCTGGCCAGCAGGACCTCATCGTTGGCATCCAGGTTCACGGCAACCGCCGCATTCCCGTCGACACAATCAAGGCTCGAATCTTCTCCAAAGTCGGCGACGTCTATGACAACGCCGCCATTGAACGCGACTTCAACGCCTTGTGGAACACCGGCTATTTCGAAGACATCCGCTTCGAGCGCGAACAGGATCCGAAGGGCTGGATCGTTCACATTTACGTGAAAGAACGCCCCACCATCCGCGAGATCAACTACACCGGCCTGAGTGCCGTGACCACCAGCGACGTGCTCGACCGTTTCAAGGAACGCAAAGTCGCGCTCTCGGTCGAGAGCCAGTATGATCCCACCAAGATCAAGAAGGCCGAAGTCGTCCTGAAGGAACTGCTTTCCGAGCACGGACGTCAGTTCGCCACCATACGCACCGAAATCCGTCCCATCCCGCCCGCCGCCGTCGCCGTCACCTTCGTCGTCAAAGAGGGGCCCAAGGTTAAAGTCGGGCACATTCGCTTCCGGGGCAACCGACATATCAACGACCGCACCCTGCGCGCGGCCATGAAGAACCTCAAGCCCATCGGCATTCCGCACTCCATCTTTCTCGAAAACCTGTTCGCCAAAACTTACGACGCCACCAAATTGGAAGAAGATACAGAACGGGTCCGCGCCGAGTACCAGAATCGAGGCTATTTCAAGGTCCTGGTCGACGACCCCAAAACCGAGATTCACGACACTGGACACACCGGCCCGCACATCCCATTTCTTCAGCCCGGTCTCGGAAAATCCGTCGACATTACCATGCCGATCGAAGAAGGTGATCGCTACCGCCTGGGCACCATCACCTTCAAAAACAACCACGCCATCCAGAACAACGCCGCGTTGCGCAGCCTTTTCCCCATGAAAGACGGCGAAATCTTCAGCCGCGAAAAAGTCGCCAAAGGTCTGGAAAACCTGCGCAAAGCCTACGGCGAGGCCGGCTACATCAACTTCACCTCCGTCCCCGACACCAAGTTCGACGACGAAAAGAAAACCGTCAATCTGGAAGTCGACGTGGACGAAGGCAAGCAGTTCTACGTGCGCCGCATCGAGTTCCAGGGCAACACCACCACGCGCGACAAGGTCATCCGCCGCGAAATTGCCCTCGAAGAAGGTCAGATCTACAACTCGCGTTTCTGGGAGCTCAGCCTGCTGCGCCTGAACCAGCTCGGCTATTTCGAGCAGCTCAAGCCCGACGATCCCAACACCACCGAACGCCACCTCGACGAAAAAAATGGCACCGTCGACCTCACCCTCAAGGTCAAAGAAAAAGGCAAGAACAGCATTGGACTGCAAGGCGGCGTGAGCGGACTAGCCGGTGCCTTCGTCGGCCTCAACTACAGCACCAACAATTTTCTCGGATTGGGCGAGACGCTTTCGGTCAACGCCAGCCTCGGCAGCCGCCAGCGCGACGTGGTCTTCGGATTCACCGAGCCGTACCTGTTTGATCGTCCGATCCAGGCCGGGTTCAACGTCTACGCCCGAAAGACCAACTACGATCAGGCTCGGCAATACGCGATTGCCACCGGACAGAATCTGAACCTGCCCTCGGCCTATCTGCAAAATCTGCAGAACTACTCGCAGTCCAGTCAGGGAGTGACCACGAGTGTGAGTTATCCGCTCCACCATTCTTTCAAGCGCGTGGGCATCAGCTACTCCTTCGACCGCTCGTCTTTGATCGCTGTCAGCAATGCCTCCAAGCTTCTGTTCGAGAATCTAAACTTCCGCGGCATTACCGGCCCCAACGCGCTCAACGGGATCATCACCAGCAAGGTCACTCCCAGCTTCAGCCTGAATACGCTCGATTCCTATTACGCACCTCATCATGGCAAGAGTCTTTTCATCGGCGGAGAATTCGCCGGCGTCGGTGGCACGGTCCACGTCATCCGCCCCATCATCCAGTACAAACAGTTTTTCCCCATGCAGCACAAGCGCAATGCTCTCGGCTACAACATCCAGGGCTCGTTCATCACCGGATACGGCGGCATTGTCGCTCCTCCCTTTGAACGCGCCTACCTGGGCGGTGAAAATGATCTGCGCGGCTTCGATGTCCGCACCGTTTCACCCATCGCCTACCTGCCCAGCACCCAATCCGTATCGCTCAGAAGCAAGGATGGATTATTCGTTCCCGCCAACCCGCTTTTTCCGGTTCAGACCGGTTCCAACGGAGCATGCGTCAACAACTGCATCAATATCCCGGTGCCCTACTATCAACTCGTAACTCCGGGTGGCGACCTGAGCGTTCATGGCAATGTGGAATACCGCATTACCATCGCCGGTCCAGTTGCCATCGCGCCCTTCGTCGATTTGGGTACCGATCCGATCCTGCGTACATCGCAGTTGCAGATCAATCCCATCCAATACAGCAATCTGCAGAGCGAGCTCTTCGGTTGCCCAATCGCCCCGGCAGCTGACAATGGTTACGCCTGTCAAGGCGGAGCGAGACTCCCCTCAAACACGTTCTCGCAGTATCTCCAGCCGGTTCCCGGCACCAACTGGGTTGTGCGCATGTCCACAGGCCTCGAATTGCAGACCATGCTTCCGGTGGTCAATGCGCCCTTCCGCATTTACTACGCTTACAACGCCCTACGCCTGGACGGCACTGCCAATCCGCCGATCCCAGTCAATCGCAGCATGTTCCCTTGTCCACCGTCCATGTTGGGGCAGTCAACCTGTGAGGACTACGAAGCGGGCAACTACACCTACAACCTGACGCGCTCGACTCTAGGCTCGAACTACAAGCTTTTGGAACCAAGAAAGACCTTCCGCTTCACAGTGGCGACAACGTTCTAGATTTTCCGAGGAAACGCTTGCGAGGGACAGCCGCCTCGGCTGTCCAAAGTCGAGCAAAGCTCGACGAGTGGTTTTCTTTGCTCGGTAGTAAGCTTCCTCTGCGCAGAAAAGCGGACAGCCGAGGCGGCCGTCCCTACCTGATCTCTACTCGATCTGCACCAATCCATTCGCGGCCGCAGCCGCCGGCGCCGGCGATTGCGGCGCGCGCCATCCATCCAGCACCGAGACCTGGTGCACGCACGATACCGTGCAATGCGGAGCGCACGCCTTCTCCGTATAAAACTCCCGCCGCAGATCGGCAACCGTATATTTCTCCAAAGGAATCCCCGGATACCCGCGCTGCTGCGAGCAATAATGCACCAACCCATCCTCGCAGATATACAAATAACGCCCTCCGGCGCGGCAGCGCCACTGATTCGGACGCCCCAAAGCAATGTTGTCCTGAAACGCATTCACCCGCGTAAAGCTGCGCTTCTCGAGGTTCTTCATCTCGTGATACACGCGCCGTTCTTCATCATTCAAAGGCTGCACCTGCCCCGAGCCATCATGAATGATTCCAATCGTCGAACTGAACCCCAGCTCCAAAGCGCGCCTGCCAATGGTCAGTGCGTCCTGCGGATGGCTAACCCCGCTGCCCACAACGGAATTAATATTCACGTGAAATTCCGCGTGCTCGGCCAGCAGCTCCAGCTTGCGTTCGAGGACTTTCAAACTCTTCTTCGAAACCTCGTCGGGATTCACATTATCAATCGAAATCTGCAGCCACTCCAGCCCCGCTCGATTGAGCCGCTTGATGCGCTCCTCGACCAGCAGATAGCCGTTG